>Ga0172364_10005530_pt1 | contig 10062 bp, 11 predicted proteins | sample LakKivSesite10cm_FD_114545 | JGI IMG/M metagenome (GOLD analysis project Ga0172364, IMG submission 114545) | Sediment microbial communities from Lake Kivu, Rwanda - Sediment site 10cm | ecosystem: Environmental > Aquatic > Freshwater > Lake > Sediment | place: Rwanda: Western Province, Lake... | reverse complement strand
ATCGCCGGAAAAATAGTTTGGAATTTGTCGTTGGTTGTTGCTCTTTTCGCGATTGTGCCAGGCCAATTAGCAAATATATGAGCCTCAATGTGGTTTATCGGTATTACCGGTAAATGCCAGTAATAAGCTAGGGCTTTGGCGAAATTGATTCCGACCCACAAACTCGGTTCCAGGCCCGGCCCAATGGTTACCGCCAGTTTATCTATATTTGGTTTTTCATACTGTCCGAACAATAATTTTAGTCTAGTGAGTAGTATTTTCTCTCTTGCCAAAATTTCTTCTAATATTCTAAGTTTTAACTTATCATTTTGACTTTTGACTTTTGACTTTTGACTTTTTAACAAGCCAGCTTCTTCTAAGCTGTGTTTCAGCACTAGTGTTAGGTTTTTTTGGTGTTCGCGTTTGGCTAAGGTCGGATATACTCCTCCCCATTTCTGATGGACTTTGACTTGGGAAGAAACAATATTTGCCAAAATATTAAAGTCGGACTTCTTTCGGGAAACCTCAACAATGGCAATACAGGTATCATCGCAAGATGTCTCAATCGCCATGATTCTCATATGTTTACTTCTATTATAAATTAGGCTATTATACAAGAGAAATTTTTGGCCCTGTCGTCTATCGGTTAGGACGCGGCCCCTTCAAGGCCGAAAGACGGGTTCGACTCTCGTCAGGGCCACCAAAATTCTTGAAACTTGGAGCTTGAAACATGAAACATATTTGTAGTGTGAGAAGGAAGATTTTAAAGAACTATGTTCCAAGTTTCATGTTTTATGTTTCATGGATCAAGATTACTATCTTAAAATAACTCGTGCCTCTGACCTGAAAAATCCGAGAGAACGGTGGATCTTTCGTTTCCTCGAAATGCTGCCAGGATTATTCTCTTGGGGAACTTTGTTTTTAGCGGTATTGCTTTCTTGGTTGGTACCTTCCGTGGTTGCCATTTTTATTATCTTTTTTGTACTTTTTTGGTTCTTTAGAATGCTTTATTTCTCTTTTCATCTTTGGTCAGGATACAAAAGAATGAAAAAGTATGAGAAGATTGATTGGCTAAAGAAAATTAAGAATTTATCAGTAAGCCGCTATTCCGTGCCGGTTAAAAGTTGGAGAGACATTTACCATTTAGTTGTTCTGCCGACATACAAAGAGCCGTTGGAAATTATTTGTGACGCTTTTAAAAGCCTAGCAGAATCTGATTATCCCAAAGAGAGGATGATTGTTGTTTTAGCTTATGAGGAAAAGGTAAAAAAAGAAGCCTTAAAAATTACTAGAACAATTCAAAAAGAATTTGGAAGCAAGTTCTTCCGGTTTCTAATAACTTGGCATCCAGCTGGTTTAGCTGATGAGATTGCCGGAAAAGGATCCAATGAAACCTGGGCGATAAAAGAAGCAAAAAGGCGTATTATTGATCCCCTGAAGATTCCTTATGAGAACATTATTGTTTCTCCTTTTGATGCTGATACCGTAGTTTTTCCAAAGTATTTTAGTTGCTTAACCTGGCATTACTTAACTGTTCTTAAACCAACCAGAACTAGTTTCCAGCCGATTCCACTTTATATTAACAATATCTGGGAAACGCCGGCTCTTTCTCGGGTTTTTGCCTTTTCCTCAACTTTTTGGCAGACGATGAACCAAGAAAGACCAGAGAAATTAATCAGTTTTTCATCTCATTCAATAAGCTTTAAGGCATTAGTGGAGGTAGGTTTTAAAAATACCCGAGTTGTTTCCGATGACTCAAGAATTTTTTGGCAATGCTTTCTTCAGTACAATGGAGACTATCGGGTTTGTCCTCTTTTTTACCCGGTGGCAATGGATGCCAATGCCGCCAAGAGTCTCTGGCAGACAATGATCAATATTTATAAACAACAACGACGCTGGGCTTATGGCGCTGGCGATATCGCTTATTTCCTTTTTGGTTTTTTGAAAAACAAAAAAATTCCCCGTTCAAAGAAAATTTCTTTAGGGTTTGAAATAAAAGAGGGGCATTGGGCCTGGGCAACCGCTTCGATGATGATTCTTTTTTTGGGCTGGTTACCCTTGGCGCTTGGCGGCGCAAAATTTTCCCAGACAATGATTTCTTATAATTTGCCAAGGGCCGTCAGTCACGTTTCAACAATTGCCAATATTGGCCTTATTAGTTCAGCTTATTTAAGTATTCTTTTGCTTCCACCAAAACCACTGGAATATGGTCGGTTTAAATATCTACTCTTGGTTGTCGAGTGGTTTTTGATTCCTTTTGTCATGATTTTTTTCAGCGCCCTACCGGCTTTAGATGCTCAAGCCAGATGGCTCTTCGGCCGTTATATGGGATTTTGGCCAACAGAAAAAGTCAGAAAGCGAACAACTGATTAATAAAATTACTCTAAATGGATTGTTTCTCTAAATATTTCTATTCTTTGTTTTAGTAAGGGATAATTTTTTAGTTCCGGATCTTCTTCTAAAAGATCAGCGGCAATTTGTCTTACTTTTTCCACCATTGAAATATCTTTCAGTGAAGCCATTGTTAAATCGGGTATTCCCCATTGGCGCTGGCCGAAAAAGTCGCCGGGACCGCGGAATTCTAAATCTTTCTCGGCCAGTTTGAACCCATTTTCGCAGGTTAAAAGCGCCTTCAACCGACGTTGGGTTTTTTGACTGGAAGATTCGGTCAGAAGAAAACAATATGATTGGTATTTTGCTCGGCCAACCCTACCTCTTAACTGGTGAAGCTGGGCTAAGCCAAATCTTTCTGCGCCTTCGATCATCATCACCGTCGCATTAGGCACATCAATGCCTACCTCAACTACCGAGGTGGAGACAAGAATGTCTATTTTTTTCCCTCGGAAATCTTGCATTATTTTTTCCTTTTCCTGCGTTCCCATTTTGCCGTGGAGCATGCCGACTTTCAAATCAGGGAAAACATCTTTGGTTAATTTCTCATATTCCTCTTTAACCGCTTTCGCCTCGCTCCAGGGTAAAATATCTTCCGGCGTAATGTCTAATTTGTTTTCTTCATTGAGAACGTTATTATTTTTCAAGATAGTAAGCGTTCCATTATCTTTTTTTCCCGGTTCAATTCTCGGGCAGATAACAAAAATTTTCCTGCCCTTTTTCACTTCCTGACGGATGAAATGATAAACCTTTTGTCGGTCATCGGGCGGGACAATTTCGGTGATAATTTTCTTTCTACCTTTGGGCATTTCGTCAATCAGTGATAAATCCAGGTCGCCATAAATTGTTAGAGCTAGAGTGCGGGGAATTGGCGTAGCCGTCATGGATAGAAGATGGGGAATCAATTTTTTACCGGTTTTTCGTTTGCTATTTCGACAGAGTCGGGCTCGTTGCTCGACGCCAAAGCGATGTTGCTCATCCAAAATTACTAAGCCGAGATTGCCGAAGACAACCTCTTTTTGAATTAAGGCATGAGTACCGATAAGAATGCTTATTTCATTGGCGTTTGCTTTCTGTAAAAGTTTTTTCCGCGAGACTTCAATGGTTTGGCTACGTAATTTTTTAGAGTAAAATAAATCTTCTTTTCCAGTAAGTAGTCCGATATCAAGTTTAAAGTCGTGAAGGAGTTTTTCAAACTGCTGGAAATGCTGTTTGGCTAAAATCTCGGTTGGTGCCATAAACGCCACTTGGTAGCCGGCTTTGATTGTATTTAAAGTCGCCATCATTGCCACCACGGTTTTGCCCGAGCCAACGTCTCCTTGGAGCAACCTGTTCATTGGTCGGGGTTTTTCCAAGTCTTTTAAAATTCTCCAAGCGCATTTTCTTTGGCTGTCGGTCAGCTTGAAGGGCAATGAATGAACAAAGTCTTGGATAACCTTAAGGCTCATTGGGATGGGAATGGATTTTTCACGGTTGAGCCGCAATCTTTCTCGTAAGACCAAAAGGGAAATGTGAAACAACTCCTCGAAAGAAAACCTTTTTTCCGCCTGTTCGGCCAGATTTAATGAGGTCGGGAAATGAATTTGCCAGAGTGCTTTTTTAGTGGGAAGCAGCTGATTTTCTTCAAGAATTTTAGCCGGAATGGTTTCGGGAACTTTATCCAGCAGATTAATCAGCAGGTTTTTGACGATATAGCGTAACCAGCGCGAGGAAAGCCGGGCCGTTTCCGGATAAATCGGCACCAACCGGCCGGTATGGATTAAATCAATTTTCAATGTCTCCAAATCGCCCGGCGGCAGTTTCTCGTAAGATGGATTGGCCAAATAGGTTTCACCTTTGGTATTAACAATCCGACCAACCAAGTAAACATTATCCTCTTTCTTCAAGGTTTTGGTGAGATAGGGCTGACGAAACCAGGTGATTTTCAGTGAACCGGTTTTGTCGCTAATAATCGCCCGCGTTATAAACATTCTTTTTTTGAAGGTGCGGATGTTTTCTATTTCAATCAGTTTTCCCTGAAGGCAGACATTTTGACCGGCCGCCGCCTCGGCAATCGGGGTGATGTGCGAATAATCCTCATAGCGGTGAGGGAAATGATAAAGCAAGTCGCGAACGGTATTAATTCCCAGTTTTTTCAGCCGTTTTTGGTAAACCGGCCCAATGCGCGGTATTTCCGAGATAGGAGAATTAAAATCCATAGAACATAAAACATGAAACTTGAAACATGAAACATTAATCTTCCTGGATATGTTTTGTTTCAAGTTTCAAGGTTTGTGGATTGAGATGTGGGTGCCCCTAGGAGGAATCGAACCTCCATTTTGACCTCCGCAGGGTCACGCTCTATCCGTTGAGCTATAGGGACGCGTTTTGCTTAAACCTTAAACTATAGACTATAAACTATAGACCTTAAACTATAAACTTTTTCTCCCTGAATCGGATTAAGAATAGCATAAAATCGCTTAAATTGCCATTAAAACGAGATTGACGAAGAAGAATTTTAAAGATAGAGTAAATTGAGTAAGGAGGGGTCGCATAACGGCAGTGCAATGGCTTGCTAAGCCATGGCCGTCCCAAAAACGGTTTGTGGGTTCGAGTCCCACCCCCTCCGCAATGAAAATTTGAGCATTGGAAATGCTTAAAATTTTCATTACGGGGGTGCGCCGAGAACCCACTTCCACCGAATTCCGAGCTCATCCTGCCTTTCCCGTTAAATGCGAAGCCAAGTCAGACTTGGCGAAGCATCCCCGCAGGATGAGCGAGGGAATGCCTTCGGGCAACTCTTCGAGTCCCACCCCCTCCGCCAGTCAGGATTTTCAAGGAATTATTTGCCTCGCGCCTCGCTGCGGTTCGGCGCTCGGCCACTAATTTATATTCATTTTTGGCTAAAAAAAACTAAATAATAAATAAAATAAAATTTTTTCAAATTGATATATGAAAACTGTAGGCATAATTGGTGGTTTAGGACCCGAAACCACATCAGAATTTTATTTAGAGATAATTTTTGGGTGTTATCAAAAAAACAAGGAAAATAGACCTCCGATTTTAATTTGGAACGTTCCATTGGAATATAAGATTGAAGAAGACCTACTAACAAAAGCTACTGGTGAAGAAAGATATATTCCTTATTTAATTGATGCCGCAAAAAGACTTGAGAAGGGCGGGGCGGATTTTTTGGTTATGCCCTGTAATTCTTTACATATTTTTATTGAAGAAATTAGAAATTCAGTTAAAATACCTGTTTTAAGTATTATCGAGGGAACAGCAAAATTTTTGAAAAAGAAAAAAATATCAAAAGTTGGCATATTGGCAACATCAACTTGTTTAAAACGAAAAATGTATGAAAATGTTCTCGGGCGAAAAGGCATTAAACAATTTGTACCCGATGGATTTAATCAAGCCAAGATTGGAAAAATGATAAAGAATATTGTTTTAAATCGACACTCAAACAAAGACAGAAAAGAACTTCTTAAGGTAATAGATGAGTTTGGAAAAAATGGCGTGAGAGATGTCATTTTGGCTTGTACAGATCTACAACTTTTGATACCGTATCACCCAAAACTGAGAATATACGACACGATGAAAATTTTTGCCGACGCTACTATTCAGGAGATATTAAAAGATTAAAGAACTTGCCGCCAAAGAAAAACTAAAATTGTTAAAGAATGCGGCGAAGCCGCCGCGACTGCCTGCCTGCCTCGCCCCGCTCGGCGGGGCGAGGCATAGAAACTTATTTTAAAGCTATACAAAACCAAATCTACTTCTATGAAAATCACCATTTGCGGCAGCATGACGTTCGCCAAGGAGATGTTAATGGCCAAAGAACAGCTGGAAAGAGCTGGTCACTCTTGTTTTGTCCCTCTGGGTACGGAAATTTTCGCTCAGGGGTTGGTCCAAAAAGACTGTGGTAGTAAAGATGCCAAGAGAAAAATTAAGATTGATGCCATCCGCCGCTATTTTCAATGTATTAAAGAGGCCGATGCGATTTTACTTCTCAACTATGACAAAAAGGGAATAAAGAATTACATCGGCGGTAATTCCCTTTTGGAGATTGGCTTCGCCCACGTCTTAAATAAGAAAATCTTCCTTTTAAACGAAGTACCAGATGTGGACCTGATGAAGTCAGAAGTTGAAGCAATAAGGCCGACTATAATCCACGGTGATTTATCTTTGATTAAATCGGATTAAAAAAGTAAGACTATATCTCAAAGAGTTAAAATCTATGGACTGGACTCAATTTGAAAAAGGCGTATTCTTAGTCAATGTTTTAGGAATTATTTATAATCCCGAAACGCGGAAGATTTTGATTGGTAGGAGAGAAAACGATCCTTATCTCAAAGAATTATCATGGTCTTTTCTCGGCGGTCGGCCAGCTTATGCCGAGGACTTGGAATTTTACCTTAAAGAGGAAATCAAAAAGAAAACCGGATTAGGGGTAGAAGTTAAAAAAATTGTTTTTGCCAAGACCTATCCGGAAAAACGGGAGTTTCTTTCAATTTATTATCTCTGCGAGGTTGTTGGCGGAGAGGAAAAAGCCGGGGATAAATTTATTGAACTGAAATGGGTTAATCCGACTGAAACCCAAAAATATTTCACCACATCGTTACACCCACAGCTTTTAGATTTTTTGAAAAATTTAGAGCAAACATGAAAACAATTTTAGTTGATGCAGTAGATGGTTTCGTAATTGAAACCGAGAAGGGTTTCGAGGTTTTTAAGAAAATGTACGATTTGTTGGAAACCTTTCCAAACCGAAAGATAATTTTAACCGGAGCGAATGACGAACAATATAAAGAATTCGGTTTGGATAAGATGCCCTATGAGGTTTTTACTCTCAAACATAATCCAGAAAAAACCGATCCAAAATACTTTGAGACTATGCTCCAGCATTTTGGTTTAAAGAATAGCGAGGTGATTTATTTCGAGCACAATCCGGAAGCAGTAAAGAGTGCGGAAAGTGTTGGTATTAATTCGTATTATTACAACCCCGAGAAAAAAGACTTAGAAGCGCTTCGGAAATTTCTAACGGAAAATTAGTAAAATTGATTATGAAATTAATCGCTAATAATTAAATTATGGCAACCAAAATTACTTATTTTGTTCACGGCACAACGACCGACAATGAAAAAGAAATATCCTCTGGCTGGCACGATGTTGGGCTTTCGGAGAAAGGAATTAAGCAATCTATTGATTTGAAAGACCAAATAAAAGACAAGAAATTTGATGTTGTTTTTTGTTCTGATTTGAAACGAGCCGTTGATTCAGCCAAGCTGACTTTTGAAGGAGTTGTGCCGATTATAACCGATAAAAGGCTGAGAGAGTGCAATTACGGCCAATATAATGCCCAACCATCAGCCATCGTTGAGCCGTTGCAGGAAAAATGCATTCGCGAGAGATTTCCGGAAGGCGAGAGCTATGAGGATGTCAGAGAGAGAGTTGCCGATTTTTTGAAATTTTTAAAAGAAAATTACAATGGAAAATCCGTTGCCATCGTGGCTCATAAAGCACCCCAGCTCGCTTTAGATGTTTTACTGAAAAATAAAACCTGGGAACAGGCTTTTACCGAAGACTGGCGAAAGAGAAAAGCTTGGCAGCCCGGCTGGGAATATATTCTGGAATAAATAAATCATATATGGACAACAAACACATCAGTTTAAAAGAATATCAGGAGCTTTGCCAGACAACAGCTAAGAAGTTTGATGATAAGGTTCAGGAGATTTCTGATTTCGGTTTGGGCCTTGCTGGTGAGGCTGGCGATGCGGCTGGCTGTATTAAGAAAACTTATTTTCACGATAACAACCAGACCGCCGGCATCAGGGAGAATTTGGGCGATATTCTCTGGTATGAGGCAATGATCTGTAATTTTTTTGGCTGGAATTTAACCGAAATTCTGGAAGAAAACATTGCCAAGTTAAAAAAGAGATATCCGCAGGGATTCACCGAAAAAGACGCTGGTCGCGGCGGCACGAGAATTGATTGGAATGAGAAATAGAAATAATGCCAAAATCCAAATGACAAATGACAAATGTAAAGGAATTAAGATAAATGGCGAATAACAATAAGGAAATTGAAATTCAGGTTAATATTGAGAAGGGCGAACCATTATTGACTTTCTTGGCAAAAGAGGCCGATTTTCAGGCGGAAAAACACCAGATAGACGAATACTTTACGCCGGCCCATCGGGATTTTTTGAGCATCCGGCCAGTCGCCGAGTGGTTGCGGTTGCGCAATAGCGACGGCAACTATTCAATCAATTACAAAAATTGGCATTATGATGAAAATGGCCGGAGTCATTATTGCGATGAATACGAGACGAAAATAGAAAGTCTTGAAGCAGCCCAGAAATTATTTTCCAGCCTTAATTACCGGTCGCTGATCGTGGTTGATAAAACAAGGAAAATTTGGAAATATAACGATTACGAGATTAGTCTTGATTCAGTCAAAAATTTAGGCGATTTTGTGGAGATTGAGTATATCGGCAAAAATAGTAGCGTTATTCCAGAGAAAGTTACAGGTCAAATGATAAAATTCCTGAAAGATACCGGTTGCGGTAAAATATCAATAAATTATCAAGGTTATCCTTTTTTAATGCTTTTTCCTAACGAAGCAAAATACGAGGAAATATAAATAATAAATAAAAATCAACTATGAAGAAAACGCACGAAAACTTACTCAAGGCTATCGCCGGCGAATCAATGGCGAGAAATAAATACACTTTTTTCGCCGAAATTGCCATGAAAGAAGGTTTAGTTTGGATCGCCAGAGTTTTTGAAGAGACGGCTGACAATGAACGCGCCCACGCGCAAGAGGAGCTGGAGAAGCTAAACGAGCGAGCCGAGATGACTAATACCTATGATATTCATCCTTTAGGTAATACGCTTCAGAATTTGCGCAATGCCGAAGCCGGCGAAAATTTTGAATGGGGTACGATGTATCCCGAGTTTGAGAAAATCGCCCGCGAAGAGGACGAGATAGAAAGCGCCACTCTTTTTAAAGAAATCAGCGAAGTGGAAGAAAAGCACGCTGAAAGGTACAAGATTTTGGCTGACCGGTTGGAACAAGGCAAACTTTTCCAGAGCGAGACGGAAATTGAATGGAAATGTTTGAACTGCGGCTATATCCACAAGGGCACGAGCGCGCCGGTTAAATGCCCGCTTTGCCAAAAACCACAAGGCTGGTATATGGCGCTTAAAGCGGTACGATAGTAAAAAATGACCTATCTGCTCCTGTTAATTTTTACTTTTCTAGGTTATATCGTTGGCCGGACAGGCCACGTTATCGGTAATCATTTGAAAACCAGAGGCTTGCACCATTGGGTAACCGGATTATTAATCGCCGTGGCTGGTTTTATCTTCAGGGATCAACTTTTGAGATTAGGTGTTATTTCTCTGGGCGTAGGCTTATTTATCAGCGACCTGAAAGATTTTATCAATCTGGAGGTTTGGGGCATTGACCACGTTGAGAAGATAAAATTCTGGGGAATCGATTAAATTGGACATTGAACAAATAAAGCTGACTGTTTAATACTTCAGGAGGGGTACCGAAGTGGTTATAACGGGACGGTCTTGAAAACCGTTTGAGGCGTAAGCTTCACGTGGGTTCGAATCCCACCCCCTCCGCCAGTTGGAAAATCTTCCGTCTGGCTCGCCCGCTACGCGGGCTCGCCAGCCGATTTTGAAGCAGAAATTTAATTTT
>Ga0172364_10005527_pt1 | contig 10063 bp, 9 predicted proteins | sample LakKivSesite10cm_FD_114545 | JGI IMG/M metagenome (GOLD analysis project Ga0172364, IMG submission 114545) | Sediment microbial communities from Lake Kivu, Rwanda - Sediment site 10cm | ecosystem: Environmental > Aquatic > Freshwater > Lake > Sediment | place: Rwanda: Western Province, Lake Kivu... | reverse complement strand
TATAAAGGTTTTTATAAAACCCCATAAAGGTCGAATAAAATTAAATTTATAAAAAATATGAATAAAAAAATAGTAATTAGTCTATGTGTTATCGGCGTAGTCGCCGCTATAGCTATCGGTGGGACCATTGCCTATTTTAATGACACCGAGACGTCAGCTGGCAATATCTTTGTTGCCGGTTCGCTCGATTTAAAGGTTGATCACATAATGCAGACTTATAATGAAGTTGATTGTAAAACCTGTAGTGTTGAAATAAAAAGCGACACTACAAACCAAGTGGTTTCAACAGTGAATGGCGACGATCCGGTTCCGTTTCCACACGCCGCCGTTCAGGTCAGTAGCCCTCATCCGGCTTGGACAGTAACTGGTGATATCCCAGACGCCACTTGGATTTGGGCAACTGATCCTACAACAGCACACGATTCTGGAAATATTGATGTTTATTATACGTTTGAGAAAGAGTTTGAATGGTGGGGACCAGTTGAAGGAGCTACTCTTTCCTTAGGTGTTGGTACTGACAATGGATATGAAATTAAATTAAATGGCAATATTGTCGGTACTGATTGGGGTGAATTCAACTATAAATCGCCGGCCGATGTATACACTAATTTCGGAAATTACATCGTCCAAGGAACTAACACCCTTGAAATTCAAGTCAAGAATAAAGCGATGGTAGGCGGTACTCCCGCAACAAATCCAGCTGGTCTTTTATATAAACTGACCATCAATGGTAGCTGTGGAGATGATTACTTCAAAACCCATTGTCAGCTTTGGGGTCTGAAGGATTTAGAAGGTGAAAAATTCTTTGACTTCGATGATGTTAAGCCTGGTGACCGGGGAGCAAACCTTATAAGTTTGCGCGTCTATGATAATGATGCTTGGGGATGTTTATTTATTGACGAAATCGCTAATGGAGAAAACAATTTTACCGAACCGGAAGGATTGGTAGATGACGACGCGGAAGGAGAACTCCAAGAGAATTTAAGCTTTGTTATCTGGAAGGACTTAGACCAAGATGGCATCCACGATATCGGCGAGCTTATCTTGTTTGGACCGGGATTGTTAACCGATCCGACAAAGATTACTCTTGCTGATAGCGACACCGGTACTCCAATTCAAGCCAGTGTTACTCAATACCTTGGCCTCGCTTGGTGTGCTGGAACTCAAACTGTTGAGGCAGATGGTTCGATTACTTGTAATGGCACGTCAATGGGCAATGAATGTCAGAGCGATTCAATGACTGCTAGTTTAACGCTTTACGCCGAGCAGTGGAGAAATAACAGCGAGTTTAAGTGTACGAGTGTAGTTTTACCCTAGTAATACTTAAATTTTTTCAGTTGCCTAAATACCTTTTCCTCCTTTGCGTAAATCTATGGAGGACAAAGCTTTATGGGATAAATTTAGGCAACTTGTAAAGATTTTAAATTATTATGAATAAAGCATTAAAAGCAGTTTATTATGTTTTCATTGTCTTTATTGTTGTAGTAGCGTTTTTGCTGATAATTTCGGTTTTTCCTATCACCGACAATATTAAGTTTATGATTGTTCAGTCAGGTTCGATGGCACCGGCAATAAAAATGGGTAGTTTGGTAATGGTCAAACCGGTAAGCGACTATAAAATAGGCGATGTTATAACTTTCGGTCCTTACAGCAAAACAAAAGCTCCCACAACACACAGGATTTACGACATCAAAGTTGTTGACAGCCAGCCTGTTTATATCACCAAAGGTGACGCAAACAATGCACCAGATGCGAGAGAAATAAAGAAAAGCGATATTGTTGGTAAAGTTTTATTAAGTGTGTCTTATATGGGTTATGCCGTGGACTTTGCCAAAAAGCCCGTGGGGTTTGCGCTGATAATTATAATCCCGGCATCAGTAATAATTAGCGATGAAATTAAAAAAATTGTAGCAGAGTTGAAGAAAAAGAAAACAAATGGCTAAAATTTTTTACAATATCATTCCACCAGAAGGATATAATGGAAAAATTTCGAGGAAGCCGTCTTCGAGGATACACTTTGGAGAGATAAATAAAAAATCTCGCGGCTTTCGGTTTGGTTTCGGAATTCTGGAGAATTCTCTTGTAAAGATAGTTGCGCTTTTGGTAATTGTAGCTTTAAACTTCGGCAGTCTTCTGACAGTTCACCGAACAGTTTCCTATTTAAATAATACAGAGAGTTCGAACCAAAATAATTTCACTTCAGGCATTTTGGATTTCGAACTTAATTCCACCCAGATTTTCTCCGATTTGGATTTGAATGGCGGAGAGCAGGCAACGGGAACCATAGAACTTGTTAATCTGGACAATATACCGAAATACAAAGTAAAAGCTGATAATTTTTCGGGTTTGCTCTGCGATTACCTGAATCTTGAGGCAAATCTGGACGGCGATGGGGTAGAATATTCGGGACCACTAAAAAGTTTTGATTATGGTCCAGTGGTATTTGAGGCTCCTGATAATTGGTTTTTCTCTTTGACACTTTCTGGAAACGCGACAGATACCTTAGTAGGAGAAACCTGTATTTTTGACTTCGTATTTTACGGTTCTCAAGTCAGGAATAACTTGCCTTTTGGTCAAGGATTTACAGATGAGGAAAATGATAATAATAATGTTAAAGCTAAGCTTTGCTATGACGCACAAACCCGCTCCTGCGAATACTGGAAAAATCATACCAACGTTTTTAAACCTTACCTGCCGCAGATGCTTGGGAATGAGTTGATTGATACAGTTCAAAAAGCCAGTAATGTTTTAAAAACAGCTTGCGGGACTTGCGGTTGTGGATGTGATAATTCAACGAGAGGGAAATTAAAGGGACAGTTGCTGACAATGAAATTCAACGTCGCGCATTACGGGGTGGAGGATTATTTTGTAACAAGCACAAGCCAGACGATAAATGAAATTATAGCTCAAGCAGATGCATTATTGGCACAGGACCCTGTGCCACCTGATGAAGAATTGGAGGAAATGAAGAATCTTCTGGAAAGTTTGGTGGATTTATCTATTCGGGCGTGTAAGGAATCGTATATTAAAGTACTGGTTCCAAACTGCGGTGAGGTTTGGTGGGTGGGAAGGACTTATGATATAACTTGGAGTTCGAAAAATTTGGTATGTGAGGCCGGTTCCGACCCGCAGATAAGCATTTGGTATTCGGGCGACAGTGGAAATACTTGGGGGAAAATTATTCAAAATACGGAAAATGACGGAGTTTATACTTGGAGAGTTCCTCTTTATCTAAGCGACGGTTATTATACGCCTTCAGACAGAGCAAGAGTAAAACTAATTGCCAGTTGTCCCGAAGGTTTGCAGGTGATAAATTGGGATATGTCTGATTGCGACTTTTGTCCGCCAATTGATTTTAGTCTGTTGACTCCAGAAGAATTAGAACAAGCTAAATCTTTAGGATTAATAATGGATGAAGAAATTAAAGCGCTTTCCGAAGAATCAAATAATATAGAAAGAACTACTGCTGAAGCAACTACTACCGATTTGACCACCGAATCAACAACTACCAAAGCGACAACCACTGAAGAGCTGCCTTTAGAAGAAGGAGGTGGTAGCATAATTGAAAATCCAATATTTTCAAATGTTGATAACGCAACTAAGAATAATACGACTACTGATACTGGATTAACATCAACTACTACTGAGGATGTTATAACGCCGGATACTGGTAGTATCGAGACAGAACAAACAACCACCGAAGAAACTTCAACGACTGCAGGTCAAGGAGCAACAAGTAGCTCAACAACTGAAATAGCTCCAGCAGAGCAGTCCTCTGCGATTGAAGTGCAACCGGTTACTGGACCTGAAAATAGTTCTACTGATATAATTCCGACAGATACGGATAACAGTAACGAGGGAACTACGAGTCCCGGAGACGCTATAAATCCCTAAGTTAGAATTCAATGAATAAATTTTTACAAAATAAAATAATTTCAATTGCTATTTTTAGCGCGGGGTTTTTATTTGCCTTATCTACAAATGCTTCTCCCGTGCCTCCTGCATCCTTAGTTGTTGATTATTCAATTGACGGAGGGATTAGTTGGTTGCCTCTTTCAGGACCGATATTTAATGAGACAAACTTTTTGCCGGGAGACGGAATTACACGTTTAATCAGAGCTACCAACAATAGCGGACAAACCCAAAGAATTGCTATGGAAACTATAAATGAGAATGATCCCGATAATTTTTCTTCCCAATTGAATTTAGTGATTAAAGAAGGGACAACAGAAATTTTTAACAATACTCTTCATAATTTCTTCGACCAGGGCGAAACCTATCTTTCTAGTTTGATAGAAGGAAATACAACCCAATATGATTTTACAATCACCTTCAATTCTGGCTCGACAAATGATTACCAAGGGAAGGTTTTGGGTTTCGATATTTTAGTTGGTTTCGAAGGTACGGAGGGTGGTATTCAATTGCCCGCATCAGGTGGTGGTATTGATAATGGAGGCGGTGGTGCTATTCAAGGATTAACGATTCTAGATGACTCGGTAAGATTGACTAATGTTGGTGAATTTAGCGTCACTATAACTTGGACTACCACTTATCACTCTACCAGCCAAGTAATTTATGGCGCAGCAGATGAGGCCCACATTTTAGATTTAAGCGATAATGCTGGCTCTCCCCCAAAATACGGTTATGCCCATACAACTCTGGAATACGATATTTCTCCAAAAGTTACTGGTCATTCGGTAACAGTTGCTGGTTTAACTCCTGGTACTACTTACTATTTCAGAGCAGTATCTCATGGTTCATTAGCAGTTAGTGGACAGTATACCTTTTCTACTTTAGCGGAAAAAGAGTCAGGAAGCGGGGGAAATGCTGAAAATATTACTAATATAGAAGCAACAGAATTAGTTCAGAGAACGAACGAAAGTTTAATTGAAGGAGAAAATAACGATAATAATGGTGGAATCTTTCCTCCGGCTGGCGAAATTAACGGGGGAGTTACAAGAAGAGAAGCTTCTGAATTTGGTTCAGAGGGAAATATTATAGCATTCCCAGAAAGTAGGGGACAGAATAATAATTCAAATATTTTTTTGGCGGCAATCGGCAGCTTCTTTGAATATGGAAATCTCTGGTGGGTTCCGATTATTTTATTGACCATATCGATTCTTCTTTTTTTCTTTTCATATAAAAGAAAGAAAAATAAGAATGGAGGAGAATAAAAATTAAGCAAGCGGAGCAACAATAATTTGTTACTCCTTTTTTAAATAAGTTTTTTTAACTACTGATTTTTGCAGAAATAATCAATCAAGAGACAGTTAGTCCAGAATTAATTCCTCTAGTCGAAGAACCAGTTGAAGAGCCAGTTATATTGCCCAGTGAAAATGCTGTACCCGTTGAAATTTCAAACGGCACCGAGTTGTAGATTTTTTAAAAAGGCGTATTATTTTTTATAGTTATTTAAAATTAAGAGGAGGGGATAAAGATGATATTTCGAGGGAAATTCTGGTCTTCATTGGCTAGGGCGGGAAAAGAATTAGAAAGATTTTTTGGCCAACCCGGGCATAAACTTATCAACCCTTTTGGTAAATCAAAGAATTCTCTTGAGTCGGCCGAATCAAAAAAAGACAAGACATCTTGGAAAAAAGGTAAAAAAGGTTCATATCTTTGAAACCTGAAAAGGGCATCGTATTTTAAAACGGTGCCTTTTTTGATTAAGCTTGAGTTGACAAAATTAAATTAATTTGTATAATAAAAATAGTTCATTTTTAAAAAAAGAGGTGAAGATTAATGAATAAGAATGCAACAGAACAATTAAAATCCAAATTAACTATCAAGGGCAGGAAACTAATTAATGACCAGAATGTTATTGGCGACAAAAGAGCAATATTTGGCAATGCGGAAGGAATAAGAGGCAGAGCTGACGGAATCTGCGGCGATGTTTCAAATATTTCCGGCAGTGTTTCGGAAATCTGCGGAAATGTTTCAAGAATATGTGGCACTTTATTTAAGATTTCCGGCAATGTTTCAAGGATTTGGGGAAACATTACAAATATTCACGGCAACGTATCAAAAATGATTGGTTATGTTTCTAATATCAACGGTTTTGTTTCCGGACTAGGGGGAGATGTCTCTGGGCTGGAAGGAAACGTTACTAAGATTTACGGCGATGCTTCAAATATCTGGGGTAATGTAACGAATATAATCGGCGATGTTTCTAAACTAAAAGGTTGCATTTCGCCTTTTTTGAAAGGCGATATTTCCGGGCTCGAAGGCGATGTGACGGGGTTTGAAGGCGATGCCACCGGTATTCAAGGCAAAACATCGGATTTAATAAAATGGTTGGAATAGATAATATTTATTAATTAAGCAAACGGGGAGCAACAATAATTTGTTGCTCCTTTTTCTTTTAAAAAAGATTTTTTGGCTGTTGATTTTTGCAGCCGAAGATTTTATACTTAAATAATGAATAAAAAACCTAGAAAAATCACCTAAAAAAAAATCGAAGAAGAAGAATTTCCCGAAGAAGAAAAAATTAAAAAAATAAAAATTCGGGTTATTGGCATCGGCGGCGGAGCTGGCAATATTGTCTCGGAAATCAGCCAAAAAATTAAAAAAGCCACTTTTTTGGTTGCCGATACCGATACCAAATCTTTAAAAAGCCTTTCCCGAAAAGTTGATAAATTTCATTTTGGCCAGAATTTTACTCAAGGATTGGGGTCGGGCATGGATCCGGAACTGGGAGAGTTGGCGGTTAAAGAAGAAAAAGAAAAAATCAAAAAATTAATGGAAGGCCAGGATTTTATGATTTTAGTTGCTTGTTTGGGCGGCGGAATCGGTTCAGGAGCCGCCTCTCTTTTTGCCAAAACTTCTCACAGTTTGGGAAATCTGACTTACGGTATTTTTACTCTTCCTTTTAATTTCGAAGGCGAAAGAAAAATGGAAATCGCTAAAGATTCTTTAAGAAAAATTAGGGGATATTTAAATGCCTTTTCGGTTCTGCCCAATGAAAGAATTTTTAAAATCGTCGACAAAAGTACGCCATTAAATGATGCTCTCTCTGTCATCAATAAAAAATTGGCTGAGAGTATTGAGAGTTTAATTGAAATAATTTACAATCCGGGTCTTATCAATATTGATTATGCCGATTTAAAAACAGTTTTTGAAGGCACCGGAAAACTGACTTATTTGAATTCAATCTTGGCCGAAAAAAAAGAAACTAAAGATATTGTCGAAGACCTTTTAAATTCTCCTTTGTATCCTTACAGCATTGAAGGTGCTAAGGGAATTTTATTGAATATTTCAGGCCCAAAAGACCTTTCGCTAACGGAAGTGAGCCAGATTTCTCAACTGGTTTCTAATGTTGCTTACCAAGAGGCTAAAATTATATTTGGTATTTCTCGAGCAGCCCAATCGGAGAGAACCAGAATAAGTTTGTTGGCTACAGACTGCTCAAAGAAACTTTTTCCGGAAAATTCTCCAAAAATTGCTGAGCAGCCGAAGCCTTCTTTAAAAGAAAAAAAAGCAAAAACCAAAATCAAGAAAAAACCAAAAAAAGAGAATCAACCCAAAAAACCGAAAAAAGCTAAAAAAGAAAAACGGGTAAAAAATCAAAAAAATAATCCTCCCAAAGCTCCAAAAATAGAACTTTTGCCAAAAGTTATTAATCCGCCGAAAGAGAACGAAAAAGAGGAACCCGAAATTCAGCACCTCAATCTTTTCAAATCCAGAAAAAACGCCCTTGATGTTAAAAAAGCAGTTGAGGAAGAAGAGGCCAAGATGCTGGCTAAAGAAAAATTCTGGGAAGTACCAACTTTTTTGAGAAAAAAATTAATTAAAGACCAATAATAATTTTAATATGATTGAAGTTAACCAAGAAATTTTAAAAAATATTTTTAAAGGCAGACCCAGAGAGAGCAAAAAATATGATTTTGGATTATTGGTGGTAATCGGCGGTTCGGACTTTTATTCTGGCTCGCCGGCCCTGACAGCCATGGCCGCTTTTAAATCAGGAGCGGATATGGTCCGCATTGTGGCTCCAAAAAGAGCAGCCGACATCATAGCTTCGTTTTCTCCCAATTTGGCCGCTTATCCTCTGGAAGGTAATTGGTTGCTGAAAAAACATTTGATGACTTTGTTACAAATAACCGAATCAGCCAAGGCCGTTGGCCGAGGAAAGGTGGCGGCAGTAATCGGCGGTGGCATGGGCAGAACAGAAGAAACTCAAAAAACAATTCTTGAATATTTGGAGCGTATTTCCGTACCGGCGGTGATTGATGCCGATGGCATTTATGCTTTGGCTAAAAAGCCAGAGATTGTTAGAGGAAAGAAATTTTTAATCACCCCGCACCTTCACGAATTTTTTATTTTGACCGGTAGGGAAGTGGATAAATTCTCTGAAGAAGAGAAAGCACAAATCGTTAAAGAGGAAGCAGCCAGACTTCAAACCACGATTTTATTAAAAGGCGCTACTGATATAATTTCTGATGGTAAAGAAATTATTTTAAATAAAACCGGTAGTGCTTATATGGCTAAAGGCGGTTGTGGTGATACTTTGGCCGGCATTGGTGGAGCTTTATTAGCTCGAGGAGTTGATGCTTTTTTGGCCGGCCAAGCCGCCGCTTTTATCAATGGAAAAGCCGGAGAAATAGCAGCCGAAAAGCTTGGCGAAGGATTAATGGCAACCGATTTAATCGAAGCCATTCCCGAAGTGTTACCTTAACAATTTTCGCTGATTTTAAAAATTATGGCTGAAAAATTTTACGATTTAATTATCATTGGCGGTGGCCCAGCTGGAATTACAGCTGGAATTTATGCCGCGAGACAACGGGTTAACACATTGTTGATTACCAAAGATTTTAGCGGACAGATAGCCAAAAAATCAGTCTTGATTGAAAACTACCCCGGTTTAGATGGTATTTGTGGCAAAGAATTGCTTGAAAAATTCGAAAGTCATTTAAGAAAACAAAAAATTGAAATCTTAACCGCTAACGTAAAAACAGTAATCAAACCGGCTGATTATTTTTTGGTTTCCACCAGCGATGACAAAATTTACAAATCGAGAACATTAATTATTGCGACTGGCTCTGACCCGAGACCCTTGGAAGCAGTTGGAGAAAAAGAGTTTCTTGGCCGAGGAGTCAGTTATTGCGTAATTTGTGACGGCTGCCTCTTTAATAACAAAACCGTGGTCGTAATCGGAGGAGGAAATTCCGGTCTTGAAGCGGTAATATTTTTGGCTGAATTAGCCAATAAAATTTACATTTTGGAATACGGCGAAAAATTAAAAGCTGAAGCGGAAAACATCGAAAGAGTAGAGAAAATTAAAAAAGTAGAAATTATTTACAATGCCGTTTTAAAAGAGATTAAAGGAGAACAATTTGTTAATTCAATAGTTTATAAAGACCGGAAAAGCGAACAATTAATTACCTTGCCCGTGGCTGGGGTTTTTGTTGAAATAGGCTATCAACCAGCGACAGCTCTTGTCAAAGATTTAGTTGATTTTAACGAAAATGACGAAATAAAAACTGACGTTGAGACTTTCCAAACAAAAACAGCCGGACTTTTTGCCGCCGGCGATGTTAATGCCGGACGCTACAAGCAAATTATTACCGCCTGCGGCGAAGGAGCAAAAGCGGCTTTGGCGGTTTACGAATATCTGCACAAAAACAACAAATAATTTAATTTTTTAGATGGCGGACTCAAAAATAAAATCAATCAAAGCCAGAGAAATTTTAGACTCTAGAGGAAGCCCAACAGTTGAAGTTGAGTTAAAAACAGAATCTTTTTCTAGCCGGGCCTCGGTTCCTTCAGGAGCTTCTACCGGAAGTTTTGAGGCAGTAGAGTTGAGAGACGGCGGAAAAAGGTATCAAGGCAAGGGAGTTCAAAAAGCGGTTGCGAACGTTAACGAAATTATTGCCAAAAAATTAGAAGGAATGGAGGTGACGAACCAAAAAGAGATTGACCGGCTGATGGTGGATTTGGATGGAACAGAAAACAAAGCCCATTTAGGAGCCAACGCTTTAACCGGTGTTTCTTTGGCTGTTTGTCGGGCTGGAGCTTTAGTCAAAAATATTCCCCTTTATCAACACGTTAAAGAAATTTCTAATTT
>Ga0172364_10005526_pt1 | contig 10065 bp, 14 predicted proteins | sample LakKivSesite10cm_FD_114545 | JGI IMG/M metagenome (GOLD analysis project Ga0172364, IMG submission 114545) | Sediment microbial communities from Lake Kivu, Rwanda - Sediment site 10cm | ecosystem: Environmental > Aquatic > Freshwater > Lake > Sediment | place: Rwanda: Western Province, Lake... | reverse complement strand
ATTGGACTTCGATTTGACACCCGCAAGCCTAAGATTTATCATTTTTCACGATGGCTCGAGGCGATTTCGGTGGCGGGACATCTATTTCGCTAGTGCAACAGAAAAACGAATTTCCTATAATTAAAACTCCAGTTCAGCTTAATTGCCTTAATCCTTTCTTCCTTATACGCGCACGTATGCGCGCTTTGAGGCTATATATGGTGCGATTCTTCGATATAGAAGCATTAGGGGAAAGTTGGAAGTCTTTTTCCCAAAAACGGCATAAGTTTCCTTTTCTGATGGAAGAAGACCAGGACACCTCATCGGTGAGCAGCGATTCGGAAACATGGTTATTGTCTTACCAGTTTAGAGAGTTTTTTTCCCTCGGTGACAGCAAGAGAAGAGATGTAGTTCCGGCAACAAGGGGAAGAGAAGCGAGCACTTCCTGAGGAGTAGGAGGCCGGAGGTGCTCATCCTGCCACTTCCATTGTTTTGTGCCTGATGAGATTGTCCACAAGGGAAATTTATTAAGGAATTCTAATTGAAATTACTTAACGAAGGGACCGTTGCCGAGGCCGAAGGACTTGCTGAAATTACGCTGAAACTTGCTCAGAGCAATCTGGATATCGAGTCGATCCATAAAGAAGAGAAGTGGTCCTGGAAGACGCCAGCTTCCTAGGGGCATTTTCCTCTTGGATATCCAAAGAGCTTATTGTTTCTATTCCTTCGATAAGTTACAAATGGGAGGGATAGTCTAGAAAACGGATCGCCATCCCAGAGGTGCGAGTTTGCCCGCATCTTATGCCCACGACAGTGGAGACGGTGGTCTGCTGCAGTTTGCCTGCCTTAGAAGGGCGATTTCAAGGCAGACTTTTATTAATCATACATATATTAAAAATATGTTAAATTTAAAAAACTATTTGACAATAATAAAGATGTCTGTATAATGAATTCGAAACATATAATGAACCAAAAAAGAGAACGGTTCCTGCGGGTTGCGGAGCGGCGTACTAATAACGTCCTTTCAGACCTTCGTTTGCTGGGGAATTGCTCCAATAGGCAGAACTATGAGTTTAGCCCAGAGGATATAAAAAGGATTTTTCAGGCTATAGACGCCGAGATCCGAAGGATAAGAAGCTTGTATGAAGCGTCATTAGGTAACTCTCATCAATTCACTCTAAAAGACAAATAACATTTCATAACTAAGGGGGTATGGAAATGGATAAGCTTAAGGACTTGGAAGGGAAATATGAACCTGATGACAAAATTGCCATACACGAGTTTGCAGTTCGACAACTCACCCAACGTATAGCCAATCATGCATCGGGTATAGCAGAGTTGGTGAAGAATAGCTGCGACGCTTATAGTGAAGCCGATTTTTCCCTAGAAAATAAGGTCATTGTTATATTTATTAAAAATGCAGATAAAAGGATGCCTGCCCTAGTTGGATGTTTAGATTTTGTTGGAATGACTACAGAAAAAATCGAAACGCGTTTTAAAGAGTGGGGAAGTCCAGAAGCTGCGCTGGGAGGAGGCACAGGAAAACGCAAAGGTGGGCACGGACATGGGGGTAAAGCATATATGGTCAATATGTTTAAAGCCCATGCACTTTTGATTACCTGCGCTGGAGGATTTGGAAACAGATACGGATTTATTGGCGGGCAGGTCCGCCCCGGATACTTCCCTGACCGCTTGCAAGGTCGAAGATTTCCGGTTCCTGATAAAGAAAAGCTGCTCGAGCAGAACCTTGTTCCCTTCGGTGTTAAAACCAGCAATTTTCCTCATGATGCGATGAATGTGCTCCAAAAGACTTCCGGGTTTACCGTGGTTAAAGGGGTTGATCCAAGAGATGTCCCTAGTGGTCGTTTTCGTGTAAGCTCGCTTATTGAGGAGCTGCAGGGGCATCCGCAGATGATCGAAGCCCTGCAGGAGGCCAAGGTCTATTTATTGTGTGATTCAGTGCCGTGCGAGCAGGCTTGGCCGCTTAAGCTCGAGACTATTGAGCCAATGGACGAAGCTAAAGAGCCACGGACCTTTGATGTTCCTAAGGAAATCCCACTCCCCCAAACCAACGAGAAGATTTGTACTCTAAGCGCTCCTGAAGACCAGCCTGGAAAGCTTATATTACGCACGTCTAAGAAGAGCATGATGTGGACTTACCGCCCCAGACACAGAATCTATATACGAGCCCGAGATGAATATATTGGTTCGTGGGATGTCCGAGACCTTGCGGGGAAGGGATTTGCTGATCAAATCTACGGAGATCTTTATCTTGACTCTCTTCTCCAATATAAAACAAGCGACCGAATTGAGCCAGCTGATAGCCCTCTGACTCAAGCCATCAAAGAGTGGACAAGACTGACGATTGAAAAGTATTGTGAAGAATTTGCAAAACTCGAGAGACTCAAAGCCACTCAAAAAGACCGAGACGAATGGCAACGAATTAGCGAGCAAATGAATGAATGGAAAAACAAGTTCCTCCAAAGTGCGGGCCTGAACCTAGGCGACAAAAAGAAAGGGAAGGGTGGGGTCAGACCTACTACACCTCCGCTGCCGAAAGGGGAAGTGAAGTCGATCCGAGTATCCCTTACACATGAACGTGCAGGGGTAGGAGTCGGGATAAAGCCGACAATCGAATTTCGAGACGCCGCTGGTCAAAGAGTCCGATTGACTCCGTATAGATGGAACAGCTCCGATTGGAATGTTGCTGTCGTTGATGAGGATTTCTTTGAAGTCAGGACTTTTAGTCCAGGCACAACTGAAATATGGGCGGAAACGCTGGATAATAGGATAATTTCTAATAAAGTTAGTCTCACTGTCTTAGATATAAAGAGCATAAGGATGAAAGAAGAATACATCGAGCTTGGTGCGGGCGAATTTAGGGAAGTAGGCACAGTGGTAGAGGACAGAGATGGCGAAGAGCACGAGGGAGTATACTTAATCTGGAGTTCTGATAATAGCGATATCGTTAGGGTTGGATCAGCTGGTGTTGTTTGGGCGCAAGTTCCTGGTACTACAACTGTCTATGCAGGAGATGATAGAGCACTTGCCTCCGTGGGTACAAAGATCAAAGTTACAGAGGGTGTAGGAATAGGTAAGAAGGGGGGTCGAGGATACCCTCTAATTCTTTTATCCGGCATTGACCGTGACCCCTATGACCCAGAAAAGGCACCTGAGCAGTTCTTGACGAAACATCATCCGCCCGTCTCTCAACGAGTTGCACCTGACGATGTTAAGGCCATGATTTGGTGGATTAACATGGCGGCACCTCTCGCAAATAGGTACTGGTTAGAGGCCACCGGTAGTTCCACGACAAATGATAAGGTTAAACAGTGGAGAGTGTACTACCTCGAGCGCTTAATCGAAGCGATGGTGAAAATTAGACTCTACATAGATACCAGGTTGGAAAGCAACACGAGTTGGGATATGCTCAAGGAGCGCTGGGACGACGTAATGATTGAGTTGCAGGAGGCTATGGCTAGTGAATTGGAGGGATTCTTGGATAGTGGAACGCTTCCAAGTTTGGGCGAGTAGATTCTAATGACTACTGTTGAAAAGATTTTGTTGGCTGCTCATGAACTAGAAGAAAATGGGAAGTCGCCCTTTTCTGCAGAAGAGCTCGTGGTCAAAGCTTGGGAGAATGATAAAAGCTTATTTGGACTCCAAGGATATGCTGATCTGTATCCTGATTCGAATAGAATCCTCAGCAATATCATGGGCAATAAAGGCCTCAAGGGAAGAGGGTGGATCGAAAAAGTTGGCCAAAAGCTTTATAAGTTAACTGCTTCGGGTACAAGCATATCAAAAAGCATAGCAAGCTCGGCACAGACGACTTCATCGAGGGCGACTACGATTGATAGGAAACAAATAGTGATTATTTTGCGCATGCTGGAGTCACCAGTTTTTAAGAAAAAGAACGAACAGGATGAACAGAATATTCTTTTCCGAGATGCATGCAAGTTTTGGGGAATTTCTTCATACAGTGACCCCTCGACTGTAAATACACAATTCCGGGTAAATAGAGACGTATTGGCAGGTCTTGAAAAAGCTGTAGCGAGCTCAGCCACTGGACGTCTTGTGCTTCCCTATATGAAAGAAGTAATAAATAAGGAGACCGTTTCTTCACTTATAAAAACAGACGAGTTTTTAAGAACGAAATTCTTCAATGAAATAGAAAACTTGCGCAAGCGTCGAGATTAAATCTGCGGAGCGTTCATGGGAAATAAGCAGCTAAATAATCGGGTTCTAGCTTGCTTCCCACCGATTTATAAAACCCCTTATGGAAAAGCCCTACATGGCGACTCCTTAGGAATAATGAAGTCGATGCCTGCCAAATCGGTAAATTTAGTCCTGACATCCCCTCCCTTCGCCTTGCGTCGCAAGAAGAGCTATGGGAATGTTAGAGAAAATAAGTACGTTGAATGGTTTCGACCCTTTGCTACTGAAATACATAGAATCCTAACAACGAATGGAAGCTTCGTCCTTGACTTGGGCGGCTCTTGGATTAAGGGGGAGCCTATACGTTCTCTATACCACTTTGAGTTGTTGTTAGACCTTTGCAAATCCTCCGGCTTATTTAAGCTTGCACAAGAATTCTATTGGTTTAATCCTGCCAAGATGCCTGCCCCTGCAGAATGGGTTACGATCCGGAGGATTCGCGTTAAGGATGCAGTCAATACCATTTGGTGGCTCTCTAAATCATCTAATCCAAAGGCCTCAAACCGTTGGGTGCTTACGGAATACAAAGAAGATATGAAACGTCTGTTTAAGTATGGCTATAATCAAGACCCACGACCATCTGAGCACTACATCTCCAAAGTCTGGAACCGTGACAATAAAGGAGCCATTCCTCCAAATATCATTGTAAAAGCAAATACGCGAAGTAACGATCCTTATTTAAGCGCATGCAAGAAATTCGGATACAAACCGAATCCTGCTCGTTTTGTTGACGCAATACCGGACTTTTTCATTAGGTTTTTAACCCGCCCGAACGATCTTGTACTTGATCCTTTTGCCGGTAGCAATGTAGTGGGCTACGTAGCAGAGCAACATCGCCGCCACTGGATTAGCATTGAAATCGTTAAGGATTATGTAATTTCCTCTCGTTACCGCTTTAATAAGGTTCGTATTTGCAATAAGGAGGCTAGGAAATGCCGAGAAAATCAGTAGGATCCATTAAAGTAGAATCAAATGTAAGGTGCATGAAATTATACCCAACTGAAGATACAAGGAAAAATGTCGCCGATTTAAAGACTATCGGTATCAAACTATCCAAGGAACAGGCAATCCACTTAGCGAAAGTTATTATCGCCGCATGCCAGGAATGGGAGGAGATTGACATTACTGCATACCGATTTGATAAAAGACAATCTGATGGAACTTATCACATAACGGTTACGAGCTTCCTTCCAGATTAAGAAAAGAGTTTTTAGGTAAGTCGCCAAGTCTTTTGGAGGCCAGAGGCCAAGTGGCGATATTATGAGGAGGATGATACGGGGTGGCGAAATATCATTTCAATAATAGCTATTCTAGTTTCACCTGCAATCGCTATAATAATTTCTCTTTGGATTCAACGGCAAAGAGATAAATTGCAGCATAAGAGGTTTATATTTTCAAACTTAATGGCAACAAGACATCAGTTTTATTCTGATGAAATTGTTCGGGCTCTAAATATGATTGAACTGGCTTTTCATGATAATGATAGTGTCAGGCGACTTTGGAAGGAATACCTAGAGATGGTGAACAACGAAGGATTGAATAATCCTCTCGGATGGAAACAGCGAGATCAGAAAAGATTGGAGCTGATTCAAGAAATGGCAAAGGCAGTTGGCTATGGCAAGGAGATTTCCCATCTTGACGTAACTAGGTTTTATATGCCTGTTGGATTAGTCCAGGAACGGCAAAGACAAAAAGAAATTGGTGATGAACTCCTGCGCGTGCTCAAGGAAAGTCATGGTATTAAGATTGTTCAAAAAGAACAATCTGAGAAGGGAGGAGGCCAAATAAAAACGTGATGTGCTGATGGGAGGCGCTTGGAGGCCAGAGGCCCCAGCACCGAGGCATGGCCTCCTTCCAGGCCGCAAAGAAAGGGGATTGATTTCCCTGGCAAAAAGCGAGAAGATGCATATGGCAAGCAGCAGGGGAGAAGGAAAGCTAGTACAGATATTGGCAGGTGACTTATAAATGACAGGCGATGAAAAAACGGCACAAGATTTTCTTCACCGGCAAGGTCTTCAGGCAAGAAGAATTGTCAAGAAAAAGGGAAATTGCCCCAAATCTCCTGATTTTCGTGTCTTTAAGAATAGTACTTTTGTATTTTTCTGTGAAGTAAAGACAATCGAGAAAGACAAATGGCTAGATGACCTAATGGCCTCTGCTCCCCCTGGTCAAGTCGTAGGCGGGGGGAGAGATGATCCTCGATATGGCCGGGTCGCAGATAAGATTCATGGAGCTGTTCAGCAATTTAAGTCAGTTAATATGGAATGGAAATATCCTAACGTTCTCATGTTTGTTAATCATGATACCTACTGTGGACCACCGGAATTAATAGCGGCAACTACGGGCTATTTTGTGGCGAATAATGGAAGCCGACATAAGATTTTTGGTAAGTTCTCAGATGGGAGAATTAAAGAGGAGAAATTTAAGATCGACCTATATATTTGGTTAGAAGACGATGGGAAAAGATTCTATTTATTCAATTTTGTAAATAAAAAGCACCAGGATGAGCTCTTTTCCCTTTTTGGTGTAGAGCCAGGCTCGATTAAGGAGATTTATTAGGACACTTTTCAAAAGAAACCCGCGGAGGCCAGAGCCCTATAAAGAGGCATGGCTTCCCCGACTAAATAAATAAATTTTTGGAGGAAGGTATGGCAAGAGAAAAAAGCACCAAAACAGATGGGACTATCGATCTTCTGCAAAAAATGCTTGTTTTCCAACTTTATGTCTTGGGGGTTCCTCAGGAAAGAATCGCCAAGACAGTGGGAAAACAAACGGCTTGGGTTAATGACCTGGTGAAAGGTATTCCTAAAGGAGGAAAATCGGATGGCATCAAAAGGAAAAGGAAAAAAGCAAAAAGGTGATCCTGTAGTAAATGAACTAGATGCGATCAAACGTCTTCTTATGCTGCAATTGGTTACATCTGGTGTCCAAGCAGGTGACATCGCGGCAGCTCTGCAAGTTGACAGGAGCGTAATTAGTCGTCTCTTCCCAACGCGAAAGGTAAAACGCCCTTCAGCAAGATAGTCTTATGTCTCAGAGTATTTCGCATGTTCCGCCCTATCATTATGACCGGATCGCCCATGCGGTTAGTGTCTTAGGACGTTCTAAGCAGCGCCTCAAGATATTTAAGGCGATATATCGCGGCAAAAAGCGGAGTAAAAGTGTTAATGAGATCGCTACCACCACAGGACTTAATCGCATCCGGGTGCTACAGGAAGGAAGGTTTCTTGCAGACAACGAAATTGTCAAATTAATCAGGGCGGCTGGAACCATAGCATATGAAAAGTACCCGTTTTATTCAGCCAACAAAAAAAGAATTCTTCAGCTTGTTCAAGATCCTGTAGCTGTTGAAAGTATGCCAGCGAGTTATCGCCTACGTCGTGCATGGCCGAAAGATGCAACAATTCGGATTCCTCGAGTGCGTGTTCAGACTCAATATATAACGATTGATGAAATTGATTCTTTTAATCGGGTCCAGAGAATAAGTGTTGAACCTGATAGATATGTTCCGATTCCAGAGTCAAGATTTAAAAGTGGAATAGCAAAGATTCTTGGAGAAGGAGGACACTTTAAGGATTGGGGCGGAGAGCGTAATGACCTCTACACAAATAAAGTCCGTATCTCAGGGCGTCGTCTGCCGACTGCTTTTGCTTTTAAAGGTATCGGCACAAAAGGTATATTAACACCTGGTAAAATGGGCAAGAACGGAGATCAGATCCAGCGACTCTTTAAGACTGCTGCAAGCGTTTTCCTTGTGCAATACTGGGGCCAGATATCTGATTCAGTCGTCGAGCAAATGGCGGAGTTTGCTAAAGCCAGGTCAGTAAGTGAAGGAACGCGTATTTACTTTGGGATCATAGACGGCGATGATTCTAATAGATTAACGAAAGCGTACCATTATGCATTCCGCCCATAGATGACAAGTATGAAAGGCTTCGGTTGCTGCACATCTTGATTATCAAATAATAATTAAAAGAAGTTAGGGTTTCGCAGGCCGTTTCTCGGTTGATAAGAGATTGTTGATGGGGAGGAACGGAGAGGTTAGCAAAATCAATTAGCATTGGTTTGATCAATATCCACACAAACCAGAGAGCATTACGACAGCTATTGTTCGGAGAGGAGAAGAAACTGAAAGGAGAGAAAAGCCGTTCGGGGGCAGCGTGAGAAACAACTAGCGAAAACTGATCCCGCAACGCAAACAGACAGTTCCTGCAGCAGGATCGGCGCAAAATCTGACCGATCATAGGGGGCAAAGCGGCTCTCCTTCCTTATAACTTATTATTTTACCGATCAGCAATATCCCGTCAGTCCTTCCGCCTCGTCGCCATTCCGAAGAACCTCAGGACATTCCTCTGCGGTCTGCGCGCAGAGGTGCGGGGGGATAAAATCATCCGCTTTAATTTCCAGGGCGCAAAGATTGACCTTTACCTGGCCACAGAGGAAACCTTTGAAGTCCTTCGGCTCATCCGAACGGGGTCGGCTTCCCATAACGTCAAACTTGCATCGATCGCTCGGAAGAGGGGATGGCAACTTACTTTTGATAAAGGGCTTATCATTCCGGAAGGGATCGTTTCATCGGAGCGGGGGATATTGGAACGACTCATAGGACGATACGTCGAACCGGGGGATAGAGAATGAATGGGATGGACGAGGAGACCCTGAGACACCAAAACCAGTTTCTCAACAACTGGATGGTGAATAAATTTTTTAAGGAGGCAAGAGTGTCAAAGGCAATCGGCAGCCGGTCAGCCGAGGATGAGCGGAAAGTCCTGGCCCATGAGGCGAAGGTCAAGGGCCACAGAGCGGCAAAGCGGCCCTCTCCGGCCGCAACAAAAGCTCTGGCCGCTCAAGTGAGTAAGCTTGTGACGCCCAACGGAACATCGAAGCCCCTGAAGAAGCTCGACCGCTCGGCGGCCTAAAAAGCGGTATGGGCCAATCCCCAGATGAGGCAGCGGATCATCGAAGGGATCAAGCAGGCCATGGCCGCAAAGAAAGCAGCAGCGAAAGCATGAACCGAGTCACGGAGGCTGAACGTGCTCAGCCTCCCGTAAGGAACATCGGCAGTGACAAGTCTGCCGGAAGGAGGTGAATGAATGACTGAGAGAAAACCTGGACGTCCTAAAGGCACCCGAAAAGAAGCCTACAAAGGGATGTCCGAGAAGGAGCTAACCATCCTTTTCAAGGAAACAGAAAAACGGAAGGATCGGCTGGCGGAATTATGTTTCAAATTATGTTTCCATTTTGCTCTGCGAGTTAGTGAACTCGTGGCGATCAGATTGGATGATGTCTTCATTGGAAAGGAAAAGTCAGACCTCTCAATTACGATTCAGGGTTTGAAAGAGGGGAGAAAGAGGACTTACCAAGGGACGGAGATTGATTCCCGACTGGGGGAGATTCTGCGCCGCTGGATATTGCGGGAGCGGCGCGCAGACCCCGCCAATCCATATCTCTTCCCGTCTCCTCGGTTTTGGGACAAGGCACTTGAAGCTCAGACAATTAAGAACAAGTTCAAGGTGTATATTCGCCGCACAGGTTTGCCGAGCTATTATTCAATCCATTCGCTTCGGCATAGCTGCGCCTATCACTTAATTGAGAAAAGATAGAACCTGATTGAGATTCGCAACTGGATGCGACTGCGCGATCTGAGCAATGTTCAATGTTACCTTGATAAAAAGGAGACAGAGATGCATGGCCGAGTGGGCGCGGATGGAGCGTTTGGCAATTTGATGTGAAAGGAGTAAAATAAAAAGGTTCATCCGACTTTTCTGTGGGTACGAGGGTGATATAAAATGGCTCCGAAAGGATCGGAGTCATGCAAGATACGGAGCTTTATCGGTATGTGTTGGGCCTTGAGGAACCTTGGGATGT
>Ga0172364_10005525_pt1 | contig 10065 bp, 10 predicted proteins | sample LakKivSesite10cm_FD_114545 | JGI IMG/M metagenome (GOLD analysis project Ga0172364, IMG submission 114545) | Sediment microbial communities from Lake Kivu, Rwanda - Sediment site 10cm | ecosystem: Environmental > Aquatic > Freshwater > Lake > Sediment | place: Rwanda: Western Province, Lake... | reverse complement strand
TGCCGCAGTCGTTAGCGGTGTTAAGAGCTTTGAAGATGTGCTTAACGCGCAGGTGAAGACTGTAACCAACAAAGCGAAGTCTCTCGGCGTGGAAGTGGGAATGAGGGGAGATGAAGCCTTGAAGTGGATGAGTTAGAACGATTGTCCGGCTGAGGCATCGAGTAGGCTTCGACTACACTGTTTTCGGTTTGGAAACTCGATGGCTTTGCTTTCTCTTGTTGTTTTCTTCTTCGGTCGTAATTGGAGTGCATGACAAAACGTAATAGTGTAATTTGCCCTTCTAACACGTAAGAGAAAATAGGGAAAAGCTGATTCTCATATGCTAACGGTTAGCTTAATTTAGAATCTTCTTCTTGTGTTTCTTTTCTTCGACCAACATTCTCGGCAGTAAACTGGCCTACTCGGGTCGGGCTTGAATGGGACTTCGCATTCCTTTCCACAGTCGGCACAGACTGCCTTATGCATCTCTTTTTCTGCCATATGCGATTTCAACTCCTTTATATGCTCTGTGCAAAATTGCTTTTTGCACGACGCATTTTACTTTGTGGCGTAGCTTATAAAACTTGTCATCATGATGTTTTCACAGTTGTCTCTTGAGTAGCCAAGCTTTTTACCAAGCTTTCTCCTAATTTGGGAAAGAGGTCATGTAAATGTCTTCAACGGCAAGATTTGTAATACAAAAACATGCTGCGACACGCTTGCATTATGACTTTCGACTTGAAATGGACGGTGTTCTCAAAAGCTGGGCTGTCCCAAAGGAGCCTCCGATAGAACCCAACGTCAAAAGACTCGCGGTTCAAGTAGAAGATCATCAGTTGGACTACATAGACTTTGAGGGCACTATACCTGAAGGCGGATATGGCGCAGGTAAGGTTGAAGTCTGGGACAAAGGTGCCTACATTCTCAAACATAGAAGCGACAACAAGATAGTGTTCACTTTACAGGGAAAAAGACTCAATGGTGACTATACACTCTTGAGGTTTAAAGAAGACAAAAATTGGCTATTCTTTAAGAACAAGCCCACTTCATAGAATTATCTTGATGCTAATCCCTGTTCAGGTTAATGCTGGAAAGAGGTTTTTTTCTGGCGTTCCGCGATTTATTGGCGCATTGTCGTTCGCCGAGAGATTGAATTACCTAAATCTTAAGAACAAGTTTGTGTTAGAATCGCAATCGGGTTTCTCGCGTGCTTGAATTCGAGAAAATCAAGATAGAAGTCCCAGCGAACTGCAATACGATAATAGGCATGGCACACTTCATAAAAACAGTTGAAGACATGTATGAAGCGTTGATCAGCGCTGTTCCGGGCATCAAGTTTGGGATAGGCTTCTGTGAAAGCTCGGGTCCTCGTCTAGTGAGGCATGAGGGGAACGATGAGGAGCTTAGGAAGCTGGCGGCGGAGAAAGCTTTTGAACTGGCGTGCGGGCATAGCTTCATCGTGTTTCTAAGGAATGCTTACCCCATCAACGTCCTTGATAAGATCAAGCAAGTGCCTGAGACTTGTACCGTTTTTGCTGCAACTGCGAATCCAGTTGAAGTGGTGATCGCGGAGACTGAGCAAGGAAGAGGAATAGTTGCTGTGGTTGATGGTTTAAAAAGCAAGGGAATAGAGACTGAAGAAGACATTAGAGAGAGGAAAAGGTTTCTGCGGAAGATAGGTTACAAGCTTGAATAAGGCTTGACCATGTTATGCGTTGACGTGTAGATCAACAAGACGTTGGCTACGCTGTAGGTATTTGTGCAGAGTGGACTTGCGTAATGTGCTGTAGCTCTTCGGTGCAGTTGACCTTGTGGATCTGCAGTGGCTTAGGCTGGGTTAACGTGTTGTATTTTTTTACTTGTTTATGGCGAGTTCCTGCTGTAGCTCGAATGGTACTTTTTCGCTCATTCTTTCAGCAGCGTAATCAGTCAATTGTTTGAACTGTTTTTGCGTGAGAACATTCCTCGCTCTCGACAGAATCTCGAGGCAGATTTCTTTAAAAACTAGATTTGCACAGCCCACTTTTGCGTCATCGACTAGTTCTTTGCAAGCTTGGAGAATTTGTTCGTTCAAGACATTCCACCCTGCAGTCCAACACTGTGCTCTCTGACGTTAAAACAGTTATGAATTGAGAAGATGAATTGGGCATCCGGTTTTGGCATTGGTTTGAATTCGATGGTCGGAGCAACGCTTCTAGCGCCTGTTTCTCTGTTCTCTGATTCGTGGAGTGTGCTGTTTGTGTGTTGTGTGAACCCTCGATCTGGATGGTTGGATATGGAGACTTCCTTGTTGGTTATTCTATTTACTTATATTTTGAATGTGGATTTGTGTTTCATGGAAGTTCGATGAGTAATGGTTAAATATGCAATCTGAAGATTTCATATATTGAAAAGGGACTGACTATGAAAAGAACGATCAGATCAAGGCATGCCATATCACCCATACTCGCAACCTTGTTACTGGTAGTGATAGCTGTTGCCGCAATAGTGGTCACGTATGCTTGGGTAATGACTTATATGAGTGCACAAACATCGCAAGCGGGGGTCTTTCTCAACAGAGACGCCGTGTCATGGCCGACGAATGCGACGATAACGCTTTATGTGAGAAATACAGGAACATCAGACGCTATTATCGACAGTGTTTATGTTGGGACTTCCGCGTCAAACCTTGAGAAGCAGACGAGCGTCGTGTATGACCCGCCAACCGGGGCGGTTGCGGCTTATGGAGGAGTGGTTAACGTAACAATTGCCCGCTCATGGTCGACTGGGACAATGTACTACTTTAGGGTAGTTCCTAAAGTTGGGCCTCTGTTGGAGTTCAACATCATAGCACCTTAGAAAACCTCGTCCCTCTTCCTTTGCATGCAGGAGATAGGGACTCCTAGAGTCTTTGCCATAACCAAGAATCCTAACCATTAAATACGACTCGAATGACACATTGATTCCTCAAAGTAGGCTGGATTTGAATTGCAGTGGGCATTCGACTTTGCACGCATCGTGTTGACTCTGTCATTCATGATCTATGCTTCGATCAGTGACCTCAAGAATCGTGAAGTAAGCAACAATGTCTGGATACTTTTCGCGCCACCTGCTTTTGCATTGACATTTATGGAACTGTTCCTTTTTGAGACGTCAGAACTCGCTTCTTACGGCTTAAGCTTCGGACTGACTGCCCTTTTCGCTCTAATCCTGTTCTATGCAGGCGGTTTCGGCGGGGCTGACGCGAAGGCTCTGATGTGCCTAGCACTTGCTTTGCCTTTCTACCCGGAAAAACTACTTGCACCTTTGACAGGCGAGGTTTCACCCATCTCAAGAATATTCTTCCCCTTGACAATATTCAGCAACTCCGTCATACTAGCAGTAATTCCAGTACTTTGGCTGTTCTTGCGTAATATTCTCTGGCGTTCAAGGTCAAGTAGAAGGCTTTTCGAAGGAAACCAAGGACGGGAGTTGGTCGGCAAGAAGCTTTTGGTCATGATAACCGGCTACAAGGTTTCAATCAGTAGACTAAAGGAAAAGTGGCATGTCTACCCGTTGGAAGACATAGAAGAAGCGGCTGAAGGCGGCATCAAGAGGAAATTGATCGTACTTCCTAAGGATGAAGGCAGAGATGCTATAGTAGACAGGTTGAATAGAGCGATCAAAGCTGGCACGATCGAAGATGGAGTCTGGGCCAGTCCGGGCTTACCGATGCTCGTCCTGATTACGTTTGGTCTGATTGTGGCGCTGTTTCTTGGCGACATCATCTGGCTGTTTGTCAATTCCATGTTTGGGTAGATCGCGGTGGTTCAATAGTTGATGCGATGCGTGCGAATCCGAGAATCGTACAGGCCGTCTCAGCAAGAATCTTGTTCGATACTATGCGAGGTCACCCTAATTCCATAAACGGTGGGGATGTCTCCCGAAGTCCGTCTTCACATGACCGTTTTCTTCTATGAATAGACAGGTCAAACTGGCTTAAAAAGAGTGATAGAGCATTGTTTTAGCTAGCGCGCGCAATCAAGGACTCGTTTATGGAATTCCAAAACATATTTATTGGAAAAGTCAATAATTGGGACTTGAGAAAAGAATGCTTCCCCTTCGAATCTTTGATTATCTATTTCAATTCGTTTGTGAAATCATACCAGAATTAGAAAAAGACGGCATCCCTAAAGAATACATGCCCCAATCGAGATTTCGTAATGTTTCTAATCTACCTTTAAATCAGTATGGAAAAGGACCGTTTTGTCGTTTCAAGATTGCACATGCATTTCGGAAAACTGGTGTTTACCTAGTCGTAATCAATGAAACACCGAAATATGTTGGAGAATGTGAGGACTTCGGAAAAAGGTGGAATATGGGATATGGCGTTATCTCTCCAAGAAAATGTTACAAAGCAGGTCAATCGACAAATTGCAGGATTAACAACTTGATTCTTGGAGCATTCAAGTCTTGTGACAAAATCAGACTATTCTTCCACGAAACTAACAACAGATTTGAGGTTGAAGACGACCTCATAGAAAGACTTGACCCAGAATGGAACACCAAAGGAACAGGAAGACCAAGGAAGCGTCAAGTTCAACCCATTTCTGAGAAGATTAACCAGAATTCTTCGAAGGAATTGGCCAGAAACAAATATAAAAAACTGGAAGAATACTTGAGGAATAGTTCGAAACAGATTGAAAACCTAGCATATGAGGACATCGAAAGAATTATTGGCACTGAATTGCCTTCGTCTGCTTACAAATATAGGGCATGGTGGTCTAGCTCAGGTCACCCGCATGCAAAAACTTGGTCAAACGTCAATTGGAAGGTCAGTTCAGTTAATATTGGTGAATCCGCAACCTTCAAAAACATAATTAAGAAAAAAAACGTGGTCAAACTGGCTCAAAAAGACTGATAGAAGCGTCTTCTATTCCTTATTCACTCTTTACACTCTGCCATTCTAAGACTCTAAACCTATCAGCAGTATTGGAACATCAAGTATTTCTTGAAAGATTTCAATGTCCCGTTTCACATTTTGAAACTTTGGTTCTTTGGACATTGAAGTAACATAGAGTAATGCATCAACAAGCCCCTTTTTATGAGCCAGCATTGCTCTAAGAAAATCTCTATGAACTGCATCAATCAAACTTAGTTCTATTGAGACAGCTATTTTGTCTTTATATGCATCCCATCTCCACAGCGTCTCTTTAAAGATATAGTTCTCCAAACTCCAACCCGATTTACGAAACCCTTCTTGAATTGCAGTATGCTTAACGAAAAGAATTTGCGAGATTATACTCTTGACCTCTTGCAGCAAACCCTTACTGTCCAAAATCTTGTCGGCATCTTTGAAAGCGAATAATCCATAAAGAACCATCAAGGGACCCCTCAGTCACTGCCACGAATTAGGGATATATGCAATTGGACTGGTAGAAGAATGCTCTACGACTTTCATTCTTTGAAGTAGCATTTTCCAAATCCTCTTTGAGCATAGCTTCTGTAAGCTGTTTTCATCAACTCTTCTTCACTTTCAAACTCGTATTTAGACCACATCTCATCAAGGACCAAATGTCCCAAAGCGACTCTGACGTAATCGGTCAGAGTGTCCTGATAGCCCAAATGAGACCACTTGCGAATCCAATCCCTAATACCGTTAATATCATGATAGTAGTCTTCATACTGATGATTCCAATGCCCATGAATTTGAAGGTCCCTATCCATTCTGTTGTGAACAGCATCTGCTTTCGTATCTTCACGAATTACTCCATGCTCCCTGAAGTACTCATCAAACTTTAGATGGACCCTTCTTGTTGGCAAATAATCCAAGCTTCCATTAAATGTGGTCTATCTCGGTTCAGCTATAACTTTTCCGCAAAATCAAAACTGGCTCAAAGGTCTGGTTTTACTTGAGACTACTCTCCACAATCGCTCTTTCGTCTTCCGTTAATCCATAAATCCTGTAAACGTGCTCGTCAATTTCGGAATCAGTTTTCTTGATTTTCTCTTCAATCTTCGCATACTCGTCAGTTCTTTTTTCACCAGTCTCATCGAGATGTTTTTTCAAAGATAGCATCCTATTGGCAAGGTCAATGAAAACAGAGTTGTCTATCTTGATATTTGGCAATGGAATCTTTCCCAGATAGTAATTGTCCAAATCCATTGTTCTAATGGCTCTAGAGAAAATATATCTGTAAGCATACCAAGAAATCAGTTTTGAGTTGAGCAGACACAAGAGGAATTCCAGCGAATAGTTCTCATCTGTTAATACGGTGTTCTCAACAGTATCTACGTTCATCAAACCTTCTCTGTCCAGAGCCGACATTATGATGATGTGGTCTTTAGGTTTCGTGACATGTGCAACGATGCGTTGAGATAATATCTTGGGTTGTTGTAAAAAGTTCGCCTTGGTCTTGTTGCCTTCGACCACTTTCTCTGGCAAGAATTCTTCACTAAGCCAAAAGCTGTAACGTGAAATTGTTTTACCCTTCACGACTGGATATTTTGTCTTCTCTTTCACTAGGAATTTCTGAAATGGTAGTCCTCTACTGGTTTTTGTTATGCTAGACAAATACTTTGATGACTGGTTCATTTTCTTGAATATCTCAAAATCTCTTTTTTCTCCATGTAGAATAATAGAATCTGTGGAATCAATGAATTTCTTGTCAATGGAAATGCTCTCTTTAGAAAATATGTCTTGAAGGACATACCCTTTTGTTTTAGCGGACTTGTCAAGAATTATTATCATCTGTTCTAGCAAAACATCTTCAAAAGCCTTGCTAACATCAACAACTTTCGTTAGATGGTTCTTGATTAACTCTCTACCTAACTTCCAGAGTTGACTAAACGCAAGAGATTTGGGAACTATCATGCCAAAGTGTCCCTTATCGTTAATCAACCCTAGCGACTTCTCGATGAATAATAGAGCCGTGTTCTTGTTAGAACCAGCGAATTTGAATTTCTGTGATACAAAGTTCCTTTCGGTTTCATTAAGTTCTGCTCCATAAGGTGGATTTCCAACAATGACGGAAAAACCACCATTCGCAATGATTTCCCCGAATTCTTTTTCCCATTTGAACGCTTCGATTCCAACGATGTTTTCATCGTCAATTAGGGAATTTCCTCGTCTTATGTTTCTCTCTAACAACGGTAAACGATGTCCTTTTTCCGCAATCTTTAGGAGTAAGTTGAGTTGTGCGATTTCTACCGCTTGTTTGTCCAAATCTACCCCAAAAATGTTGTTCTGAAGAATCTTGACTTTTCTTGTAAATGTGGTGCCAGTCTCTAGGTCGAGTTGTGTTTGACTGTAATCTTTATCGTTCTTGTAATAGTATTCATTGAGAACGTCAAACGCTTTAATAAGAAAACTTCCAGAACCACATGCGGGGTCTAGTACTCTAATCTTTTCAGCATTGATTTTCTTGTCTTTTAACCGTTCTCCCAAAGTATTTCTTACAATATAGTCAACTATGTAAGTTGGCGTGTAGTAAATTCCATGCTCTTTGCGATGTATATGATTCTCAGTAAGTTTTGCTCTTTTCTCAGTCTTCTTTAGAATGTGGCTCAAATATTGCTCATAGACTGTTCCAAGAACATCAGCCTCAATTTTCGAGAAATCATAAGAGATGGATTTGTCCTTCGCCCGATACAAACATTCAATGATGTCCCTCAAAACGCTGTCGTCAATGCCGAGCGTATCACACAAGTGAACCTTTTTTGCATCTGACTCGTCATAGGTGAACAACTTGCTGTCATAGTTCTTGTCGTAATACGCAAAGACTTCTTTTAGTTTCTTCCATACCTTAATTTCATTTCTAGCTTCCCATAGTTTCTTTTCTTCCAATCCCCTATCTTCACAATTCCTGATGAAAATCAACCTGTCTAGAATCCGTTGAATGGATTCGTCTAGTTCGGCTTGCGTCAATTTCCTAGATTGATTGAGTTTCGTTATGTTTTTTGAAAGAATATCTCTGAATCTCGTGAAGTCGTTCAAGAGTTGCTTGTCAATGCTTGCCTTTTTTGTCTTTTTTCCGTATTTTTCTGCAAGCTTGTCCAACGCACCTTGTTCAAAACTACTCTTCGATAGAAGCCACAAATCTTCAAACTTGTCAAGAAACTCGTTACAACTAATCGTCATGAATCGACTCTGATAGTAATTCGGAGTCTCCCATTCTGCGTTGAGAATTTTGAGAGTTTCAAAATTCGTCAATACTGCCCAAGGACACCTCTTGTAATAGGCATAGTTCACGGCTTGCTCGAAGAATTTCTGATTATCTAAGTCTTCTCGAAGGGCTTTTGCTTCTAAGAAAAACTTGGGAACACCATTAATCCTAAAACCGTAATCGACCCATCCTTTTGATATTTTTTCTTCTGCCGTGACATCTTCCTCAAAGTTCCAGCCCAACACACGCTCAAAAAGAGGGCGAATTAGGTCTTTCTTAGTCCTTTCCTCTTCCTTAGACTTGATATCCCTCTCTTCTTTCACGATTCTGTTGTATTTCTCGATAAGAAGACGGATTTCCTCTTTGGCACGCTCTTTGTCCATAATAGAAAGGGTCTGGTCACTATTTATTAAAGCATTGTCGAAGTTGATTGTCTTGCGTCAATCGTTGTTTTGGTCTTCTTTGGTGTCGGTCTCTGATTGCTCACAGTTCGAAGTTTTTCAAGCACATTTTTTCGCTGCCGAGAAGTTGCTCATTGAACCCCAACTTACTAAGAAGCTCGACTATTTTTGTGGCTTCTTTGGGCGGTGCTTGCTCGGATACTTTCCTCATTCCGGCTTTCTCGGCGAAGGGATTGTATTTTGCCATGACCGCTGACATCTCAACATATTCCGTGCCTGGCCAGTGGTAGTGTTTCTTTGACGAGTCTGGCTCCGAGACCTAGGTTCTGTATTTCGCGTGGACGACGACACAGCTGATTGTGCTGAGATTCTCGCTCAATCCCTTCAAGTCAAAAAGACGATGCATTCGGCTTCAGAAAACAAAAACAAGTAGGAGTAGTGCATAGAAAACCCTGCGAATCAGGAAGAACCAGCAGGGTTGACCAAGAGCGATCGTGATCTTATGTTTAAAAAGGTAGCGGTATTTTCGTTCTAAAGCTTGGTCTTTGAATTACCTGAAAAGATTATCTGGTCTCTCGCAGATAACAATAATCCGGTGAGGAGATGTCACTAACCAATTGCCAGAAAGATTTATGCGCTTTTCTAAGAGATGGATTTGAACAGTTCAGTGTCGTCGTCATGCCTGATTTCTTTCTTGACCGTTTCGTGAACCTCAGTCAAAACGTCGAGTCATTTTCCAAGAGTCTCGGAAACATAGTAAACAATAAAGGTGGTAGCATGGATGGCGTCGCTCAGACCGAGCTTAGGGGTGGAAACGCCGTTAACACTGCGTCTGCTCTGGCGGCTTTAGGAGTGAGAGTTACTCCTATAGCATGCACATCCAAGCTTGGATTGCAGTTGATGAGGTTTCATCTGAAACATTCCGGTGTCGACCTCTCCCACGTCAAGACCTTTGACAAAGCCTCGATAACAACAGCCTTGGAGTTTGAGAGCGGAAACGGAAAAACGAACGTGATGCTGAGAGACATCGGCTCGCTATCAGATTTCGGACCGCACCATCTGAGCAACGATGACTTCGATGTCATAAAAAGCGCGGATTATGTCTGCGTTTTCAACTGGGCTGGAACCAGAAACTTCGGAACTGAGCTTGCGGAAACCGTTTTCCATCAAGCAAAGAATGGTGGAAACGGCAAAACCTACTGTGACACTGCCGATCCATTACCCAACGAAGAGAAGATTCCAGGACTCATAAAGAGTGTTCTGCAAAGCCCTGATTTAGACGTTCTGAGTATTAATGAGAATGAAGCCGTTTGTTACGCGTCACGACTGGGTGGAAAAACAGCGAAAATTCCCCGACAAAGCTTGCCATTTGAAGATATAGCTCGTGAATCCGCGAGAGTCCTTGCTTCTCGGTTGACTGCACGAGTCGATCTGCATGCAACGAGTTTTTCGGCGACGTTCAGGAAAGGATGCGAGGCTAACGTGTCAGCTTTCGACGTTCCTGCGCTTCGTGCAACTGGAGCAGGAGATGCTTGGAACGCCGGCAACATTCTAGGCGACGC
>Ga0172364_10005523_pt1 | contig 10066 bp, 14 predicted proteins | sample LakKivSesite10cm_FD_114545 | JGI IMG/M metagenome (GOLD analysis project Ga0172364, IMG submission 114545) | Sediment microbial communities from Lake Kivu, Rwanda - Sediment site 10cm | ecosystem: Environmental > Aquatic > Freshwater > Lake > Sediment | place: Rwanda: Western Province, Lake... | reverse complement strand
TTCTACGATAGAAAGAGTAGGGGTGAGGGTGAATTTTCTGGAGGGCTGGAAAAACGATTGAACGCGTCGGGAAAATACAAGAAAAAATGGGTGACAGAAAACGTGCGATTTCATCTTACGTCGAAGCAGGCAGAAGCTATTTGATGGTGAATTCGGTAGACCTTGCACTTTACTCGTTTAATCAGGGTCTAAACTTAACGATATCTGAAATACTTCCATTTTCAACCGTGGGATATTATTGTCTTAAGGATGTTACACTTGAATCACTTATTCCAGGATTATTTGAAGAGAACGTAAGGTATCGCATACTCAAGGAGTGGACGGATAAGGCAGCAAGTTACTTTGCTAAGGAGTACAGACAATCATTGGTTCAGGTTAGAGATCTGACCAAAACCTATGAAAGCATGTTAGAAAAAATGCCAAAAGATAGCCAGGAAAGGCGTGAGGTTCTTAGAAAGGCTGGTTGGGCATGGCTTTGTCTCGCAACCTTATGCCAAAACGCTCTTGAGCAAGATGCAACTTTACATGAGACTGAGAAAATTATGGAAGATGCTTATGAAAAAAGCCGCAACTCCTTCAAAAACATAGTTAATAACGAACTGGATGATAGAGAAGCGATGTCATATATATTGGTGAAAACAAAAAAGCCTACCACTGTTTGAGCGCTATTGAGAATTGTAGTGGCCGTGGCGATTAGCGCTACAAACGCTTATGCGACTGTGTGCAACGGTTTCTAGGCCCTCGTCCTAATATGTTTGGTCAATCTTGTTGTGCAGTGTGGACGAGAGTTAGAAGCTACCGTAGGCTGCCATTCCCATGTTGTAATCTGTACTGTTTTAGGTAAATTGGAAAAAACGTTCAGCTATTAGGCGGCGCGTGCTTTCTTGTTTTGCAGAAAGATACGATGCGGTTGAAAGTGAGTCGGCGTTGTTGTCCAATTGCGATCCTGAAGCTAACCCCACGCCGAATGCCTGAGAAAGGCATAGGTCAAAGCACGACAACTCCCAAATCAACATTCGGAGGATTCATTCTACGGATTCACTCAAAATTGAAAAATAGAGAAGACTATTAGATCCAGCGAATTGGTCGCCTATTTTGTCTCGCACAAAGTGAGCTAATCTCACCACATTTATTAAGCAAAGAGATTCTATCTCTTAATGGGTATATTGAATTGCTACCCGATGGTTTCGCTGATCTAGACTATCCTTGCCACCGCTAAATGCTACCGGAAGATTTCCAGAAAATATCTTAATTGCTGTTCGTGTAATTTCTCTAGCTTGTTCCACTTTAAAGTCATAAAATATCCTTGCGTTGCATTCTTCGATGTTCTTTTCCAACAAGTTAAGTTTTATCTTTCTCAAAAGAGGTTGAATGTTTTGCTTCCGTATTTTGATTTCTTCGGCGGTCATGGTGCATGGCATGAGAGCTAATCTTCCAGGAAATCCTGGAATATAGTTCCCTGTTTAAAATTTAAATTTTGCTCAAAATGCGCTTTAACTCTAGAACCTGGTTTTTGTCTAGGAGACCATTTTCAACCATTTTTTAATGTGGTAATGCAGAACTTGAGGAGAAAAACCCAAGATTCTCGCCACTCGAGAAGGATAATTGCCCGCGTCCAGCAGAAGCAGAGCCCGAACACTAGTATGCTTTAAAAATCGTTTTTTAACTGAATTTTTAACTGAACTTCCAGTCATACCCTTAACACCTCAAAACTGAGTCGAAAAACCTCTACAGCTCGTCCTCTAATCTCTGGGAAGCCTTCAATTGAGCAAGCTGCAAGTCACGAGCAACAACCTTCTCATGTAAGCTAATAATGCCCTGAACGAAAGCGTCTCTAGCACTGCGAACAATACCTCGGCGTTTAAGCTCAAAGAAAATCCGCGCAGGCTCCCCTATCACAGCACACTTAATGTTAACCCTCGCCTCCTTGCCCTCGTCAGAATCTTGAATTTTTCTGCGGCTCATGTTGCAGCCTCACCCTTCTGCGCAGCCAATCTGAGTCTCAAACCGTCCAAAATGATTTGAAGACTCTTAATCGCCGTGTCGAGGCTACACTGTCTAGGATAGATGACAGCCGTTCTAGCATTAGGCACCAAGGTCCAATCGTAGCCCAAGTTCTGAACAATCTCCTTGGGAATGTACGCCGTTCTCTGCTGATTAACACGGATGACAAACTCCACCATCAAACCAAGCCTCACTGGAGAATCACCATAAAACCACAAGAATTTTCTGCCCCTCGCAAAGGACACTATCCTTTGCGACTGCTTCCAAAGGACACTGTCCATTAGAAGCCTAGACAAAGGACAGTATCCAAAAACGGACATATCCTAACGCCGCTCGTAAGAGAGGGTCTCCCTCTTAACCCGCAAACACCTTCAGCATTTTAGTCCTTAATCAACCGCTTAAGAGAAGCTATGAGGACAAAATGGCGAGGATATCCATCTTCAAAGGAAGAGAAGCAAGGCTTAACAAGGCCATTTTCTGGATCCTCGCCAAACAAAGTCCACTAACTATCTATGAAATTTGGCAGAAGTTGAGAGACCAAGGCGATTTCGCATACATCCACTATCACATAGTAAATCGAAGAGTCAGAGCGCTGGAAAAGCGTGGCTATGTTGGAAAAAGCGGAGAAAGGAAAACAAAGACAGGTTTTATGGCAATACTATACCAGCTAACGGCAACAGCTTACTTAGCCATACTTTTGGATAGAATCACCCTAGACAACTTAATTGAGAAAGCATCAGAGGCTAGTATACTCAGTTTAGTTCTTGAAGTAATATCGGCGGATATTTGAAATAAGCGCGCGCTAAGATGATTCGATCGATCGTAATACTCACGATTTGGACAAACTCTTAAGAGCTTCTTTTGTTACCACGATTGCTTGCTGATCGCGCTCAGCGGAAATATGGACTGTGGTGCGTTCAAATCCATGACTACAAAACTCGAACACCTGTATCATGGCAGCCCCTATGATATTGAAGGTATGGTGGAGCCAAGACAGGGGAAGGACCCTAGCAAAAAACCTGAAAACAATCTTCTCGGAGTCTACGCAACTGACAACATAGAGATTGCCATATGCAAAGCTATTCTGTCATGCCGAGGAGTAAATGGACTAACGTATCTGGATTCAAGAAGTAAGAAGCCACCTTACGGCATCATATTTTCTGGTTGGCCCAAGGCTGAGCACATATATATCTACAGGTTGCCTATTGCCACCTTCAAACAAATCTCTGAGAATTCATGGATATCCCTTGTTCCCGTTAGGCCTATAGAGGTTCAAAAAATAGAAGTCAAGGACTGCATTTATCTTGTAAGAAAAGCCACATCATTGGAAAAGGTTTCTCTCTTCTTTGAATATGGTCCGAGAGCAGCACTCAGGTATTTGGGTTGTGATGTTGTAAGATGGAATAGTGATGCATATGTTAATAGTGTACACTGCAGGGAAGAAGAATAGCCAGAGGAGAAATATCGCTAGACGATAATTAGGACTGATGAAATGGCAACAGATGGAATCACATATAGGATCATCTGGCTATAGTGATACGTCTAGGTGAAATGATGAAGGTAATGCTTGTTGAAGCGATTTTCCCTCAAATGCATGGATACGAGGTTGTCTTCCCTTTTGGCTACGCCTGCCTAGGAGCGATTCTTCAACGTGAAGGGCATGATGTTGACTACGTATTTCCGACAGCCAGTAATCTAAGTATGCGGGATGTTGTCAACCTCATTTCAAACGCTGACGTGGATTTGATAGGGATTGGGGGTCTGCTCCCACACTTGCCCGCGGTCATCAAACTTGTGAGAATGATTAAGGCCGTTCGACAGAATATTCCAATTGTCCTCGGCGGGCAGATGGTAACGTATACCCCAGAGTTGGCTCTTAAAATGACAAGTGCTGATTTTGGCATTGCCGGCGAGGGTGAAATCGCCCTGTTAAAGCTTGTCGATTGCCTGGAAGCCAAGAAAGATTACTCAGAGATCCTGGGGTTAGTTTTCAAGCGAGATAGGCGAGTTATTTGCAATGGTATAAGCGAGACTATGCCCCTGGAGCAAATCCCTATGCCAAACTGGAATGATTTTCCAATGGACTATTACTTTTTTGCCGGTTCACGCCCACCCATGTTATCACAGAATACAGGGCCAAAGAAGGCATTCAGTTGGATGCTTAGCCGTGGTTGCCCAATGAGATGTAACTTCTGTGCTTCGGGCAGTAAGCCACGATACAAAACCATTACTCAGTCGCTGATCGAGTTGCAAGAAATCGTTAAACGATTTGATCCCGATTACATAACATTCGTTGACAATCTTTTTACACCGAACAAGAAATACACTATCGACCTCTGTGAAGCCTTCATTGCAAACGGGTTTCGCTTTGAGTTTAGCGTCGCCAGCCGCGCAAATCTTGTTGACCGTGAGTTACTTCGAGTATTGAGACGAGCAGGCTGCCGAGCAGTTTTCTATGGTCTTGAGTGCGCCAACGACAATATTCTCAGGTTTATGAACAAGGGTATCACCACTGAACAGATGATCAAGGCAATTGAGATGACGAAGGAAGCCGACATTTATCCAATGGTTTCAATCATGTTCGGACAGCCAGGCGAAACCTTTGATGATTTTTTCAACTCACTGAGGATTGCTCTGATGAGCATCAATCCTAAGAACCCGGTACCAAACATTGCGAGTATCATGCCTCTCTTAACGTTTCCAGGAACAGACATCTACAGCTACGCCAAGCAACACCGCTACTTCGCGAGCGATGAGGAATATTGGAACAGGTATAAAGGCAGTCATCGGATACACTATGCGAATGACTACACGAAAGAGGCTATAGGGGAGGTTTGGGAAATAGCCAATACCATAATTCGTTGGAAGTACAATCAAAGCATGGCCGACAATCTTCTTAAAAGCCTACGATATCGGAGGCTATCCTACCTTGATTCTCAGTGCCGTTTGCCAACGAAAGATCGGGAGCATCTCGGGAAGTTCCTGGATCGTTGCCTTAACATGCTCGTCAAGCAACAATCGGAGAGAGGAAAAAAACATGCGTCTTACCGTTGGAGAAATACTGGCGCACGTGCAGGTAAGAGAGGTCGCTATTCAATTCATGGGTTAGTTGAGAAAGCATAACTATGAAAAGTTGACAAGAGAATGTTGAACTTCGCGCAAAGACACAATACTAGCGTATGCGAATGAGAAGGGATATCATTGACTTGGAAAACATTAAAGCGCGGATCATTTCGGCAACTTAGTGGAAAATCCATAGCTGTATCAAGTATTCGCATTTCTCCAAAAACAGGAATTGCAACTCTAGAAGATGAAGAAGCTCTGAAACCGATTGACTTAAGCGAAATTGAGCTAAGAGAAACGTATGTTGAGACTTTAGGAAGAAAGAGGTATGAAGCTATGTCGAAGCTTCCATCGGGAAGTTTTCCACCGATAATTGTGTTCGGAAAAAGGTTTGAGGAAGACAATTACAGAATTTACGATGGGCACCATAGAGTCTTGGCTGCGAAAAAGAGAGGCGACAAGGAGATTTTAGCTTACGTTTTAGAGTGGGAGCGCGGGCAACTGCTTGCCAGCAATATCGAGACTATCCATCAGTATTTCCAGAAAAAGGGGATCGATCCAGAAAAGATCTTTCAGGCTCATGACTTTGAACAGTCGAAGCTTATCGAGGAAACGGTTGAAGCAATACTTCAAAACGACGAATCGAAGACTCTTTTCTTTTCTATACTGAAAATGGTTGTTGATTCTTATACTGACCTGCTTCCTGACGAAGAAGCTAACAACTACAAACAAGAGGTGTCTTTGTATCTCGTTATTGGTGAAGCGCTGGCAAGAGATGCACCTGAAGTCGACATCGAAGATGTAAAGAGAAAAATGCGGGCCCTCTAGTTTATGTTATCGGGCACAAATCATCAAATCCGAATTCCTTGGCGTAGCTTCTCCAAATTCCGTCACAGTTAGAGTTGAAACTGCACATGAGGCAATCTTTCCCCTTTGCTGAGTTGCTCTCCGGTCGAATACCGTGCGGAACCCAAGAATCAAAATAGAAGTCTGGGTCTTTGTCTGATCTATATCTATTCTTGTTACAGAATATCGCGTATTTTTGATCTTTCAATATGCAGAGTGGAATATAGTACAGGCAAACATCGATCCCTCTAGCTGCAGCAATGTCAATGCTTTGACGAAGGACAGAAGAGCATCTTGATAGTCTCGGAACGATCCTATGCATGGAAGAGGATATCGCGTCTGATACATGCATCGAACTAAGCAGGAAATAGTCAGTCTGTGGGAATCTCTGGATAACCATCCTGACTATGTCGGGTAAGTCTTCCATAGTTTCTATAGACGCCAAGGTCTTCAACTCTATCTCCAGTGGATATCTGTTCTCTTCCCTTATCGAGAATAGATTGTTGATACCCCTCATTGTATCCGCAAAGCTCCCTTTACGTCGGGTCAGCAGATCGTGAGTCTGCGCGATATGGCTGTAGATTGGAACTGCAACGCGATTGACTCCCGCTTCGACAACTGAACGGGCAAAGCTCATTTTTGAGAGTTTCCTACCGTTTGAAAAAAGATAAATGAACGCTCCTCGGTTTGAAGCACCCTCCAGAATCGAGATTACTTCCGGATGGACGGTGGGCTCACCGCCATTTACGACTACGACGTCACCTGCACCTACGTTCAACCTATCAAGAGCTTCTGAGATTTGAGAAGCCTTCAATTCCTTGCGGTTTGCTCTGCTCAGCTTGGATCCAGCTGCACAGAATACGCAGTCGTTGTTGCACTCATAGTTGATGTTAAAATATAGAAGTCTGTCCTGCTTTCTTGCCAGATGTGATCCTCTCATACGATGCGATGTTCGCTAGGATTTATTAATCTAATGATTGAGTGCCATTCTGCTTTCTTTCCCGCGTGTATGCGTGTCAAGCCAGTCAGCACTTATAATCTGTTGGATCTGGCAACTTTGCCTCTTTGAATGCCTCTCTCCTTGCAAGGCATTCAGCACATTCGCCGCAATGCTTCCTGACATCTACCCCACAACTCCAAGTGTTGACGTAGGGAACGCCAATATTGGATCCGATTCGCAATATTGATGACTTATCTTTTTGAAGAAATGGCGTCAATATGTTGATTCTGTGCCCAGTCGATATGCTTGCCAACTTCTCAACGGTCTCAACGAAACTGTTGCCAAGACTTGGGCGTGCTCGCACGTCGTCGGCGCTGATGCCAACACTAATCGAATCAAAACCGCGTGTCAAAGCAAGCACCATTGCCATTACATACATGCAAGTCACGTTTGCGAACGTTCTGTTCTCGCTTTCAAGAACCAATGGGTTTTGGTTTATAATGGTATTCCTCAGTGAGTCACTTGGAAGTCGTGTTTCTATCACGTGTATGGCGATATCTAGTTTCCGTGCAATGGTCAAGGCGCATATTCTCTCGCCATTAACTTGCCCCTGTCTGTAGTCAAAGTAGAGTGCTTCGATGCTGTATCCTTGGTTTCTCAGCCAAAATGCAAGAGTTGACGAGTCTACGCCGCCTGAAAGAAGAACAATGCACTTCTTATCGATGTCCAATTTGTTGTGCACCTGAAGGAATGTGAGCAAATTCATTCTTGTCTGTCTGGGTGCAACACTGTATCCTCCGATCCGGAGATATTTGCTTCCAACCGTTTAATTTGCCAGTCATACTGGTGCCTTCCACTCCGCATATTCTGAACAATCTCCAAAACAACATTGTCTTTCTTCTTTCTTACATAGGAGTACAGCATCTTGGTCGCCTTGCATTCGGATTGAGCTGTGTAGCTGTCTATTTTTCTGAAACCAGTGCAGCCAAAGTTGCATAGCCTAATGGCGTCGCACAGAGAGCATTTTTCATAGTATTTATCGTTTGCGTGGAATTTGCGAATCGCGTCAATGTAAGCATCTTCATTGACTCCATCAACATTTCCTAGACGGAATTGAGTCGTCATGTCAGAACACCCGCATGGATATATGTCGCCTTTTACATCGCATATCGCCAAGGTTATCCCGCCGCCACAGAACGGATGATTGCACATAAGAACTTCTGCGTATTCCTTCAGTCCATGAGGGTAAACATATTTGACTAGCCTTTCAGCCATATTACTATCGATAATCTTTTTTCCCTTTGTATTTTCAAGATAATCGTAGATTTGCTTGTATGCTAGGAACAGCTCCTCCGCATTTAGAGGAGCAAGGTTGCGACCTCTGCCTATGCGATACACAATATTGAACTTCACCCAGAAAATCTCTTCGGCTTCAAAGAACTGCAAGATTTGAGTTATTTTGTCGTAGTTGTGTTTGTTGATAGTGCAAATGACGCCCCCGAAGCATCCAATGGCTTTCAATCTGGGAATATTCTCCAAAACGGCGCTGCCTTTCTCTCTTGTGATGTCACTAAGATGTGGGGGGCCATCTAGGCTCGTCCCCGTCACGATGTGGTATTTTTTCATAAGGTCGAGTTTTGCATCATCCAAAATCGTAAGGTTGCTTTGCATATAGAAATGCAACTTTTGGCTGTCCGTTCTTACATGCTCTTTGGCATATTCGATAACATCATAGTACCACTCCTCGCTCTGCAACAAGGCTTCTCCTCCATAGAAATAGAGGCCGATGTCTTCCGCACATGTACTTCCTAGAACAAGGTCAATGAACTTATGAGCAGTCTGCACAGGCATGAACGGATTAGCCGGAGCATCCCTTTTGTCTGCTGAGCAGTAAATGCAGTTAATGTTACAGACCCTTGTGACCTCGAAATGGAGATTCTTTATGTTTCGGAAGACTTTAATTCGGGATCCGCACGTATGCTAGCACCTACAACGATTTGCTATATACCTCATATTGGTCATGATTGCTCCAGTTAGTTTCCAGCAGTCTATCCGGATGGTCCTGCGAAAACCACTCTGTAATCAAGTCATCAGCCCTAGGCAAGCATTTGGCGCGGGCGTTCAAACCTTTTTTGGGTTTCATGCTAGCAATTTAATGCTAGATTGCTTATAAATATTTTTGATTAGCTTCATATCGATCCACCTTGCCCAAGTGTTATTCAAAAACGAACAAGAATGCGTTACACACGTAGCTCGCAACGTCAAAGAAGCCTGTACTCTAATCGAAAAGCGTGCGCGCTCTTAGCAGGAAAACCGGAATCGTGCTCCGCCAAGTAGATAACTGATTAGTGAATGAGAGAATCTTGCGCAAAAGTGGACAAAAGCATAAAGAGAGAAGGGCACAGATCATTGTTCAAATGCACACAGGGGAAGTTTGAATGGTAGAATTACCCCAATGGTTAAAGCCTGGAACGTTCGTGACATACCGTATTACCCATACTGGCAGATGGCCTTTTGTGTGGTATGCGGGAGTGCCTGCAGACTTTGAGAAATACGAAATATCTTCCGTCTCAGAAACTGATAAAGTTGCCATTATACTAAAGAAGACACATAGTGAGAATTATGACAGTCGTGGACTACCCTTTAGCGCGCGCCTTACGCATAATACTGCAACTAGTCACTAGAAAAGATCGATACAAGTTGCGCCTTCTCCCTCTCCTGACATTCTATTTCACCAGTAATGACAGGAACCCGATTGGAAACAGAAAACCTGTAGCCAGCCTTAGCAGGTTATTACTCATTCTAAGCCCGAAAAACTGAGAAAATCCGTCGATTAGCATTGGAAGAGCCAGGGCAACCGCTATTGCGGAAGGCATGGTTATTCGAAGCAGTGCAAATGCCGCAATGAAACCCAAGACAATGCCTGTACACCTCGAACAAAGGAAGCTTCTGTGACCGAAAATAACAAGACACCTTTCTGGCATCCTGTGACATATGAAATAGAAACAGAGTCTTCTGTTCCTGAATCTTGCCACCATAACAGGACCGGCTCTCGCATCCCATTTGAATTCCAGAAAAGGTTTTCTGAATGAGAATTGTCTGGAATCAGTCATTGGGGTTACCTTCGTTTTCATAGATTAATCGACCTGACTGCTTTCTTCTTCCGAGTCTCGACCGGGAGATAGTATGTCTTTTAGTTTGTCAAAGATGCTT
>Ga0172364_10005519_pt1 | contig 10068 bp, 14 predicted proteins | sample LakKivSesite10cm_FD_114545 | JGI IMG/M metagenome (GOLD analysis project Ga0172364, IMG submission 114545) | Sediment microbial communities from Lake Kivu, Rwanda - Sediment site 10cm | ecosystem: Environmental > Aquatic > Freshwater > Lake > Sediment | place: Rwanda: Western Province, Lake... | reverse complement strand
GGCTTCTTCACTGTCCAAGTCCACACCGCTCGTCGGCTCATCAAACAGCAGAACATCAGGCTTATCCACAATCGCCCAAGCGATTAAGACCCGGCGCATCTGCCCTCCTGATAAAGTCGCAAGGCTCTTATCTATTATGGTTTCGCTGTCCAGTCCGACAGCGGTGAGAACAGCCTTCATGTCCTCCGCTGACTCGTTTTTAAACGACAAAAACTCCCTCACGGAAATCGGTATGTCACGAACCGACAAAACTTGCGGGACGTATCCGATTTTCATTTTTCCGTTCCATTCAATTTTTCCCTTGTACGGAACCAGGTTCAGCAGTGCCCTGAACAGGGTTGTTTTGCCTGCGCCGTTGGGTCCGACTATGGCTAACGTGATGCCCCGTTTGATTTTGAAATTCAAGTTATCTATGATTGGCTGATTTGAAATTTCAACTGTCAGGTTAGACACGTTTAAGATGTAATTATTGTTTTTGTCATCAGTCGCCATGATCAATCTCTGCTGCTCCTAAGCCTTTAAGAAAAGAGAGGCTTGAATGCAATAAATCTTTTGAATCGACCATTTGCCTTAAAAGCCGAGAAAGCAGAACCGTTAAGAGGCTTTTTTTCTGGTCTTCAAAAGTTTACCGTTTTCTGGTGGCACAAAAACTGCCGCGGCAATGGTTGTTGTCCACAAGCCGTTTTTGTCCCCTGCAGCCGACTGGGTTATGTTGGCTGTTTTGATTATCATGCCGCTGGTTTTGAAAAGCTGTTTTCTTTCGTCCCAAGCGGTTTCCGGGTCGAATTGAATTCCCATGGTCGTTGCAAGCATTGTTGCAGCCAAGTCTTCCGCGTAATCTCCAGCCGCCTCGTCTGTTTGCCCAAACGAATGGTGCTCAGACAAGTAGCCGTACTGGTTCTTGCCCGAGGGGATGGCTACGCCTATGGACGAAGCGACTAAGCGGTGCGGCTCGCTGGTTGCGTTTCTGGCTAAAACCATAAAGGTGATTTCGCCTGGCTGCACCATCTTTAAGCCCTGTTCTCTTGAAACCATTTTGCACCCTGGGGGCACTATGCTTGAGACTTCAACTAAGTTGCAGTGATGAATGCCAGCGCTTCTTAAAGCCAACTCGAAGGATTGAAGTTGCTCTTTGTGTTTGCCGACGCCTTTTGTTAGGAAGAAGTACTTTGGTATCATTCTTGCGTATCGCAAATAGAATTTACGGATTGCTTTATTAGTCTTTTGTTTCAAAAAATGATTACGCGTAAGAGAAAAGAATAACACTATCCAAAAAGTAATTTGGTTTGAGGTTTAAGTCTGTGACGCCCCATCAAAGCGTGTTCAAAGACGAGGCAAAACTAGACATCAACTATGTTCCACGCCGCTTGCCTCACAGAGAGAAAGAACACCGCTTGTTGATGGAATTTTTCAATTTCCTGTTGCGTTTTCCAGAAAGGATGGCTCAGCGGGTCATCATAACAGGCGAGATTGGCACTGGAAAAACTGCCCTCGCCCAGCGTTTCGGAGCGGATGTAACCTCGGAGGCGAAAAAGCGGAGCGTAAACCTCTGTTACGTGCACGTTAACTGCCGTGAGTACCGCGGCAAGCTCTTCCTCATACTGCAACACGCGCTTGCTGCTTTTCGCCCCAACTTTCCCAAACGAGGCTACTCTTCCGAGGAGCTTCTGCGCACTCTGGTGCAAGTTTTAGATGAAGAAAACGCTTACATGATCCTTGCGTTGGACGAGTTTGACGCGTTCATTGACCAAGAGGGTTCGGAAGCCGTCTATAAGCTGACGCGACTGCAGGAAATGAGGCCAGGCAAGCCTCAGCGAATATCACTCATAAGCATTCTGCGGAATTTGAAAGCCATAGAGCGGTTGGACGCCAGCGCAAAGAGCACGCTGCAACGCAACGTAATCAGCTTGGAACGGTATCCAAAAGACCAGCTTGTAGACATATTGAACGACCGCGTTGCAATGGCGTTTGAGCCTTCAACCGTGCCTGAAGACGTTGTTGACCTTGTGGCTGAGCTGGCTGTTTCTGAGAGCGGAAACGCCCGCTTCGCTATTGAGCTTTTGTGGCGGGCTGGAAAATACGCTGACGCTGAAACTGTGGGCTTGGTTGAGCCTGAGTGCGTGCGGAAAGCGGTTTCCAGCATAACTCCGACGCTGCGGAAGAGCGAGTTGGCTTCTCTGGGGCTTCATGAGAAACTGTTTTTACTCGGCGCTGCTCGGCTTTTCAAGGAGAATCAAAGCGCTTACGCGTCTCTTTCGGAAGTTGAGGAGGCTTACGCGGTGGCATGTGAAGAATTCGGCGAACAGCCGCATAGTCACACTCAACTCTGGAAGTACGTTCAGCTTCTCTCCGCGTTAGGCATATTGAAAGCTGAAGTCGCAGGGGCAGGCGTACGTGGCAGGTCGACGCGTGTTTCTTTGCCCTCAGTTCCCGCTTACGAGTTGGAGAAAGAATTAAGTGCTTCCTTAGAAGAGTGAAGTGTCATGGAAATAGAAGAGGTTTTTTCTTCCAAGCCTAGGATGAAAATTCTGAAGCTCATCGCACGGCTAGGCACGCTTAATATTTCTGACATCGCTCGGAGGATAAACTTGAATTACACGACAACGAATCAGCATCTGAAACTGTTGGAGGCTGAGGGCATACTCCAGCAGAAGGTTTACGGACGAATCCGCATGTACAAGTTTAACGAAGCCTCGCCCAAAGCAAAGGCTGTGCAAAACCTAATAGAAACCTGGGAACCGTAAATAATATAGATACGCTTTGAAAACCTGTCTCGGGTTTGAATGTAAGAACTTCAACTAGAGACGTTATCATTTTATGAAGAGCACGTTTTTCAGTTTCTTGAAATGTTGGTCTCCAGTGATTACATCGGCTTTTTTCAGCAGTGCAGTTGCGTAGACTATGGAATCGGCCAGTCCCCACCCGTCAATTTCTTTTTTCATTTCTGTTTGCACGCCCGCTGAGGCTACAGCAATCGCCTCGTCTAATTGAGCGAGGGCGCTTTTCTCTTTTATGAACGCTCTTTGCTTTTCAGCGAGTTCTCTGCCTTCGACCTTCAGGGTTTTCGCGTAAACCTCAGCCAAACAAATTGTTGGAGTTATCTTCTCTTCTTGGCTTTCAATTATGGGTTTGGCTTTCTCGCCTGCCCTTGTTCCCATGAAGTATTCGATCCACGCGTAGGAGTCTATGATGTATTTCATGTGTGACGATCCCTGTGGTCTCTCAAGTCTGTCAAGTCAGTCTTCTTCATGGTGCCGAACATGCTTTCTGTTTTCGAGAAGTGCTCGATGAGGATCTTGTTAATTTCACTCGAAATATTCCTAGCGCCTGCTTTCTCTTTCAACGTTTGATAGACGTCCTCCCGCAGGGTTACTGTTGTCTTTTTTGCCATAAACATCATCATAAACATATATGTAGATGGTTTCTATTAAGCTTGTCGCGAAAGCAGGGCACAGGCTTCAACCAAGACGGAACGCGTCAACCAACGAAATTATTAAGTAAAAGAGTTAACAGCCAAACAATCAAACACCAAAGAATAAAAGAAAGAAAAAACGAATTATGCATTAACCTATTAAAAAGTATCCAATGTTAGGAGGAAAAACAACGTGGCCATGATTGACGTCTCAGGAAAAGCGGAAATCTTTCGGGAAGCAACCGCAACAGGAACTATCAGACTGAAGCCCGAAACAGTGAACCTGATAAAAGAAGGAAAAATCGCCAAAGGCGACCCGCTCTACACGGCGAAAATCGCTGGCATTCTTGCCGCCAAGAAAACAAGCGATTTGGTTCCGCTTTGTCATCCATTGCCTTTGACGAATGTGAAAGTTGAAGCGAAAATCACGGATAAAACCACCGTTGAAGTTGCAGCCACTGTTAAGGCTAAGGCGCAGACTGGCGTGGAAATGGAAGCTCTCGTTGCCACTTCAGTAGCTTTGCTCACTATCTGGGATATGGTGAAACAGTACGAGAAGGACGCGACTGGGCAGTACCCGTCTACGGCAATACAGGACATTCATGTTGTGAGAAAACTAAAGCAGGTGTAACGGCGTGAGCGAAACCGCAAAAAAACATAAAGCCACAGCGCCTAAACAGCTGAAATTCGCAGTTTTCGTTTGCAGCACCTCGCGGTATCAGCAGCTGCAGAAGGGCGAGGAAATAGACGATGTTTCAGGCGAGAATATTGAGGCTTTGCTGAAAAACGCTGGTCACATGGTGCTGTTCAAAAAGATAATCGCGGACGATAAAGCGCTGATACAAGAAGCGGTGAAGAGCGTTTTGGACTCTGCAGATTTAGATGCTGCTATCTTCTGCGGTGGCACGGGCATAGCGCCTTCCGACATAACTATAGAGACGGTTTCGCCTTTTCTGGAGAAAACTCTTCCAGGTTTCGGGGAGATATTTCGGCGCTTAAGCTACGACAAGGTTGGCTCTGCAGCGGTTATGTCCCGCGCTGTGGCTGGCGTGGCTAAGGGAAAAGCGCTGTTTTGCATTCCTGGTTCCCCTGACGCTGTGCGAGTTTCTGTCGAAATGCTTATTTTACCCGAGGCGCCTCATATCGTTAGGCATGCACGGGAATAACGATGGTTTTAACAGACAACTGCGGTCGTCCGCTTCTTAACCTGCGAATATCAATAACCCAGCGGTGCAACCTGCGCTGTGACTATTGCCACAAAGAAGGCGAAGAAATCGGTTCATGTTCGAGAGGCACAGCAGAAGAAATGACCGTTGACGAAATTGTTCGAATCGCGAGAATCGCCGTCAGTTTGGACATTGCGAGGATTAAGCTGACAGGGGGCGAGCCGCTTATGCGGAAGGACCTTTGCGAAATAGTCAAGGGCATAGCCGCAATCCCAGACTTGAAAGACCTGTCGCTGACGACCAACGGCGCCCTGCTCGGCTTCCAAGCCCAAGAACTGCGCACATGCGGGTTAAGACGCGTAAACATAAGCCTGCCAACCTTGAACGCTGACGTTTATCACAAACTCACTGACGGAAGAATCGAAAACACGCTGGAAGGCGTCAAAGCCGCCGTTGCGGCTGGGCTGTACCCCGTGAAACTTAACATGGTAATTTTGAACGGCGTCAACGTTGACGCGGTGCCCGAGATGATGGAGTTCGCACGGCAAACAGGCACCATACTGCAACTCATCGAGCTTGACCCAGTTAACGTTGACGGCGCATACTTTTCGGTGCACCATAAGTTCTTGGATGAGCACGAGGAGATGCTTCGGCAGAAAGCTGTGAAGATTGAAACCAGACGGTTCATGCATAACCGACGCATTTACCATCTTCCTGACGTTACCGTTGAGGTGGTGCATCCGACCGAGAACCGCGAGTTCTGTGCCCACTGCACAAGGCTGCGGGTGACAAGCGACGGAAAACTGAAGACCTGCCTGATGAGAAACGACAACTTGGTTGATGTCTTGACGCCCATGCGTCAAGGTGCAAGCGACGAGGAACTAAAGGCGCTTTTCATGCGCGCAAACCAGCTAAGAGAACCCTACAACAAGAGCAAATAGGATATCCTCAATCAACAAGTACCTGCCCAAAGCAAAAAACACCCTATTTGGAGCCTAATAGCCAATCTATGCAGAAAACAGTAGAGGGGGTCTACCCGTGTTGGTTGTTTCCGCAACCAAAAAACATGGAGGGATAGGGACTAGAGAAAACCATAGGAGCCTACCCAAAAACTCAATCCCCATATAATGGAGGTATAGTCTCGCAGGGCGCACTAGCTTCCCAACATTCCCAGCAAGTAACAAAAAAGAGGACACAAGCCTGAATCGACAAAGAGAAAAGGAAAACATTGCTTAGATAGGTTTAAATGTGAAAAGCTCAAGTAGTACATGGCATAAAAGTACATGAGGGTTCAAAATGAGCGAAATGACGACCGAAATCCTTGAACAGAACTTGGGCAAAATCGTGCTCGTCCGCTTAAAAGGCGGAAAAAGTCTGCGTGGACGACTGAAGGGTTTCGACCAGCACCTGAATCTTGTTTTGGAAGAAACAGATGACACCACCAACATCGAAAACACGAGGAAACTGGGACTGATAATCGTCCGCGGAGACAACGTGGTCCTTATTTCTCCTCCGCCTAGGTGACAACTTTTGGGAAAGGGCACACCATCTTTTGGCAAACGTGCAGGCAAAGTCGTGCACATACGCTGCAGGCGTTGCGGAAGACGCGCTTATCATGTGCGTAAAAAACGATGCGCAGCGTGCGGTTACGGAGAAAGCACGACCATAAGGAAATATGCGTGGCAGACGAAAACGCTTCAAAGGCAAAGAGTGGTCTAAACCGGTTTCTATCTTATAAGTGAAAGTGCACTTTTGCGGTTGGTTAACATCCTTTGCAGTGTGCAGCATAAAAACAAAAAGTTAGAGTTTTGCTTGTTTACTAATTTGTCGAGCCGTAGTAGCCTTTGTCGATTTTGACGAAGATTAGCGGACCTTGGCTTTGTGCCATTCCACGTGCTTTTCTCAAAGCGTTGTTCACGACAGTAAAGATTCTTTCTTTGTCTTTGAGGTGTTTGACGCGTTTTTCACCAAACTCCATTTTCAGAAGGTTCTCTGAAAGGATTTCGGTGCCACATATTTCCCCGTTTTTTATGAGAGTAGCCACTACAACCTCTTGCATTTCTTGTTTGCGTTCAACTTTGTTCCAGAAGGGCTCGGCATTGCGAAGGTTTTTTGAAGCTTCGCGCCATTTATCCGCGTTTTGTTTGCCTATAAGCAGTTTGACGCGTTGCTTCCATTTCTTGAGCCATATGCCAGTCCAGACAGCCAGGAACTCTTCTAGTTCGACAGGGTTTTCTCTGAAAAGTTTCTCCAGTTTCTCCACTAGTTCGCATTGACTTGCTTCTTTTCCTATAAGGTTCCAATGGAACTTGAGGAAGTTTGTGAAGTCTTGGCAAGCTACGTGCAGAACTTTGCGGTCGGAGCCAATCACGTCTAAGGCTGGATCCGCATCTTTAAGTTTCTCCCCTAACATTATTTCTATGAAGTTCATCTGCGATCCCGCTCTAAAGCCCTCTCCAAGTTAATTAGAGTTGGAGGTTTATATTAAACTTTATTTTCCTAAACGCATATAACTGCTTTAGGCGGTTTTTAGCAATATTTCGTTCTCAGAAATATGATTACTCCGTGAGTTGAGCAGTTATTCGATGAAGTTTGGAAGCGCTGTGGCGTCTTTTATGATTAAATCAGGGTGTTCCTTGATGAAGTCTTCACGGGAGAAAAGTCCTGACAGAACCGCCACGGTTTTGGCGCCTGCTGCTTTTCCTGCTTTTATGTCATTAATTGAGTCGCCCACGATGATGCAGTCACGTATTTGAACACCTAAGGCTTTTACGCACTTTATCAGCGCTTCAGGTGAAGGCTTCGGTTTGTGCATGTCCAAAGCGGTCACGACGTAAGTGAAATATTTCGCTATGCTGAAACGTTCTAGTTCTTTTATGATGTTTTCTATTGGAACGGAGCGCATGGTTATTAACGCGAGTTTTGCCTTTGTAGAAAGGATTTTCAACATGGTTGAAACGTTAGGCACGAGTTTGGTTTTCTCCGCTGTTACGGAGTAGTAGGTTTTGAGGTAGACTTGCAGGAATTTGTGTACGTCGCCTTTAATGATGTCGTTAATTGGCTGCTTCTGTTCGAGCCTTCGGGGGATCTCCAAAGCAGCTTTCGTTTCGGGTGGCTCTTGACCCATTGCTTGAAACGCGGTTCGTGCTGCTTCGTAATAAGCTTCTCGCGAATCCACGATGGTGCCATCCAAATCAAAGAAAATGCACTTTGCCTTCAATTTTGTTGCGCTCATGCTCTGCTGTCTCTGCTTTACCGTGTTGATTTGCTTTTTCTTTCATAAACCTTTCTTACACTTGAAAATGAAATTGCATGGTATGGAGATACCGCGAATGTTTTGGGAGAACTGGCTTGCTCTGCGGTGACTACCCCTTCCCTTATAAAGAGTGAAATTATAGGTGGAGCATGTTTGTCTTTATTCAATGATAAGTGAATTGAGAAAGTGAATGAAAGCCTTAAGAATGAAGCATGAAAGAGATAGAGATTGAAACTGGCATAAAGTGAGGGATGATCAATGAGTTTAGAACTAATCGTTATAGTTAGCAATACGCTGGTTGTTTTTGCGACTTTTCTGGCAACTCTTTATAGAATAAAAATAGAACGTGATCAAATACAAACCTTTAAAAGAAATGCAACAGCTAAGGAATGCTTGGAATCTCTTCGCAAATATATTAAAACGGAACGCAAATCGATAGTTTCCATGAATAAAGAAGAATTGACAGAATTTCTGGACTATCTAGAAAGGTTAGGCAAGTAGAAAAGCATCCACAGAAAGAGTATGCTACTGATATTACTCAAGTGTGGTTGGTATGAGTGAAGCATTTGAAGCTAAGATAGTGGGAGTAGTTGCCGCAATCTTCTTAATTATGGTGACCGTTTGGGTGTTATACGGTAATTATATGCTAAGTTTGTTTGAAGCTATGCTTGGCGTTGCATCATCAATCATTGTTGCTGCCTTCATCATCACCAGACTGATTAAGACGAATTATACTGACGATTTTCTTGAAGAAAATAATACCTAAAAGAAAATTAAGCAATGTTTGAGTTAACTGCACCTTTCAGCAGTTATTTATCGCCTCTGTTAGCTCGCTTAGACTTTTTATTGTAAGATCTGGGCAAGCCTGCTCAGCCTCCTTTTGCACGCGTCTCTCAATGAATATGGTTTTCATGCCCGCTGCTTTTGCGCCTAAAATGTCGGCGTCCGCTGTGTCACCCACAAACACCGCATTTTCTGCGCTAACGCCTAGTTTCTCTAGAGCTTTCTGGAAGATTTCTGGGCTGGGTTTTCGCTTGTTAACCGTGGCAGAAACCACAACCACGTCAAAAAGCCTGTCCAAACCGTGCTTCTCCAGCAGCTTATCCACGCATTCAGGTATGGCAAAGTTCGACACTATTCCAAGCTTGTATTTCGCATGTAGTTTTTCCAAGACGCTTTGAGCGTTCTCGTCGATGCGCACGTACTCCATGAAACCTTCACAAAAAGCGTTGGTTGCGGCAGCCACAACCTCGCTGTTAACATCATAACAGTAGCCTAAGCTCTTCAGCGCGTTCGTAATGCGCAGGTTAAAGTGAGGCTCCTCCAACCGTGCATCCGCTTCCACGTATAATGCGTCACGCGCTTTGATGTATGCGTCACGGAAAGCCGCAAACCCCACCTCCACGCCATTCTTAACCAGAAAACTGTGCGTCCTCTTCAACGAATAGTCGTAGAACTCATGGTCCTTAACGATCAGCATGAGCGTGTCGAACATGTCAAACAGTACAGCTTGTATAGGCATCCGCTTTTAACCCATAGTCCAGACGGCGTCAAACCTTAAAAACGCTTTTGCGAAAGCACGCGCTTTCAGCTATGCCACTTGCCATTGTTACCTGTCAAATAGCTCAGTACGCTTTGGGAACGTGCAAGCACATTAACCAACCGCAACACAGGATAAAGCGGCGTGTAGAACAGCAATGTACTATACTGGTACCTGCCATACGCGAACCGCAGCGCAATCGCTTGGCTTATCACGCCAATCAGCAAACCATACGGAACAAACACCAACAGGTTAAGCCCGAAAAGCACGGCGTCAGGTGCAAACAACCATAAGAATGGAAACGCCACCACAGCAGCCAAATCCACAAATGCCCCAGCGTACTCAAACACGTAACAGTACCACATCAGTGCTGTAAGCCATGAACGCTTAGTCATCAAGTCTCTGTGAATCTTCAGTGTGTTATGTAGCCATCCTGTGAACCACCGCAACCGTTGGTGCCACAACGTGCTTAAGCCCATAGGAACAACCGTGGCGCTCTGCACAAAGCTCATGTAACCGACTTTTGCGCCTTTCTTGTGCATCTCCAAGGTGATCTCCAGGTCTTCCGTTACTGAGCGTATGTTCCGTTCCGAGAGGACCTCACGCAGCAAATCCGCATCATAAAGGCCTATGGCACCTGAAACCACCAGCACGTTATTGCCTAAACCTTGTGCACAACGGCCCACACTCAAGC
>Ga0172364_10005516_pt1 | contig 10071 bp, 6 predicted proteins | sample LakKivSesite10cm_FD_114545 | JGI IMG/M metagenome (GOLD analysis project Ga0172364, IMG submission 114545) | Sediment microbial communities from Lake Kivu, Rwanda - Sediment site 10cm | ecosystem: Environmental > Aquatic > Freshwater > Lake > Sediment | place: Rwanda: Western Province, Lake Kivu... | reverse complement strand
GGACAGCGAGCATCCCCACCAGGAACGAGCCGGACCCACAGGCAGGGTCGAGCACCGTGACCTCACGCAGCAGGCGATCAAGTTCAGGCCACAGGTTCTCCTGTGCCACTGCCTCGTCGGCATAAGTTTTCTCGTCTGGGTCATAGGCGAACACTGTCTCGTAGAAGAGCGGTTTGCGCTTCTCACCCAACCGGTTCGCCAGCCAGTCTACCAGGCTCAGGCGGCACATCAGGTCAATCTCGACGCGAGGGGTGTAGAAGATGCCCGCCGTTCCACGCAGGTCCTCTTCTTCGATGCCCTCGAAGGTGATGTTAACCAGGCTTTCGTACACTTTCCCGATCATCTCCGGGTCAACAGCTACCTCCTGGTCAAAGGGCGTATCTTCACTGATGGTAAAGTTGTAGTGTTCGAGGAAACCGGGTGTCTGGCCGTTGAAGTGGTCGAAGAGCATTTCAAAGATGGCGTCGGGCACAGTGAAGGAGAACTGCCTGTCTAAGTCATTACGGGTGAACAGACCGCCATTGAGGTAGGGAGCCAGCGCCAGTGCATCTCGGATCTCTGACGGGAAGTGCCTGCGGTCGGTACGCCCGGACTGGAACTTCTCGTTGAACGCCTCGAAAAAGAGCACCGAAAGCCACCGCTCAAAGAAGGTGTCTTCGAGTTGCCCAGAATCCTTGTAGGCTTCCCAGAAGGTGCACATGAAATCCGGGTTGTCGCCCAGCCAGCGTTTGCGCTGGATGAAGTAGAGGAACATCAGACGGTTGAGGAATTGGAGCGCATAGTCGTGCGCCCAGCCCGGGTCCTTCGTTTGCTGGTGCAGACGCTTTTGCAACTCCTCAAAGATATGAACATAGCCTCTTTCGCCAGTGCGTGGGTCTCCCCTGAAGAATTTTCGCGTGACGGCTTCAACATCGAAGGCCTCGTCGTGGCGCTGCTGAATCTCCAGCGGCGATACCCCGAATAGCGTGCGGGGAATCGTCGCCACATCAAGCATCGAAACCCGCTCGGCGGCGGTGCGCAGACGCTCCTCGGGACCAACGGCGATGCGGCGCAAAAGCCGGCGGACTTGCCGTCCTGCAACTCCAGGTGTCCTGGCTCCTTCTTTGACGTTGACAAAATGCCAACGGCTCTGGCTCTGGTCGGAGAAGATGAAGAGGGCATAGGGGTGTTCCCGTAGCAGGCGGTTGACCACCATCCGCTCGTCGGTCAGGCGCAGGCGGTCGGCGGCCAGGCGACAGTAGAGAATCTGGAAGCCGTTGGCGTCAGCGAAGAGAACAGGGTCTTCGGCGAGGGCCTGGAGCGCGCTTTCTGCCCAGTCCTGGCGTGGTAGGGGTTGGTTGACGCGGTCGTAGTTGAGGTGCTGCCAGAAGAGTTGTTTTAGAGGCTCCACCCCTTGCAGGCTTCTGAGGATAGAAAAGACTGCGGTTTGAATATCTCTGCCCATCTCTCTCCTCTGTCTCTCAACTGTGTGGAGTTTGCCAGTCTATGGCTGTGATTATTGTATATCGGGGATAGGGGAATGTCAAGAATAAAAAAAGAGGTGCGACGCACTTGGAAAGTGCGTCGCACCTCTTGCTCAGGCTGCTTTCTGTTTTTTGAGCAGGTTGAGCAGGCGGCGTTCCTGCTCGTTCAGGACCTCTTCCAGCGGTTGAATGTCGAACGTGGGGCCTAGCTCGACTCGATCGGGCACGGGCACAGGTAATTTGTAAGCTCGCCAGAATAGCCTGCTCGCGCAGGAGAAGATGACCAGGCCCGTTCCGTCTTTTCCTCCATTGGTCTGCAAATACGTCTTGACCAGGTCTAAATCGTCGCGCAGTGTCGTTTCTGTGCCATTTCCATCCAGTTGCGGCGCAATATAGCGCCTGAAAGTGTCGTAAGCACTTCGCTTTTTCTCCGGCGTATCGAGCTGTAAATACACACTCAGAGCTAAACTGTCCCGTCCGTCAAACTCCTTCAGCGCCTTCAACTCTTTCTTGGAAATCACCTTTGACCTCCCCTTGACCGTATATTGTACAACAAACAGGCCAGCCCTGCATACGCAGGTTTGGCCTGCTGCATTTTACACAACTCACCCGCATACCCTCGTGAGTGTGGAGGGATCGGATAGGCATACGTAATGTGGAGAGCACCGGGTGAATAGACAAACTTCTTTTTGAACAAGACGAACTCCATTGTTCTCTTGTTGGCCGATAGCCGGCCTCCAGGTATAAACACAAAGAGGTGAGAATTATCTCACCCCCGCCCTCTTCCCACCCGCATTGATAGTATAGCACAGTTCCGGTGAGCTGTCAAGGTTAATTTTGCTCCAATTTTCGAGTAGATTGGGTTCACCGTCTAACCATGGGACTGAGCGGCTATTACCACCAACGAGGCTTCGCCTCAAACCGATTCGTAGGGGCAGCCTTGTGCTTGCCCAATGGGGCAACCACAGGGGATTGCCCCTACTTGGTTCATAGCGGCAACGTCGTCACGCGCTCGGTGAGGTCGAAGCCGCGCTTGCGCAGCTCGCTGACGAAAGCCGTCGGCGGCACGAAAGCCTCCACCGATCCAGCACCGCGTGGAGTTTCCCCGCGGGCCATCATCTCGGCCACGATGGCGCCGTCCCAGCCGGTGGTGCGTTCCATGGCCGTGAAACCGGTCACCTCGTCGAAGAAGTCCAAAAGCTCGACCACGGCTTCGGCTTCGTGGCCGTCTTTCTTGCCAACGGCCCGCACGCGAATGGCCACCAGATCGCGCTCGCCGGGGACGACCACTTTCGGCTCAAAAAGGGCGTGGAATACGTCGCGCGGCACCACTTCGACCTCGCTCACGCGGATGGGGTTCAGGTCCCACAGGCCCAGGTCGTAGTAGGCGCGGAGTTGGGCGAAGTGGCCAGGATAGCGGACGGTGAAGTTTTGGAAGGTCTGTACCTGGCCCTCGAAGGTCCACGGCGCGGTGCTGGTGCCCCCGCCGGTCACGAAAGCCTCCAGCGTCCCAACCGGTGGCGGAAATTCGACGGTGTGTAGCTCGGTCATCGGCTCGACCTTCGTCACCCGTCCCTCGCGGAGGAAGATGGCTGGCTCGGCGTACTCGTTGGTCAGGCCGGCGACGTTGAAGGTGAGCAGATACTTGAAAGGGGGTTGGGGATTCTGCGGCAAGCCGCCGTCCCACATCGTTACCTCGCGCGGTTCGTCCAGCAGGCGCATGGTGTAGACCATGAGTGTGGTGCCCAGGCCCGGCACCTGCCCGCAGTCGGGAATTATGCTGATGCCTTTCGCTTTTGCCTCGGCATCGAACGCTTGCTGCTGGCGGACCATGTTGGTGTTACCGCCCAGGTCGCACATACTGGCCCCGGCCTCAATGGTGGCGCGGGTGATGTCCAGGTTGTAGTAGTAGGGCACGGCACTGAGGAAAGCATCAATTCCACGCAGCACGTGCACCACAGCGGCGTGGTCGGTGACGTTCACCTGAGTGGCTTCTACGATGTCGTTGCCCAGTAGGGCGTTTACCCGCTGGGCGGCGGCCTGGGCCTGTTCCAGGTTTGCGTCGGCCAACACCACGCGGGCGGCATCGCCGTGCTTCGCCAGATCGTAGGCAGCGGCGGTACCCTGCCGGCCTGCGCCTAATACGGCATAGTTGTAAGCCATGTGTCCTCCTGATTGGGTGAGTTTTGACAAGGGTATCAGAGTAGCGTATAATGGCGGCCAAAGTCCGGGCTGTGATAGCAACGCAGGAGGGAGATTAATGACCTTTTTCAAGATGTCGGAGTTGTCGGCGACGGAGATGCTGCCGGGCATCGCTCGCCGCGCGGTTTACCTGGATAACGTGATGATCACCTTTTTCGACTTCGAGCCGGAGGCGGTGGTGCCGGAGCATACCCATCCTCACGAACAGATTACCTACGTCCTTGAGGGGATGATGGTTTTCACTCTGGATGAGGAGACGCGTACCCTGCGCGCTGGCGACGGAGTGTGCATCCCGCCGAATGTACCCCACAGCGCCCGCATCCTCGATACACCTGCCCGCGCCCTGGACGCCTGGCATCCGGTACGCGAGGATTACAAGTGACTTCTGACTAACCCGATGTGGGGTCCCTGGTTGGGTTAGCCTTCCAAAGTCAGCACCTGTTTCAGGAATTGGCCGGTGTAGCTCTCTGGCGCGCGGGCCACGTCCTCTGGCGTGCCCTCGGCGACGATGTACCCCCCGGCGTCACCGCCCTCTGGACCGAGGTCAATGATCCAGTCGGCCACCTTGACAATGTCCGGGTGGTGCTCGATGATGACTACCGTGTTGCCCCGGTCCACCAGTTTGTTCAGTACACGGAGCAGCTTGTCCACGTCTGCCGTGTGCAAGCCCACGCTAGGCTCGTCCAGAACGTAGAGCGTCTGGCCCGTGGCCCGTTTGGAAAGCTCGCGTGAGAGTTTCACCCGCTGCGCTTCGCCGCCGGAGAGGGTAGGCGCTGGCTGGCCGAGCTTGATGTAACCCAAGCCCACGTCGCGCAGAGTTTTCAGCTTGGCCCGGATTGCTGGGATGGCCTCGAAGAAGTCCATCGCCTCATCTGCGGTCATGTCCAATACCTCGGCGATGTTTTTCCCCTTGTAACGCACCTGCAAGGTCTCGCGGTTGTAACGCGTCCCCTTACACACCTCGCATGGAATGTAAATGTCTGGCAGGAATTGCATCTCGATCCGAATCTGGCCCTGGCCCTGGCAGGCCTCGCAGCGACCGCCTTTCACGTTGAAGGAGAAACGGCCTGGCGTATACCCGCGCACTTTCGACTCCGGGAGCTGGGCGAACAGGTCGCGGATGGGCGAGAAGAGATTGGTGTACGTTGCCGGATTGCTCCTGGGTGTGCGGCCGATGGGCGACTGGTCAATGTTGATTATCTTGTCAACGTGTTCCGCGCCGGAGACATCCTTGTGCTCGCCGGCCCGTTCCCTGGCCCCGTGTAACATCTGGGCCAGCCGTTTGTACAGCACCTCTACCAGCAGCGTGCTCTTGCCGGACCCGGATACCCCGGTGATGCACACGAACTTTCCCAGAGGGATGTGCACGTCAATGTGTTTGAGATTGTGTTCGCTCGCCCCGTAAACGACCAACTCCTGGCCGTTGCCGGGACGTCGCCTGGTGGGGATGGGGATGCGCTTATGGCCGGACAGATACTGCCCGGTGATCGAGTTCTTGTTGCGGGTGATCTCCTCGACTGGCCCGGTGGCGACTACGTACCCGCCGTGTTCGCCCGCGCCAGGCCCCAGGTCAATCACCCAGTCGGCGGCGCGGATGGTGGCCTCGTCGTGCTCGACGACGACCAAAGTGTTGCCCAGGTCGCGCATCGTCTGCAGGGTGCGGATCAGACGGGCGTTATCACGCTGGTGCAGACCGATGCTCGGCTCGTCCAGAATGTAGATTACACCCATGAGCCGTGAGCCAATCTGCGTGGCCAGACGGATGCGCTGCGCTTCTCCGCCGGACAGGGTCACGGCGGTGCGGCTCAGCGTCAGATAATCCAGTCCCACGTCGGCCATGAAGTTTAGTCGGCCGTAGATTTCTTTCAGGATGCGGTCGGCGATCATGAGCTGGCGTTCGGTGAGGAGGGGCTTTTCCCCATTGCCATCAGATCCCTGTAGCTCCTGTACCCAACGCAGTGCCTGGGAAACGGACATCTCGGTCACTTCGGCGATATTCTTCTCGCTCACCGTAACAGCCAGAGATTCGGGTTTGAGCCGCTTTCCGCCGCAGGCCGGACAGGGTGAGTATACCATGTATTCCTCGATCTTGCTGCGCGCATAATCGGAAGCGGTTTCCTCGTAGCGTCGTCTGAGATTGGTGATCACCCCCTCGAAGGTGGTCTCGTAGCTGCGTCTCTGCCCCTCGCGGTTGTGATAGGTGACGTGCACCCGTTCTCCCCCGCCGCCGTACAGGATTACATCCATTTGCTGGGCGGTCAACTCGCGCGCGGGTACGTCCATCGGGATGTGAAAATGTTCTGCGGCAGCGCGCAAAAGCTGGGTGTAATACCCATCGTCATTGCCGGCAAAGTGCCACGGCCGGATTGCCCCCTCGCTCAGGCTGAGGTCGGGGTTAGGAATCACCAGGCCGGGGTCAACCTCCATTCGCACACCCAGTCCCTGGCAGGTGGGACAGGCTCCGTGCGGGCTGTTGAACGAAAACGTGCGCGGTTCTAGCTCGGCGAAACTGATCCCACATTGCGCGCAGGCGAAGTGCTCGGAGAAAAGCAGGTCCTCCGCCGGCTCCACCGAGACGTTCTGGACGATAACCACCCCGTCGCCGAGGCGCAGGGCCGTCTCCACCGAATCGGTCACCCGGGCCGTGCTGTTGTCCTCTTCGCCGTGGCGGATGATCAGCCGGTCAACGACGGCTTCGATGGTGTGCATCTTGTAGCGGTCGAGTTCTATCTCTTCATCCACGTCGTACATGGCCCCATCAACCCGGACGCGGACGAAGCCCGCTTTGCGCACGTCCTCGAATACTGCTTTGTGATGCCCCTTGCGATCTTTGATCAGCGGGGCGAGGATCATCAGCCGCGTTCCCTCCGGCAAGGCAAGGATGGCGTCCACAATCTGCTGCGCGCTCTGTCGCTGAATCTCCCGGCCGCAATTGGGGCAGTGCGGTGTGCCTACACGGGCGTAGAGCAGGCGCAGGTAATCGTATATCTCGGTAACCGTGCCCACCGTCGAACGCGGGTTGTGCCCCGCGCTGCGCTGGCTGATGGAAATGGCCGGCGAAAGCCCTTCGATTTGGTCCACGTCTGGCTTTTCCATCTGGCTCAGGAACTGGCGAGCGTAAGCGGAGAGTGACTCGACATAACGACGTTGACCTTCGGCGTAGATGGTGTCGAAGGCCAGGGAGGATTTGCCCGAACCGGAGATGCCGGTGATAACCACCAGCTTGTCGCGGGGAATCTCCACCGTGATGTTCTTGAGATTGTGTTCGCGCGCGCCGCGCACGACGATTTTGTCCTGAGGCATGTTCTAACCTTATCGGGAGATTGAGAACTGATGTTCTACTGCAATTATACACGTTTTTGCGCAACTCGTCAACCGCGAACGGTTATTGTAGCACGGAATTATACTTTGGGCAAAAGCAGTAGCGTCGGGGCCTGCTCCCGACGCCTGCGTCGCCCGCCAGGGGCGACGCTACTGTCATTGCGAGGAGCGAAGCGACGAAGCAATCTCAGGGATGCAGGCAAGGAGATTGCTTCGCTGCGCTCGCAATGACAGGTTGGGTGGTTACAGAATTTCAACGCAAAGACGCCAGGTTGCAGAGTCACGGAGACTCTTTACGCCTGGCGTTGCCTTTTTGGTTCCGGCCTGTCCAGGTTAGGGACAATCCGGCGCTATTGGGCCGCCGGGAAAAGGTGTGGTATAATGGAGCAGATTTTCAACGAGGAGGGTGAGATGGTCCGCTTGCAGATTCGCACTGGTTCCCATGCCGAGTTGGTGGACATCACCGCCGAGGTGCAGCGCGTCGTTCGCGAGTCCGGCGTGCAGCAGGGGGTGTGTCACGTTTTCGTCCCCCATACCACGGCTGGCCTGACGCTCAACGAGAACTGTGATCCCACGGTGGCCGACGACATCCTGATGGTGCTGGATAAGCTCGTTCCCTGGCGTGGTGGTTACCACCACGCAGAGGGCAACGCGGCGGCGCACGTGAAGGCCAGCCTGTTAGGCGACTCGGCCACGGTTTTCATTCAAGGAGGATCCCTGGCCCTGGGTACCTGGCAGGGCCTCTTTCTGGCCGAGTTCGACGGCCCCCGCCAGCGCCAGGTATGGGTCGGGGTGGTGAGTGGTTAATGCAGATTGATAATCGCCTGCTGGACAGGATTCTCCCTGGCGTGACCATGCCAGCCCGCTACACGGGCGGCGAGTTGAATAGCGTGGTCAAGGACTGGGACGCCGCGCGGGTCAGGCTCATCCTGGCCTACCCCGACGTGTACCAGGTGGGCATGTCCAACCTGGGCTTGATGATTTTGTACGACATCGTTAACCGCCGGGCGGATTTCCTGGCCGAGCGGACCTATGCGCCCTGGGTGGACATGGAGGCGGCCATGCGCCGGGCGGGTATCCTGCTCTACGGCCTGGAATCGCGGCACCCGCTGGCCGAGTTCGATGTGCTGGGCTTCACCCTGCCTTACGAGCTGAATTTCAGCAACGTGCTGAACATGCTCGATCTGGCGGGCCTGCCCGTGCTGGCGGCGGAGCGGAGTGGAGACTGGCCGTTGGTCATCGGTGGCGGCGTGGGTGCGGTCAACGCCGAACCTCTGGCCGACTTCTTCGACGCCTTTGTGATTGGCGACGGGGAGGAGGTGATCCTGGAGATTTTGAGCCTTTGCGCCCAGGCCAAAGAGTCGGGGGCGCGAAAGCCGGAGTTGCTGCGCGCTCTGGCGGCAATCCCGGGCGTGTACGTCCCCAGCCTCTATCAGGTGACGTACCGCGATGACGGGACTGTGGCAGCGATCACCCCTCTGGCAGCGGAGGCCAGCCCGCGGGTCGTCAGGCACATTGTGCGCCTTCCCCCGCCGCCCGTGGACCTGCTGGTGCCCTACGTGCAGGCGGTTCACGACCGGGGGATGGTGGAGATCGCGCGGGGTTGCACGGCGGGCTGCCGGTTCTGCCAGGCGGGGATGGTGTACCGGCCACTGCGGGAGCGCCCGTTGCCGGAGGTGCTCGACGCGGTGGAGGCCATCGTCCGGCGGACGGGTTACGAGGAGATCTCGCTGGTCTCCTTGAACAGCGCCAGCCACCCGCAGATTGAGGATATGGTGTGCGAGCTGACCAGCCGTTACCGCCATCCGCCGCTGGCTATTTCTTTGCCCTCGCTGCGCATTGACACTTTCTCCGTGCGCCTGGCGGAACTTTTTCAGGGGCGGCGCAAAACGGGGTTGACCTTCGCCCCGGAGGCCGGTAGCCAGCGTCTGCGCGATGTGATCAACAAGCGGGTCACGGAGGAAGACCTGTTGGCCACGGCTGAGGCGGCGTTCGCTGGCGGCTGGCAGCGAATCAAGCTGTATTTCATGGTCGGCCTGCCCACCGAGACGCCGGACGACGTGGCAGCTATCGTCGAACTCGTCCGCCAGGTGGAGGCGGTGGGTCGCCGGCACCACAGGGGGCGGGCGCAGATCGGCGTCAGTGTGGCGACGTTCGTGCCCAAGCCCCACACGCCGTTCCAGTGGTCACCGCTGATCGGCGAGAACGATCTGGTGGTCCGCCTGAAACTGCTGCGGCAGGGGATCAAGGGGCGTGGTCTGCGGCTGAGTTGGCACGCCCCGCAGACCAGCCTGTTGGAGGCGGCCCTGGCCCGGGGAGACCGCCGTCTGGGACGGGTGATACACCGCGCCTGGCAGCTTGGCGCTCGCTTCGACGCCTGGCCGGAGTATTTTGACTGGCGAATCTGGCAGCAAGCCTTCGCAGCACAGGGTTTGGACGCAGACTGGTACGCCCGCCGGGAGCGCTCCTTCGCCGAGGTGCTGCCCTGGGACCACATCGAGAACGGGGTGAACAAATCGTTCTTGTGGGACGAGTGCCAACGGGCGCTGCGAGGTGAAACGTCTCCCGATTGTCGTGAGGTGTGCCTGGGCTGTGGGATGGCGGAAACGTTGGGTTGTGAGGGTAGCAGATGACACAGGAAGGTCGTTGCCGGTTGCGCATCACTTTCGCCAGGGGCGAGGCGCTCAAGTACATCTCCCACCTGGATTTGGCCCGAGCCTGGGAGCGGGCCTTGCGCCGGGCAGAGGCGCCGCTTGCCTACTCGCAGGGGTTCAACCCGCGTCCGAAAATGGCTTTCGCGGCGGCACTGCCGGTGGGGTACACTTCTGCTGCGGAGGTGGTGGACGTGTTTCTCGATGCACCGCTCTCCCCGCTGGAGCTGGCTCATCGCCTGGCTGCCGCCCTGCCGCCGGGTTTGCGGGTGATCTCTGTCGAAGAGGTAGAACCTGGATTGCCCGCACTTCAGTCGCAGGTGCGGGCGGCGGAATATCGAGTGAGCATGGCCTGGGAAGGGGATCGCGCAGACCTGGAGGCGCGCGTTGCGGCTCTGCTGGCGGCCTCGACTTTGCCCAGCGAGCGGATGCGC
>Ga0172364_10005515_pt1 | contig 10072 bp, 7 predicted proteins | sample LakKivSesite10cm_FD_114545 | JGI IMG/M metagenome (GOLD analysis project Ga0172364, IMG submission 114545) | Sediment microbial communities from Lake Kivu, Rwanda - Sediment site 10cm | ecosystem: Environmental > Aquatic > Freshwater > Lake > Sediment | place: Rwanda: Western Province, Lake Kivu... | reverse complement strand
GGCCGCCGAGGCCGCCGACGCCTACGACAAGTCCGCCAGGTCCTTCGGCGCCGACGACTGGCAGAGCCGGCTGATACGGCATCGCCGCCTTCTGGCCGCCGACCGGGCGGGGCGCGTGGGGCGGGCGGTGGCCGACTGGCTCGCCATCGTCGAGGAGGCCCGCACGTCGCGGCGGGCGCTGGCGCTGCGCCCCAGTCACCTGGGCAGGCGCGGCTCGGAGGACAACGCCAAGGCGATCGACCTGCTGGCCGCCCGCCTGGAGACGCCTCCCGTGCCCGACGAGTTGAAGGCCCCCATCGGCCGGCTGCTGGTGGATCTGTACACGCTGGAAGGCAAGCAGGCGAAGGCCGACGAGATGAAGAAGCTGCTGCGGGCGGCGCCCGCGCCGCCGCCGAAGGGGGGCACGACCGAGCCGCCGGCCAATGAGCAGCCGGTGGAGGTCTCGTCGGCGGGGCTCGGCGCGCAGCTTGCCGCCGTGGCCGAGGACATCAAGGGCCGCCGCTACGCCAGCGCCATGCAGGCGATCCAGAACAATCTGCGCAACTACCAGGAGCGCGAGCTGCCGCAGGCGATGCTGCTTCTGGGCAAGGCGCAACTTCTGTCGTACGAGAACGGCGCCGCCCGCTCGCGCGAGACGCTGAACAAGGCGGGGCTGAACTTCATGTGGGTGGTGGTCGCCGCCCATCCCGGCAGCGCCGAGGCCGCCGAGGCCATGTACCTCGCCGGGCGCGTCTGCCGGCTGCTGGGCAACAGGACCGCCGCGGACAACGCCTTCCGCGACGTGGTGCGGAGCTGCCGGAACAGCCGGAAGGAATGGGCCGACAAGGCCGCCGCGGAGCTGCGCGGCAAGGGCGGCGCCGCCGAGCGGTAGAAACACGAGCGAGCAACGGGTCCGGCCGCGTGTCGGCCGGACAGGGACCGACATACGGGTCGCCGCGGGCGACCGACACGAGCGAAGGAGAAGGCGAGCATGACGAACTGGTTCGAGACGCTGGTCTGGCCGGGCGGCGGGACGATCGGAATGCTGATCTGGCTGCTGAGCGTGGTGGTGCTGGCGCTGGCGATTCAGTTTTTCGTGACGATCCGCCGCGCGACGATCCTGCCGGACGTCGTCCGCCAGCAGATCCAGTCGATGTTCGACAACAAGCAGTACCGCGAGGTGATCGAGATGACCGCCGCCGAGCCCAGCATGCTCAGCTCGGTGGTGCACGCGGCGCTGACGGAGGCGGCCCACGGGTACACGGCCATGGAGCAGGCGATGGAGGATGCCGCCGACGACCGCACCGCCAGGTTCCTGCGGCGCATCGAGTGGCTGAACCTGCTGGGCAACGTCGCGCCCATGCTCGGGCTGCTGGGAACCGTCTGGGGCATGATCCTGATGTTCATGGACATCAAGCGGCTGGGGCGGATCCCTCCCGCGGGCGACCTGGCGTACGCCATCGGCATCGCGCTGGTCACCACGTTCCTGGGGCTGATGGTGGCCATCCCCGCCCTGTCGGTCTTCTCGGTCCTGCGGACGCGGATCGACGCGCTGGCCGGCGAGACGATCATGACCAGCGAGGAGCTCATCAGCACCTTCCGCCCGGGCCCCAAGGCGGAGAAGTAGCCGCCGCCGGCGTCCGCGCCGGCCGCCGAAGACGCAAGGAGACCGGACCATGGCGAGCCAGAGACAGAAGGCTGCCGAGCACCAGGACGTCAACCTGAACATGACGCCGATGATCGACTGCACCTTCCAGTTGATCATCTTCTTCGTGATCTCGACGCAGGCGGCCAGCGACGCCTACGCGAACGTCAAGCTCTGCCGGCCCTACGAGAGCGTCGCGCTGGAAAGCGACGTCATCCACATGCCCAACGGCATGATCGTCAACGTGGTGTCGATGGATCCCGACCAGAAGGATCCCGACAAGTCGGTGGGCGAGCGCGCCGCGCGATACGAGATCATGAAGGACAAGTACGAGATCGGCGACATCGACGGGCTGATCCAGCGGATCAAGGACGACTTCAACGTCGCCAAGAGCCGCGGCGCCGTCGACGAGAACCCCAAGGAGCCCAGCCGCGAGTTCTTCATCGAGATCCGCGCCGACAAGCGCGTGCATTACGAGGACGTGGCGCCCGTCATCAAGGCCGGCGTCCTGGCGGGCGTGAGGCGGATGCAGCTCAGCGCCCTGATGAAGTATTGAGGAGTTCCAGCCATGCCCGCACCGCAAGAACAGGGCGGCACGAACGGCAACGCCCAGGAGGCCCCCCGCGAGCGGCGCAAGCCCGCGCCCCCGCAGAAGCCCCCGCAGCCGCCCATGACGCCCATGATCGACGTGACGTTCCAGTTGCTGCTGTTCTTCATCCTCGCCTGCGACATTCGCGAGACCGAGGGGCGCATCCCCGGCACGCTGCCCGCCAAGGGCAACATCGTCCAGGTCGTCGAGGATAAGCCCCCCCCGGAGCCCATCCGCATCCGCCTGCGCCCCTCGGCCGACCACCTGGCCGCCAACTACGAGGTCAGCGACTACGCCACCGTCATCACCAGCGAGCAGGAGCTCTACGACTGCCTGCGGGGGCGCCAGGAGCGGCTCGGCAGCGGGGCCACGGAGGCCCCGGTCGTGATCCTGCCCAGCCCCGACGTGTCGTGGGAGTTCGTCGTCAAGGCGTTCAACCAGGCCGTCCGGGCCAGGTTCACCAAGATCGGTTTCGCCCAGGAGATCCTGTGAGCCGCCCGGCAGCGTGGGCAAGCAGCGCACCGGAGCCGAAGCCCAGGGGCCCGGGCGGGGAAGGAGCCAACGACATGACCGGCACAGAAGCCCTCGCTCGGCAGGGGGGGCGCCGCAGGCAAGGCGCCGCCGCGGAGGGCCGGCCCCCGCGCGGCTCGCGCCTTCCACTCACCGCGATGATCGACGTGACGTTCCAGTTGCTGCTGTTCTTCATCCTCGCCTGCGACATCCGCGAAACGGAAGGGCGCATCCCCGGCACGCTGCCGGCCGGAACTGTCGTCGGGCCGTACGACGAGCTGCTCCCGAAGCCTATCCGCATCCGGCTGCGCCCGTCGGCGGACCACCTGGCGGCCAACTACGAGGTGAGCGACCACGCGGGCGTGCTGGCCAGCGAGGAGGAGCTGTACAACTGCCTTCGGGGTCGGCAGCAGGGCCTTGGCGGCGGCGGCACGAAGGTGCCGGTCGTGATTGAGCCCAAACCGGGCGTGGCATGGGAGTTTGTGGTCAGGGCGTTCAACCAGGCCGTCCGGGCCAGGTTCGAGAGGATCGGCTTCGCCCGCGACTTACTGTGACGCGCGGCGAGCGCCGCGACGTAGAAGAGACGACATGAGACTGACAGTCGAAGCGAAGCGGATTGTGGCTGCCGCCGCGGCGGCCTGCATGGCGGCGGCGGGCGCGTGTGCCGCCGCCGACGCCCCGCAGCGCAGCGCCCACGAGCGGCTCACCACCGACCGCGTCATCGAGCTGACCGACGAACTGGCCGAGCACGGCATGATCGAGCTGCTGGAGGAGCTCGGCCGCAGCGTTCCCGCCGGCGAGGCGTCGCTGAAGGCGATGGCCACCACCGCGCTGGTGCACGTGGCGATCGCCAACGCCCAGGACGACGGCGACCGGCGCAACGCGCTGCTCGACGGGCCGAAGGCGATCCCGCTGCTGCGCAAGGCGGCGGAGCTGGCGGAGAAGTCCGACGCCGGGGGCGACCAGGCGCGCCTGGCGGCCCTGCGGCTCCAGCTCAAGCTGGCCGTCACGCTGGGGCGCGACCGGATCAAGCACCCGCACGTGGTGCGCCTGGAGTACCTCCAGGACGGCCAGCCGGACCGCAAGGTCATCGCCCGCTACACCGGCGAGGCGGTGAAGATACTCGACGTGCTGAAGGAGGAGATCGACGACGCCCTGCGCGGCGTGCGGGTCGACATGGAGCGGTACATGGTCGCCGGGCCCGTGCTGGAGGGCCTCGACCGCGAGGTGAAGTACCGCGCGGCGTGGATCCGCATGCACCGGGCGATGGCGATGGCCGAAGGGGCCGAGCGCAAGCAGCTCTGCAACGACGCCATCGCCGAGATGCGCACGTTCCGCGGCGACGGCGAATCGGGCGTGATGTACTGGGCCCTTTACGTGACCGGCCAGGCGTACCGGATGCTGCAGAAGTTCGAGGAGGCCGGCGACTGCCTCGACAAGGCCGCCGACATGCGGGCCTCCGACGGCGTGCGCCTGATGGCGTGGTTCGCCCGCGTCGTCAACCGCATCGAGGCGGGCAAGTACGACGAGGCCGCCAAGGCGATGGAGGACTACCGCAAAAGCGCCCTGGCGCTGGGCCAGGCGGAGTACCTCGTCGACGTCTCGGCCGTGATGCTGGACAACTACCTCCACGAGACGCAGGCGGGCAAGGAGACCGACCGGGCCAAGGCGGCCGAGCACCGCCGCCAGGCGCAGCTCGCCCTGCTGGGCTTCGTGGAGAAGTACGCCGACCGGCCGAACCTCGTGCGGAAGTTCCTGGACCTCATCGCCGCGAAGTTCGCCGACGTGACGGACGTGAAGGGCGCCAGCTCGATCGTGCTGCTGGCCCGCGCGTACGGCAAGCTTTCCAGCGAGAAGGCGCAGGACGTCGAGGAGGCGGCGTCGCTGCTGCGGGCGGTGCTGCGCCATCCGGACCTCCAGTCGCCCGCCATCGCCAAGTGCATCCGTCCGGCCGCCCTGTGGGAGCTGGCGCTCGTGATGAACCGGCGGCGCGACAACCGCGAGGCGGCGCGGTGCTTCGTGGTGCTGGCGCGCCTGCACCCGGAGAACCGGCTGGCCCAGACGGCCGCCAAGAACGCGGTCATCAGCCTCAACAGGGCCATCTCCGAGCGCGTGGAGAGCGGCCAGCCCGTCGCCGCCGACCTCCGCCGCCAGTTCATCATCGCGCTGACGACGCTGATCGACCTGGCCGGCGCGGGGGCGCCGAAGGACGTGGTGGTCTGGAACTTCGAGCTGGGCCAGCAGTGCGCGGGCCTGCGCGAGACGGCGGACAGCGACATCGCGCGGCTGTACTGGCAGGAGCGGGCGATCGCCTGCTACGAGCGGATCCCGCCGGAGCTGCTGGAGTACATGGAGTCGCAGCACTGGTCGCTGGAGATGCGGGCGGAGGTGGTGCAGGCGGCCGGGCGGCTGGGCGAGATGCTGGCCGGCACCGACGGCGCCGCCCGCCAGGCGCTGGACCGCCTGGCGCGCGAGCTGATGGAGCTGGAGCGGGTGGACCTCATCCTCGACGAGATCACCGGCGTCAAGGCGGGCAACGGCGCCCCGGCGACGCAGCCGGGCGCCACGCAGCCGGCCAGTCAGCCGGCCGCGGCGACGGCCGATCCGGTGGAGAAGTACGCCGCTCGCCTGTCGGGCGAGCTGCGCGAGGCGCTGAAGAAGTATTCCGACCCCGTCGCGCTGACCGAGCGCCTGGGCAGGTACAGCTCGGAGGCGGCCGCCGAGGCCCGCAAGGTCGACGAGCAGGCCAAGGCCCTCACCGATCCGCTGGAGCGCCGGCGCAAGGAGGCCGAGGCGCGCGGGCTGCGCGACTGGGCGGCCGCGGCCGAGTACGAGGCCGCCGTCGTCAAGTACGACGTGCTGGCCAAGGCCCAGCCCAAGCCCGAGCAGCGCGAGGCGATGGAGAAGGCGGCGCTGAAGGAGCTGGAGTCGCTGGCGGGCAACTGGAAGGGCACCAGCGTGGTGCCGCGGGCGTGGGAGTTCGAAATCCGCAAGCGCGTGGAGATGGGCGATACCCAGGCCGCCATCGCCCGCGTCCGCCAGTTCAAGCAGCAGTATCCCGAGCAGGCCGAACAGCTCATCAAGCTCGTCGTCGCGGAAATCCAGCGCCGGGTGGGGCAGTTGCGCCGGCAGGCCGCCAGCGGCGACGACCTCCGCAAGTACCAGCAGGCCTACGTGTCGTTCGCCGGCGACCTGTTCGCCCCGGTCAAGGGCCTGCCCATGCCGCTGGCCAACCTCGACGCCGCGCTCCAGAAGCTCGACGAGATGGAGAAGAAGGGCGACGCGGCGGGCGTGGCCGCGCTGGCCGGACAGCTCGAGCAGCTCGCCGCGAACATGGCCGTCAAGGCCGAAGAGCTCAAGGTCTACAAGGACTTCAAGGCCGTCACGGGCGACTGGGCGAAGGCGGCGACGGCCGCCGACAAGGCCCGCCTGCTGGGCGACCTGATCGCCGTGCTCCAGAACGCCTACATCGCCCTGCGCGACGTGCTGCGCGAGCGCTACGCGGTGACGCAGATGTACGCCGACGCCCTCTGCGGAGACGGGCAGATGCACCAGGTCCGCAAGGAGGACGCCGAGGCGACGGCCTCGTTCCAGCAGGCCCTCGACCTGTTCAGCGCCTGCGGGCAGATCGACGACGCCCGGCGCAAGCTCCAGTCCGACGCCCTCGACGCCGAGTACCAGCCGATCGTCGAGAGCATGAACCCCGCCGATGCCGCCAAGGGGCGCATCAAGGGCATGGACGACGTGCGGCGGGCCATCGGCGACCTGCGGCGCGACCTGCTCCGCCAGGGATTCGACCCCAACGAGAATGGCGACCTGCCCTCGGTGGAGTACGACTACGCCTTCGTGCAGAAGGCCCGGACCGCGGCCGAGAAGCAGCAGCGCCTCCCCACGGCCCGCCGCTCGCTGCAGCGCGCGTGGGCCAACCACCTGGAGCGACTGAAGCGCCGGCTGATCGTCGACTCGGCCAACGTCGTCGGCAGGGCGCGGGCGCTGTGGGGCCTGGGCAAGTACGGCGAGGCGCTGCGGCTGTTCGAGGAGTACGTCGCCGGCATCGACGCCAACAAGCACCGGCGGATGTACTGGGAGGGGCAACTGGAGCGGGGGCGGTGCAACTGCGACGCCGCGGCCGGCAGCGTCGAGGGCCTCAAGAGCCTTGTCATCCGGATCCGGCAGCTCGGCATCCAGGACCGCACGTACGGCGGCCTGGCGGCGGAGTTCATGGACCTGCTGCGCAGGGCGGAGGAAAGGATCAGGCAGCTCGGGGGCAAGTGAACGGGCGGGGGGCGGTTGTGGTTTGCATGACGGTTCGGGAGGGGTATACTGGACTCCGACGGCGGCATAGCCAAGCGGACCAAGGCGACGGATTGCAAATCCGTTATACGTGGGTTCGAATCCCACTGCCGCCTGTGGCTGTTTGTGCGGCGGGCCGCGGCCCGCCCGGTTCACGAGGTAGCATATGCGAACGAACATCCTGGTGGCGGCGTGCGTGATGCTGGCGGCGACGGCCTGCTTCGCCCAGCCGCTGAAACTCATCCGGCTCAGGGACGGGCGCGTCCTTGAGGGGCGCATCGTCGAGCGGACCGACAAGATCATCAAGGTGCGGATGAAGCTGGGGGAGTTGAGCTTTCCGGCCGACCAGGTGGTGGCCGTCGAGGACGCCTTCGACCCGCGCGGCGAGTACGACAAGCGTCTGGCGGCGGTGGACAAGACCAGCCCCGTTGCCCAGGTGGCCCTCGGCCAGTGGGCGATGGAGCAGGGGTTCCTGAGAGAGGCGAAGGGCCACTTTCAGGCGGCGCTGGCCCTGCAGAAGGACAACGAGCGGGCGGCGCTGCTGCTGCGGCAGGTGGAGGCGAAGCTGGCCGGGCAGGCCGGTTCGCCGGAGGCGCCGCCGGTCTCGACGGACACGCCGAAGGTCGCCGAGCTAAAGGACCTGCTGCGGATGGAGGACATCTACCGCATCCGGCAGGCGGAGCTGCGCGACGGCGAGACGGTCAGCGTGGACTTCCGCAACGACGCGGTGGACCGGTTCATCAAGGGCATGCACGGGGTGGACGAGTTCCGCCAGGCGGGCTTCGAGCGCCTCTTCAAGGGGCGCACGCCCTCCTGGCAGGCGCGATACATGCTCCGCCACCTGGCCGAGGACAGCCCCCTGCGCGACGACATCCTCATCAAGAGCGACCCCGACTTCATGCGCGACTACCGCCTGGTCGTCTGGCGGTTCGTCGGCCCGTCGTGCGCCACCAGCCCCTGTCACGGCTCGCAGGAGGGGCGCGGCGGGCTGAAGCTGTACAACCTGCCCGGCCAGCACGAGCAGGCCGACTACACCAACTTCCTCATCCTCAGCAACTTCTACAACACCAAGACCCTCGCGCGGACCATCGACCGCGACCACCCCGAAATGTCGCTGCTGCTCCAGTACGCCCTGCCGCCCGAGCAGGCGGAATACAAGCATCCCAAGAAGACCAGCCCCGCCTTCGGCAACCGCGGCCTGGCCGGCTTCCAGGCCACGCTGAGGTGGATCCGCAGCCTGGAGAAGCTGCCGCATTACGACATCCGCAACACCTACCCCTACGTCATGCCGCGGTCGCGGGAGCTGCCGGGCATCCGCACGAGCAAACCGACGACGACGAGCGCGCCGGGCATGCCCGCCCGGCCGTTCTGAGACGCCCGCCGCGGCGGCGAGGCGCGGGCGTGCCGGCCGGACGCACCGGCCGGCGGGAGCGCGCAGGGCTTTGCTGCTGATCCTTCAGTACGTCTTGGTGGTTGTCCTGGTGGGAGTGCTGGCGGCGTCGGTGGTGCTGTTCGGCGTGCTGGGCGCGGCGCGGGTCCGCCGGACGCGCCGCCTGGCGCGCCGGGCGCACCAGCGGGGGATGCGGTTCTTCCGCGACGACCCCTTCGACGTCCCGCGGCGCTACGCGGCGTTCGCCGCCATCTCCTGCGGGCACAGCCCGCGCGCCAGCAACGTCGTCGACATGCGCCTCGACGGCATCCCCGTCCGCTCCTTCGATTTCCACTGCGAACTGGGGCACGGCACCCGCCGCACGGCGAGGCGGTTCGGCGTGGTCGTGGCCGAAACCGAGCTGCCCGGCGGCCGGGCGGTCCTCTGGCACGAGGCCGACGGCGACCTGTCGCCGCTGGCGGCCCGCGGCGGCCCCGGCGCGCGGCGCGTCGGGCCGTGGGCGTGCAGCGGCTCGCCGCGACTGGTCGAGGCCCTCGCCGCCGCCGCCGCCGAGCTGGCCCCCCGCGGCGCCAGCCTGGAAGTCGCCGCCGCGGGTCTGCTGGTCTGCGTGCCCGTCGGCCCCTGGGGGCGGGGGGCGCAGCTCGACGCGCAGGACGTGCTGGGCGTGCTCCGCGCCCTGAGGCAGGGGGGCGTTGCAGGTGTCGGCACCGCGTGATATAACACCACCGCGTTCGGGAAACACCGGACCGCGTTGTAATCGGGAGTGCTACCATGACAGCGTGCAGGCGAGGACTTCTTGCGGCGGCGGCCTTGGCGCTCGCGCTGGCCGGCGGCGTGCCCTGCGGGTGCAGCCGCGACGCGCGCAGCGGGCTGGCCAAGGCCACCGACAAGGCCGAACGGCTCCTGGATCGCGCCGCCAGCCTCTTGCGGGCGCCTGCCTTCAAGTTCGCCGGTCAGTTCGCGCCGGGCGACAAGCTGCTGCCGGCCGCCCAGCTCGACGCCAACGACCCCAACCAGATCCAGGCCCTGCCCGCGGGGGCGCTCAACGAGCAGGCGTGGGCCGCCCTGGAGCAGGGGCGGGAGGGCCTGTCGGCGGCCATGAAGGTCGCCGGCCCCGACACGCCGCAGGTCGACCGCGTCAACGCGATGGCCGTCCTGGCGCGGATCATGTCCACCGAGGCCTTCTACCTCAACGTCCGCTCGACGCGGGCGGAGGACATCGCCTGGTCGGAGCTGAACCGCCTGGCCCTGGCCGCAGTGGAGATGGCCGACAACGGCAAGCGCGTGGACACGTGTGACCGGCTTCTGGCCGTCGCGGACGAGTTGCTGGACCGCATGGCGACCAAGGCGCGCGACGACGCGGAGGCGGCCAGGAAGAAGATCGGCGAGCTGACCGCCAAGGTGGCCGAGCTGAAGCGGCAGAAGGAGGTCTTGGCCGCGGCCAACGAGAAGCTGCTCGGTGAGGCCCGCTCGCTGCGCGTCGCCAGTCAGCTCGCGCCGGCGCTCAAGGGCGTGGAGCTGTTCGACCAGGCCCGCGTCAAGGAGGACCAGGCCGCCGCGAACGTCGGCAAGATCGCCGCCATCGACGACGCCAACCAGTCCTGCCAGGACGAGCTGGCGATGCTGCGGCTGGACGAGGCCGCCGCCGCCCGGCGCTCCGCCGGCG
>Ga0172364_10005510_pt1 | contig 10074 bp, 7 predicted proteins | sample LakKivSesite10cm_FD_114545 | JGI IMG/M metagenome (GOLD analysis project Ga0172364, IMG submission 114545) | Sediment microbial communities from Lake Kivu, Rwanda - Sediment site 10cm | ecosystem: Environmental > Aquatic > Freshwater > Lake > Sediment | place: Rwanda: Western Province, Lake Kivu... | reverse complement strand
GTAATTGTTGTTTGTGCAAACGAAAATCGCTCTTCTCAGGGCTATGGTATCCGTGGCAAAACCTTGTATTGTATACAAGACACGGCTGCTGCTATACAGAACCTTCATTTGATTGCCTACTCTCTCGGGTTAGGCACATGCTGGATTGGGGCATTTAAAGAGGAAATAGCAAGAGAAATATTGAAAATCCCCAATGGAGTAAGACCAGTAGCCATAGTTCCAGTAGGTTACCCCGCCGAATCTCCCCCACCACGAAGTAGAAGACCCATAAGCCAAATAGTTCACTATGAAACCTTTGAAACGATGCTTCCATAACAGACGTGAATTTAACCTTCTGTTGAAGACTGTGGCGGGTTGACGAATCCGAAGTATTTTCTTGTTTCCAAACTGAGCAGGTAAGACAGCACCATAAAGCTTATCACAAGCCCTATCAGCGACTCGGGAATTATCCAAAGCGTTTCTTTGAAGGCTCCAAAAAACAGTGCCGTCAACAGAATTGTGATTTGGACAAGGATACCGCTCGCTGAGAAAATAAACGCTGGAATCCATCCCCATTTTTTGCCGTGATACAAACCATAAGCTACGAGAAATTGACTAGCAATGCCCAAAGCGAAAGTGCCTACAAAAATGATTAGTAGCAGCCACTTCTCAAGGGAAAATGACAGCAAGAAAGGATACAACACTGAAATAGGTAAGGCCAAAGTGGTTAACAAACCGACAATCACGTACAAGACTGAAAGCACCAATACGCCAAAAGGTCTTTCACTCTGCAGCTTTTCCATCGGCAACGCAGCTTTCCAATTACTATTCATCTCAGAAAGCACGAGCACCGCAAAACCGAAAATCATCTTGCCAAATGAAGTAAATGGTAACCTATAAGCAATGCTCAATAAGGCTCCTAAAGCGGTTCCCGCAAATTGACTCTCCTGCAATGGTGCACCACATAGGCCACCGAACCAGAAACCCAGTAAACTCCCAAAAATTAGCGAGATTAAGATACTTGCTATTCGAGGAAGCACTTTTCCGCCACACATCCGATAGAGCACGATAAAGAATAGAATAGGATTAACAATGTAATACAGAAAGCTGAACATCATGGAAATTAAACTCATTTCCAACATTGTATACCCCATTCTGAATAGAGTGATAGATAAATAGGACGACAGTAAAAATTGAAATCCTTCAACAAAACTGAAGACAAAAGTAACAGCGAAAACCTTGGAATCAAAAAGTTCAACGCCAAAATCAGTATGAACCAAACCATCCACCGAAAGAATAGGAATGTTTTTTAACGAATAAAAAACTTGCTACCCCAATAAAAGTCAAGTGAATATCAGTTACTCCGCACTTGCCCATTTTTAACTGCTTGGTAAAAATTTTTCAACCAAGAATCTTCACCGAAAAATAAAAAAAGGGTAGTTAAGGGTTGCACTTTGGTTTTATGGGTCTGGTGGCGTCCCAAATTTTTCTCCGTAATTTGTCAGCAGGGTTACTGCATCATATAAACCTACGTGACCCAAGTCAAAACCGTCTAAGTCTGCTCCCGGGAACCAGTTTGAATCTGGCACATAATACCCACTGCTGCCGTAGGCTTTTAGAAGTGCAACAGCATCGTACAGGTTTACTTGGTAGTAGCCAGTGCGGGGCTTAGTTGTTCCTGTGAACGTCCATGTCCAGTCAATCTCACCGAGTGGTGGTGCTCCTAAGAAATGTCCTGGGTTGCAGTTTAGAATTGCATGACCTCCTACGCCTGGTTCTATATCAACTGGATAGTAGGGTCCGATGCTGTAGAAGGTCTGAGTCCAGTCGAGGTTGCCTAAGTAATATCCATCAGGGTCAACGGTTGGAGTGTAGTAGTTGACGGTTACCGTGCCATTAGCCAAAGTTTTTAGGAAGTGGATTTCGTTGTGCGTATAATCTGGTGAACCTGTTGCAAAGATTTCAAAGTCTACACCTTCCACCAGAGGCGTCTCATTAATGTCTGTGCTGATTACTTGTAAGACTTGGTCGTCAGTGAATACGTATTTTGTAGACTCTGTGCAGTTGGTGCCATCTGAATAGAAGCTTGTTGAGTTGGCACCACAGAGCAAAGATAAGTATTCGTCTTTTGGTAGAAGGGGATAAGTTGGAGAATACTGAAGCCAGAAAGATTGTGTGTCAAAATAGACTTCAATTGTGAAATCGTCGACAACATTCGTGTGGTGGACATGCTTATAGCTAGACCACTGCCAGCAATTATCAAAAGCGTAAGTGTACCAAATTGTGAATTCAACGTCGTGCGCCGTGAACTGTCGGACTTCTTCGCCTGTTACTGGTGCATGCCAGAACACGTCTTTTCGAATCCAATAGGTGACTTTCGTCTTGTTCTCGCCGTCTTGCGGGTCATACCATGTTGATGTTTCCCAGTCTTGAGCTATCCACGGCTGGTCAACTGAAAGGTCGTAGGGATTAATCGACAACAAACTGTCAAAGACTCGGTCTAAAACTGCATAGTCATAGCGCCACGAAGAGTATAGAATGTTAAGCTTATTAGGCGCATTTATTGTTCCCATCCTTATCGGTTCCTGCGACTCATCCTCTGGAGTGTCTGGATCATCAACTTTGTAGGCATTCAAAAATGTGTAGGTGTTCTCTAAACCGTACCCATTCATGTTTACGATGCCCGCCAAGCTTTTGCTGTAGGCCCACCAATTCTTAGGGCTATACAATGGAATGTTGACGCAGTACTCTACAAGTAAACCAGTAGCTTTTTTGACAGCATCTTTGAATGTAGCAATATCATGGGCATAATAAACATCTTCTAACGCTTCATCTAAGTCTGGATAGTTAGGCTCATTGGATGCATTCATGCCAGTGACGAGGTTTGAACCGCCTGAATACCAGTTGTCGCTGTGGAACAAATTCCACAAGTAGGTTGGATACCTACCAAGGCTCCAGCCACCTGTGTATATGTGATAGTTTCTGTATTCTAGGGCGAAGTAGATTAGGAAGGGGTCTGTAATCTTTTGCACTGGAATACCTAAGGCTTGCATGTTGTTGACCAACGCTTGCCCTAACTCGTACTTGCTCATGAGAATTATTATAGGATCAAGATTTGGACCAGATTCTCTGCCAGGCCAGCCAACAGGATAATTGCGTGTACCATCCAAGTCTGTATCTGCAAAGTAAACGTCCAAGAGTTCAGCTGCCCCAGTTAAATTGTAAGGATATGGATAGTTTCCGCCGATTACGCTTTCGTTGGCATATCCCATTATAGCTGCGCCAACGGGTGCGTCAATCCTTTCGCCAAAACCCTCCAAAACATCTTTGACAATCCAGTTCTTGTCTACCATGTGTGCAATTGCCTGCCTAAAAGTGATTTCATTAGTAGGACTGCGAACACCCAAATAGCTGGAAATCGTGTAGTTGTTGTTAAGGTCATACTCGTATATTTCAAAGCCAGAATAGCCTGCCAACAGCAGTGTGGAATCAGTAACAACTTCCTGATATTGCTCATTTGTCAACTCCCATTGTATAATGTCAACTTCACCTGCTTTCAAAGCTTCATAAGCGTCGTCTGGACTCTCATAGAAGTAGACTTCTAAACCTTTAGAGTGCCGTGGTGCTGGTGCCATCACCTGAAATTGCGTTGAGATCAGAAGGGACACCACCAAAATAATTCCAATGCTAATGTGTTTCATGATCATATTTTCCCTCTTCACTCCTTACTTTCGCAACCTTCCAGAGGTAGTTCTTCTCAAGAAGGCCTTCTCCCTATTTATATTTGGTCACATCTTCAAATAAACTTTTCTAAAAATGCAAAGATGTACTACGATGAGCCTAATACATGCGAATTGTTGCGAAGAAAATATTCTCATGGGAATCCTTTACCAACAAAGCTTGACAAAGTGAATGAAATTTTAATATCTCACGCTCACATTTTATTCATGAGGCTATAGTCATTGAGATATGCTGTAATCGCTGAAGCTTACGCAAAAATCGAATCCACAACTAAAAGACTAGAAATGACAGACCTTCTTGTTGAGCTTCTCAAAAACACGCCAAAAGACATCATTGACAAAGTTGTATATTTGACTCAGGGTAAGATATACCCTGATTTTGTTGGTCTCGAAATAGGCGTAGCTGAGAAACTTGCAATAAAAGCCCTTGCAAGAGCTTGTGGACGGAAGGAGAGCGAAATTGAAGAGGATATAAGGAGAACTGGGGACATTGGTGAAACTGCTCAAATTCTTGTAGCTAACAAGAAGCAAATGACATTGTTGAGTCATTTACAGCAGCCTTTAGACGTTGAAAAAGTTTATGGAACCCTTGACAGAATGGCTAAGGCATCTGGATCTGGTGCGGTAGACTCCAAAACTGTCTTCTTGGCTGGACTTTTAGCTGATGCAACTCCCATAGAGGCAAAATACATCATGCGAACCGTCACTGGAAACTTGCGTTTGGGCATTGCCGACATGACAGTTTTAGATGCTTTGGCTATAGCTTATGGTGGCGGAAAAGAAGCCCGTGAACTCGTAGAGCGAGCTTACAACATTTCTTCCGATCTTGGAAGAGTTGCAAAAGTTGTGGCTGAAAAAGGTTTGAGTGGCATTAAGAGATTTCAAGTATTAGTAGGTGAACCCATAAGACCCATGCTTGCTGAGCGGCTTTCATCACCAGAGGAAATCTTGGAAAAGCTTGGCGGAAAATGCATAGCTGAATACAAATATGATGGCGAAAGAATACAAGCCCACAAGAAAGGCAGTGATGTTGTCCTATTTTCCAGACGCCTTGAAAACATTTCCAGTCAGTATCCTGATGCCATCGAATCAATTAAGAACTATGTGAAAGCTGAAGACGCCATTTTAGAGGCTGAATGCGTTGCCATGGACACTGACACTGGTGAAATGAGACCATTCCAAGAGTTGATGCACCGCAGACGCAAGTATGGAATCCAAGAAGCTATGAAGGAATATCCTGTTTCTTTGTTCATGTTTGAAGCCCTTTACATTAACGGTAAAGACCTCACTTTAGAACCTTACCCCGTTAGAAGACAAATGCTTGAAAACTCGATAAAGGAAAGCAATAAGGTGAAAGTTGCTCAATACTTAATCACAAACAACGCGAAAGAACTAGAAAAATTCTTCTTAGAAGCAATAGAACAAGGCTGCGAAGGTCTAGTTTGCAAGTCCATCGCCGAAGATTCAGTTTATCAAGCTGGAGCTAGAGGTTGGCTTTGGATAAAGTATAAGCGAGACTATAAAAGCGAAATGACAGACACCGTTGACTTAGTAGTCGTTGGCGCTTTTCATGGACGAGGAAAAAGGGCTGGAACATATGGCGCGTTGCTTTTGGCAACATATAATCCAGAAAAAGACGTTTTTGAAACTGTAACAAAATGCGGAACTGGTTTCACTGATGAAGATTTGGCGAAGCTACCAAAAATGTTGCAGAAACATAAGATCAATCATAAGCATCCAAGAGTTCAATCAATAATTGAGGCAGATGTTTGGTTCGAGCCAGTTGTCGTGCTTGAGGTTCTTGGTGCCGAAATAACATTAAGCCCAATACATGTTTGTGCAATTGATGCCATTCGAAAAGGAAGCGGACTGGCAATTAGATTTCCACGCTTCACTGGAAACTATAGGCTTGACAAAGCGGCTGAGGATGCAACCACTGCAAAGGAAATCGTTGAAATGTACAAGAGCCAACTTAAACAAATAGCTGAATAGCAAAAAGTTGTCAAAGTTTTTCGGTGAAATATCATTTATGATCGAGACGATTGGGTAGAAGGTGCTTCTATATTTGTTTATATGATGGCGCTGAAAAGGTAATTTTATGAGAGTGAACTGATGAGGTTGAGTAAGACAAGTGTTTTGTTAATCTTTTTTCTTTTGTTTTTGTTTATCCAGAAATCTTATTCAACTGAACAAGTGGTTATTGAATTCCTTTATTATGATCCATCCGCATATTCATGGTATCACGAAACCTGTACATCATGCCATGAGGCTTATCTGGAATTCTTGAGCAAACAGGATGTCGTGAATAGAATAGAAGATTATTACGGAAGCCTAGTTTTCGTCAACCGAACAGACATCCTATCCCCAGAGGGACTAAGTAAAAAGAGTTCTTATGCTGTCCTCAAGTTTAATTCGCTTGTAATAAAAGATTCAAAGGGCAACTTCACAGTCATTGAAGGCGACTTCAACGAAACATACATAAAAGATGTCATAAACGCTCACCTAGGCGGAGAAAGTCCGCCACCTCAATCATTATCAACATTAGCAACCCTTCTCGTAACCTCTTTTACAGTTGGGTTCCTCGAAAGTTTCTCTCCATGTCTCATAGCATTGTTGTCTTTTGTTCTAAGCTACACAATCAGCAATACAACCAAGTTTAGAGAAGGCTTATTGCAAGTAATGACTTTCGGAGTAGGCTTCATTTTTGCAGCTGCACTGCTTGGATTAGCAGTGGGACTAATGTTTCTCTCTGCTCCATTGATTCACGACACTATAATGTGGATTGTAGTGATTTTTGCCATATTCTTTGGGCTTGACCTGTTAGGAGTAAATGTCTTGCGTCTTCTAAAGATAAATTTTGAGGCAAAACCCTTAATCACAAAACTATCCAGAAAATACGTGTTCACATATACAGGGCTTATTCTACTTGGATTTGTTTTCTATTTTCTAGACCCATGCATTGCACCGATTTTTGTTCCAATGTTGAATATTTTGCTTCCAGAATATTTCTCCCTAACATTTTTTGTCTTCTGCATAGGAGCACTTGTGCCATTCGTCATATTCGGAGTCGTTGCAGGTTCGATGTCAAAGCTAGCTCGAAGCACATATCGACACCGTTCTAAAATACGTGCGGTAAGCGGTCTGATTTTGATGGCTTATGCCATTTACCTTATTGTTGTCTACCTCATCTCTTGAACGTAGAATGAACAGCTTGCTGCCTAAAGCCCTACAGTTCCAGATTCTTTTCTGTCAATGCTTACCTTGACATTACGTTGACTTTATCCATCCTCTGACGATGACTCCCACCACTAAGCCTATTGCACTGATGCCTATTACCCATGGAACCATGATGAAAAACACGTTCAAGAAACCTAGGTATACCGCGTCTTCCCAGCCATAAGGGACACTAGAAAAGAGTTCTCCGTAACCTAGTGCATACCAAATGAATAAAGATACATAGCCGAGTGCAATGATAAACGATAGAATAAGCGACGCTGCAAAACCGTATATGATTGGTTTAACATCGGATAAAGTGATTGTAACTATTATGCTCATTGCCGCTAAAATAAGCATGTCTATTATTTCTAGCGAAGGAGCCTTATATTCTACCCACGCCTTTCCAGTTTTATAATATAGCGGGTCGTTTTGGTACATCAATATATGCGCCTTGACCATAATCAACGCTATGGCAACAGCCCAAATTATAACAATTAGAACATCTTTTCTTGTCGGAGTAATTTGTATGTTGATCTTCCCAATTTTCAAATTTCCTTGCAACCTCTCAATAAATTAATCAAACCCTTTTTACATATTTAACCTTTAATTCATGTTGAATTGCTTGGTTTATATTGAGTAGCTAAAGGTTTAATAAAATGGAGCGTTTCTGTATTTTAGAGGAGGTTTAGGGGTGATTCCATGAGAAAAGCCTTTCTAGCTCTCGGAATTATTCTACTGTTTGCAGGAGTAATTGTTGCCGCTGCGTCAACAATGGCTACTGAAACACCAGAACAATCCATAGTAACCACTGCCCCATCAAATAGTTGGGAGGTCTCAGGGGAATTCATCAAGAACGATAAGCTAGTGGTCGACTTTACACCACCTAATATGCAGGAGTTGATGATTCCCGAACCGACTTTGATAGTGCATGTCGAAGTTACTGGTCCCTACGGAAGTAAGACTGTCTTTCAGATGGAATTTGCCCAAGGAGTAGGAATGCAGAGTGCAACCTATCTTAAGAATCTCACTGTTGTCTCAAATGAAGATGGCTTAATCGTCAGTGACTCTCTAGATGAAGTTGGTGGAAATGTTCCTTACACTGGCAACTATTCAGCAAATATTACAACTAGACGTTTATGGGGTCCTCCTTCAGTCCTCATGCTTAAAAAAGAGTTTGTTCACAAGGAATATCCTTACCTTTTTGTCCTCCCAATAGGTATACCGCTAGCGGTTGTTGGCGGTTCCTTGTCATTCTTAAGCGCAAGAAGTTCTAGGCGCAAGCTACGACCAAAAATAAAGAAAACTTGACTGATACGTGCTCTGTGTCTCGTCGGCGGTTTTCGAGTTTTAATTTGTAAACTCTTATTTTTCTGGGTAAAGATGGCACGCCACAAGATGATTATTACCAACATCAATTAGTGGCGGTTCCTTCGTACGGCAGATGTCACCAATATACGCTGGACAACGAGTATGGAATCTGCAGCCTGATGGAGGGTTGACGGGACTAGGGATTTCGCCTTTGATGACAACTTCAATTCTTTTAGCCTCAGGGTCCGGAGCTGGAACAGCGTCAATTAAAGCCTTAGTGTAGGGGTGTAGAGCCTCGTAAATAACTCGCTCTGTATCACCCATCTCCATTATTTTGCCCAGATACATGATGCCAAGCCTATCGCACATATGTCTTGCTAAGGCCAAGTCATGTGTAATGTACAGAAATGCCGTTTTATTTTTTTCAACCAGCCTATACATAAGATCTAGAATTTCAGCTCTGATAGAAACATCCAGCATTGAAACTGGCTCGTCTGCAACTATAAACTCTGGAGCGAGAACAAATGCCCTAGCCACTGCGACTCTTTGCCTTTGACCACCGCTGACTTCATGAGGATATCTGAACAGAAACTCGTCAGGAGGGGTCAATTCTACATCTTCGAGAGTTGCTTTAACTCGTTCCGTCGTTTCAGTGTCGCTATGCGTCGCCTCCAGAACTCTCAATGGCTCAGCAACGATGTCACCGATTGTCATCCTTGGGTTCAAAGATTCATACGGATCTTGAAATACGATTTGCATTTTGCGTCGAAGCGTTCTCATCTGAGTTTCTCCCAGATGAGTGATGTCCTTACCTTCAAAGTAGATTTTTCCTTCAGTTGGTTCGATTAGCCGAAGTAATAATCTGCCTGTGGTTGTTTTTCCGCTTCCACTTTCACCTGCAAGTCCAAAGATTTCTCCTTTTTCTATGTCAAAACTAACTCCATCCACGGCGTGGACAGCAAGTTCGGTTCTTGATGTGATGGTCCTAAAGAACCCCAACTTTATTGGGAAATATTTCTTCAGGTTTTTGGCTTCAACTATTTTTGGCATATTATCACCCTACTAAGTGACAGGCAACATAATGATTCTTGCCTGCCTCTATAAGCTTCGGTACCTCTTTCCGACAGATATCCATAGCATATTTGCAGCGAGGATGGAATCTACATCCTGGCGGGGGTTGGAGCAGATCGGGCGGAGAACCTGGAATTGAGGTCATTCGACGTTTCTCAGCGCGAATGTCTGGGAAGGCAGATATTAAGTCTTGTGTGTAGGGATGGAGCGGTTTTTTATGTATGGCTAAGATATCTCCGGATTCTGCTATGTTACCTGCGTACATGATAACAAGTTTTTCACATGTTTCAGTGATTAGCGACAAGTCGTGTGTAATCATAATAATTGACAGGTCCAAACTCTTTTTAAGTTCATTAAGTAATTTCAGAACTTGGGCTTGAACGATCACGTCTAACGCTGTTCCAGGCTCATCAGCAATTACCAAGTCAGGGTTTGAGGCAAGCGCCATTGCAATCATGGCACGCTGTCTCATTCCGCCACTGAATTCGTGAGGATAGTTTTTTGCTCTTGAGGCTTCCACTCCTACCATTTCAAACAGTTTTCCCACCCTTTCCACGGCTTCCTGTTTGCTTACATTTGGCTCATGAATTCTAATGGCTTCAACAATTTGATTTTCTATTTTGTATACGGGATTAAGGGCGTTCATGGCTCCTTGAAAGATAAGAGACATGCTTTTCCATCTGATGTCTTTTCTTATTTTGCTTTCTGAAAGCTGAACGATGTCTTTTTGATTGAGAAGAATCTTACCTCTAATGATCTT
>Ga0172364_10005509_pt1 | contig 10076 bp, 7 predicted proteins | sample LakKivSesite10cm_FD_114545 | JGI IMG/M metagenome (GOLD analysis project Ga0172364, IMG submission 114545) | Sediment microbial communities from Lake Kivu, Rwanda - Sediment site 10cm | ecosystem: Environmental > Aquatic > Freshwater > Lake > Sediment | place: Rwanda: Western Province, Lake Kivu... | reverse complement strand
CCGAGCCGATGGAGCGTGGGCGCTCGGTTGAGAAGAATCGGATGCTCGCGCACCACCTCTTCCAAATAATCCCAGACCTCTGGTCGTTCGGCCTCGTGCCATTCCCGGGCGATCTTTACGCTTGGGACCAGTCCTTCCTTCTCCAGCTTGTGAAATATGAACGGTTTGAAGAGCTCCAAAGCCATTTTCTTGGGCAGGCCGCACTGATTGAGTTTAAGCTCCGGCCCGACCACGATGACGGAGCGGCCAGAGTAATCGACTCTCTTGCCCAAGAGATTCTGACGGAAGCGGCCCTGCTTGCCGCGCAGGGCCTCGCTCAGAGACTTGAGAGGCCGGCGATTGGCCCCGAGATGGACGCGGCCTCTTTTCCCGTTATCGAACAAGGCATCAACCGCTTCCTGGAGCATCCGCTTCTCGTTGCGGATGATGAGCTCGGGCGCTTTGAGCTCGATCAGCTTCTTCAGGCGGTTGTTCCGGTTGATCACCCGTCGGTAGAGGTCGTTGAGGTCTGAGGTGGCAAACCGGCCGCCGTCCAGTCTGACGAGAGGTCGGAGGTCGGGCGGGATGACGGGGATCACCTTCAGGATCATCCACTCCGGTCGATTCCCGGATTTCCTGAGAGCCTTGAAGACGCGGAGGCGCTTGGCGTAGCGGAGCCTTCGCTGTTGGGAAGAATCCCGCTTCATCATCTTCCGCAGGCGCTCCGTCTCCTTGGCGATGTCGATCCGGGTAAGAAGAGAATCGATGGCCTCGGCCCCGATTCCAACCTCGAACTTGTTTCCGTATTTCTCCTGGGCCTCTTTGAATTCGTCTTCGCTGAGAAGCTGCCTTTCCTTGAGGGGCGTATCGCCGGGATCAGTGACAATATAAGACTCAAAGTAGAGGACCTTTTCCAGGTCCTTAATAGAGAGATCGAGCACCAGCCCGATCCGGCTGGGGGGACTCTTGAAGAACCAGATATGAGCCACCGGAGAAGCGAGCTGGATATGTCCCATCCTCTCCCTTCGCACCTTCGACTTGGTGACCTCGACTCCGCAGCGCTCACAGATGATGCCCCGGTATTTCATCCGCTTGTACTTCCCGCAGAGACATTCATAATCATTGATGGGGCCGAATATCTTGGCGCAGAAGAGCCCATCCTTTTCTGGCTTAAAGGTCCGGTAGTTAATGGTCTCGGGTTTGGTGACCTCGCCCCAGGACCAGCTCCTAATCTTTTCAGGCGAGGCGATGCTAATCCGGACCCGGTCAAAATCAATCTTGGCTTTTGCCGACAGGCTCGGTTTGACTTCCATCACCGCTCTCCTTTTAGAGCTGGGACTTCAATGCCCCAGGGAAGGATTTCCTCCCTCTCGGCTTTTTCCAGCTCTACGTTCAGGCAAAGGCTCTGGAGTTCCCGGATGAGAACGTTAACCGATTCCGGCAGGCCCGGCTGGAAGTCCAGATCCCCCTTGACAATGGCCTCATAGATTTTCGCCCGACCCTCCACATCGTCGGACTTTACGGTCAGGAGCTCCTGGAGGGTAAAGGCGGCTCCGTAGGCCTCGAGGGCCCAGACCTCCATTTCTCCAAACCGCTGTCCGCCAAACTGGGCCTTCCCGCCCAACGGTTGCTGAGTGATCAGGCTATAAGGACCGGTCGAACGGGCATGAATCTTGTCGTCGACAAGGTGGTAGAGCTTCATCATATAGATGTAGCCAACCGTGACCTCCTGAGCCAAAAGCTCGCCAGTCATTCCGTCGTAAAGAGGAGTCTTTCCGGATTCGGGCAGTCCGGCCTTCTTCAAGAGTTCCTTGATCTCCTTCTCTGTGATGCCATCAAAAACGGGCGTATCCACCCAGAGATTCAGCTTGTCCGCCGCCCACCCGAGGTGGGTTTCCAGGATCTGCCCGACGTTCATGCGGGAGGGCACGCCCAGAGGGTTGAGCACGATCTCCACAGGTGTCCCATCAGGAAGCCGAGGCATGTCCTCTTCAGGTACGATTTTGGCCACGATTCCCTTATTGCCGTGGCGGCCGGAAATCTTGTCGCCAACCGACAGCTTTCTCTTCATGGCAATGTAGACTTTGATCGCCTGGATGACTCCGGGGCTGAGCTCATCGCCCTTCTTGAGGGCATCCACTTTCTCTTTGAATTCGGCCCTGAGGGCATCAATCTGACGCCGGACTTTTTTGTCGATGTCTTTGATCTTGGCATCGCGCTCTTCGTTGGCCTCCAGCTTCAGCCGGGGATAATCCTCGGGGTCGATCATATCGAGGACTTTCTCCGACAGCTTAACGCCTTTGGACAGCGGAATGCCGGAGATTTTTTGGTCTTTTTCGAGGACTTCACCTTTAAGATAGGCCTTGATCCGTCGGGCCTTCTCTCCCTCAAGAATCGAGATTTCGTCATCGAGATTCCGTTTCATTTTGGCGATTTCTTCTTTCTCGATGACTTTGGCGCGGGGGCCTTTCTCGCTGCCGCGCCGGGAGAAGATCCGGACGTCGATGATGGTCCCTTCAACGCCCGGCGAGCAGTAGAGCGAGGCGTCCTTCACGTCCAGGGCCTTTTCACCAAAAATGGCTTTGAGCAGCTTCTCCTCGGGCGAAAGCTGAGTCTCCCCTTTCGGGGCCACCTTCCCCACCAGGATATCCCCCGACTTCACATAGGCACCGATCCGGACAATCCCGTTTTCATCCAGGTTGCGCAGGAGATTTTCGGGAACATTAGGGATGTCCCGGGTGATTTCTTCCGGGCCGAGCTTTGTATCCCGAGCTTCGATGGTCTCTTCAACAATATGGATCGAGGAGAATACGTCCTCTTTGATCAGCTTTTCGCTGACGATGATCGCGTCTTCGAAGTTATAACCCCGCCAGGGCATAAAGGCGCAGAGGACGTTCCTCCCCAAGGCCAATTCTCCCTTGTCCGTGCAGGCGCTGTCGGCCAAGATCTGGCCCCGTTCCACCCGCTCGCCCTTACGCACGATCGGCTGATGGTTGATGCAGGTGTTCTGGTTGGTCCGGAGGAACTTCGTTAGGAGGTAAAGGTCGGTCCCGACATCGTGCTCTTTGGCCTTTTCTTTTTCGTCGACCCGGACGAGGATGCGCTCCGCATCCACAAATTCGACGACACCCGGCCTCTGGCAAATAATGACGTCGCCCGAGCCTTTGGCCAAGAGGTATTCGATTCCGGTCCCGACGCGCGGCGCCTCCGGACGCAGGAGGGGAACCGCCTGCCTCTGCATGTTTGAACCCATCAAAGCCCGGTTGGCGTCATCGTGCTCAAGAAAGGGGATCAGAGCGGCGGACAGGGAAACAAGCTGCTTGGGGGAAACGTCGATATAATCGACCTGTTCCCTCGGGACGACCTTAAAATTCCCGGCCTGCCGGGCGCTGACGTATTCACTGACGAAGCGACCGGTCTCGTCGAACGGCGCATTGGCTTGGGCAATGATGTATTTTTCCTCCTCCCAAGCCGTCAGGTAGAAGCAATGGGGCTCGACAACGGGGAGCTGCCTGACCTTGCCCCGCTTGAGCTGTTCAACCGTCTTGAGCAGGGCGTCTTTCTCAACGATCTCACCGATCTTATAGGAGCTGTCGCCTGGGTGGGTGATCTTGACATAGTCGACAATCCTCCCGTTGCGGACCTTCCGGTAGGGGGTTTCGATAAAACCGTATTCATTGACCCGCGCATAGCAGCTGAGTGAGGAGATCAGCCCGATGTTTGGCCCTTCCGGGGTTTCCACCGGGCAGATCCGGCCATAATGAGAAGTCTGGATGTCCCGGACCTCGAAGCCGGCTCTCTCCCGGCTGAGCCCTCCCGGCCCAAGCGCACTCAATCGGCGCTTGTGGGTGATCTCAGCCAAGCTGTTGATTTGATCCATGAACTGGGAGAGCTGCGAGCTGCCGAAAAACTCCTTAAGAGCCGCAATGACGGGCTTGGAATTGATCAGGTCCTGGGGCATGGCCGAGGTCAAGTCGGAACTGATGGTCATTTTCTCCTTGATCGTCCTCTCCATGCGGGTCAACCCGATCCGGAAGGCGTTCTCCACCAGCTCTCCGACCGACCGCACCCTCCGGTTGCCCAGATGGTCGATATCATCGACCATGCCCTCCCCGTGCCTGAGCCGGAGCAGATACTTGATGACTTCAACATAGTCCAATGGCTGAAGGACTTTCTCTTCAAGCGAAGTTTGCAGCCCGAGCTTGATGTTGAATTTCAGCCGGCCGATGCGCGAGAAGTTGTACTTCTGGGGGTTGAAGAACAAGTTATGAAAGAGGTTATGGGCGCTCTCCATGGTGTGAGGCTCGCCCGGCCTCAGCTTGCGGTAGATCTCGGCCAGCGCCTGGCTGGTGTCCTTGCGGAGGTCTTTCTTCAGGGTGTTGCTGATGATCATCCCTGTCGGGTCCGATTCCGGGAAGAAAACCTCGAAGGGCTCTCCCCTCTCGATCAGGAGTTCAAGAGCGGCATCACTCAACTCCTCGTTCGCTTTGACCTTGCCTTTGATCGAGCTCAGCGAATAGGCCCCCTGGAGATCTTTTCTCACAAGGGGAACGCGGCTGACTCCTTTCTCCTTCAGTTCCTGGATGATCTCCGCAGTCAGTTTTTTCCGACCGGGGACGATAACTTTCTTCGAGCTTGGAGCGCAGACATCGTCCGCCACCGTCTTGCCGACCAAGCGGTCAGAGAGCTCCCAGTAGAGCTTGCCGTTCTCAGGGACAATCTGGGGGACATCGTAAAACAAACGGATGATTTCTTCGTCCGACCCGAATCCGAGGGCCCGAAGAAAAACCGAAGCCAGGAATTTTTTCTTTCGGTCCAGCCGGACATACAGGGTGTTTTTGGCGTCAAACTCGAACTCGACCCAGGCCCCCCGATAAGGGATAATCTTTCCGATAAACAGGCCTTTGGTCTCCCCGGGCCGGAAAAAAACGCCCGGCGACCGCTGGAGCTGGCTGACCACGACTCGCTCGATGCCGTTGAAGATGAAAGTGCCCTTCTCGGTCATCAGCGGGATGTCCCCAAAATAGACCTCTTGCTCCTTGATATGCTTCAACCTTTTCGACTTGGTGCCAGCGTCTTTCTCCCAAGAGATCAGACGAACCTTGAGCCGGAGCGGCACCGCATAGGTGTAGCCCTTCTGGATGCACTCAATGGGGCTGTACTTGAGCTTCAACCTCACTCGGTCCCCGCAGTGTTCGCAGGTGGGCGTTTCAATCTTCCTCATGGCGCTACAATAGGGACAGATTTCTTTTTCGGTCAATTCCACGTCGGCCGTGAGAAGAGTCCCGCAGGACCTGCAGCGAGCCCGGGAATTCTCCACCCCTTTCAGCCGTCCGCACTTGCACTCCCAATTCCCGATCGAATAGCTTATGAAATCGAGGGCCGTGGTCTCTTTGAAGTCAGAAATGGGGAAGACATCCTTAAAAGCCGACTGCAGGCCGACGTCTCGGCGCTCCTCCGGCAGGAGGTCCATCTGCAAAAATTCGGCATAAGATTTTCGCTGGATGGCTAAAAGGTCCGGCATCGGAAACCGCGTGCCGATCTTTGAGAAGTCGGTCCGCGCGATGCGGTGGTTCGAAATTTCAGATTCCTTATGCATGGTCCCTCTCGGACAAAAATCTTTTCAATTTCCCTTTCCCTCGAAGGGAAGTCCTATCAGAGGACGGCTCATTGCAGCTCGACGGTCGCTCCCACCTCTTCGAACTTGGCCTTGATCGACTCGGCCTCTTCCTTGGTCACTTTCTCTTTGACCGGCTTCGGCACTGAGTCCACCAGGTCCTTGGCTTCTTTCAGGCCCAGATTGGTGATCTCCCGGACGATCTTGATAACGTTGATCTTCTTGTCGCCGGCGGCTTTGAGCACGACCGTGAACTCGGTTTTTGCCTCCTCCACCTTGGCTTCGGCTCCGGGCGCGGCAGCGGCTCCGGGACTGGCTATTGGAACTGCAGCCGCAGCGCTGATGCCATAGCGCGTCTCGAACTCCTTGATGTAGTCCGCCAGCTCCAAGACGGTCAGGCTGTCCAAGTGGGTGAAAAACTGCTCTTTGGTGAGTTTGGTTGTCTCATCTTTCGCTTTGGTCATTTTTACCTCCGACCATTTTTTTTCTTTGAATTGACTCAATAACAGCCCCATTTGAGAGAGGGGGGCCTGCCAAGTCCTCAACAATCGCAACAGAGGGGCCGCCATAAGGGCGCCGACCTTTCCGAGCAACTCCTCTCGTGAGGCCAGCCGACAGATCTCATCGAACCGCTCCGGGCGAAGAAGCTGGCCTTCGAACAACCCGCCTTTAAAGGCCATCACCTTGTTTTGAGTGGAGAAATCTTTGAGCATCCGGGCCAGCTTGACGGGATCCGCCGAGGCCATGGCCACAGCCGTCGGCCGCTCCAAATACGAGCGAAACTCGGGGGGGAAGCTCTCCGCGATGGCCCGGAGGGCCAACCGGTTCTTGACGACCCGGAAACCATAAGAGCTCTTCTTCAGGAGCCGTCTCAGGGTCACCGCCTGGGCGACTTTCATCCCGGTGTAATCCATGAGAAGGAGGGTATTATGGCGTCTGAAGTCCTCTTCGAGGCGGCTGATCATCTGGGCTTTGACATCTCGCTTCACCGTCGTTCTCCTACTTCTCCAGGACGGCCTCAGAAATCCTGAAGCTCGGTCCCATCGTTGACGAGAGGGACATCGTCCGAATGTATTTTCCCTTTGCGGCGGCGGGCCTCGCATGGACGACAGCCTGAATGTACGTCCGGATATTTTCCGTCAGCTTCTCCTCCGGGAAAGACACCTTGCCGACCGTGGAATGGAGGATTGCGGTTTTGTCGATGCGAAACTCGACCTTTCCAGCCTTCGTCTCCTCGACGGCTTTCTTGATATCGAAGGTCACCGTCCCCGACTTGGGGTTGGGCATCAGCCCCTTGGTGCCGAGGATCCGACCGAGCTTTCCGACGCTCCGCATCACATCCGGAGTCGCGATGACCACATCAAAATCGATCCAGCCACCGGCGATTCTCTCGACCAGCTCCTCGCCGCCGGCATAGTCTGCCCCTGCCTCCTCGGCTTCCTTGATCTTCTCCCCAGAAGCGATGACGCAAATCTTCTTTGTCTTGCCTGTCCCGTGAGGAAGGACGACCGTCCCCCGGACCATCTGGTCCGAATGCTTGGGGTTGACTCCCAGACGCACGGCGATGTCCACGGACTCGTCAAACTTGGCGTAACTCGCTTTCTTAACGAGGCTCACCGCCTCCTCAATAGTGTATTCGGGCTGAGTGACCAGCTCCTTGGACTGGGTGTATTTTTTCCCGTGTTTACTCACTGACGACCTCCAATCCCATGTTTCTGGCCGTGCCTTCAATGATCCTTTTGGCCGCTTCCAAGTCATTGGCGTTAAGGTCGGGGAGTTTGACTCGGGCGATGTCTTCGATCTGCTTTTTGGTGACTTTGCCCACCTTTTCTTTGTTGGGTGCACCGGAACCCTTGGCGATGCCGGCCGCCTTCTTCAACAAGTAGGAGGCGGGAGGGGTTTTGAGCTCAAAGACAAAGCTTTTGTCCTTATAAATCGTGATTACGACCGGGATGATCAAGCCCTCTTCCATCCCCCGAGTTTTTTCGTTGAACTGGCGGACGAAATCCATGATGTTGACATTGTGCTGACCGAGCGCCGGGCCGACCGGTGGCGCGGGACTCGCCTGACCGGCCGCGATCTGCAACTTGACCCGGGCAACGACTTCTTTGGACATCCTTCCCTCCTAAATTTTCTCCACCTGCAGGAACTCCAGCTCTACGGGCGTTGAGCGGCCGAAAATTGTGACCAGGACTTTGAGCGTGTTCTTCTCGTGGTTCACCTCTTCCACAATTCCGTTAAAATTGAAGAACGGGCCGTCAATGATCCGGACGGCTTCGCCTTTCTCAAAGGAGTGCTTGGGCTTGGGCTTTTCAGAGGTGGTCTCCATGTGTTCGACGATCTGTCCGACCTCATCCCGATTGAGAGCGGACGGCTTCCGGCCGGAGCCGACGAACCCGGTCACCTTGGGGGTTTCTCGGACGAGGTGCCAGTTCTCATCACTCATTTCCATTTCCACAAGAATGTAGCCGGGGTAAGACCTTTTCGTGGAGACGACCTTTCGTCCGGCCTTGATCTCGACGACATCTTCCGTGGGAATAATGATCTGTCCGAACTGATCCTCTAGGTGAAGCTCGATTGCCCGCTGGCGGATCGATTCCGCCACGAACTTCTCGAACCCGGAATAAGTGTGAACGACATACCAATTCTTTGCCATCTCACCAACCTGTTCAGCCGAAGAACGCTTTGATCTTCAGGAGAACCCAGGAAAAGACAACGTCCATGAAATACAGATAAAAGCCGAAGAAAACCATGGCAATCAAGACAACCAGGGTCGTGCTGTAGATCTCGTTGCGGGTGGGCCAGGTGACTTTTTTGACCTCGGCCCGGACCTCTTTCAGGAAATTAAAGAAGCGCCGGTACCATCTGACTTTTTGCTCCATGGGCAATCTCTCTTTAAATGAGTCCGTCCTGGGCTCCGTCCTCCTTTTGGCCCTCGGGAATGCGGATGTTCCTGCGGCTCTCTTTTCGGCAAGAGCAAGGGCAGGTGAGGCAGGACTCGAACCCGCAACCTGCGGTTTTGGAGACCGCTGCTCTAGCCAGTTGAGCTACTCACCTTCCCGATATTCTTTCCTCTCATTTCCAAAATCTGCAGTCCGGCCCCGGATCACTTCACCTCCCTATGGAGGGTGTGTTTCCGGCAAAACTTGCAGTATTTCCGGGTTTCCAGGCGTTCCGTCTGCGTCTTTTTGTTCCGCGTAGAGGTGTAGTTCCGCCGCTTGCACTCCGAACATTGCAGCGTAATCAACTCTCTCATTCGGGTCTCATTCTACTCCAGGATTTCGGTGACCGTTCCGGCTCCGACCGTCCGGCCCCCCTCCCGAATCGCAAACCGCAAACCCTTCTCCATCGCCACGTCCGTTATCAACCCTATCTCCAAATTCACATTGTCCCCAGGCATCACCATCTCCACCCCAGAAGGCAACTTCACCGACCCCGTCACGTCGGTGGTCCGAAAATAAAACTGCGGCCGGTACCCCGTGAAAAACGGCGTGTGCCTCCCCCCCTCCTCCTTCTTCAACGCATATATCGACGCCTTAAACCTCCGATGCGGCGTGATCGACCCCGGCTTCGCCAACACCATCCCCCGCTCCACCTCCGTCTTCTCCGTCCCCCTCAACAACACCCCTATGTTGTCCCCAGCTATCCCCTCATCCAATAACTTCCGAAACATCTCCACCCCTGTCACCACCCGCTTCTTCGTCTCCCCAAATCCCACAATCTCCACCTCCTCCCCTACCTTCACCTTCCCCCGCTCCACTCGCCCAGTCACCACCGTCCCCCGCCCAGATATCGTAAATATGTCCTCGATCGGCATCAAAAACGGCTGGTCCACCAGCCTCACCGGCTGCGGTATGTGCTTGTCCACCGCCTCCATCAACTCCACTATCCTCTGGTTCCACTCCATCCCCGGGTCCCCGTCCGACTCCATCGACTTCAACGCCGACCCCCTCACCACCGGCGTCTTATCCCCAGGAAACTCGTTCTTCGTCAATAACTCCCGCACCTCCAACTCCACTAAATCCAATATCTCCGGATCATCCACCAAGTCCACCTTGTTCATGAATACCACGATCGCCGGCACGTTCACCTGCCGCGCCAATAAGATGTGCTCCCGCGTCTGCGGCATCGGCCCATCATCCGCCGCCACCACCAATATCGCCCCGTCCATCTGCGCCGCCCCAGTAATCATGTTCTTGATGTAGTCCGCATGCCCCGGACAATCAATGTGCGCATAGTGACGATTCCCCGTCTCATACTCAATGTGCGCTATCTGAATCGTCATCCCCCGCTCCTTCTCCTCCGGCGCATTGTCAATCTGATCGTACGCCTTCACCTCAACCTTCGGATTCACCCGATGCAATACCTTCGTGATCGCCGACGTCAACGTCGTCTTCCCATGGTCCACATGCCCAATCGTCCCAATGTTTAAATGCGGCTTCGTCCTCTCAAACCTTGCCTTCGCCATCTCTGACCTCCT
>Ga0172364_10005508_pt1 | contig 10077 bp, 11 predicted proteins | sample LakKivSesite10cm_FD_114545 | JGI IMG/M metagenome (GOLD analysis project Ga0172364, IMG submission 114545) | Sediment microbial communities from Lake Kivu, Rwanda - Sediment site 10cm | ecosystem: Environmental > Aquatic > Freshwater > Lake > Sediment | place: Rwanda: Western Province, Lake... | reverse complement strand
GCCGCTTCGGCTTCACCAATGGAAAAGTGACGGAGCGGTCGTCCTCGATGTAGACGTGGGCCTTCGGCAGCTGCCATGGAGTCGCCATCACGATCTCGCGCTTCACCGGCTCGATCCCCGCGTCGTGCAGGGCGAGCTCGATCTTATAGGACGGCACTTGGCTCGGCACGAAAACATCGACATCACTACCCTCATCGACATCACCGCGCGCGGCGCTTCCGTGTAGCACCGATTCGAAGCCACGGTTAGCCAACGCGGTCATGACTTCCAGCGCACGCTGCCGCAACCACTTGAACCTTTCCCAGCGGTCGGCGGTGTAAGTGACTTCCAAAACGTCCGCAACGCGAACCGGCTTAACCATCTCATCAGAGCTCTACCGTGTGGTCCCCGACGACGAAGGACTCGCTCGAAAGGTGCAGCAGGGGCTTGACCTCGTCCACGTTGAGCTTCTTGGCCTTCAGCGCATCTTTCTCGACATTCACCGCTAACACCCGCCCGGCGACGACCACGTACTCGGGGCCATCGTGCGTCCACTCGAGCTTGCACTCGATGCTCGCCGGGCTCTCGGCAACGCGGGGGGGCTTGACCTTTTTCGACGGCTCCCAGTGCAGGCCAGCCTTCTCCAGTTCGTTGACGCCCCTTGGGAACGACTTGCCGCACACCCACATCTGCTTCTTCATCTTCTCGGTCACGAGGTTCGCGACGAACTCGCCGGTATCCTTGATGTTGCGGTACGTGTCGCTCTCGTAACCGGTTGAAAATGCCAGGATCGGCGGCTCCATTTCGACAGGCATCACGAAGGACATGGGGGCCGCGTTGATTCTTCCCCGCTTGTCCACCGTCGTGATTAACAAAATCGGCCTAGGTGCAACGAGCCTGTAAAATTCTTCCAAGGATATGCTCATTCTCTCACCCCAAACTCTCCTTCAGCCATCTCATATACTTAAGCGAGCCCCGCCCGATTGGCAACGCGATAACCTCTGGCACGTCGTAGCTGTGCAACTTTTCGACGCGCGCGATTAAACTGCCAAGTTTCCTGTCAGAGGTCTTCACCAAGAGGAGGGCTTCGGTGCTGCGCTCGGTTTTTCCCCGCCAAATGTACGTAGAGTTCACCCTCGGCACGATATTCACGCAGGCGGCTAGCCTTTCTCGCACGAGTTTTTCAGATATGCGTTTCGCTTCCGCTCGGTCCTTGGCCGTCACGAACACGAGGTAAAACATGTCAACCAAGAGGAGTTTAAACCCCGCCGTATTAAAGGGCTACGGGAAACTTATGCTCATACTGTGGCTGGCGCTGTTGTTCCTCATCATTTTTTGGGCAGCGGTCCTCGGGCTCAACCGCCTGTACAACCTGAAAAAGCGGAACATCGAGGTCGCGCCCGGCATACTGATGTGGCGCACCAAGCGCGGGCTCAAATTCATCGACCGCGTCGCCGCTTCACACAGAAGCGGGTGGCGCACTTTCGGGACCGCGGCAGCCATAGTCGGCTTTGGCTTCATGATATTCATGTTCGTAAACATGGTTCTGAACGCGGCGTTTATCCTCACGAGGCCAGAGGTAGCACCCGCGGGCGTGAGGCTCGTGATACCCGGCTTGACCATCCCTTTATTAGAAGGTTTGTTCGCGATTGTTACCGTTCTCCTCGTACACGAGTTCGCGCACGGCTTTGTGCTTCGAGCGCAGGGGCTGCCGACGAAATCGGTGGGGGCAATGATGTTCATCGCCATCCCAGGAGCATTCGTGGAGCCCGATGAAAAGCGCTTGAGGGCCGCACCGATCCCGCAGCGCCTCCGGGTGTATGCGGCCGGATCGTTCGCAAACATCCTTTTCGCGCTGTTGTGCCTAGTCATCCTCCTTATCGTGGTCGTGCCTATACATGGTGTTTACGTCTTGGGAGTGACTGAAAATGAGAATGCTCCGGCCCACGACAACCTGCTGCCGGGCATGCGCCTGTACTCAATCGCGGTTAATGAAAATGCAGCGGTAACGTTGAACAATTGGCACGATTTCGACAATTTCATGGAAAACGTGCACCCGGGAGATAACCTCACTATTGTGACGAGTGATAACAACGACAATATCCGCCTTACCGCTGTCCCGCACCCGGATAACGAAAACCGCGGTTATCTCGGAGTATACACAATTTCCGCTTTCTCGCGGTCGGAATTCGTCAACCCCCTCTTCACCATCGCGGTAATCTCGTACGGGGTCATGGGCTACCCAGTGTTTCACCCGTACTGCAACAACTCATACCTACCGTGGTCGATCGTTTCGGTGCTGACGTGGATGTTCCTACTCAACTTCGCCATCGGGCTCTTCAACATGCTTCCGGCGATTCCTCTCGACGGCGGCTACATTTTCTCCGGATTGGTTGAGACCAGAACATCTCCGAAGACCGCCAGACGCGCTGCCATCGCCCTTTCTCTCGTCGTGCTGGCACTCATCGTGGTGAGCTTCTTGCCGAGCCTGTGGTGATCGAGTGAAGAAGATCGCGGTCACTATCAAGGTGTTCGGACAGCGAAAGGCACGAAAGGTAACGCTACCGCCTCGCTCCAAAATTGCCGACCTGCTCAAGCTGCTCGGCTACAACCCAGATGTCGTCGCGGTCAGGTGCAACAAAAAGATAGTACCCGAAGAAGAGCGCCTCGCGAATGGCGACTTCGTCGAGATAATTCCGATCGTCACGGGTGGGTGAATGCTGAAGTGCACATTCTGCGGTCGAAAAGCCGTTTACAACCGCCGTTATGCTGGTACACTGCTGTGCGATCGGTGCCTGATCAAAAGCGTCGAGCGTCGGTTCCGCCGCGCGATGGCCGAGCACAAGCTGGTCTCGCCAAACGAGAAAATCGCGGTCGCCGTTTCAGGGGGAAAAGATAGTGTCGTCGCCCTCCACCTGCTGGCCGACTACTGCAAACACAAGAACTGCGAAGTGGTAGCGGTCACGGTGGACGAGGGCATAAAGGGCTACCGCGACCGCAGCATGCCGGTTGCGAGAGAAAACGCGGAGCAGCTCGGGCTGGAGCACATCGTCGTCAGTTTCAAGGGCGCGTACGGGGTGTCGCTCGACGAAATCGTGCGGGCCGCGAAAAAACGCAAGAGCCGCCAGCACCCGTGCACATACTGCGGCATCATGCGGCGCTCCCTCCTCAACCGGGCCGCGCGGGAGGCCGGCGCGGACAAACTAGCGACAGCACACAACCTCGACGACGAGGCCCAAGCTATCATGCTCAACTACGTGCGGGGCGACTTCAGCCGACTCCACAGGTTGGGGCCGATCTACCAGCCGCGCGAGGGCTTTGTGCCGAGGATAAAGCCATTCCGGGAGATTCCTGAAAAGGAGATGGCGCTCTACGCCCTGCTCCGCGGGCTGGAGGTCCACCTCGCCGTGTGCCCGTACGCTGGCGGCATCCACACCGAAATCCGAGACTTTTTGAACGACTTCGAGGTCAAGCACCCGAATACGAAGTTCATGATCGTGCGGATGTTCGACCGGATGAAACCACAACTCGCGGGCGCGGTGCAGAAATTCGAAATGCAGAGCTGCGAAGTCTGCGGTGAGCCGACATCGATGAAAATCTGCAAGGCGTGCGAACTCCTAAAACAACTGGAACTGAAACGGTAACGCTGTTACATATGATATATAGTGTCACAAATCAAAATTTAGGTGGCGACGAGCTAGGCGGGCAGCTACCCCTTGCCTGTTACCACAAATGGGGTTTACGGTGGGCTGAAGCTCAAGGACGGCGCTCGGAACTGCACGCCGACCTGGTTTAGGGCGTCGAAGTCCTGTCCTGCTGGGTCGACGACGGCGGGGCCTCGGTCGCAAGGCCGAGGTGAACTGCCCTCACCTGCCGAACCCCGTGAGGACCGGAAGGTAGCAGCGGTAGGTAGGACGTTTGGCGCTGGCAGTAAACGGGATGGAGCTCGAGGCCAGTTATCGGTATGCGGGGAAGGCGTCAACCTCGTGCGCGCTCGTCGCCACTCGGTGCCGGGGTGTCCCAACCTGGTACGGAGCGGGGTTGCTAACCCCGTTGCGCGTAAGCGCTTCGTGGGTTCAAATCCCACCCCCGGCGCCATTTTAAGCCAGAAACAGATGTTATCAGGGAGTGGAATGCCGACAACCGAAAAGCCGTCGCTCACTGGGCGTGTGGTCTTCCAGTACTTCTACGACTGCGGCGGGGACATCGAGATGGCAAAAGTGCCACGAGAAAAACTCACTCTGATAGAGCGACCCCATGCCAAAGGCGCGCGCGTCTTGGCCCCAAAGTACGAGGAGGTCGGGCTCAAGCCCCTAGAGGTTGACCTCGGGGCGCGGAAAATAGACGGACACAAGGTGACTATCGAAGGGCGAATTTTCCCCATCGGTGCCATTGGGATTTACCTGAGCGTCGAGTTCCGAAACGCGCCTCTGGGAAACGTTATAAAACTCGTTGGGCTGGATGAGCGCAAGGTGAAGGTCGTCGACAAGGAGATCGAGTTCGAGGAAGTGCCGCGTGAGCTGTTCAAAGCGCTCATGAAAGTGGTGAAACCAGCAATCGTTTCTCCGTACCCCGCCTTCGAGCACCCTGAAATCTACACCCTCATCCTCATCGCTGAATCCGAGCCGAGGCTGGACGCGGAAGATTTTTTCAAGTTCAAGAAGCAGACCGCCGGCCTCCTGCGCGGCGAAAAGGACTGGGACAAGCTCAGCGACAAGGAGGCCGAGGACGCGCTGAAGTGGTACCTGAGCTATTCTGAAGAAGATGTCGTGTTCGTCGACTGGTACTCTGCCCTTCTCAGCGGAGCCGTCGACTACATGGATGAGCTCGTGCGCATGATCGAGCTCGCGAAAATCCAGCTGCTTGAACTGAAGACGTACGACCGCTTGCTCGACAAATATTTGGAGCGCGCCTACGGTTCGCTCCGCCAGACCTTCGCCGAGCCACGGATGGGCATAAGCTGGGGGAGCAAGCGGTACCGCGACCTGGCGCGGGCGGCGGGCGAGATAGCCGAGTGCAGGGTCGAGGTCACGGACCTGGTCGAGGACATGCGCAACATCCTAAAATTCACGGGCGAGTGGTACTTGGGCAAACTCTATCGGATCGCGAGCGAGCGTTTCCGCATCTCCGATTGGCTCTCGCTTGTCGACCGGAAGATCGGCCAGCTGCAGGAGCTCTACGGTATGGCGATGGAGCGTGTTGATGTTCACAGAGCCACGACGCTGGAGTTCCTCATCGTTTTGCTCATCGTGTTCGAAATCGTCCTCGCGGTCATCATGGCCGCCCGTGGGCTGTAGCCGGCTACGCTTTTATTGTCCGGGGGCAAAATCCAAATTGGGCCCGTGGTCTAGTGGTTATGACGTCACCTTTACAAGGTGAAAATCGAGGGTTCGAATCCCTTCGGGCCCATTTAACAGAAAACCAACCATCATTGCTAAATGTTAGGTAGCACGCACAAAGAATACATTTAAATATATGTGCTACCTAACTATTGTTCATGTCGTACGTACTAGAAAAAATCATAAAGGGTAGAAAGTACTTTTATCTGGTCAAGAATGTCCGAGCCGCTGGAGCTTGGAAGAAATTCACTATTTACATAGGGAAGGGAGAGATAAGCAAAAAACGCTTGGATGAACTGAAGAAAAAATACTCCAAAATATTGGACCGAAAAGTCGCTAATTACCTTAAATTAGTCGACCCGCTACTGAGCCTGCTGTCAAGAAAACAAATCACCGAACTCGAGAAAGTAAAGACGGCGTACAGAAGGACCAGTAAAACGATGTCAGCGACCGTAAGAAGGCGTTGGTATGAATGGTTCTTGGCTACTTTTACCTACAACACAAATGCAATCGAAGGATCAACTGTAAATTTGTCAGAAACTTCAATGATTCTTTTTGAAAGGCTGACCCCCTCCGGAAAGACGATGCGGGAAGTGCAAGAAGTAGAAAATCACAAAAAGGCGTTTGACTACATGATTGGCTACAAAGGCGATGTCAACAAAGCACTCGTTTGCAAATTACATCGCCTCATGACTTCCGGAATCCTAGAGCCGGCAGAGTCTGGGAGCTTCAGGAAAGTTCAAGTTTTCGTTCGCGGCGCAGAGGTTATTCCGCCGAAGCCAGAAGACGTGGAGAAATTGTTCAAGGAGTTAATGCTTTGGTACAGGGAAAACAAGAAAAGGTATCACCCGGTGGTCGTTGCGGCTCACGTGCACACAGCTTTTGAAGGCATTCACCCTTTCGTCGATTACAACGGCAGAACGGGCAGACTGTTGCTCAATCTCATGTTAATGAAGCACGGCTTTCCCCCGATAGCCATCGCTTACCGCAGGAGAGCCGAATACTATGAGGCCATCCAGGCCGAGATCAATGGCAACCTGAAGCCATTCGTGCGGCTGGTTCACAAGTATCTCAAAACAACAAAATTTAAGTAAACCTAAGGTCCCATTCAGCAAGAGCAGGGTGCGCGGGAGTCATCGGGGAGAACCCGTAGAAAATGCGATTAAACGGCTGGACCCGGACCCGTTTGGGTGTAGGTACCTTCGGCCCACCACATGTTTTAGATCATTTCTTCCCTAACTTCAACGCTCCAGAAAACAGACACTTCTTTGGCAGGATCTTCGTCGACGTCTTCGGCTGATCCGCGAACTCGACTTTCGCCCACCGGATGACCACGGCCGGCACCCGCTCGTCCGCCTCGCCCATCTCGGCCTGCGCCGCCGAAGCCAGCTGGTCGGCAACGCCTCTGAAAGTGATCCTCAGCTTCCGCCCGAATAGGTCCCGCTTGCCCCGGCAATCGATGGCCGGCTCGATGCCCGTGACCCCTATCGCCTGCCCGACCGTGCCCAAGCGGAGCGGCTGCACGTGACTGTCGGCTACGATCACGCCGAGGCGCCCGCTGATGCGCTTCTTGAGGGCTTTGAGGATGTCGGCTGCCGCCTGGTCCGGGTTTTTCGGCATGAGTGTGACTTGGCCGAGGGGGGCGTTCGTGTGGTCGACGCCCGCGTTCGCGCACAGCATGCCGTCTTTGAGCGTCGCTATCGCGCCCTTCACCGCGCCGAAAACCTTGTCCGCCTCCTTCAGCACGATTTGCACGAACTCTGGCTCCAGCTCGCTGCGTCTCGCCAGCTTCTTCGCGGTCGCCGAGGGCTTCACGTCGGTCAGCTTCTTCAGCCGGCCCTGAGCAGTCGCGAGGGCGCTCGATGCTACAACGATAACGTCTTTGTCCCGTAGTCCGCCGACCTGCTCGGACGCCTTCAGAATCATGGCCGCGAGGTCGGCGCCCGGGGTAACGATCGGCAGGGTCATTCCGAGGACTCTCACTCAACCACCGAGCGACCTTCATCCTTCGGCGTTTAATCCTTTGTGGAGCGCCGGATCGCCTCGGCCGCGCGAACTACCTGCGCCGTCTCCTTCGGATCGTGCGTCCTGACCACAGCCGCGCCGTTCTGCACAGCAATCGCCGTTGCAGCAAGCGAGCCAAGAAGACGGTCCTTCGGGTTCGGCAGACCGAGAATTTTGCCGATGAAAGCTTTTCTCGAAACCGCGATGCATATCGGACGCTTAATGGCCGCGAGCAATCGAAGGTTCGCCAAGATGTGGAGGTCCCACTCCGCCCCCTTGCCGAAACCTATGCCCGGGTCGATGACGATTTTTCGCGCGTCGATGCCGTGGCGTTCGCAAATGCGCAAGCTTTCCTGAAGGACTGTACGAACATTACCTATCCTATTCGCGTCGCCGGGCTTCTCTTTCGCGGCCATGAGTATCGCGGAACAACCAGCGCGGGCCACAACCTCCGCCATCTCTTTGTCTGCCTTGAGACCGCTGACATCGTTGACAATCTTTGCCCCCGCCCCGAGCGCGGCTTCGGCTACCGCGGCGCGCTGGGTGTCGACCGAGATGGGTGCGTTTATTTCTTTAACGAGAGCCTTGATTACCGGTAGGAGCCTCTTCTTCTCCAAACTTGACGAAATCGGTTTGACATTTGGTGCGGTGGACATCCCCCCAACGTCGATGATGTCCGCGCCATCGCTGAGCATCCGTCTAGCCTGCATTAGGGCTTGACTTGAACCACGGATGACCGAGCCATCGTAGAAAGACTCTGGGCTGAGATTTAACACTCCAATAATTGCGACAGGGCGCCCGTCGCCAACTCTGATTCCACCGAGTTCAGCCCTGCTCATAAAAACCACCGCGCTTCAAATTTTTATCCTTGAGCATACTTGGAAATGGATTGTCTATATAGTATGTGATATTTAAAGATAATAGGGTGCCATTGTGGCTCTATCTTTTACGGAAGAACTCGCAAGCCAGTATTATAAACATTTGATGAAAAATGAATGGCCAAAATACATTGTTTCAGAAAAAGTCAAATATCGTGGGCCGAGAGGAGGCTGGAAAGACATAGACATCCTAGCGTTGGGTCAAAATGAGATTTGTATTATAGAAACGAAACATTATCCGTGGCGCGGGACAAAAAGAGAAACGATCAAGCATATCCTTGATTCTTTCAAGACCGCAGAGAAATTTGTAAAAAAACAACCATACGCAAAGGGAAAGAAAGTCAAAAAAATATTTATTGTGGAATACGCATCCCAACCGATGCTTAAAGAATTGAAAAAGCAGAGAATTGATGTGCGCGAACTTGATAAAATTGTCGAAGAATTCCTCCAAATCCTCTACAAGCGAATCTGGAAAAAGGAGTGGAAGGGGCGGGGCAAAGAAGAAAATAATGTTACGAGAACTTTATTGGTTTTGCTGGAACATGAATTCATTAAAGAAAAAAAGTTAGATATATCCGAGTACTGGACATAAGACTGTTGCAAATTTCTTAATTTAGCTGTCTACTCCGTTACAATATTGCTATAATCGTTAAACCTCTCGCCAGCAGGTCGGGTCCTCTGCCAGGTGGTCGCCCAGCTTCGCCAACGCCATCGCTCTACAACCGCCGCACCAGTTCTTGTACGCGCACCGCCCGCACTTCCCCTTCAGGTTGCTGCGGTCCCTCAGCGTTGCAAGCACGTCTGAAGAGTACCACACGTCGATGAGCTTGTCGTTGCGCACGTTGCCGAGTGGCATCTGCAGCCTCGAGCAAGGCATTACCCGCCCATCAGACGTGATGCAGAGCAGGTCTATTCCACCTGTGCATCCACCGTGAATCCGGCCGTCGTCCTTGGGGGCCCGCTTCGAGAAGAGTATGGAGTACGGGCTACAAGTCGTCGTGATGTCTATCTTATTTTCAGCTTTTCTCGAGAAAATGAACTCGTAGAATTTTCTCTGCTCTTCCGGGCTGAGGCAGTATTTGTCCAATATCTTGGCGCTCCCTATCGGCACGAGCACCTTCGTCGAGAAATTCGCATCGAGGGATTCTGCCAGGGCGAGCAGGTCCGGCAGTTCTTTCAGGTTGAGCTTGGAAATGGTGGGGGAGAGGTACGCCTCGACGCCTTCGCCGCGCAGAGTTTTTATCGCCTCGACGCACTGCTCGAAAGACTTCGGCTTGTTTCTGAAATCGTCGTGCGTTTTTCCTATCCCGTCTGTGCTCACCGAGACGTGGGCCACCCCGCTCTCTTTGAACTTGCGCGCGTTTTCTCGGTTGACGTACCATCCGTTGGTGATAGTGTCAACGTGAAATCCCAGCTCGACGGCCTCACGTATTACATCGAACAAGTCGTCGCGCATAAGCGGCTCGCCCCCGCTGATGTGCAGGTCATCGGCGCCGAGCTCAGCGAGTTGGTTCAAGAGGTCCTTCGCCTCATCGAAGCTGAGATCTCGGTGGTCTGGCGGGGGGACATAGCAGTGTTTGCAGGTGAAATTGCATCTACTCGTAACATTCCAAACTACGGAATGGAGCCCGTGGCCGTCAGACATCGCATCGCCTAAAAGAGAAAAGTATTAGGATGCGCAGATGCATCCGTTCTTCTTGGATTCCTCTTTCGTGAGCTTCCATTTTTGGCCCCGCAAAGAATCACCGATTAAGTGTCCTACTACCGGCTTTAATAACTATCGAGGCGGCGAATGTCTTATTTACGACACGCGCAACCGTCTATCGAGGGCGAACATGAAATCGCTTCACTTGGCGCAAACTCACCGCTCGCTGGGG
>Ga0172364_10005504_pt1 | contig 10081 bp, 12 predicted proteins | sample LakKivSesite10cm_FD_114545 | JGI IMG/M metagenome (GOLD analysis project Ga0172364, IMG submission 114545) | Sediment microbial communities from Lake Kivu, Rwanda - Sediment site 10cm | ecosystem: Environmental > Aquatic > Freshwater > Lake > Sediment | place: Rwanda: Western Province, Lake... | reverse complement strand
GCCCGCGCGCGCGGCCAACAGGCGGGTCAGGTTGCCGATGCCCGCCCCAATCTCGAGCACGACATCGCGCGGCGAGAGATCGGCGTAATCGACCATCCGCTGGAGGAGGCCCAAATCGACCACATGGTGCTGTCCTGCGCGCTTGCTCGGCCTTACCCCGTACCTACGCAACAGCGATAACGTTTGACTGAGCATAAAGTTCCAGCTTTATTTAGTGTCCCAACAAATATGGTTGGTGTTCACTTGCCGTCCGATGTATTCCTGCGCGGGAAAAAGGAGCTCTTCAAGCATTTACGCCCGGGAAACGCACTGACCCCCGAAATCGAGCGGATGCTCATCGACATCTACAGATCGCGGGGCAAGCGAGCGCTCGAAACGATCAAGAAAGGCGGAGTGATCAAGCGTGGGCAGCGGTGGTTCGTTCGTGGAAGGGTGGGCGAGTACGAGGTCGTAAAAACGTACTGCAGCTGCCGAGACTACGTGCTGAACATCGTCACGGACAAGGCGGATGTCGACCTGTGCTACCACGGCCTAGCGAAAACCGTGTGTGAGGGGCTCGGCGCGTATTACGTGGTTGAACCTGCAGCCCAAAATTGATTTGGTGGTGAAGTGCGGCTCGTGATAAAGTTCGGCGGCGTGCCCGTCAAAGACGGCGAAAGCATCCGCAGGGCAGCCGAATTCGTTGTCGACCGCTATGGCAAGCGAGACAAGCCGGTGGTCGTCACATCGGCCATGGCTGGCGTCACGGATGATCTCGTGACAATATCCCACGCGCTGGTCAAGCCCCGCGCGAACCCAAAGCAGTTGATTCCCGAGTTCATGAAGCGCATCTCGGACAGGCACTTCCACGCCTGCAGAGCCGCCATCGCCGACAAGGATGTTCTTTACCGAGTCACGCGGACGGTCAAAGACACGCTGGACAACTTGGACCGTGTGCTCACGGGCGTGTCATACTTGGGTGAGCTCTCCCCTCAGTCGCAGGACTTCGTGTTGTCTTTCGGCGAACGCCTCTCCGCGCCCATCCTCACGGGGGCCATCGAGTTCCTAGGGGTGCCATCTCAATACCTGACCGGTTTTGATGCCGGCATCGTCACCGACAACCATTTCACAGAGGCCAGACCGCTGTTCGAGAAGACGAATAAGCTCGTTCGGCAGCGCTTGGGCAGAATCGTCGACGAGGGTGAAGTTCCAGTTGTGACTGGGTTTATCGCGGGCACAGAGGAGGGGATTATGACGACGCTCGGGCGCGGCGGCTCCGACTACTCTGCATCTATAATCGGCGCCGCATTGGGCGTCGATGAGATTTGGATAATGACCGATGTTGACGGGATCATGACCGCCGACCCAAAAGTGGAACCGAACGCGAGGGTAATCAAAATCATTTCTTACCTCGAGGCCACGGAGCTAGCCTATTTCGGTGCGAAGGTGCTGCACCCTAAGACGATTAGGCCCGCGATGGAACTCGACATACCCGTGCGCGTGCGCAACGCGTCCAAACCAGAGCGTGAGGGCACGTTGATAGTAAGGAAACCCAAGCGCATCGAGGGCATCGTGAAAGCGATAACCGCCAGCAAAAACGTTTCGTTGATAACCGTCGGCGGCGCGGAGATGATCGGCGCTCCGGGCGTAACTGCAGCAGTGTTCGAAATTTTGGGGCGAACTGGCATCAACGTGCTCATGATTTCCCAGAGCTCTTCGCAGGCGAACATAAGCTTTGCGGTAAACAGCAAGGATGTCGATGCCGCGCTCCACGCTCTCCGGACGGAATTCGCCCAACGCAACGTGAACTGGAGCCTCACCTGTGATAGGAACGCCAGCGTCATCGCAACGGTGGGCGCGGGGATGAAGGGTACGCCTGGTGTTGCTGCCCGGGTTTTCAGCACGATGGGGCGCAACCGGATAAACCTTCTGATGATCGCTCAGGGGTCTTCGGAGCTCAACATCTCGTTCGCGGTCAACGGGGCCGATGTCGTCAGGCCATTGCGTGCACTACACCGCGAGTTTGGGCTCGGCAAAGCGGCGTAGAAGTTCAGCGGAGGGATTGGATGTCCAAGAGCGATGCAATAATAAAATTCATCAAGCAACGCTACGGCGCCGAGATCGCCCGACGGTGGTACAGTGACCCGTTCAGGGTGCTGGTCGGATGTATTTTGTCACAGCGCACAAGAGAGGAAAATACGGAAGCCGCTTGTAAGGCTCTGTTTGCTGTTGCGTCCACGCCCGAAGGAATTCTGAAGTTGTCAAAACAAAAACTGCAGCACCTCATCAAACCGGCCGGGCTCGCAAAGCAAAAGGGCCCGAACATCCGACGAACGTGTCAAATCCTTCTGGAAAAATACGGAGGAAAGGTCCCCGCCGACCGAGAGCAGCTACTCGAGCTCCCTGGGGTCGGACCGAAAACTGCCGACGTGACCCTCTGCTACGCATTCGAGCAACCGTGCATTCCAGTCGATGTCCACGTCAACCGGATAAGCCGACGCCTGGGGCTGGTGGAAGAAGGAGCCAAGCTCGAGCAAGTGGGCGGAAAATTGCAGGAGATTTTTTCAGAAAAAGACTGGCGCTTGATCAACCGGGGATTTGTCCTATTCGGCCGGGAAATTTGCATCCCTCGCTATCCCAAGTGCGGCATCTGCCCGCTGAAAATGCTCTGCAAACACGGCCAGAAAGTGGGCTGATATGGCATCCTTAAATCCCAACTGCACGAGTTTCAACCGATGGGCATGAGTGCCACATACGTTTTACTGTTGATAGGCTCTCTGGCCTTTGGTCTTGAGGCCCTACTGCTCGGGCTCGGCGGACAGCTGCCGTTGATGTACCGCCGAAAAAAGCCTGAAACCGTCGGGCTGGCGTTCGGCATCGGGCTCGCCATCATTTGCCCGTCAATCGCAATCGCCGCCGTACTCGGCATCGGGCCGATTTACGCGTGCGTCCTCGTGGTAGTATTCATGTTTCTGGCCGGCTGGGCCGTCAAACTCTCAAAGGCCAAATTCATCAAGCCGAGCCCTCTCCGATTGCCGCCGCCTACCCGTGATGCAGAGATAAGAGAAATGCTTCAGAAGAAAGGTTTGGGAGCGCTGGCGAAAAAGAAGAAAAGATAGTTTTTGTTAGCGAGAATCATGCGTCCATTTAGTGACAGCCCCGCGACGAAAGTTTTAAGAACATGAGATGTTAAGCCCAACATATGTCTGAGGAAGGAAGAGGAATTTACGAGGAGTTTGGCGCCCATCTGACCCCGCCGTCTTGGAAAGGCAGGGCTTGGCCCATTGAAGACTTCAAGAGATGGTATGAGAGTACCGTCAAGGATAAAGAGGCAAGAGAGCGGTGGTGGGAAAAGTGGGCCAATGAACTTTACTGGCACAAAAAATGGAATAATGTTTTGGACGACAGCAACCCACCATTCTACAGGTGGTTCGTGGGGGGAGAAACAAACCTAGCCTACCTTTGCACGGATTGGCAGGTGCAGCTTGGCAGGAAAAACAAATTGGCTCTCATATGGGAAGGTGAGCCTGTCGACAAAGCCACAAAAATGCCGAGGGATGTCAGAAAGTTCACTTACTTTGACCTTTACAGGACCTCAAACAAAATTGCCTATGCCCTGAGTAAGAAATTAAACGTCAAGAAAGGAGAGATCCTAACCTTTTACCTGCCGATGATTCCCGAGCTTCCGCTATACATGCTCGCGGTTCAGAGGCTCGGAGTCGCCCACAGCACCGTCTACAGTGGGTTCAGTGCCCTTGCTGTTGCTGAAAGGGCCATAGCCGCGGGCTCGAGGATAATCGTCACGGCAGATGGTTTGTACAGGAGGGGGAAGATAGTAGACCTTAAGAAAGTCATCGACGAGGCAGTGAAGATATGTGTGGGGAGGGGGCACAAAATAGAAAAAGTTATCGTCGTCAGAAGGACTGGCCACGAAATACCTTGGACCGAAGGAAGGGACCTCTGGCACCATGACCTCATGGGGGACATATCGGACAACGTGAAAGTCGACGTGGCGTGGCAAGGCTCGGAAGATTTCGCTTACATCCTCTACACATCTGGGACCACAGCTACTCCAAAGGGAGCCCAGCTTCCGGTTGGTGGTTATGCTGTTAGCCTGTACGCTACAATGAAGATGATATTTGACGTTCGGGACGATGACATTTACTGGTGCACTGCAGACATAGGCTGGGTCACTGGCCATTCTTACATAGCCTACGGGCCGTTCATGACTGGAGCTACGGGAATAATGTATGAGGGGGCCCCCGACTATCCGGAACCTGATAGGTGGTGGAGCATCATAGAGCGGTATGGGGTTTCCATATGGTACTCTACACCAACTGCCATAAGGATGCTGATGAAATTCCCCACAGACTATGTCCAAAAACATGACTTGTCTACTGTGAGGATTGCCCATTCGGTTGGAGAGCCCATAAATCCGGAAGCGTTTAGGTGGTACTTCAAATACGTTGGCAGGGAAGACGTTTGCGCCTCGAGTACATGGTGGATGACCGAGACTGGACAGATGCTGACCGGGCACTACCCCGGCCTAGGAAAAATATTCCCGCTCAAGCCAGGGACTAATGGATACCCACTTCCCGGATGCAAAATGGAAGTCGTCGATGAGGATGGAAACCCGAGCAAGGTTGGGGAGCGTGGATACTTTGTTATCACAACACCGTGGCCAGGGATGCTCATGACGCTATACAGGGACCCGCAGAGATTCGTTGATGTCTACTTCAAGAAGTTTGGCTTGGACAGGATGTACTTCTACACCGGAGATTTCGCAGTCAAAGACCCCGATGGATACTTATGGATCCTAGGGAGAGCTGACGATGTCCTCAAAGTTGCCGGGCACCGGATAGGGACGGCTGAAGTGGAGTCGGCGATGATTCTACACCCGGCCGTGGCGGAATCCGCCTGCATCGGAAAACCACATGAAATGAAGGGGGAAATCCCATACATATTCACAATCCTCAAAAAAGGATATCAGCCAAGTCCGGAGATGGAAACCGAGCTTAAGAAACACCTGAGAGCAACCATCGGCCCCCTTGTCGCGTCTGATGCCACCATACTTTTTGTTGATGTGCTTCCGAAGACCAGAAGTGGAAAGATCATGAGAAGGTTATTGAGAGCAATAGCCATGGGGAAGACCCTTGGAGACATCACAACTCTGGAAGATGCGGAGTCTGTTAAGGAGGCGGAAAAAGCCTTCGAGCACCTAAAAGAGGCCTTTGAAAGGCGTGGGGGCTAGTGCCGGCGCTTCTTTTTTACTAGAGGCCAAGCCCTTTTTTCAATGTTCTGATCATTTCCTTCTCTGAAATCTCAGGAGGTGCTGGGGGAAAATTTTTCGGTCAATGTCCTAAACAGCTAAATACACACCCATCCAAACATTTGGGAGTGATATGTGCCCGACAGCTTATAAGCTGAAGATGGACAGGTGGTGAAGTTTTGCCGTTATCTCGAAGCAATCCTGGGAGATTGTCACCCAGCGCAAACCCCGCACCGCTAGGGCTGTTTGGATTCGGAATAACCACGGTGTTGCTCAACTTGCAAAACGCTGGGATAATCCCGTTGGGTGGGTTGGGGATGATACTCGCGATGGCGATTTTCTACGGCGGAATAATGCAGATAATAGCTGGAATACTGGAGTTCAAAAAAGGAAACACATTTGGAGCCGTGGCATTCTCGTCATATGGTGCATTTTGGCTGTCCTTTGTGGCGTTGAAGACGCTTCCAGTGATGGGATTGACCGCAGCGGTGGACTCGACATCGATGGGGGCCTACCTCTTGATGTGGGGGATATTCACCACGTTCATGTTCATCGGCTCCCTGAGGCTGAAAAGAGGGCTACAGGTGGTGTTCTCCACCTTGGCCGTCCTTTTCTTCCTTTTAGCCTTGGCAGATTTCACGGGAATCGGCGCCATAAAGACAATCGCGGGCATTGAAGGCATCTTTGTCGGGGCCAGCGCGATATACGTCGCAGGCGCGGAGATATTGAACGAAGTTTACAAAAGAACCGTGCTCCCCGTGTGAGATGGAACCTCATTCGTGATTTTTACACATTTTTCCGCTTTGAGCGTGCGGTAACTCCTCAAACGGCTCTTGCGGTAGCGTCGGGCCAACGCGCGTTATTAACTTTTGGATACCGTGGCTCCTGCCTCGATTGACTTCAGCACATCTCCGTCCCAGTTGAACTTGAGCCTCTTTCTGTTTTTCCAGTGCCCTTCTTGGAGTTCGCGCCCCACGACAAGCGGTAGCGAGACAGTTGGCTCAACGTATGCCGTCGCCCTGGTTGCTTTCTTCGAGATTTTGCCCCAAGATGTCGCCTCTTTGAGCGTGCTTCCGCTCAACCCTCCCCACTGGGGCGAGTCAGCAGTGAGTTGAAAAGCGTACACATGACCCCCGGTCTCCACGCCAAACACGTAAGCCATAACAACGGCGTCATTTATGAAATTCTTTGGTACCCCTCCAGCGACGTAAATTGCCGCGGTCTTCTTGGACTTTACGATAATCTGCGTCAGCTCATAGTTATCGCGAATCGCGTCTATTGTCATGCACTCTTTCCCGTTTATCTTTCTCCAGTGATAATATTGAGTCAAACCTATGCCTATGCTGCTATCGTTGAGCGCCGGCGAAAAAACAGGCACGCAGTGTTTGGATGCCGTGTACAAAATCGAATTTTCATCCTTGAGCTCTTTGCCGAGCAGGTAAAGAAACTCCCTGCTCGAATAGGACCGGGGCTCGAGTTTTTCGGCGAATTTCGCCACGAAAGTGTCGCAGTCCCAAAATTTCTCCTCGTCAACGTATGTATCATAAATCCGATCGATCAGGAGATCGCGAAGTTCCGCATCATCGGCCTCAGGGCTACCCTTGTAATGCTTGTATCCCTTCGCTTGATAGAAGTCTTGGTAAAGGATGGCACCTGTCGATACGACCACATCAACCATCCCATACTCGATCATGTCGCGGAGAACTTTTCTTAGGCCGCCTGCAATAAGTGGGCCCGCTACGCCAAGCAGTATCGTTGGCCTGTCTTTGTCGAGCAGCATGTTTTCGTAAACTTCAGTGCATCTGCCGATATTGCGGGCCTGTACAGAACTTTTGCCGTAAGCCTCAACGAGTTCGCCTATGCTACGGGCATTCGTTAAATCGACCGCTTCAATGGGTGCGGACAACAGTTCGTTCTTCCTTTTTCTCTGTTCTTCGTTCAATTCCACTTTGAGTCCAAACTTTTTTTCCATCTTCATGTCATTCCCTCGGCCCAATTGTTTTTGGTGTTGAGACTTATATGTTTTTAGCAAAAAATTTTTCTTCTGGGCTTGGGACAAATTACTTTGAAATCAAGTCCTTAAGAAATTTATAACTCAACTGCCATCAACTTTGCTTGTTTGACTCCTCTTAGTGCCCCCAGCTGATCGACTAGCCTGCTAATCGCCTCAGCCGGACCTCTCACGATAAGCGTTTCTAAGCAGTTTTTGGCATCGACATGCAAATGCTGGACTGCGCTTATAATGCTCGAACTCGCGTGCTGGATACCCATCAGTGTGTCAGTCAGTCCCCTAACGTCGTGCTCGTATACTAACATCACGACCCCCAGGCGCTCGCCCTTGAGTTCCCGGCGCCACTTGTAGTTTGATAAAAAATCCCGCAAAGCGTCTCGAACCGCCTCCGAACGGCTGACGTAACCTTGAGCCTTGAGGGAGCGATCGAGTTCTATTAGCAAATCGTCGGGTAGCGTTAAACTCGCACGTGTGATTTTTCGAACCATACTGTTCCCAACAGTCATTGTCATCAGATATTTTCAAGTTTTCCATTTTAGATGGTGCAAGTTCCTTCTATTCCTTAACCACTCTTTAGTAATACTTATATAGTAAAAAGTAATACTATTCCCAAGGAGAAAAAATGGCTTGCTTTTTGATTCCTGCGGGCTTGGGGATAATAACAACCCTGCTAAGGAAGAGGTTTCTACAAAAATACCACATAAGTTGGCTAAACGCCTTGCTATGGGGGGGGACGGTAATGCTTGCAGTTGAGCATATAGCGCACGGGGAAATTGTACCATATCCTCCTTTTTTAACTGCCGGACTTTCTGAAGTTTTGCCAGAGATGCTAAGGATTGGTGTGCCAATGGCTCTAATCAGCGTTTTGACATGGTCTACAATGGTAACAATTAACCTAAAAATTGGCGAAAGAATAAGGCGGTCTGCAACGAAGGGGATAGAAATGAGAGTAGGCATCAGAACGAGACATTCAAAAGCAACATAGGCATGGCGGGAAGATGTGGCTGATAACTACATTCATTGCAGCGCTCTTTGTGACTGCAGTTGGATTTGTCGCGCCGAAGAAGTACAAGCTGGGAGTATTGAGTATGATGCTTTGGGGAGCAGCGATAATGATACTAGTTGATCATGTACTCGGGTATGGGGGTGGGGAATTTTTAGAGATGCGGACTGACGGACTTATCACAAATGGAATTGTATTGGGAATTGCCATGTTGATTCCAATATTTACAATATGGGAGGTCATGATCTTGATTTCAAAAAGGAAGGGTGGCCCTGATTGGTCGTAAATCACTATAATGGCGAAACTAGTAGCCAAGTAAGCCGAGTGTGATAAGAGTCTGTGTAGAACGAAAGAAAAAATATGAAAGAGCACTGAGTTTTAGGTTTTAGAAAATTTCGAATTTTTCGAGTTCAATCTGAGCGGAAAGACTTTAATTAGGGTAGCTCAATCTTAATCAGGTGAGGTGAATGGAAAAGAAACCGATAGGAAAGATTGCCCACTACTTCACGAAAATCGGTGTGGCGGTCATCGACCTGTCCGATGAGTTGAAGGTAGGCGACAGAATTTCTATTGAAGGTGCCACGACGAACTTCGAGCAAGCAATCGATTCTATGGAAATCGAGCACAAAAAAGTGCAGAGTGCCACCGCTGGGCAATCGATCGGGTTGAAAGTCAGCGAGCGCGTGCGCCAAGGGGATCTCGTTTACAAACTAGCATAGGACCCTTGCTCGCGCGCTTAACGCAGGTTAGTGTCCAGATAATATTCTAAACATCCCCATCAGCGCAAGCCCTAACAGCAAAAATGCAAACTGAACCATTGATTCGGATAATTTCCTCGCCTTGTGTAGCTCTGGAATCAAGTCGGTGGTGGCGATGTAAATAAAACCGCCGGCGGCAAATGGCAGCAAGAATGTGGTGGAATTGGATATCGGAAAGAAATAGACAAACAGTGCCCCTGCAAACGCCACCAGTGCCGACAGAAAGTTGTAGAAAAGTGCCCGCTTTTTACTGAATCCGCCGTACACGAGCGCCCCGAAATCTCCCAACTCCTGAGGTATCTCGTGCAAGACCACCGCAAATGTTGTGGCTACGCCCAAAGAGGTGTTGCTCATAAAACTCACCGCGATGATCATGCCGTCGACGAAATTGTGGGCCCCGTCGCCGACTAGGACTAGGTAAGTAAATGGGTGAATTTCGCATTTCCCGACGTGGCAGTGCCGCCAATGAAGAAAACTCTCCAGAAGGAAAAAGAAAACAACCCCGATGACCACGTAAACGAAAATGCTCTCACCAAATCCCATCGACTCGGGTAGCAGGTGAAGGAAGGCCCCGCCGAGCATGCCCCCCGCGGCGAACCCGACGAACAAAATCAAAATTCGGTTGAGATATTTTTCTTTTACTGCCAACGAAAACGCACCGATCAGTGAGATCAAGCTGACCAAAAAGACGGCAATCAGTATTAGCACCAGCGTCATGCTTTACCCCCCGTCACAAGCTAACTTTCGACTCGACACCCACATGTTCTGACCAGCTTTTCGAGAACACGCACGAAAAACGCCGATTACCCGCGTCCGCTTCAGTTTTATCTCAACCCGGCGATCCCTTCGCCTAATGGCCTGATGCAAGCCCTTCGAGCCAAACGATTTTTTGAGAGGGTCGCGCAAGTTCATCGCCATAGTACATTGAACTCGACCATAGAGTTTGTCGAATAATCCGTGATTTAAATTGCTGAACATCTATTTCATTTTGTTAGAGCTGGGCCGAGGATAAAACACACCGGAGTTGATTTCGATGGTTTGCCCAGGATATTGGGCTGCTC
>Ga0172364_10005500_pt1 | contig 10086 bp, 12 predicted proteins | sample LakKivSesite10cm_FD_114545 | JGI IMG/M metagenome (GOLD analysis project Ga0172364, IMG submission 114545) | Sediment microbial communities from Lake Kivu, Rwanda - Sediment site 10cm | ecosystem: Environmental > Aquatic > Freshwater > Lake > Sediment | place: Rwanda: Western Province, Lake... | reverse complement strand
GGCCATGGCCTGGCCCACGTTCATCACCCCCTGTCCGAAGGCGATGGGGCCAGCGTGGCCTATCTCGATGACACCCGTCACGTTCAGTATCTCATGGATGGCCCCCTCCGGGCAGTTGAGGGTACAACTCCCGCAGCCGTGGCACAGTGCAGGAAAGATGAGCACCTTCTGGGCGACGACGGCGATGGCGTGGTATTGGCAGACCTCGGCACAGCGCCCACAGTAGGTACATTTGTCGAAATCTACCTTCGGAATGAGTATCCCCACCTCCTCGCGCTGCTCGAAGACAGGTTTAAGGAAGAGGGCGGCGTTAGGCTCTTCTACGTCGCAATCCAGGTACAGCGGCGGGCTGGCAGGTGACGAGTTATCCTCTAGCAAACTCAGTGCCAGGCTGACGGCCACCGTGGTCTTGCCGGTGCCCCCTTTGCCGCTGGCTACAGTGACGATCATCGCAGCGTCTCCAGGTCAATCCGCGTCCCCGCCGGGCAGGAATGCACCACCCCGGGCCCCAGAGTCATCAGCAGGGTGAGGAAGGCCGTCTCCCCGGAACAGTGGTTCAGGTAGATGGCCCGCACCGACTCCATATCCAGCATCTTCTGGCGGACCCGCTCCAGGTGGCCGGCGTCGGCGCTGATGAGGTGAGTGCCGCCAATAATGGCCACGACCGGCTGTTGGAATGTCCGTTCCACGTGGGCCAGGGTGTTGAGCAGGCCAGCGTGGCAGCAGCCGCAGAGCAGCACCAGCCCTCGCTCCGTTTCCAGCACCAGGGCCATGTCGTCCCGGTAGGGGTCAGGCTCGAATCCCTTTTCGCCACGGACAAAATGATGGGCGCTTCGGCCCTCCGGCGCGGACCGGTCGGTGATCTCGCCGCTGGTCCAGATGCCAGGCAGGACCTGCTGGGTCTCCACGCTGAGGCGCAGTTCGGCCAGGTGGCGTAGTGTCTCCAGGGCCAGCGGTATGCCAACGGCACGCATCTCCCCTTCCCGCTGCGAGAATCGCTCCCGTAGGAGGTCGGAATGGGCATAGAGGGGGATGCTGGGCCGTCGCTCCAGGAATGCGGCCAGCCCACCGGTGTGGTCGTGGTGGCCGTGGCTGATGGCCAGGGCATCTATCGTTTCCGGGGCAATTCCTGCTACCTCCATGTTGTGCATGAGCACGGTCCCGCTGGCTCCCGTGTCGAAGAGCGCCCGGCCCTCGGCTGATTCCACCAGGAAAGCCAGGCCGTGCTCGCCCCAGAACGGGGAGTGGGAAAGGACGGCGTTGTCCACCAGACAAATCAGTTTCATTGGTTCCTCCTCCTTCCCATCCTCCTGGGCAACCTTCAGAGTCGCTCCTACGTTTCGCGGATCATCTGCGTGCCGCACTTAGGGCACTTTTTCTGGTAGCAGGGTTGTCCGGCGACGTGGGGTTCACGGTGTCCGCAGTTAGGGCACACGCACTCCCCGCCCGGTCCGGCGGCCTGGGGGTCACCCATGCGCCCTGGGCCACGACCACCGCCGCGTCCGCCGCCACCGCCCCGACCTTTTCCACGACCTCGTACCATTTATTCACCTCCTCAGTTCAAATGGCCTTGGCAACCACGAATCCCTCGCGGATGGCGTCAATGATCTTGCGGGGCTCGACAGCATCGCCGATGACGACGGGATGAAATTCTTCGATCTCTCGCGCCAGCTTATCCGATGCCCTTGCCCCCCGCGCCATCACCACCCAATCGGCGGGGATCAGTCTTGTTCCCCCCTGCCTGTCCCGCACCACGACGCCGCTCTCGGTGATCTTCTCTACCTCCACCTCAGTTATGATCTCCGCGCCCTCTTTCTTCAGCTTGCGTAGAAGGTAATCGCAGTAGAGGGGCTCGATGAGACGGCTAACCGTCGTGTAGCGCTTGAGGACGGTGACGGCGTTCCCCTGGGCGGCCAGGTACTCTGCCGTCTCCAGCCCCAGCATTCCCCCGCCGATGACGACGATGCGCTTATCTGCAAATTGCATCCTCTGAGCGAGCAGCATCTGGGCCACGATCACGTTCGGCCTGTCCACGCCGGGCACCTCTGGTACGGCGGGCTCGGAGCCGGTGGCGACGATCACTGCATCCGGCCGCCAGGCCCGCACCATCTCCGCATCAACCATCTCCCCCAGGTGCAACTCCACATTCAGCCGGGGGAGCTCGCTGCTGTAGTACTCCGTCACCCAGTTGAGCTTTTCCTTGCCAGGTGGTATGTAAGCGATGTTGAGAGTCCCACCGAGACGATTCTCTTTCTCGTAAAGGGCTACCTGATGCCCGCGCCGGGCCGCCACCCGCGCTGCCTCCATCCCCGCCGGCCCGCCGCCGATCACCAAAACCCTTTTCCTCACCTCTGCCCGGCCTATCCGCGAGAAATCTTTCCCCTGGCCTACCGCCGGGTTGAGCGTGCAGCGCAAAGGCGCATCCTCGACATGCCTGGCCACCACGCACTCGTTGCAGCTAATGCACTTCCTGATGCTTTTCTCCTCGCCGGCCAGGGCCTTGTTGGGCCACTCCGGGTCGGCGATCAGCGCCCGGCCGAGGGCGACAAAATCCGCCTTTCCTGCCTGCAAAATCTCCTCCGCGATTAGCGGCTCGCGGATGACCCCCACGGCTATCACCGGGATGGAAACCGCTTCCTTGATCCCCTCGGCCAGGTAGATCCGCCACCCCTGGGGGTAGGGCATGGGCTCCAGGCGCTTCTCCTTGCCTCCCAGCCCGAAATCGGGATGGATGGCATTGGTCCCCGCTTCTTCCAGGCGACGGGCGAACCACCGGCCATCCTCCAAAGTGAGCCCGCCCTCCAGCAAATCCTCGGCCACCAGGCGCACCATGACCGGGAAATCACCAAGATAGAGCCTGATACCATCCAGGATCTCCAGCAGGAAGCGCAGGCGATTCTCGCGGCTGCCGCCGTATTCGTCCTGGCGCTTGTTAGTGAGGGGGGAAAGGAACTGGTTGATGAGCAGGCCGTGGCAGGCCTGGAGTTCCACGGCGTCGAATCCCGCTGTCTTGGCCCGTCGCGCCGCCTCCACGTATTTGCCCACCACCTCCATGACCTCCTCTCGGCTGAGCGCCCTGGGGAGAAGGCCATCTTTGGGCCTGGGCACGGCCGATGGCGCCACGGGTATCTGCCCTGCGGTGAAGCACAGCTCAGCGTTCATCCCCGGATGGGTCAGTTCGGCGGCGATCAAAGCCCCGGCTTCGTGGACGGCGTCCGCCAATCGGCGCAGGCCGGGAATGAAGGCGTCATCATCAATGCGGGGTTGGGCTGCCCTGTGGCGGGCCAGCGGGTAATCAACGCAGACGTTCTCCACGGTGATGAGCCCGACCCCGCCCCTGGCCCTTTCGGCGTAGTGGAAGACCAGCTCATCGGTAACCGTGCCGTCCTCACCTGCCAGATTGGTGGAGATAGGTGGCATGATGATTCGATTTTTCAGTTTCATCTTCCCGATGAAACCGGGCTCGAACAGCTTTGAGTATCTGGTCATCAGCGGCCCTCCTGGGCTTCAGCGGAAGAAAGCCCGCCCGTCAAAAGCGAAGGCATCACGGGCCTTGGCCACGCAGCAGGGGTACATCGGCGGCAGCTCGTCGTCTGGGCCGAAGTAACGCCCTTCCAGGATTTCGTCCATGTCCGGCCGGAGCGTGCCGCCCACCACCCGGCACTCGAAGAAAACTATCACCGCCTGAATCTGGTCGCCGTTGGGATACGTGATGGCGTAATCGGGGCTGGAGTAGACGCCGATGAGCGCCACCGGCTCCACCTCCAGCCCCGTCTCCTCGCGCACTTCGCGGACCACCGCTTCGCCGGCGCTCTCCCCTGGTTCCATGGCCCCACCGGGAAAGCTCCACAGGTTGGCGCCATCGCTGCGCCGCAGGAGCAGGATACGACCCTGTTCGTCGCGGATGCAGGCCGCCGCGGTGGGATGCAGCAGCAGATCGTGGCCTACACATTTCCGCAGGCGAAGGAAGTACTCCGACATCCCGCTCATTGCCCACGGCGCCGCCGCTGCCGATGCCGGCCACCGCCACGGGCCGCATCCGTAGGGTCAGATGTTTCCCTTGGTCGGATAGCGCCACCGTTGGCCTGGGTAGATAACGACGGACGGCTGGCCCGCCGGTCCCACGCATCCAGCAACGAAGCGACCACGCGGGGCACCACCTCAGTCCCCACGAATGCCAGCGCCGTTCCCAGCCAGGTCACTCGCGCAGGGGTTTGTCTGGTTGTGAGCAACGTTGTCCCGACGGGGGTGGTCGGCTGCGTGATGGGCACCTGTTGCGGCGCGCGCTCGCTCTCGGCGACCGGCTCGCTCACCGAGAGGATCGCGCCCTGCGGGCAGGCGTCCACGCACGCCTGGCATTCATTGCACAGGCTTTGCTCGATAACCGCCACACCGTCCACCAGGCGAATCGCGCCAGTGGGACAGGTGTCCGCGCAGACGCCGCAACCCTGGCAGCGTTCGCCGTCCACATACACCATTCGGATCACCTTCTCCCCTTACCTCGCTAGTTTCTCCAGTCGTGCCGTTATCTCGTCCAATTGCCGGCGCAGCATCTCCGCTTCCTCGCGCAGGCGACCGGCTTCGTCCTGCTCGTATTCACCTGGGGCGGGGGCCTCGCCGTGGCCGTGCTCGATGCTCTCGCGACAGGGGGCAGCGCCCCGCAGCACGCCATTGAGGTACTGCTCCAGGGCGTGGCGCACTGTACCGACAGCGCCGGTCACAGCCTCAATGCCGTACTGCTCGAAAAAGGCAACAGCCCGGCTACCCATCCCGCCGGTGAGCATCACGTTCACGCCCTGGCTGTTGATGAAACCGGGCACCTGTCCCGGCGCGTGTTGGCCGTAGTAGGGATTGTCTACCGCCCGGACATTTTTGACCTGGCGGCCTTCCACGTCTACCAGGATGTAATAGGGGCAGCGCCCGAAGTGCGGGCTGACCACGCTATCTAGGCCGTTCTTGTCATCTGCTGAAATGGCGATACGCATGGGTTATCCCTCCTTGTCCAGTTTTTCGATTCTTTCCATGACCTCGGCCAACTGACGGCGCAGGTCGGCTGCTGTCTGGCTTAGATCTGCGATCTCATCCTCACGGGCAGGTGCAGGGGTTGGCGGAGCCGAAGCAGGAGCTGTCGGCGTCGGGGGCATGCCGCCCCATCCACCACGGCCCATACCACGGCCACCTCCCATACCCATCCCGCGTCCCATACCACGGCCCATGCCCATCCCGGCGTGAGCTTGGACGTTGGCCCCGCCCACGGACCGGAGCTGCCCACTCTTGTATGCTTCGACCGCCTCGCGCACTGTGCCCCCTCCTAAGAGGTAGATGGGTACCCCTGCCGCCTGGAAGACGTTGAAGGCGTTGGGGCCCACGTTGCCGGTGAGCACGGCCTGCGCGCCTTGCTCGATGATGAACTGCGCGGCCTGGATGCCGGCCCCGCCTGAGGCGGAAATGGCCGGGTTGGGCACTGCCTCGAATTGCATTGTCTCTGTATCAACGAAGACGTAAGTAGAGCATCGCCCGAAGACAGGGCTGGCCGGGGCGTTCAGGTCAGCACCATTGGACGTGACGGCGACTTTCATTTGCGATTCCTCCTGATTAACAGTATAATGTGAATACATGCCCAGAATACCTGCCGGCCACTCAGCGACCGGCAGATTGGGGGCTCGGGGCGGGTGGCGATCTTTTGGGTTCCGTTCACCCGCCCCGAAGTTATTCTTTGCCTGCGCGTCGCTATCCCTCCTGATCGAGTTCCGCGATGCGCTGGCTGATGGCGTCGAGTTGCCCCTTCAGCCACTCAGCCTGTTCCTTGAGCATCTCGGCCTCTTGTTCCTTGGTCGGCTGCGGGGCATAGGGACCGTAGGCTGGCGGCTGGCCCCAGGCTGGCGCATATCCGAAACGTGCCCAGCCGGGCAGCCCCGTGGCGTAGTACCAATTGCGCCGGCGCCAACCGTGCCCCCAGCCGCCACCCCAGCCCATGCCGTAGCCGCGTCCAGGGACGGGATTCGCGTAGCCTGGTGCGTCGTAACCAGCGCAGTAGCCGGCTGCTCGCCCGGTCATCGGACCCATGCCCATCGGTCCTGTTCCATCTCCTCGTGGCATCTCATTCACCTCCTCTCTCGAGTTCACTCATAGCCGATATAGCTTTATCACCAGCGGCCTCTACCACGGCCGCGCCCACCCCAGCCCCGACCCCAGATACCTCGCCCCAGGCCCCATCGGGGGCGTCCAAAGCCATAGGCCGGTGAGCCTGGGTAGGGCCGGTACGCGTAGGGAGCACCGTACGGGCCGTAAGGTGCAAACCTTGCGCCAGTGCGCAGTGAGCTGTAAGGATTGCACCATCCCCGTGCGCCGCCTGTCATCGGCCCCAGGCCGGCCGGGCCAGTTCCATCCAATCTGGGCATCACATCCACCTCCTTTCCTCTTGACCATTTTTCACTTGGATCAACGTAGCGTATGGTTATTCAACACGGTCTCTACCACCTGCGCATGCGGGACCAGCGGCCTCGCCCACCCCAGCCGCGTCCGAACCATCGTCTGAACCATGTCCCAAGACGCGGTCGGAAGGCCATCGGCGCGCGACGAAGTGTACCGGCGGCCGAAGGGCCAGTCGCTCCGATTGGACGATTCAACCGCATCGGTGCACCTGCCAGCCCCGCGTATCCGTAGGCAGAGCCCTCTGTCCCTGGCTCGGGGAGCGTGAACGCGCAATAGCCCTCGCCGCGCCCGGTCATCGGGCCTAGCCCTCTAGGGCCTGTTCCGTCAAAGCCTGGCATCTTGCATCACCTCCTTCCAACCAATACTCCTCGTTTCAGTACAATGCTTTCGGTCGGCACGCCCACATCACGGGCGATGACCGGACACTTGGTTTGCAGCAAGAAGAAGATACCTTTTCTCTCAGTGCTTAACGTCTCGTAGTTAGCCTGTCCTTTGGCGACGATCAACTCGGCTGCGTCGTACCGGAGTCGGAAGTCCTCCGTGCAACGGTCCAGGATCGTGCCCGGCGCATCGGAGCCGGTACCGATGACCTCGGCCACTTCGTCCAGACCGGCAGCCAGAGCGTCGTCCACGGTCGCATCGTTCAGGACTGGTCCGCCCTTCGCCGCGTAGACGACTGGGCGGTCTAGTGTTTCGATCAACACCCGATCGAAGACAGTCTCCCCGGCGTTGTCGCCCAGGTAGAGCACCCATTTCGTCCTGGCGAGTGCGTCGTGGAAAGCTGGGCTGTCGTCAATGGCGAAGGGCTGGGCCATGACCCGTTCGATAGTCGCCCACAGGTCGTATTCCCCCGCTGGGCCCAGGTCAATGATGTTGCCCGCGATGGCCAGCCGCACGGCCCGATCCAACAGATCTGAGCCTTCTCCTACCAGCGCCTTCAGGCGAGGATACAGGACAAGCGATTCTCTGGTGCTGCGCTCTTTCACCGCCCGGTACGGATCATTGCTGCCGGTTACCTCGCGCACGAGGCGGTGGATTTTATCGCCCACCTCCGGCGGTGTGCCCGATAAATCAAGTCGTCGGAGTGCGTCTAGCACGTGGTTCAGCACTGCCCGCTGTTGAGTTTCATCCGCTCCCGCCATCCGCGCCGCCTCCAGCGCCTGGCGCACGAAGCACGGATAGCAGTCCAGGTAAGTTTTCATCTATCAACGATGTGCGAAGGCCGGTTTGACTTTCTGCGCTGGCACTCTTTCGATGATTCGCTGGGCGATGGGCTCAAACTCCGTGGCCGGATAGTCTTCAATCTTGCCCGCGTCGCCATGGGTGGCCAGGCCGGGATCGAGGGGCAGATTGCCTAACATTGATATGCCCAACTGTGTGGCTGTCAATGCCGCCTGGCTGGGGCCGAAGACCTCGATCCGCCGCCCGCAGTCGGGACAGGTGACGTAGCTCATGTTCTCCACCAGCCCCAGGATTGGAACGCTGAGGTGCTGGGCCATCCGCGCGGCCTTGCGCACCACCATCCCGGCCAGGTCCTGTGGCGAGGTGACCAGTACCACCCCACTCAGCGGGATGGACTGCATCACCGTCAGCGAAGCATCCGACGTGCCCGGCGGCAGGTCAATGACCAGCGTGTCCAGGTCGCCCCAGAACACCTCACCCCAGAACTGCTTGATCGCCCCACTGATCAGCGGCCCGCGCCAGATCACCGCCTCGTCTTCGCTGGGCAGCAACAGGTTGATGGAGATGACTTTGATCCCCGTCCGGCTCTCAGCGGGGAGGATTCCCAGCGGGCTCATGTTTGGTGGCTGGTGCAAGCCGAACATGCGGGGGATGCTGGGCCCGGTGATGTCCGCATCCAGCACGCCAACGCGCTGTCCCATTCGCCGCAGGGCCACCGCCAGCAGCGCTGCCACTGACGATTTTCCCACTCCCCCCTTGCCGCTCATCACGGCGATCACGTGACGGATGTCGTTCAGCATCTCAGCTTGCTTGGGGCCACCTTCAGCCATCTTCATAAACGCTGCACGTTCCCTCTGATTCATTTCAGCCAGCTTTACCTCGACCTCCGCGCCCGCATCCAGCTTCGCCACTGCCTCTCGGACGCTACGGACCAAGTCGTCCTTGATTGGAATCTCCTTGAACGGGAGCGCCAGCGTGCACGTGACCCGGTTATTATCTGCAATGACTTCCTTGATCATCTGCAGATCAACCAGGTTCTGTTTGATTTCGGGGTGCATCACCCCACGTAATGCATCGAGAACTTGTTCGGTTGTGATCATTCTTTCTCCTCGTCAGATTGTGTCGTGTATTAACGTCGGGGTTTGTCCCCGACGAACGCCGCTTACAAGGGGCGACGCTACCTCTTCATCGTTAACAGGCGCTTGCCGGGTATCTGCCGGAAGGTTGCCCCTTGGCTCACAGCTCGCAACACGGCGGGCACGTCTATCACCCGCGTTCCGGCGATGGCGTATACGCCGTAGTCGAAAAGCAGCGGCGAGAGCGGTGCACTCCCGCCCAGGACGAGGACGTAGGCCTCGGGACGGCAGAGGGCTGCCAGTTCCTCGAAGGTGTGATTGATCAGCGCCGTGCCGGTGATGGCCACCACGTCGGCCTGCGGGATAATCTCCGGTGCGGCATCGGCCGGCAGGTCATCGTCGCGGGGACGTTGTTCCAATACCCACAGTGTGCCTACCACCCGCCTCACGCGGGGGATGAACGGGAAGTGCCCGACGATAGCCACTTTCTTCGCCGCGCCCTTCTCGATTATCACCTCCTCGGCATTGATCACGACGCACGCCTCTTCATCCACTTCCAACAGAGCGTTCACTGCGGCCATGCCGATGCTGGCTTCCACGGGACTTTCGGAACGAAGCAGGGCGGCCAGTTCCAGCGCGCTCCTCTCCAAAAGTCGGCCCGCATCACGTACCGGTGGACCCTCGTGCTCCTCACCTCGCAAAGTCGAGGCCAACCCGCAACGGGGTGGGGCTGTATCCAAAACTATCGCCGTCCAGAAGGCCCCCATTCGCACTTCACGTACTGGCGCGTCTGTCTGCAAGGAAGCCAACAGCCTGTCAATGATGTTCACCCTTGCCCTCTGTTTCTGTTATATGCTGTCGGTAAGCCATCACGAAGCGGTCAACAAGATCACGCGTTTCTTCCAGGTCCTGCACCCATTGGGCCAAGGCGTTGTCCCCGTCAGCGGTGAGGCGATACACCCGGCGCGGCGGCCCCTGGGTCTGTTCCTCGTCCCAGGTGGAGGTGACCCACCCTCTGTCCTCCATATCCCGCAGGGCGCGGTAGATCACGCCGGGATTCAGGTTGGCCAGTCCAAACTCGGCCAATTGTTCCAGCAGGGTATAGCCGTGCGCTCGTCCACGATGGAGCAATAGCAGGAGGACGGGATCGAGAAAGCGTACCATGCGCCGCGAGCAACCCCGCCATCGCCATCCTCCCCCTCCATGACCTCGTCCACCAGGCATGTTTCCCTCCGCTGAAGTTTGCAAACAGTCCGTTTACGTTACCGTGCCAATTATACCACACTATATGCAATTTGTCAATAGAATGATTACACATAGTCGGGCAGGTGTCCGACACCTTGTATTTTCCCTTTCGCTTTGGCTGTGATATAATCTGTTTGAATTGGGGATG
>Ga0172364_10005498_pt1 | contig 10086 bp, 9 predicted proteins | sample LakKivSesite10cm_FD_114545 | JGI IMG/M metagenome (GOLD analysis project Ga0172364, IMG submission 114545) | Sediment microbial communities from Lake Kivu, Rwanda - Sediment site 10cm | ecosystem: Environmental > Aquatic > Freshwater > Lake > Sediment | place: Rwanda: Western Province, Lake Kivu... | reverse complement strand
CGCGTCTTCGAACCGAGGCTCGCGCCGGCGTTCGACATCGGCCAGGGGCCGCTTGGGGCGCATCTTTTTCCAAAACCGGAGCATGGTTGTTTTTTATTACAAAAGGCTCCAAATTTCAACGCCAATGTTCGCCCATCGTGACAAAAATCACTCCTTGACAACTTTTTCCCGCCTGGATAAGATGGCCGCGAGTCCCCAGCCATGCCGATCCAAATCGGAATCATTCTCGCCATTATGGTCCTTGCCTATTCCATTGCCAAAGCTGTGCGTCTGACCGTTGAGACCAGTATGTTTTTGGCGGCAGTGGCGGGTGGTCTGACCGGAACCATCTTCCATACCCCCCCGCCGGAAGAGATTATCCGGCACCTCGTCGAGGGTTCATCCACCTACCTCGATGTCGTCCTAATTTTTTGCACCGCAACTATCTTCATGGCCGTCGTCAATGAATCGGGGGGGGTAAACTATATGGTCCGCGCGACCGTTCGAACTTTTTTTAATCGGAGAATCGCCGCTCTGATTGTCTTGATGATCATTGTTCTTATCCCCGGGGCCCTAACCGGAGCGGGCAGCATTTCCCTTCTCGTCGTCGGGGCGCCGGTGGCCATGGCCCTGAGACTCTTGGGAATCTCCGAGAGGCGGACGGCCGCCATCCTTTTCATCATCGCCGGTCTGAGCGCGGCGGCCCCACCAGTAAATATCTGGGCTATGATCCTGTGTGCCGGGACAGCCATCCCCTATGTTGGGTTTGAGCTTCCGCTGGCCCTGCCTGTTTTGGTCTGCGGTCTTTTCACAGTGCTCGTTCTGGGCTCGAAAAAAGAACGCTCGGTTGACTTGGCCACAGCCCTTAAGGAGATGCCCCCGGTCCCATCCGGAATGAGCGGCTGGAGGGTCGTCTTGCCATTTCTCGTTTTTTTCGGATCAGTGGCGGCGTATCGCCTCTTCCCATTCAAAACGCCGATCCTCGGGCTTCCCCTTGAGTTCACTCTGTCTGCGTTCGTGGCTTGGCTTGTCAGTCCGGTCAAAATCAGGGTTTTGGCTCTTTCTCGAGAGACCGTGAAACGCCTTCTGCCCCTCATCTCGACTGTTGTCATAGTCGGGATGCTCCAGCAGATTATGACCGCAACGGGAGTTCGCGGCCTGCTGTCTTTTGCCGTGATCAGCATTCCGCTCGTTTACTTGATCCTCAGCCTGGCCATCGTCATCCCGATTTCAGAGGGTGTCCTGACTTACGGTGCGGCTGCCGTTCTGGGCATCCCGCTTATCTGGTATCTCGATTCCATCGGTTTCCATGCGACCGTTGCCATCGCCGGACTGACCTTGCTCTGGCCGCTCGGGGACGGCCTTCCTCCCACGGCCCTGATCGGCCGGCTGAGCGTCATGGTCTCAGAGTACAAGGGGTCCTATTGGGATTTCATTAAGACTACATGGCTGCCCTGGATATTCATCACCGTCGTGGGAATTCTCATGGTCGTTTATAGCGCCAAATTGTCGTTTCTGGTGAAATGGAGCATGTAAGAGGGAACAATATGCCGGTCATCATGATTCTCTATTATCTGATCACGGTCTTTCTTGCGGCGCTCTTGGTCTGGAATTTCCTGATAGAAAAGAAAAAGACGGAGGACCTCGTCCACTATCTTTTGGTCCTCATCCCATTGGTATTGAGGCTCTTGCGAGTAAAATGAGGAGAAAAAGTCCGGCATGAAGCGGCCCGTCCTCAGCAAAGCCGTCCTGGCGATTCTGTTCATTGTCTTCCTTGTTCACGGCGGCCTTCGGCTTCACCGCCACCGGCACTTTGATATTTCCGTTGTTGCCGGACCGGGCGTCAGCCGAGTCGTCCAGCTGAGCGACTTTGGACCGGGCTTAAGGGGAACCATGGCCGATACAAAGGTCTATTTCCTGGAAGGGGCAGAGCCCGGCGGAAAGGCCATCCTCTTGGCCAACACTCACGCCAACGAGCCTGAGGGTTTATTGGCGGCCCTTCTGATTATCGAGAATGCGATGGTCGAGAAGGGCACTCTAATCGTCATTCCACAATTCAACCACAGCGCCAGCCGGAACACCCGGCCGGGTGACGGATATCCCCTCTACTTCGAAATCCCGACCGATTGGGGCTCAAAGAGGTTTCGGATGGGGAACCGCGATGCGTCGCCTCTTGATCAATGGCCGGACCCCGATGTCTATATTCATTATCCGGACCGGCAGCTCCTTTCCTACATCGACGCCCGAAATGTCAACCGCACCTGGCCGGGTCGACCGAACGGGCCACTCATGGAAAAAGTGACTTTCGCGGCCATGGAGATCATGCGCCGGGAAAAATTGGATCTGGCCATCGACATCCACGGCGCGGAGACCATGTTCCCCGTGACAAACTGTATTGTTGCCCCTGAAAAATCGAACCGTATCGCCACCATTGCGGCACTCACGGTCAAAGCGAAGGAGGGCTTCGACAGCCATGTCGAACCCTCACCGATGGGTTTCCGCGGCCTCTCCCACCGGGAAATCGGGGACTATTCGGATACCCTTCCTTTCTTGCTTGAGGCCCCCATCCCCTTTCTGGATCAGCCCACGGGTCCCAAGACAGAAAAACTCTTGCTTGACGGGAAAGATCCATTTTTGCTGAGCCTCGCCCGCAAGAAAAAGCTTTTTGTCCCATATGACGAGTCCGGCTGGCCTCTGGAAAAGCGGGTCGGCCAGCACTGCTCGGTCATTCTGGAAATCCTCAATCAGTACTCGAAAAAAAACCCGGAGCGGTCTCTCCTCGTCCGTGGCATCCCCCGCTTTGCGGAAGTTCTCCGTGACGGAGTGGGTCATTTCTTCCACAATCCGGCCGCGGCGCCGAATGACAGGATCTACTCCAACTGAAGAGCGGTGGGAGCCGGGCCGTTGGGTTCGACCGTAAGACCGATATCAATGGATAAACCATCGTGGAGAATTGCGATGAAGCCAAAACTCAGCCTGGCGATTTATGCTCCTGTCCTCTTTGCCTGGGTCGTCTTGAGCCTCTTTTCAGGGCCGCGTCAAAGCCCTTCCGGCGTCACAGTGCCTTGGGGAGCAGAGCTTGAGGGCTGCACCGTCATCATGGTCGGCAAAGCCGCTTCAACTGACGGCTCTGTCATGACGACCCATGCGGCCGACTGCGGAGTCTGCGACTGGACATGGCGCCATGTTCCCGCCGCCGACCACAAGCCGGGCGAAACCCGAAAAATCTACCATATCCACCAGATCCGGACCTGGCCGCCTTCCGAGGGTTCCAAATGGGACCTCTATCAAAACGATTTTACGGGCCTCGAGATCCCTCAGGTGCCGCGCACTTATGCCTTTCACCATGGGGTTTTCGGCTACATGAATGAGCACCAGCTGGCCATCGGCGAGTCCACTATCGGCAACGTGAGGAAAATCTCTAATCCCACCCCGGCGGCCAAGATTGACATCACCATGCTGACTCTGCTGGCTATGGAGAGGTGCCGAACCGCCCGTGAAGCGATCCTTTTTATGGGAGGGCTCGCCGAAAAATACGGCTACGGCTTTAACGACGGAGGGGAAATGCTGGCCGTGGCCGATCCCGAGGAGGTCTGGGTTTTTGAGATCATGCCCGTCGGTCCTCTCTGGACCCCTAAGTCCGGCAAGCCCGGGGCTGTCTGGTGCGCCCAGCGCGTGCCGGACGATCATGTCTCGGTTTGCCCGAATGAGTCCCGCATCGGCGAGATCGATCTCAAGAATAAAGATGAATTCCTGGCCTCGCCCAATGTCATTACATTCGCTATCGAGCAAGGACTCTATAATCCCAAGGGCGGGCGGCCGTTTAGCTGGAAACGCGCTTACTCCCCGGTCGAAGGAAGCGCCCGAACGAACCCACGTCGGGCCAGGCTCTGGCGCTTTTTTGACCTGGCTGCGCCCTCTCTAAAACTTTCACCCGAAACGGCAAATATGGATTTCCCCTTCTCCGTAAAACCCGACCGCAATCTCTCGCTCGAGGATGTCATGGCCATGATGCGGGACAAGTGCGCCGGCACGGAGTTCGACCCGCTTCGGGGGATCCGGGGCGGCCCTTTCGCCAATCCCTATTATGACACTTCCACCCGAACGATTGGCACGAACCGCGCTGAGTACACAACGGTGACCCAGTCCAGACGCGGCCTGCCCGGACCGGTTGGAGGGATCGTCTGGCTTGCGCTCGGCTCCCAGGACACATCCTGCTATGTGCCTTTTTATGCGGGAATTACCGACTTGCCGGATTCCTACAAGATCGGAGACCACTGGGTCTTCAACCGACATTCGGCGCGCTGGGCTTTCGACACCACGGATTTCCATGTCCAGGTGGCCTATTCAGCGGCCATAGAGGATGTAAGGGAAGCCCAGGCCAAGTGGGAAGCCCCCGCTATCGCCCGCACCCCGGAGATCGACCGCCAGGCCCTAGAGCTTTACGCCCAGGATCCTGCTAGGGCTGCAGAATTCTTGACAGGATACTGCCTGGCGAATGCCCGCGACGTAGTGTCCGCATGGTGGGAGTTGGGCGAACGGCTTCTGGTAAAATATAATAAATTCGGGAACTACAACGCTGGGAAAAGGACCGTTGAAAGGTCGAAAACCCAGACGCTTCCGGACTGGTGGAAGAAAATGGTTAAGGTCTATGATGCCTTTCTTGAGCCAGTGGACAAATGAACCGGCCCGTTCAATCCAGAAAGCCCAACATTTAGGAGAGTGAAAGAATGACTAGGAGACTGACGATCGCTTCCGTAATGGCCGTTGCCTTACTAGGGATTGGAATTTCGGTCTTGCCGCCCGGATATCAATCCGTTAAGGCGGGCCCCATCGCCGAGGCCGATTCTCTGGAGGGCTGCACGGTCATCATGGTGGCCAAGGGCGCATCGACCGACGGCTCAACAATGGCCACTCATACCTGCGACTGTGGAACCTGCGACTGGACCTGGCGGCACGTCCCCGCCGCCGACCACAAGCCCGGAGAGACGCGCAAGATATACCACATCAGCCAGTACAAAACCTGGCCGCCCGAGGAAGGACTCAAGTGGGATCTCTACAAGAACGATTTCACCGGATTGGAAATCCCGGAGGTGGCCCATACTTACGGTTATCACCATGGCATGTTTGGCTACATGAACGATCAGCAGGTCGGGATCGGAGAGTCAACGATCGGGTGCGTGCGGAAGCTTTACAACAACACACCGACACCGGCGTTTGACATCACGATGCTGACCCTCATTGCGATGGAACGGGCCAAAACCGCCCGGGAGGCCATCCAAATCATGGGCTCTCTGGCCGAGAAATACGGCTACGGCTTTCATGACGGGGGCGAGATGCTGGCCGTCCACGACCCCAATGAACTCTGGGTCTTCGAAATTATGCCGGTGGGTCCCCTCTGGACACCGAAAAGCGGAAAGCCCGGAGCTGTCTGGTGCGCCCAGCGCGTCCCGGATGACCATGTCTGCGTCTGTCCCAATGAATCGCGGATCGGAGAAGTCGATCTTAAAAACAAAGACTTTTTCATGGGTTCAGCCCATATGGTGGCGTTTGCTATCGAACAGGGGCTTTATGACCCCAAGGCCGGGAAGCCTTTCAGCTGGAAGAGGGCGTATTCACCGGTCGAGGGAAGCGCTGTGAGCACCAATGGACGTCGGGCCAGGCTATGGCGCTTTTTCAACCTCGTCGCCCCATCCCTCAAGCTCAGTCCGGAGATGCCCGACATGGATTTCCCCTTCTCAGCCAAGCCGGATAAGCTGATCTCCGTCCAGGATGTGATGAACATGACGAGAGACCGGTCGCAGGGGACGGCATTCGACCGGGTCAAGGGGCTGCGTGGGGGTCCGTTCAGCAACCCAAACTACTACGGCACAACTCGAACGATCGGGACACCGAGCGTCGAGTACACCACGATTACCCAATGCCGGGGCTGGCTTCCCGCCCCCATCGGCGGAATCGTCTGGCTGAGTTTCGGGCTGCAGGAGACCTCGTGCTATGTGCCTCTTTATGCCGGCATCACCGACGTGCCGCCCTCTTTCAAAATCGGAGATCATTGGGTCCTCAATCGCGATTCCGCCCGCTGGGCCTTTGATTACGTCGACTTCCACACCCAGGTCGTTTACAAGCCCGCATTAGAGGAGGTCAAGAAGGCCCAGGCGGAGTGGGAGGGCAAGACCGTTTTGCGGATTCCCGAAATCGATAAGGAAGCGCTGGAAAGGTTCAGCCGCTCTCCCTTGGAAGGGTGCGGCTATCTCGAGGGCTTCTGCCTGAGCCACGCCGACCAGGTGGTCAGGGCCTGGTGGAAGCTCGGCGATGACCTCTTTGTTCACTTCAATAAGCTCGGCTATTATGACCCGGAGAAGCGCACTTTCAGCCGGGGCCAGGATCTCTATCCGGACTGGTGGAAAAAGGCCATTAAGGTTTGGGACGCCATCTCTGAGCCGGAGGAAAAATAAGAAGGATGGGCTCTTCCCTATCCCGATTGCCTTGACCGTGCCGAGGAAAGTTATAGAATAAGAGAAAAGGAGATGCCCGGATGAAAAAAATACCGACGGTTCTGTCTCTAAGTCTCTTTTTATTTTCCATGATAGGCCTGACGACGAGCGGCGCTCAGACCTCAATCCCGAAGGCCAAACTCCCGGTGTTGACGACTTCGGCCGGACAAAGCAATGATGTGACAACCGTCAACATTGTCCTGGAAGAGGCCGGCATCGGGTTTGACTATTGCGATGTGCCCGATGTCGATATCATGAAGGCCGGAGTCGGGCTGGCCGGCAAGGAGTCCGGACCCGGATTCCATGTCGAGGTCTATACGGACATGGCCCGTTTTCCCAAAGGGACTCCTTATGGCACGATTATCTTCGCCATTGGAGCAAGCCTCAAGGGAATGGGCGCCTCTGGATTGACGATTGAAACCGAGGAGGCCCGCCTCAAAAGAATTATCGAGTACTGCAAACAAAACAAGGTTTTTATGATCGCCGTGCACGTCGGCGGGACGGCCCTCCGGGGCGCGCCGGGAAGCGACAACGAAAGGATGATCGACGCCGTAACGCCTTTTGCCGACTATATCATCGTGACCAAGGAGAGCAACAAAGACGGCCGCTTCACCAGGATCGCCCAGAGCCGAAAGGTCCCGCTGACCGAGGTGGACTATGCTCTCGACCTTGTCGGCATTTTCAAGGAAGTTTTTCAATAGCCCTGGAGGGGGAGCCGCGAATACTCTTTAGCTTTTGCCCTGGAGCTTCTCCATGGCTTTTTTCTTGAGGTCGCTGGCCTGGCGGCTCAACTCCTGAAGACGGTCCAGCAGGATGCGGACCTTTATGTTGGCTATTTTTCTTTTGCCGGATCTCTGGCTTTCGTAGTCCTTGGCGAGAAGCCGCTCCAGGTCAGGGGATTCAATCCAGCGCATGAGCTGTCCGTTCATCGCCAATTCTTCTTTGAGAGCGACGAATTCCTGGCTCTCGACCAAAACCTTGTGCTGGCTGAGGAAATCTGTCCTCCATTTCTCGAACTCTGAAGTCGCATAGGGGGGCAACGGTCCAAGGAGCTTTTTGGCTTCGGCCAGGGCTTCCTCGAGGAACCTGTCGCCATCTCGCAAGTAATTGCGCGCTTTGTAATAAATCGGAGTGGCCGCAGGCCCCGTCGTGTCGGACAGAAACGATTCAAACGTGGTAATCGCCAGTTTGAACGATTCAAAAGCCAGGTTGGCCTTGAAATAGAGCAGATTGTCGATCTTGGCGTTCACGGCCGTCGCTATTCCTCCGGATTGACTTTGTATATCATGGCAAGGACCGGGCGGTCAACTACAGATGGGTTCTAGATAGCATCTCCGTTACCGTGATTGCTTTGAATAAAAATCGGGGGACTGTCACGGCGCGTCCCCGTCCCCGGCGGCGAATTGAAGAAAAGGTCTGGAATGTGGTAAAGAATAGAGCGGACCGGACGGAGATCCGGATAAAAGGAGAATGCCCAAATGAAGCTCAAAGACTTTTACAGCACCGTAATCGAGACTGGTATCGAAAATGACCTCCGGGGGAAAGAAGAAATCGGAAAGCTTCTGGCCGAAGAGAAAGCCAGGTATGAAAAGCTCGAGGAAAAGGACAAAGCGTATTTCGACCGGGACCGACTGTTCAACCCCTTTTCCGACACCCGGATCCTTTATGGCGACGGGGAACTCGAGGTCCAAAAAGCCATCGTCGGAATCGACATGGAAGTCGGCGAGGTGCTCCTCACCTATCTCCTCAATCGGGATGCCGGCCAGAAGATCGACCTGATCATCGCTCATCATCCGGAGGGTTATGCCCTCGTCCGGCTTTCCGATGTCATGAAGCTCCAGTCGGACCTGATGGCCGCCTATGGAATCACGCTCAGTGTGGCCGAAAAGCTGATGGAGAAGCGAATCGGAGAAGTCGAGCGGCGCCTGATGCCCATAAACCACAACCGCGCGGTTGATGTGGCCCGACTTCTGAACCTCCCCATGATTTGTATCCACACCGCGGCTGACAATTGTGTGACCAACCACTTGACCCGGCTGTTTGAGAAAGAAAAACCCTCCCGCCTCAAAGACATCATCGAGCTTCTCAAGGGGATCCCCGAATATCAGCGGTCGGCCGCGCTTCAGGTTCCGCCGCGGGTTGTCAGCGGGTCGGAGGACAGCCGCTCGGGCAAGATTTTCGTCGATATGACGGGCGGGACCGAAGGAGCGAAGGATGTTTTCGAAAAGTACGCGGCGAGCGGAGTGAGCACCCTGGTGGGGATGCACATCAGCGAAGAACACCTGGAAAATGCCAAGAAGGCCAACCTCAACGTGGTCATCGCGGGGCACATCGCCAGCGATACGCTCGGGCTCAACCTTTTGCTTGATTCGGTGGAAAAGAAAGAGCATTTGGAGTTTGTCTGCGTCTCCGGGTTCGAGAGAATCCGGCGGGGACCCAAAGGACGACCGGAATGAGCGATGTCGTCGCCGTCGTGCTGGCGGGAGGCCAGGGAAGCCGTCTTTATCCCCTGACCAAGATCCGGAGCAAGCCGGCTGGTGGATTTCCATTCTCGAAAAAAGGCCGACATCACGATCTCCGTGACCCCTGTCGAGGCGGCTGAGGCCCCCGAGCTCGGCGTCTTGATGGTTGGCCGGACCGGTCGCATTTCCTCTTTTGTGGAAAAACCCAGGACACCGGCAGAAGTTGAGCGATTTAGGATTCCCGGTGAAGTCTTAAAATCCTTGGGGATGGAGTCATCCCCAAAAACGCATTTGGCCTCGATGGGTGTTTATCTTTTCAGTGCCCCCGTTTTAGAAAACCTCCTCAGCCAGACGGAGTTCGAGGACTTCGGGAGAGAAGTCATTCCGCGGGCGATCCGAACGCACAAGGTCTTCGCCTATATTTTCGACGGTTACTGGCGGGACATCGGGACAATCCGAAGCTTTTATGAAGCCAATCTGGACCTGACCCAACCTCTTCCCAATTTCAATTTCTATGATGAACGCCGGCCGGTCTTCACTCATGCCCGCTTCCTCCCCGGCTCCAAAATCCTCTCCTCCGAGGTCAACCATTCGATTCTCTGTGAGGGCAGCATCATCAACCGGTCGAAAATCAGCCACTCCATCATCGGCATTCGCTCCCGAATCGGAGAGGGCAGCGTCATCGACCGCACCGTGGTCATGGGGGCGGATTATTTTGAGTCGAGGGAGGAAGTCGAGGTCAACCGCGGGAGGGGTTTGCCGCCGATCGGCATCGGCCGGGACTGCTTCATCCGGGGCGCGATTATCGATAAGAATTCCCGGATTGGAGACGGCGTTCGACTGGTCAACGAGAAGAGGGCAGCCGATCTGGAGACCGAAAATTATGTGATCCGCGACGGCATCATCGTCGTTCCCAAAAACGCTGTTATATCCGACGGAACAATCCTTTAGCGGTTTTTTTGCGGAGCATGCCCACATCAAAAAGTTGCATCGCCGAGAATCCGGTTTTCTGAGCGCGGGCGTTCGGCCCCAGATGGTCAAGAATTGCGTGCTTCGGCCGTGAACGCCGACTCAATTATTGAAGAAGATGAAACGGTTAGTTTGGCTGCTGATCTTCGGGGGATTCGGCTACCTGGGTTACAATTATTGTG
>Ga0172364_10005497_pt1 | contig 10086 bp, 4 predicted proteins | sample LakKivSesite10cm_FD_114545 | JGI IMG/M metagenome (GOLD analysis project Ga0172364, IMG submission 114545) | Sediment microbial communities from Lake Kivu, Rwanda - Sediment site 10cm | ecosystem: Environmental > Aquatic > Freshwater > Lake > Sediment | place: Rwanda: Western Province, Lake Kivu... | reverse complement strand
TTATTGTATGGGGTTGCGGTGACCAGAATGACCCGTTTGCCCCGGCAGATTTCCGCCAGTTTTTCATAGGAGATGGTCGTTTCTGTTCGGAAACGGTGTGCTTCATCGATGATGACATTCTTTATATAATCTTCCGGATGATCGGAAAGCATCTGGAGAAGGTCATCAAGTTTACCGATTGAATTAGGAATAAACGGAATATGGAAATCACGAAATACATTGACCCATGAACCCGGATTTGATTCTTCCAAAAGAAAGGGCGGGGCGATGACAAGGGTCCTTCCATCCAATTGCCCGGCCAGCATTGCCGAAATATAGGTTTTTCCCAGGCCCACCACATCCGAAATAAAAACACCACCGTATTCCAGAAGTATTTTCTTAGCATTTAAAACAGCCTGCTCCTGATATTCAAGTTTTTTAAATTTCTGTGGGAGATACTTTATAAAAACTTCATCTGTCTGGTTTAATTCGTCCTTAAAATATTCATAAAGAAATTTGAGATAAAGCTCATAAGGAGTGATGTTCTGAGTTAACCAGGTTTTGTCCTGAATGGTCTGGACATATTTTTCGCTGACATCCACTGCATTCTGCCACAGTTCTTCAAATTTGTTACGGGCATAGTCATAATCACTTCTGTTTTTCAGTTCCACATTGAACTCAAAATTATCCACAAGACCGCTTTGGGTAAAATTGCTGGAACCGGTGATCACCCTTCCGGTATCACGGTCGCCTTCCCTGAAGGTCATGATATAAAGCTTAGCGTGGATATGCTGTGTGGGATACGCTCTGATTTCAAGTTTTCCGCTTTTGATCCAATTAATGAACTTGAGTACGCCATCCTCCACACTCCGGTTATCCTCGGAATCAGCCATCTCGGATTCGATAAGGTTTCCGATCTCCTGCTTGGTTTCGGCATGTGAAAAATCAAATGATTGCTGAGACGGATGATTACCATCTTGTATCATATCAAATGTCTGACGGTTTGTACAGATGCCGATCAGAATCCGTATTTTTTCCGTATTTTCCAATGCAGGATAGACAGCATGAAACCCGCTTGAATAGAAGTATCCCACCAGGCAGTCAAAAAAGGAGGTATCCTTAATCAGAACACCGAACCGTTCTTTGAGAGTTTGGTTTTCTTCGTTTATGATGAAGGATAAATCTGTGTTCATTATTATCTTTTCTTCTGACCTACTAATTTTATTAATATGATTAAACAACAGAATATTTTCTGCAAGATCTCAACTAATACAAGGTAGAATCTCTATATCCTAACACAAAAATGTAAAATTAGAATATCCTCATTAATATAACAGATAATTGATTAGATTTTTGTAAACAAAGATGGCGAAGATTAAAAAATAGCGAGTAACGAATAGCGAACAAGGAACAAGAATATCGAACTGTGAATCAGAATGACGAAGGGTTCTTCATTCACATTCTCATTTTTTATTCATTATTCACATTCCTTGTTCGCTGTTCGTTATTCATTATTCCAACGCGTAATACTGCCAATAAAAAAAGCCATGCGAGGCATGGCTTCATCGTCTGTCTTGTACCCGGGGCGGGACTTGAACCCGCACGGCCGCAAGGCCAAAGGATTTTAAGTCCTTCGTGTCTACCATTCCACCACCCGGGCGAAGTGGGTGTGGGTGTGGGTGTGGGTGTGGGTGTGTTTTAAAAATGGTTAAATACCTTATTGAAAGGTTTTGTGTGGGTGTGAGTGTGGATTTTGAAACAAAATTAAAAGATTTAGCCGTTTATCTCCAAATTTCAGGTACTTTATCCTCATAAAAAAAATTCGATACCCGTCAGGATACCGAATTTGCTGGAGCGGAAAACGGGACTCGAACCCGCGACCCTAACCTTGGCAAGGTTATGCTCTACCAACTGAGCTATTTCCGCAGCTTCAATCTGGGAGGGCAAATTTAGGACTTTTTTTGAAAAATTTAAGGTAACTGGGAAAAAAATTTAGCCACAAGCTTCAAGCTGCAAGTTACAAGCTACAAGCTGTTTGAGGGGGAGGTTGGTGAATTGGGTTTGAAAGGATGATTTGAGAAAAAGATTTCAAGTAGGGTCACATTTTAGTGACACATGTGATTAAAGATTGAGATCCTCTTTTCACTTTAATTCCAAAAAGACTGATTGTTCATGAAAGACTTTAAGAAATTGAAAATCTGGTAAAAGGGTATGGAAATTATTTCAGAGACCTACCAGTTTGCGGTAATTTTGCCGAAAGAAGAAAAGTTTGGATTAACAAGCCAGATAACCAGAGCGGCAGTCTCCATACCAGCCAATATAGCAGAAGGCAGCAGCAGAGATAGCCTTTTCGACAGGAAACGCTTTCTTGAATATTCCCTTGGTTCAGCTTTTGAACTGGAGACTTTATTATTATCCGCGAAAATTACTGGCTTATCAGGAAAGGCTAAATCGGTTGATATCTTATTAAATTTGGTCATTGAGGAGCAGAAAATGCTAACAGCATTTCTCCACACCCTCACTTCCCCAAAACCCTAACCTCCCCCACTTGCACCTTGTAGCTTGTGGCTTGCAGCTTGAAGCTAACCTCTCCCACTTTCCTCCTACCTTCCCCCCAGCATCTTCCTGATCTCATTCAGTTTCATCAGCGCTTCCACCGGCGTGAGCGTGTTGATGTCGGTCTTCAGGATCTCATCCTTGATCTGCTCCAGCAACGGATCATTCAACTGTATAAAACTTAGCTGAAAGCCCTCATCCTCCGGTTGCAGCGAAGCCATGCGATCCTTCCCTGCCTCCCTCTTCCCACTTTCAGGCTGCCGATCCCGCGTTCGCTCCGCTCCGCGGGACGTCGTCCCGCCTGCGGCGGTACTCCGCTGACGACTGACGACTGACGACTGACGACTGACGACTGACGACTGACGACTATCTTCCCCCGACTGACGACTGACGACTGACGACTGACGACTGACGACTGACGACTGACGACTAATCTCTCCTCCCGCATGCGATTGTTCCAGCACCCGGAGCATGGCGTCCGCCCTCTCGACGACAGCCTGCGGCATGCCGGCCATGCGCGCCACGTGGATGCCGAAGCTGTGCTCGCTGCCGCCGGGCCTGAGCTTGCGCATGAAGATGACCCGGTTGTTGACCTCTTTCACCGCGATGTGATAGTTTTTTATCCTGTGCAGTGAGGCGGCCATCTCATTGAGCTCATGGTAATGGGTGGCAAAGAGTATCTTGGGATGGAACAGGGGATGCTCGTGGAGGTACTCGGCTATGGCCCAGGCTATGGAGATGCCGTCGTAGGTGCTCGTGCCGCGCCCTATCTCATCGAGCAGGATGAGGCTGCGGCTGGAGACATTGTTGAGGATGCTCGCCGTCTCATTCATCTCGACCATGAAGGTCGACTCGCCTGATGAGATGTTATCCGACGCCCCCACGCGGGTGAAGATCTTGTCGACAAGGCCTATGCTGGCTGCTGCCGCCGGCACGAACGACCCCATCTGTGCCATCAGCACGATCAGCGCCGTTTGCCGCAGCAGGGCCGACTTGCCCGACATGTTGGGACCCGTCAGGATGATGATCTGCTGCTGCTCGCTGTCCAAATAGACATCATTGGGGATATACTTCTCACCGAGGGGAAGCTGTTGCTCGATGACGGGATGGCGTCCCTCTTTGATATCGATCACATAGCTGTCGTTGATCTCGGGGCGTGTGTAATGATAGCGTTGGGCGATGGTGGCGAACGACAGCAGGCAGTCGAGCTGGGCGATGAGCTTGGCGTCGAGCTGTACAGGCTCGATGTATTCCGCCACGCCCAGCACCAGGTCGTTGAACAGCTTCACCTCCAGCTCCAGCATCTTCTCCTCGGCGCCGAGGATCTTCTCTTCGTATTCGCGCAGCTCCTCGGTGATGTATCTCTCGGAGTTGACAAGGGTCTGCTTGCGCACCCATTCCGGCGGCACCTTGTCCTTATGGGTGTTGGTGACCTCGAGGTAGTAGCCGAAGACATTATTATATCCTATCTTCAGCGATGATATCCCGGTTCTCCCGATCTCGCGCTGCTGTATTTTTATCAGGTAATCCTTGCCTTCATAGGCCATTTTCCGGAGCTCGTCGAGCTCGGGTGACACACCGTCGTTGATGACGTTGCCCTTGGTGACGACTGCCGGCGGGTCGGCGGTGATCTCGTGTCCGATGCGGTCGATGATGAGCCGGCAGGGATTGAGCTGCTCGCCAATCCTCTTGAGGGTAAGCACCGGCGTTTCCGCACAGGCTTTCTTTAAGGGCTCGATGGCCTTCAGTGCCCTTCTGATCTGCAGCATCTCGCGCGGGCTTATCCTCTCCATGGCCACCTTGGAGATCAGCCGCTCCAGGTCGCCGGTGATGCGGATATTCTGCCGCAACACGTCGGCAAAAGAGTGATGTTCGAGGATGTACTGGACGATGTCGAGCCGTTCGGTGATGCGCTGTTTCTCTTTGAGTGGCAGCACGATCCATTTCTTCAGCAGGCGCGATCCCATGGGCGAGATGGTCTGGTCGACGACTCGCAGCAGCGTTGTGGCCTGTTCGTTGGGTGTGGCGAGCAGCTCCAGGTTGCGGATGGTGAACTTATCGAGCCACACGTAGTTGTCCTCTTCTATGCGTGACATCTTGCAGATGTGGTCCACCCTGTCGTGTTGTGTCTCGGCGAGGTAGTGGAGGGCGGCGCCGGCGGCCACGATGCCGTGGGGCAGGTCGTCCACGCCGAAGCCCTTCAGCGACGTCGTGCCGAAATGCTTCAGCAGCAGGTCGTTGGCAAACTCGGAGGTGAAGACCCAGTCATCGAAAGTGTTGATATAGAACTTGTCGCCAAAGAGGTCGGTAAATTCCTCCTTTTTATTTTTCTGCACCAGCACCTCGCTCGGCTTGAAAGTCTGCAGCAGCTTGTCGATGTATTCGTTCAAGCCCTCCGAAACGTAGAATTCGCCGGTGGAGACGTCTAAGAAGGCGATGCCGGTGATCTTCTGTCCGAGGTGTATGCCCGCCAGGAAGTTGTTCTCTCTGGTCTCGAGGATGCGGTCGTTGTATGATACGCCCGGGGTGACCAGCTCAGTGATGCCGCGCTTGACGAGCTTGTTGGTCAGCTTGGGATCTTCAAGCTGGTCGCATATGGCCACGCGCAGGCCGGCCCTGACGAGCTTGGGCAGGTAAGTGTCGAGGGCATGATGCGGGAAGCCGGCCAGCTCCACATACGATGCGGCACCATTGGCACGCCGCGTCAGGACGATGTCGAGGATGTTCGACGTGCGGATGGCGTCTTCGCCGAAGGTCTCATAGAAATCACCCACCCTGAAGAGCAAAAGAGCATCAGGATACCTGGCTTTGATGGCATTGTACTGCCGCATCAAAGGTGTGACACTATTTTCAGGCTCTTTGGTCTTCACAGCAGGCTTATCCCTCATCTTGCAGTCAAAATTAACGATAAATCGAAGAAGGTGAAAACCGTTTTTGTCATAAGTTAATAACATTGGTCCAAATGGGACTCCATCCACTCAAACAGATAGCGGAAAAAAGATTTTACCATGCAGGTGGATGGAGTCCCTTTTTCATTATCCAGTTATAAATATTTCTTGCATTTGACCTCAGAAATTTGTACTTTTATACCAGACTGATAAATATCCAAACAATGAAAAATATAACCCGTTACATTTTACTATTACTACTTGCATTGATTACAAGGCATTCCTTTTCTCAGGATTTCTGGGAAGTGGTACCGACACCTGATTCAGCAGACATCTATACTGTTGCTATTAATAAAAACGGAGACATTTTTTTAGGTACCGGTACTGAATATCATCCCGGTGGTGTATATCTTTCATCAGATACTGGCGAAACATGGGAATTTAAAGGATTATTGGGAAAACCGATTTATTCAATTGCTATTGATTCATTGAATAATGTATTTGCCGGAACAACTTGTAAAATTTATAAATCAACTGATTATGGGGAAAGTTGGTATCAGGTTGATCATACTCTTGGGAATATGATTTCTTTAGCTGCTGCTCCGAATGGACTAATGTTCGCCGGAACAGGAACAAATATCGGATATTTATTACGATCAATGGATTATGGCGAATCATGGGATACGTCTTTTATTTTTCCCGGTATCTATGAAAGTGTAACGGATATACTTTTAGCCCCTTCCGGTGTCTTTTATTTTTCTACGTGGGCTTTTATGGGAGGAGGTGGTGGGGTTTACCGTTCAGTCGACAACGGAGAAACATTGGAGCATATCGGGCTCTTATATCATTATGTTCAAGGGCTGGCCGTTAATTCAGAAGGAAATCTGTTTGCTGCGAGTTATGGACAGTATTACACGGGCATTGGTGGATGTTACCTATATGATGAAATAAACTCAAATTGGATAGGACTGACAGGCAACCTGAATGCTGATGGTATTATAATTAATTCGAATGATGATATATATCTTGGAATTTCTAATGAAGCTGGAGGTCCGGGAGGGGTATATCGTTCACTGAATGGTGGCGAAAACTGGCAATGGTTGAATTCAGGATTAAGTGTGAATTCAATTATTGGAATGTGGTTATCACCTGATGAATATGTTTATGCATTAACTTATGGCTCACATACCTTAAATCGAAGTATTAATTCGACAGTAACGATTACTCAAGAGGAAATCAACAGACCTAAATTAGATGTTTTTCCTAATCCTTTTGCTGAAGAATTTTATCTTAAAGTATATTCAGCCGAACAATATACTAAATGTTTATTAACAGTTTTTGATTTGAAGGGAACTACCGTTATAAAAATTGATCTTAGTCAATTCAGTCACTCGCAATTAATAACAATTGATGGGATAACCTTGTCATCGGGAATTTATTGTTATAATTTAATATTGGATAACCTTGGCTATAACGGTAAGATAATAAAAATCAATTAAACACTAAATACGACTAAAGATGAAACATCTATTTACGATTACATTACTCGGAATTTCAACTCTTAGCTTAACAGCTCAAATAAATGAAAATCCAATCAGAGAATCATGGATGATAGGAAAAATACCTGACTATACAGCGGAATATGTTGAGGAATTGAATGAAATACCTGAACTCATCCTCACACCTATTTCTGCTCAAACCCCACTGCCAGATATAGTTGATAATTCACAAAATAAATATATGCGAATAATTTTTAATCAAATAAATTACTCTTGCAGTGCGGCTGCAGGTGTAGGTTACAATTTCACTTATGAAATTAATAGATTAAGGGATATAGATGTGTCAAATCCATATGATTCAACCAATTGGTATCCAACACATTTTACATATAATTTTCTTAATGAAGGAATGTCAAAAGAGGGTTCGAGTTTAATGGATAATTGGAATACGATAATAAATCAAGGTTGTCCTACAGTTCCTGTTTATGGAGGAATGGCAATTGATACCACCCATTGGATGAGCGGTTATGATAATTACGATACCAGTATGTACAACCGTTTAACTTCTTATTCTAAGATGACGGTGACTGATCATTTAAAATTGAATATTTTGAAGCATTGGATAAGTGATCATAATGAAGGGGATAGCATCGGCGGTTTGGCCAATTTCTGCGGTTATTTTGGCGATCCCAACTATGATATATATTCTGTGGAAAGTCCTGAGGCTGGAAAATGGTTAGTGACACATTTTGGAACATGGGGCGGTCATTCATTGACGATCGTTGGGTATAATGATAGTGTCAGATATGATTTTAACCATGATGATCTGTTCACAAACAACGTCGATATTAATGGGGATGGAGTGATTGATATGCGTGATTGGGAATTCGGAGCGGTAAAAGTAGCAAATAGCTCAGGAGTGACTTATATGAATGCAGGATTCATCTATGTCCCTTACAGGCTTTTGGCTGAAAGGGAAGATACAGTCGGTATAATGCTAAATCATGTATATGTGATTCATCTTGATACGGTAAATCCGTATTATGAACCGGAAATTGCACTGAAACTCAAGATTAAGCATCCATTGAGAAAAACATTGAACTTCAATATAGGCCGGATTATAGATACGAATTGTACTCAGGTTATTGAAAAAAAGAAAAATTTCCCGTTTAGCAATCGCACTGGTGGGCCATTTCCAATGCAGGGCTATAATAATAATGATCCTATTGAAATTGAATTTGATTACTCTCACTATTTTGATTATGTTTTTGATACCACCTCATCTTCTACTAAAGAATTGTTCATTGAAGTTAAAGAAAGAGATATAGCTACTCATTACCTCGGTGTTATTTATGATTTTTCCCTGGTTGATTACCGATGGAATGAAGTGTTTGAATTACCTTACCAGGGCGATTTACCTGACAGTACGTTAGTGAACGATTCCATTGTCACAATGAGCATTGAATATGACCTGATACCTTTCGATATGATTCATACATTTTTACCTATTTATAATTTTTCAAACAATAAGATATGCCGCAGGCAATGCCGTGCATATGATGATGTGGAAGTCACTTTCGGTAAAGGCATTAATGTCGATTTTTATAACGGCACATTGGTCATCGAAGAAGGTGCCTCCCTGGTACTTGATGACAGTGTTACTCTCAGAGCAATGAAAGGTGCCGACAGCCTTATCGTGTATGGCAATCTTCAAATAGGTGATCACGTGAAGTTTCTGGCAGAAGAAGGGGCATCATTTATTATCGACATCCATAACCCGCAAGTATCCCTTTCACTGAATGACGCTTATTTCAATCATATCACATTTTCATCTCTTGTAGATACACTTGATGTTGCAAACAGTACTTTCATTAACTCATCGGCGGAATGTAAAAGGACAACAGATAACTATTACCTGATTTTATATTCAAAATTTTACAATACGTTTGTTAAAGCTTATGCAGAACGAAAAATAACCGAAGAAGGGCAAATTATTATATCAAACTGTCAGTTTCATAATGCTGACTGCGATTCGACAATCGTTATTGAAGACTATCCCAACTTTGGATTTTATAACGATACGATTGTCTATGCCGATGGTGACGGCATCGGCCTTTATAATTCCGGTGCCTCTGTGGGTTTGTATAAGTATATAACCGGCTGTTACATCCGTGATTCGGTCAATTCAGAACAGGACATGTCGTCCGGAATCAAAATTTACCACAGCTATGTGACCGTTGTTAATAATTTGATTGTAAATAATTCATATGGTGTTTCGTGTTTAGACAGAAGTAACATCTATCTTACCGGTAATCAATCCGCACAATCGCCAAATGAAACCCAGCAGATCTTTAATAATTCCCATAATCAGGTTTTTATTATCGAAGGCAGTTTTCCAAGCAACTTTCATTGGAATGTGATATATAACAGTGATCTGTATCATGATACTTTGGTCACCATCCATACACGGTATGTAAGTTCAATACCAATTTACAATGTAGAAAACAATTATTGGGGTGACAATTTTGATCCCTATCAGGACCTTCATCCAACAAATCAATATGACTGGACACCTGTATGGATTCCACCATGGATAAATCCAAAAAGCACCGGTGAAGATGAGGCATTATTCCATGGTGCTGAACAAGCCATCATCGATGGTGATTATGGAGAAGCAGAATCTAATTTCAAGCAGATCATCGAAAATTATCCTTAATCCCAGTATCTTCAGGCCTCAGTCAAAGAGCTACTTGTCCTGAAACGGATTTATGACCATGATTTTACCGGGTTGAAGAACTATCTTGATACGGTTCCCACGATCCAACAGGATTCGGCAGCTATGGATCTTGCGGCTCATGTTGCCAACTGGTGCAACATCGAAAATGAAGATTATACAGCTGCCATCGACTGACTTGAAAGTCAGATAGAAAATCCGCCGAGCTTTGAGGATTCGATATTTGCGGTTATTGATCTGGGATACACCTATATGCTGATGGAAAACGGCGGTAGCCGCTCATCGTCTTACATCGGTCGTTACCCTGAATACAAACCTGTTTCACGTCAGGCCTATGAGAAGAACAGGGTTTATCTGATCGATCTGCTGTTTAAGAGGTATGACAATCAGCATCAGGATCAAAACATGATCAACAAGGAGATAACTGCTT
>Ga0172364_10005494_pt1 | contig 10090 bp, 8 predicted proteins | sample LakKivSesite10cm_FD_114545 | JGI IMG/M metagenome (GOLD analysis project Ga0172364, IMG submission 114545) | Sediment microbial communities from Lake Kivu, Rwanda - Sediment site 10cm | ecosystem: Environmental > Aquatic > Freshwater > Lake > Sediment | place: Rwanda: Western Province, Lake Kivu... | reverse complement strand
TGCGCGAGGTGTCGTCGTTCAAGCCGCCGTTTGGCAAGTACGGCACGAGCGCCTACTTCCAGCTCTTCACGCCGCCGGTGGTGGCCGAGGGACGGCTGTTCCTGCGCGACCAATCGCGGGTCCTTGTGTATGACCTGAGGAAGGATCCCCGTCAGTAGTTATCACTGGAGTTGTGGGGACATTCAATTCTGCTTGAATCATGCTGGTCGCTCCCGTCGGACCGGGCGGCAGGCCAAAGCGGCGCAAGCGTCTTGCGGGCTGGCCGGGCCGGGCACCGGCGGTGTCGACGGTGGAATTGTGGCGGCCGGGCCGACGGCGGGCAAGGGCGAGGAGGTTCAGCGAGGAGTTCAGCGCGGAGACCGCCGAGAACGCGGAGGGGGCGATGCCCGCAACCCAAGGCAGAAGCAAGATGAAACCGCAGAGGCCGCGGAGGTCGCAGAGGAAGAACTTGTCAAAAAAACAAGTTGTTCTGTGTGTGCAATGCAGAGGCAAGGGAACAGCCGGCAGGCGCGAGCGTGTGCCTCCGAAGGCGGGTCTTGTGGTGCGGGCGCCTGCCTACCTGCCGGGGCAGGCAGGTCCCGCCTGCTTCTCCAAGAGCCGGGAGGCAGGCGAGACGCCCGCACCACAAGGCGGGCCACGGTCCCGATGTACATCGGGATGGCCCTCCAGAGCGGACGCGACGGAGCGCGTCCCTCCAGCGAAGGCGGAACCTGCCCGCCCCGGCGGGGGAGAGCGCAGAAAATTCCGGCGATTTTCCTCTTGACAAACGCGAAAGCCGTGTTAGGATACTGTCAGGATTGGCCGGAGCGGTTGTGGTTTGCGCACAGGGCCGCGGGACCGAGAGACCGAGACACCGAGACACCGAGAGACCGTGGGGCTGTGAGACCTTGAGACCGTGGGACGGAAGGGGCAGCCTGGGGAAGGCAGCAGGCAACAGGCAGCAGGGCGGGAATCGGAACTCGGAGCACGGAACACGGAACACGGAGCCCGTAGCCGGGCCTGCCCTGCCCTGCGTAGCCTTGGCGAAGCAGGGAGCCGGTGGGCCGCCCGTCTGGAGGGACGCGCTCCGTCGCGTCCGCCCGGCCCGGAACACGGAACCGGTGGTCGGGCCTGCCACCGCGTCTTGACACGGCGCAGATTGCCAAACGAACCCAACGTCGCCAGATCATGGCCGACTGCAACGGCTTGTCAGTGAAGATGATACGTTCGATTGACGTGGTGCGGCCGATTGCCGTCGCCGTGCGAAACGAACCCAACGGGCGGGGCGGCAGCCGGCCAGCCGGGAGGAACGGGCTGGCGGCCAATCGCAGAGGGCGTCAAGTGTGCATCACATTAGTAAACAAAGACTTACGACCCATTCCTCACCGCGGCCTCAGCGTTCTCCGCGCTGGATTGCCGTTTGTCCGGCAGGCTGCCGGGGCTGGCCCGTCAGGCCTGGGTCCAGTCGAAGACGACGGACAATGCGTCGGTGCGGCGGTGGAGGAGGTCCTGGTACGCCCGCTGGCAGTCGCGGGGGTGCATCCTGGCGTACAGGCCCTCGACCTTCACGCGGCCCTCGGCCAGCCACTGGATCGCCCCGCGCAGGTTGCCGAACACGCTGCCGGTGCGGAAGTCGGTCGGGTGGCGGGCGATTTCCCATTCCCAGCCGCTGCGGAGCGTCACGTAGCCGCGAAAGACCGCCTCCAGAAGCTCCTGGGCGTAGATTTCCGTGAAACGCTTCCGCGGGACGCCCACCACCACCACCTCGCCGCGCTTCCGCACCACCCTGCACCCCTCCAGCACAGCCTGCTCGTGGCTGGAGCACTCCACCACCAGCGCAAAGCCGTTCAGCGGGTCGGCCTCGCCGAGCGGCACGGCCGGCAGAACGCGCCCCACGCCCTTGCGCTCGGCCTGCTTGCGCCGCGCCTCGACGGGATCGACGGCCGTCACGCGGTAGCCGCACGACTGGAAGATCTGCGCCGCCAGGTGCCCCACCGGCCCCAGGCCGGTCACCAGCACCTTGTCCGGCGGTCGGGCGGCAGTGGTGGTCAGGGTAGACATGCTCACGCACATCATCCGGGCATGGACGGCCGTTTCCGGGGCCAGCCCGTCGGGCACGGGTATGCAGGCGATCCGCGGGACGCGCTGCACGCTGCGATGCCCGCCGACGCCGTTAGGCCCGGTGCAGAAGACCACGTCGCCGGGCTTGATGTCCTTCACGTCCGCGCCGGTCTTGTCCACGCGGAACACAGCCGCGTAGCCCACAATGCCCGGGAACTTGTCGCCCAGGTACGCCATGCCCAGTTCCGTGCCGGGGCTTATCATGCTGACGATGGTCCGCCCGGTCAGTTCATCGCCGGCCAGGGGTTTCTCGTCGGCGGGCAGTTCAAGCAGTTCGGCCTTCTCGCGGGCCGTGATCGTCACCACGTAGTCCTTGCTCACAGCGGTACTCCTTCGTTCTTTGCCAGGTTGCGGAGGTGTTGGCCGGCGGCGGCGTACTGCTCCGGCGTGTCCAGGTGCTCCATGACAAACGGCAGGTCGCCCGACAGCTTGCCGACGGCGCGGACGTACGCGGCCAGGTCCAGCCCGCCCGTTCCGGGGGCGCACTCGTCGAGGTGGACGATCTCGCGGCTGGTCGCCTTCAGCGACAGGTCCTTGACGTGGCAGCTCTTGATGTGCGGGCCGAGCAGGCGAACCGTCTCGGCGATGAACGCGGCGAAGCCGTAGAACCGCCGCGGCGAACTGACCATGTTGATCGGGTCCAGGTGTACCGCGAAGCCCTTGCGGTCGACGGCCTTGATGAGGTCGAGGTACGTCTCGGCCGAGTCGGGAAAGATGATCGGCTTGGTCTCCAGCGTGTAGAAGGTGCGCGTGGGCTTGACGGCGTCGACGATCCGGCGGATGGATTCGACGATCATGTCGAACGTCTCGTCGGTGAAGTTCAGCGGGTGCGGGCCGTTGTGGACCTTCGCGTCGCGGCTGCCGGCGATGTTCACGCAGCAGACGGCCCCGATGCGCTCGGCCAGCGCCAGTGCCTTGGTGCACTTGTCCAGCGCCGCGGCGAGGACGGATTCGTCCGGGCTGATGGGGTTGCTCCAGGCGCCGACCTCGGCGATGACCACGTCGGCGGCCCTGGCGGCCTTGGCGTACGCCGCCACCGTCGCGTCGTCGGCGTCGGGGCCGACGGGGCAGTCGGCCGCGCGATGGCCCAGCCGCCGCACCTCCGCCGCCCAGTCCTCCGGCCCTTGGCACTTCTTGAACACTCTTCCGCCGAGTCGCATGCAATTCTCCTCGCGAATGGTCAACCAGTCGACGAATCAACCGCCTGACCAAGCACCTCGTGCACTTCCTTGAGCTGCCTGCGGATTTCGATCTTCTGCGGGCACTTCTCCTCGCACTGCCCGCACTCGACGCACTTGTCGGCGCGGCTTTCCGGCTTCAGCCGCCTATAGCCCCTCCGCGCGTGGTCCGTCAGCCCGTACACGCGGTGGTGGTTCAGCAGCTCGAAGCACCGCGGGATATTCACGCCGTTGGGGCAGGGCATGCAGTAGTTGCAGCCGGTGCAGTACAGGTCGGCCAGCTTCTTCAGCTCGGCCGCGGCGGCCTGCACCTGCCGCATCTCCGGAACCGACAGGGCGGCGTCGCCGCGCGAGCCGACCGCGGCGTTCTGCTCGACCATCGCCAGGCTGCCCATGCCCGACAGCGCGCAGCTCACGTCGGGGTTGGCCAGCACGAACCGCAGGGCAAGCTCGGGCATGGAGGACGTCCCGCCGGGCAGGAGCTTGCGCAGGGCGGGCGTGGGCGTGCGCAGCCGGCCGCCCCCGACCGGCCCCATGATCGCCACGCCGAGCCCCTTGCCCGCCGCGTGCGCGATCGCCGGGGCGTTCTTCTGGTCCAGCAGGTTGTACTGCACCAGCATCGCCTCGGCCCAGCCCTCATCGACCAGCCGGACGATGTTGGTCGGCGTGTCGTGGCAGGAGAATCCCACGTGGCGGATCAGCCCGTCGCGCTTCGCCCGCTCGGCCTCCTCGTCGAGGCGCCACGGGCGGACCTTCTCCTCCAGGTTCTTCCACGACAGGCCGTGTAAGTAGTACAGGTCCAGGTACTCCAGGCCCATCGTGCGGAGCTGCAGCTCCAGCGTCTTGCGGTAGTCGGCGCGGCCCTCCAGCTTCCACACCGGCGACTTCGTCGAAACGAACACCCGCTCGCGCCAGCCGTCCAGGAACCGCCCGAAAAGCGGCTCGCTCTGGCCCCAGCAGTAGCCGTGGCCCGTGTCGATGTAGTTGACGCCCAGCTCGAAGGCCCGATGGACGACGGCGACGGCTTCGTCGGCCTTCACCACGTGCTTGTCGCCCACCTCCTCGGTCGGCAGGCGCATCGCGCCGAACGACACGGCCGAAACATCCATCCCCGTCTTGCCGAACCTGCGGTAGATCATCCTGTCGTCTCGGCTCCCGGCCTTGAAACAGCAAACGCGGAGGATACCCGCCCTTGCCGACCGTTGGCAACCCCGGCGTCCGGCACGGCGCGACCGGCCCCGCATCTTCCCGCGGCCCGTGCATCCCGCGGCCGGTCTGGTACGATGGGCGGGCCATGCGAGACCTTCGCCAACAGATCAGCCGCGAGCTGCTGCCCCGCGTCCGCCGGCCGGGGCAGTACGTCGGCTGCGAGATCAACGCCCGCTGCGGCGACGTGCGCGCCGCGGAGGTGAGCGTGTGCCTGGCGTTCCCCGACACGTACGCCATCGGCATCAGCCATCTGGGCAGCCAGGTGCTGTACCACATGTTGAACGCGACGCCGGGCGTGGCGTGCGACCGGACGTACTGCCCGCAGCTCGACGCGGAGGCGGCGATGCGCGCCCGCGGGGTGGGGCTGTTCGGCTGGGAGAGCCGCGCCGCCGTCGGCGACTTCGACATCCTGGGCTTCTCGCTGTCCTACGAGCTGTGCGCCACCAACGTGCTGACGATGCTGGACCTGGCGGGCGTGCCGCTTCACGCGGCGGAGCGCGGGCGGGGGCATCCGCTGGTGGTGGGCGGCGACGCCCTGGCCGACACGCCCGAGCCGCTGGCGGAGTTTTTCGACGTGTTCCTCGTGGGCGACGGCGAGGCGCCGCTGGCGGCGCTGGTGGAGCTGGTCCGCCGCGCCAAGCGCGACGGCGCCTCGCGCGACGATGTGCTCCTGGCCGCCGCTTGCACGATACCCGGCGCGTATGTGCCCCGCTTCTACGCGCCCGCCCCCGCGCCCGATGGCAGTGCGATCCGCAATCCGCAATCCGCAATCCGCAATTCCGTGGTTCCGCTTCGCGGCGACGTTCCCGCCGTCATCGAGCACGTCCACATCGACGATTTCTCGCAGTCGCCAGCCATCACCGCACCGCTGGTCCCGCTGGCCGAGGCCGTCCACGACCGCGTGGCCATCGAGATCATGCGCGGCTGCCCGAACGCCTGCCGCTTCTGCCAGGCCGGGGCGGTGCGGCTGCCTGTGCGGCGGCGCTCGATTGAGGAGATTCTCGCGATTGCCCGTGCGGCCATCGCGGCCACGGGGTATCGCGAGGTATCGCTTCTGAGCCTCTCGTCGAGCGACTATCCGGGGCTGGGGGAGCTGATCGAGCGGCTGAACGGGGAGTTCGGTCCGCGCGGCGTGTCGGTGTCGCTGCCGTCGCTGCGTGCCGACAGCCAGCTCGAGCAGCTACCGAAGCTGACGGGGCAGGTCCGCAAGGGCGGGCTGACGATCGCCGCGGAGGCCGGCTCGCAGCGCCTCCGCCGCGCCATCCGCAAGCGGATCAGCGAGGAGGCGATGGTCCGCGGCGTGCGGGCGGCGTTCGCCGCCGGCTGGCGGAGCGTGAAGCTGTACTTCATGGCCGGCCTGCCCGGCGAGACCGACGCCGACGTGGAGGCGATCTTCGAGCTGTGCCGCAGGCTCAGCGACGCGAGGCGGGAGGTGGACGGGCACCGCGGCGCCATCGGCGCGGCCGTGTCGTGGTTCGTGCCCAAGCCGCACACGCCGATGCAGTGGTGCGCGATGCGCGACGCGGAGTACTTCTTCGGCGTGCGGGGGCGGCTGAAGGACCTTGCGCGGCGGACGCCGGTGCAGTTCCGTTTCCACCGCATCGAGCGGAGCATTCTGGAGGCGGTGATCGCCCGCGGCGGGCGCGGCATGGGGCGCGTCATCGAGGCCGCCTGGCGGGCAGGGGCGCGACTCGATAGCTGGGACGAGCACTGGGACTGGGACAAGTGGCTGGGCGCGTTCGAGCGGACGGGCATCGACCCGGCCGCCATCGCCCACCGGCAGCTTCCGCTCGATGAGCCGCTTCCGTGGGGGCACATCGCCTGCCCCCTGAGCGAGAACCTGCTCAAGAGCCAGTACCGGAGGATGGTGAAACAGTTGGGCATGTAGGAGCGGCGGAACGGTCAGGCCGCATAGACAGTTCTTCCCGTTTCCATGGCCGGGCGAATCACTGTGCCCACCAAGTCCCGGTAGGTCTCGACGTCCTGCTCGGTGACGACGACGACGTCGACGGGCTGGCGGATGCCCGCCAACCGGCGGTAGATGGCCTCGGCCGTCCTGCCGCGATGCGTGCCGTTGCGGACGACCACGAGCAGGTCCACGTCGCTGTCGAGGCGGGCGGCGGAAGCGGCGCGCGAGCCGAACAGGATGACCTTCAGCGGATGTGCAACCGCCACGATGCGGGAAAGGATCTCGTCGAGGTTGTCCGGCCCGGCCGGCATCTTCGGGCTCCCGCTACGTGTCCGAACGTACAGTACACCGCACCGCGGCGTGCGACCAGTGGCGATGGCCCGGGGCAAGCCGGTTGCGTTGTGGGTTCGGCGTTCCTCCACCGCCAAGGCGAACCACTCCGCAATCCTTACTCCGCGATCCGCAATTCCCGCCCGCCCATCGGGCGGGCCTCATCAGGCCTCCAGCTCGCCGACGATCTCCTCGACGAGGTCCTTGATGGTGACGATGCCGACGTGCCTGGCGCCGTCCTTGCCGGGCCCCGCCACCACAGCCAGACGCTTGTGCGCCCGCTGCATGTGGTACAGCGCGTCGGTGACGGTGGCCTCGGCGGGCAGGACCAGCGGCTCGCTCATGCGTTCGGCCGGTCGCTGGACGGCCTCGTCGGCCAGCACGTCGTAGACGTCGAGCACGCCGACGACCTGCCCGGCGGCGTCGCGGACGGCCAGGCGCGAGAAGCTGCTGTTCTGGGCGGCGCGGAGCATCTCGTCGCGCGAGGCGTCGCCGCGCACCGACGCCACCTTGCCCATCGGCACCATCACGTTGCGCAGGCGCACGTCGCGGAGGCGCATCACGCGGTCGGCCATCACCGACTGCACGTGCGTCATCGCCCCGCCGGCCTGTCCCTCGGCCAGAATCTCCGCGACGCGTTCCTGGGCGAGTCCCGGCCCTTGCCGCCCGCGCCGCGCCAGCCACAGCACCGCCGCCGACGCGCCCCGCACCAGCGGCGCCAGGCCCGTGACGGTGAAGACCGCGCTGGAGGCCCGCAGGAGGCCGCTGAGGCGGTACATGAGCCGCTCGGCGCGCAGGCGGAAGATGTTCTTGGGCACGCTGTCGCCGAGGACGAACAGGGCCAGCGTGGCCGTCAGTTCCGTGTAGATTTCCGCGGCGTGCGGGCCGGCGCCGCCCAGCAGAAACATCGTGGCGATCGCCCACGTCGCGGCGTAGCTGGTCAGGTTCGTGCCGATCAGCAGCACCGCCAGCAGCATCTCCCCGTGCCGCAGCAGGCCCGCCAGGCGCCGCGCCGGGCGGCTGCCCGCCGACGCCCGCAGGTCCAGGCGGATGCGGTTCAGCACGTACAGCCCCGTCTCCATGCCGCAGTACAGCCCGCACAGGGCGACGGCGACGCCCGCCGCGACCGCCAGGCCCGCCCACGCCGCCGCGCCGGCCGAGCCGATCATGGCCGGCCCTCCGCCAGGCGCAGCTCCAGCTTGTCCACGCGTCGCCCGCGCATGGACAGCACGCGGAAGCGGAGGTTGCCGTACTCGGCCTCGTCGCCGGCGGCGGGGATGTGCCCCAGCAGCGACGTGACGAACCCGCCGACGGTGCTGACCTTCCGCCCGCCCAGGTCGATCTCGAACGCCTCGGCCCACTCGTGGATGGGCAGGTCGCCGTCGATGGCGTAGACGCCCTCGCCGGTGCGCTCCACCAGCGGCGCGGCGGCGGCCTCGTGCTCGTCGGGCAGGTCGCCCACGATCTGCTCCAGGATGTCCTCCAGCGTGACGATGCCCGCCGTGCCGCCGTACTCGTCGACCACGATGGCGATCTGCGACCGCCGCACGCGGAGCTGCACCAGCGCCCGCTCCAGGTTGGCCGCCTCCGGCAGGAACGGCACCTTCACCACGAGCTGGCGCAGGGGCGTGGCGGGCTGGACCAGCAGGCGCTTGGCGTGCACGATGCCGATCATCTGCCCCGGGTCGCGCTCGTAGACGGGGATGCGCCGCAGGTGCGTCCGCCGGATGAGCTGCACCAGCCCCGCCGGAGGGCTGTCCACGTCGTAGCAGATCACGTCCACCCGCGGCACCATCACCTCGGCCACGCGAATGTCCGTCAGGTCGAGGATCTCCTGCAGCAGCGCGTTGGCCTGGTGGTCGATGATGCCCCGCCGCGCCGTCAGGTCCAGCAGCGCCCCCAGCTCGTCGGCGGTGATGTTCTGCCCCGCCGCCGCACGAGGCGCCAGCATCCGCGTCAGCGGGGCGACGGCGACCTTGTTGATGACCCGCACCGCCGGCGAAAGCCCGCGCCGCAGGACCACCAGCGCCGGCGCGGCCGTCGTCGCCCACCGCTCGGCCATGCCGAGCGCCGCCAGCTTCGGCAGCACCTCCCCGCACAGCACGACAATCAGCAGGGGCAGGACCCACACGGCCACCGCCGCCCAGTCGGCCATGGCCACGCGGTCGTTCAGCGAGTGCAGCAGCACCGAGGAGATGCCGAAGAACGCCACGTTCACCAGCAGGTTGCCCAGCAGGAGCGACTGGAGGATCCTCTGCGGCCGGGCCATGAGCCAGGCCACCTTCCGCTCGGCGCCCCGCGAGCGGCCGAGGCGGAAGAGCTGGCCCGGCGTGAGGCTGAACAGGGCCGTCTCCGAGCCGCTGAAGAAGGCCGAGAAGCACAGCAGCGCAGCCAGGAGCACGAGCTCCCACGCCCGCGAGGCGAGGAATTCAGCCCAACTCAAAATTGCGTCCTCCGCGGGCGCCGACTTGGCGGTCATCTTCGATCATCGCAAGGCGCGGCGATTCTACCCCCCGCCCGCTCCGCCCGCCATACGCGCCTGACCCTCAGCCCATCGCGCGTCCCGCAATCGCAAATCGCCAATCGGAAATGCGCAACCCCCTACCACTTTCCCGGCAGGACCAGGACGTTGTCGTGGCCGCAGACCAGCACGTCGGCCAGCTCCAGGCAGTCGCGCAGCGTGCGCAGGGCGGCCTCGGTGTCGGCGCAGCCCTCCCACACCTGCCCGCGGCGGACGTGCGCGGCTGGTATGGCTGCGTCGCCGGGGATTACGACCGTCATCGTCGGCGGGGTGAGCAGCAGGCCCGCCGAGCCGGGCGACGGCCCGGCCATCGGGTACACCGTCACCTGCTCGTCGAACTGCTCCGGGGCCGCCCGGAAGCGGTCCAGAAGGCGAAGGTCGTCGTCCACCGCCTCGGCGTCGGTCGGGTCGAGCCGCTCGGCGGAGCCCTTCAGCTCCTCCAGGTGCCGGCGGTACGCGGCCAGCTCATCGGCGTGCGTCCACCAGGCCGCGTCGGGCATGGCGCCAATGCTCCGCCGGTGCACCGGGCGCAGCGTCGTGCAGAACACGTCGGTGACGTCGGCGAGCGCCCGGCCCGTCCGCTCGCCGAAGCGCGCCGCCAGCGCCGCCGCCGGCAGCGACGGGTCGACCAGGACCAGCCGCTGCCCCGCCGTCACAAGCGTCGTCGTCGCGTGCGCGGTCCGCAGTGGGGCCGCCTCCCCCCACAGCCGGTTCCGCGAAAGCGTCCCGATGCTGATCACGCAGAAGTCCACCGCCATCGGCCGAGCCTTTCCACAAGCAGCCTACTCGCCCGCGGGGCGGTTCTCAACGCCGGGCGCGGGCTGCGAGGGCGGGAGGGGCTTC
>Ga0172364_10005493_pt1 | contig 10091 bp, 12 predicted proteins | sample LakKivSesite10cm_FD_114545 | JGI IMG/M metagenome (GOLD analysis project Ga0172364, IMG submission 114545) | Sediment microbial communities from Lake Kivu, Rwanda - Sediment site 10cm | ecosystem: Environmental > Aquatic > Freshwater > Lake > Sediment | place: Rwanda: Western Province, Lake... | reverse complement strand
GAAGAATTTGCTAAAAAACGTGGTGAAGGTGCTGCTAAAATAGCTGAAAATGCTCAATCAAAAGGAGGTTTAGCAATGTTAACTTATAATCATTTTAAAGTTAAAGCTCCTTACTATGGTAAAGCCGCTAAAGGTAAATTTGACGAGAAAAAAGCTAAACAAGAATTTAATCAAACTTTAGGTAAAATTTCTCTTAATATGTCTCCTGTAGAATTTCAAAGAGAGGTGGGACGTTTAGAGGTTTTAGGTGAGTTGTTGATTCGCAACAAAAAATAACATGCTTAATGAAAATATTCCTTACTTTAAATGTTTAGTAAGACGTTCTCATTATACCCATAACATTAAGGACGAAAATACCTATGATAATGCTTACGCATTTGGTATTCAATCTATCACAGGTAAAATTTTAACCTTCCACATCATGACTGATTTTGGAATGGTAAGATCTAGAGTCCCTATTTCAGAATTATTTATTAAACCACCTACAAAAGACATTCCCTTTTATTTTAAACAATTGTGGGATTGTTTTAGTGAAAATGTTGCTATAAAAAAATATTCATTTTTATTGGAAAAAAGATGTCAAGTTGTTCTAAGAGATAAAACTAAAATTTGGGCAACTTATCTTTTTACTGTAGATTGGTATGATAATCCATACTCCGATGAACCGACTGATTATAAAGCCGGTCATGTATTGGTAGCCGATGATGGTTACTTATTATGTATGCCAAATAACAGAATATATTGGAGAGACTCTAACTGGGTTACTGCTGAATTTCCTATGAATCCTAAAGACATTAAGGTAGACGAAACCCTACCAGCAGTTGAATCAGTTGCTGATAAATGGATCACTGAAGACACAGATTCTTTCTACTACGATATTGACTCAGTTAATAAGTAGATGTTTACTATTAGTACATATATCGAAAAAACTAAGGATAAAGGCTTTGGTGTTTTTGCAAAAGAGTTTATTCCTAAAGATACTATTATTTGGGAATTTATAGAAGGCTTAGATATTAAGATTCATAAAGATACTCTAGAAAAATTAAACACCATTCAGAAAAATTTTATAGATGTTTATTTTTGGAGAGAAGGAGATCACTTTTACTCATCATGCGATCATTCAGTTTTTCAAAACCATAGTAGTATATCTAATTCAATAACTAGTGGGTCCTTATACATGGTAGCATCCGAGGATATTCAACCCGGTGAAGAAATAACTGTTAACTATTCACATTTCGACGATAGTTATAGTGAGTACGCCCATACATTCATACAGTAAATTATGATAGTAGAAAAATTAAAAAGATGGTTTGATGAACTTACTATTCCTAGACCGGAGCTAAGTAACATGCCTATCTGTCCATTTGTTAAACCGGTTATCAAACTCCAAGAATATACAATTGAAGAAACCGATCTAGATAGTATCGCATTTCAAGTTAGTAATGCTAACGTACAAGTTTATAAAGTCTGTATCTTTTACTTACCTAATTACGAAATTTACGAAGTAGAAGCATTAGAAGCAAAAACTGAACTGTTGAATCGTACTTTTAGAAGCAGTAATAAAGTAGTACTTGATAATGATCCTAGATCCCCTTTCACTATTAACGGAATAACCACTAACTTCCCAGACTGTTACATATGGGTGGTACAGGACCTAGAAGATTTGCTTTCTAAGTCAAACAATCTTAAATTAACTAACTACTACAATTGCTGGACTGAACAACAATTAAATGGATTAACTGAATGGAGAAACCTTACAGAGACATAGAAGTTACTAATGAATATATCATTCGTGAGTTCGATGAAAATATTGACCCCATAGAATTATTATGGCATCGAGATGACGAAGATAGAACCGTGGAGATACTTGGAGAAACTGATTGGCAGTTACAGCTAGATAATAGCTTGCCAACTTCCTTAAATGAAGCTATATTTATAAAAAGACATGAGTGGCACCGAGTGATTAAAGGAACCGGTACTCTTAGGTTAAAAATACATAAGTCATGAAACAAACACTAATATGGATTATTGTTTTGGTTTTTGGAATAGGTATTGTGTATACCCGTTTTTTTAAACCGGCAGAGAAACTACCCGATGTTTCTATCTACGAAAGAAGAATTGATTCTTTGAATAACGAGATTAAACTAAATCACCAAAAGGTGAAACAACTAGACTCTTTAGCTGACATTCAGAAGGCTAAGATAAACAAACTGGAATTAAAACTAAGTCAAACCGCAGCTCAAGCTGCCAGAGAACAAAAACAACATGAAGAAGATCTTAAGCGTCTTAATGCTATGTCTAATAGCGATGTCGCCACTCTATTCTCAGAAAGCTTCAAGTGATACTTGTAGAGTACCTTGTGCTGCTTTGAAGAAAGCCTTAATTGTTAGAGAGGAAAGACTCTACTGTGGAACTCAGTTGGGTTTTGCCCGTGATTCTATTTCAAACCTACAGGAAATTATCTTTGCAAAAGATACTATTATCTTCCATAGAGATAGTACAATCAATGTTTTTAAAGCTAATGAAAAGAATTACAAAGAGGTTGTAAATAATAAAGATTCTATAATTACAATTTACGGTAAAGAAATTGAGAATCTAAGAACATCGAGAAACGGAGCTTATGCGGTTGCGATAGTAACTATAGTCCTTTCTCTATTCTTTGGTCTATGAGTCAACCAGATTTAAAATCAGTCATCCGGCAGGAATACATTAAGTGCGTAGTTGATCCTATTCACTTTATGAAAAAATACTGCTATATTCAGCACCCATTACGGGGTAGAATCTTATTTCATTTATATCCTTTTCAGGAAAAAGTACTAAAACACTTCCAAGATAACCCATATTCTATCATTTTAAAGTCAAGACAGCTAGGTATTTCGACTTTAGGAGCAGGATATGCACTGTGGTTAATGCTTTTTCATAAAGATAAAAACGTTTTAACCCTTGCAACCACACAAGCAACTGCACGAAATCTTGTATCAAAAGTGCAGTTTATGTATGAAAACTTACCTTCTTGGTTAAAAATTGATGCAGAAGAAAAGAACAAACTGAGTTTACGGCTATCAAACGGGTCTAAAATCACAGCTAAATCATCAAATTCAGATGCTGCTCGTTCAGAAGCCGTATCACTACTATTAATTGACGAGGCCGCGTTCATCGATAACATTGCCGAAACATGGGCATCCGCCCAACAGACTTTAGCTACGGGTGGCGGTGCTATCATACTATCAACTCCTTGCGGAACCGGTAACTGGTTTCACCAAACCTGGGTTAGAGCTGAAGCAAAAGAGAATGAATTTTTACCAATTAAATTACCTTGGTATGTACACCCAGAAAGAGATCAAACCTGGAGAGATGCTCAGGATAATCTACTAGGAGATCCACGTCTGGCAGCACAGGAATGTGATTGTGACTTTGCTACTTCTGGGGATATTGTATTCTACGGAGAGTATTTAGAGTTCTACCAGCAGACCTACATCAGAGACCCTATGGAAAAACGTGGTGCTGATCAAAATTTATGGATTTGGGAACCCGTTGATTACTCAAGAAGCTACATGGTAGTAGCTGACGTAGCTAGAGGTGATGGAAAAGACTGCTCAGCCTTTCATATCATCGATATTGAGAATAACACTCAGGTAGGAGAATATAAAGGGCAGTTAGGAACCAAGGATTTTGGTCATTTACTAGTAGGTATAGCATCAGAATACAATCAAGCATTACTTGTAATTGAAAATGCTTCTATTGGATGGTCAACAATCCAGACTGTAATCGATAGAGGGTACGATAATCTCTACTATTCACCTAAAGGAGGTAATGTTTCTGCTGATTCTTACTTTGATCAATACGATTATAACTCAAATATGGTAGCTGGATTCTCTATGAATGCCCGTACTAGACCGTTAGTAATCGGTAAATTTCAAGAATACGTTAACGAAAAAGCAGTTACTATTCATTCCAAACGCTTAATCGAGGAAATGAAAGTGTTTATATGGAAGAATGGCAGAGCAGAAGCTCAAGGCGGTTATAATGACGACTTAGTAATGGCTTTCGGTACCGGAATGTACATTAGAGACACTGCTTTAAAGTTCAGACAGCAGGGATTAGACCTTACCCGTAATGCATTAAATAATATTACAGTATCTAAACCTTCTTACCAAGGAGTATACCTACCTTCTCACGTAGCTAACCCGTATGAAATCGATAACGGTAAAGGAGGAAAGGAAGATATAAGCTGGATTTATTAACTATTTATACTTATATTATTACTTAAACAATGGCTGATACCAGTATATTTTCGAGATTACGTAGATTATTTTCTACAGATGTTATTATCCGGAACGTCGGTGGTGATCAATTAAAAGTAGCTGATACTAACCAAATTCAGATGTCAGGAGAGTTAGAAAATAACTCTTTGATGGCTAGATACAATAGAATCTATACAACATCACCAACATCTCTTTACGGATACCAATCTTCTTTTAACTATCAAACATTAAGAACGCAGTTATATTCTGAATATGATGCAATGGATACTGATGCAATCATTGCTTCAGCTCTTGATATTCTTTCAGAAGAATCTACCCTTAAGAATGATATGGGAGAAGTTCTTCACATTAAATCTAGTGACGAGAATATACAAAAGATTCTTTACAATTTATTCTACGACGTATTAAACGTTGAGTTTAACTTAAGTTGGTGGATTAGGAATATGTGCAAATATGGAGACTTCTTCTTAAAATTAGAAGCTTCAGAAAAGTTTGGTGTTTATAATGTAATTCCTTTTGCTGCATTTAATATTGAAAGACAAGAACGTTACGATGCAGAAAATCCAACCGCTGTTAGATTTAGATATGATCCTGATGGGCTAGCTGCTGATACATACGGGTATTTCAAGACCCCAAACCAGCATGATGCTAAGTCAATTTACTTTGATAACTATGAAGTAGCTCACTTCCGTTTATTAACGGATGTTAACTTCCTTCCTTACGGCCGTTCTTATATTGAACCTGCTAGAAAATTATTCAAGCAGTATACTTTGATGGAAGATGCGATGTTAGTTCATAGGATCGTAAGAGCTCCTGAGAAGCGTATTTTCTATATGAACGTAGGCGGTATTCCTCCTGCAGAAGTAGAGAACTTTATGCAGAAAGCTATCTCTAAAATGAAGCGTACTCCTTATATTGACCAGCAAACAGGTGAATATAACTTAAAGTATAACATGCAGAACTTAATGGAGGATTTCTATATCCCTGTTAGAGGTAATGACACTGCAACTAAGATTGATACTTTAGGAGGATTACAGTACGACGGTATTACAGACGTAAATTACTTAAGAGATAAGTTGTTTGCTGCTTTGAGAATACCAAAAGCATTCTTAGGGTATGACGAGAAGTTACAAGGTAAAGCAACCCTTGCCGCAGAAGATATTCGCTTTGGTAGAACAGTAGAAAAGATCCAAAGAATCATAACTTCTGAATTATATAAGATTTCTGTTGTGCATCTATACATCCAAGGCTACAGAGAAGAAGAATTAACCAACTTCGAATTATCGTTAACAACTCCTTCTATCATTTATGATCAGGAAAGAGTAATGTTATTGAAAGAAAAGATGGAACTTGCTCAATCAATGATGGAGTCTCAATTGATTTCATCTGATTGGATTTACGATAATATCTTCCACTTAAGTGCAGACGAGTATGATGAGATGAGAGAGCTAGTTAAAGAAGATGCTAAACGTAAATTCAGATTATCTCAGATTGAAAACGAAGGAAATGATCCTTTAGAGACCGGTGAAACTTACGGTACTCCTCACGACATTGCTACTTCATACGGTAAAGGTAGGGTATACAGCAGACCTGGTTCAGTACCCGATGGATATAATAGAGATGAACCTATTATGGGTAGACCTGAAGAAAAAGGTTCAAACATTAACACTACTAACGATCCTTTAGGAATGGATAGATTAGGTAGAAAAGTAATGAAAACCGATGACCAGCAAGGTTACAGTAGAGATAATACTTCACCATTTGCATTAGAGAATACTAAAAAAGAATTTTCAAAACATAGAAAAGTCCTTGATACCCTAACACCAAAAAAGATGATTTTTGAATCAGAAAGAAAAGCAAACGATTTATTAGACGAGAGCCAAATTAGGGAATAAACTTTTAACATATATTTATTATAAAACCATCGATAGATGTCAATAAAACATTCAAAATTTAGAAATACAGGGCTTCTTTTTGAACTTCTGGTAAGGCAAATCACCTCCGATACGTTAGAAGGTAAGAATTCTGCCGCTATCAATATCCTCAAAAAGTATTTCGTTAACACTGAATTAGGGAAAGAATATAAACTTTACGAGCAAGTTACTACCTATAAGAATCTAAGTGAAGCAAAAGCTGAATTAGTCATCAATACTTTAGTAGAGACATCAACAAAATTAAAAAGATCTGAAATTAGAAAGCAGAAATACAACTTAGTTAGAGAAATTAGAGATAGTTACAACGTAGAGAAATTTTTTAAAGCTAAAGTTACCAATTACAAAGTATTTGCTGCATTAAATAACCTAATTGAAAATCAATCTTCAGAAAAAGTAGCTCCAGATACGGTAATTAACAATAAATTATCAATCCTAGAGCACTTGACAAAAGCACCTGTAGTAGCTCCTTCAGATGAGTTACTTGAAGAATACAAAGGATACGGAAAAGATGTTAGAATCTTAACGTACAAAATGCTTCTTGAGAAATTTAATGAGAAGTATGATCACTTGACAGTGAAACAAAAAGAGGTTTTAAGAGAGGTAATCACCTCAGTAGATAATACAGACAAGTTAAAAGAGTATTACAATACAAGAATCGTTGAAGTACATGAATTACTTCAGAAAAAGACTATAGAACTTAAAGATGAGGTATTAAAAATTAAAATTACCGAAGTTCTCAAGTACGTTAAGCCTTTAGAAAAGACAGAAAAAGTTACCAACGATGCAATCATTAACTTGTTACAGTATTACGAACTTGTTAATGAATTATAATGGCCACCAGACAGCAGCTAAAAGACGAGCTTAAGAAACAGCTCAAAGAGGTATCAACCTCTGGAGCAGCTGGCAGCTATAACACCCCCTATGCTTTTAATCCAAACAAGAATGCCCAAGGCACTTCACGTAACTACTACTTGAAGATGGGCTGGAAATTAGTTAATAAAGCTAAAACCAGGAAAGCAGCCAAGGGTATGGAGTACAAAGATCTTTGGAAATAAACAATACCTATTTATAACATATGAAAAGCCTACAAAATCAATACAATCTTATCAAAGAAGGTAGAGGCAATAAAGAAATCTTCTTAAAAGAAGCTAAAGCTCAATTCCCTCAGTATATTACCAACGTTCAAACGTTTGACCAAGTTATCCACTCATTAACCGAGAAGGGTATCATCAACGAAGCTATGGTATTAGTATCAGCAAATAGACCAACAACTCCAGATTGGTTCAAAGTCTTTAATGAAAACGTTAAAGCTGAACTAAAAGAAACAGATGAAACTGTTGAGGAAATGGAGACTAAAGGGTACGATTATAAAGATAGTAAGAATAATAACAATATCTCTACAGCAGAGATCTTAACTGGTTATTATGCTGAAATGAAAGATCCTAAGAATGCTGAAAAGACTGAAACTGAAATTAAAGCAATTGTATTTAAGAATCTTGAAAAAGATCCTTTATATTATGTAAAAGACGGTCAGTTTGGCATTAAAGGTTTAGGGTATACTGAAGATCATCCCGGCTTAGGTCCTACAAAAGAAGTAACAGGCAAATACAAATCATCTGGAATGGAACCTGTTAAATTAAATGAAGTATTTTACGGAGATTCTGATGGGGATTATGATGCTGATCAAGAAGATGAGCAGATGGCTTACTACTATTATGACAAAGGTCTCGAAGCTTATAGTGAAGGAGATTATTTAAAAGCAGATAAATACTATACAACTGCTTTAAGATACGGAAGTTCTCTAGGATTCACAGAGGTAGATTTGCCTCCTTACGAAAAAGCAACCGGTTCATCTTTAGAAGAAGGAGAAGAAGAAAAAGAATACATTATCTATACTTTCTCGTACAACACTCCTGAAGATAAAGAGATCTGGGATAACACTTTACGAACCAGACGCGATGCTAAACTACGAGTTAACGGCTACAATATGGATACCCAAGAGTCTGATAGATATGGCACCATGACAAAATCAGAATGGGAAGCTCAATACGGCCCTTTATCAGAACACAGAATTGCATTATCAGAAGCTAAGAAAAGAGCTATTGAAAAACACATCAAGGAAATTGAAAAGATGGGTGAGGTAGCAGCTTGGGAGCATAGAATTGGTAAAATTCAAGAGAAAATTGAAGAATTAACTAACAAAATGACTGTGACTGAAGGTGACGATGTTAAGGAGTATGTAGATAAAAAATTGGTTGGAGAGTTAAAAAAGGATATCAAACTTTTAGAAAAGAAAAAAGCTCTATACGAAAAGCAAAAAGCAAAAGCAGCTAAGAAAGTAACTGATAAATCAGCCATGCAAAGTGCTGCAGGTGAAGGTGCTACTGTAATGGAGAAAGAAGAAAAACCTCACACTCCTCCAACAGATCCTGATAGAGAAAGAGCATTTGCTTCTATGAAAAGAGACACTGCTCCAAAGCCAAAAAAAGAATCTTGGTCTGGTATGGTTAGAGAATTGATTAACCAGAAGAATTTAAAATTAAAATAATGGATAAGAGTTTACTTATTGAAACTATATCCTTTCAGCCCAAGCCTTTAAAATTAACAGAAAGTAAAGGCAGTTCTGGTCTACCATTAATGGAAGGTGTCTTAGCTACTGCTCAAGTAAAGAACGGTAACGGAAGGTATTATAGCAAAAAACTCTGGGATAGAGAAATCAGTAAGTACATGGATTCTGTTAAGCAAAATAGGGCAGTCGGTGAGTTAGATCACCCTGAATCTACAGTTATTAACTTAAAAAATGTATGTCATAACATTAAAGACATCTGGTGGGATGGCGATAATATCATGGGCAAGATTGAAATTTTACCTACCCCATCAGGGAATATCCTACAAGCATTAATAGCTTCAGGTATCACCGTTGGTGTATCATCTAGAGGAATGGGTTCAGTTAGACAGATGGGAGAGACTTTAGAAGTTCAAGATGACTTTGAATTACTGTGCTGGGATTTCGTATCTACTCCATCAAATCCTGGATCATGGATGACTCCTTTGCATGAAGGACTAGATAAGACCTCAAAGGACTATAATAAAGCCAATGAAATCATAAGAGAAATCTTATGTGCTCACGGCAGCTGTCCTTTATTTTAACCCCTCTTGGGATAGTATCCCTTGACCGACCCTCCCTTAAAAAAGGAGGGTTTCTTATTTTTTGAAAAAAGTACATATATTTATATTTGTATGTACTACGATCAATGTGGTACTTAAAATGCTCTACAAAACAATTATTACGCTCCAATTAATAAGCGTACTTCCCAAAAAAAATTATTATTAGGAAAATGACAAACAGAGACTTGTTAAAAGAGGCTATTGCTGATGCAAAAGCTGTAAAGGAAGTCGCTATCACTAATGCAAAAGCTGCGTTAGAAGAGGCTTTCACACCACATCTTAAAGAGATGTTCGAAAGGAAAATGCAGGACATGGAAGAAGAAATCGAAGAGACAGTAACCGAAACCGAAGAAACCGAAATGAGTGAATCAGAATTAGAAGAGCTTTTAAGAGAGCTTGATGAAGCTGAAGAGCCCGTAATGGAAGCCGAAGAAGAAGAGGAAACCGAAGAGGAAGAATCTGAAGAAGAAGGTGAAGACGATGAAGTTGAAATCGACCTTGAAGAAATGACCGAAGAGGACTTGAAGAAATTTATCGAAGAAGTGGTAGACGAAATGATCGAAGCTGGTGAATTAGAAGCCGGACACGAAGGTATGGAAGATGAAGTTGGTGCTATGGAAGAGCCTGAAGAAGGCGCCGAAGAAGCTCCTGCAGAAGAAGAAATGCCTGTAGCCGAAAGTGTATTGAATGAAGCTAGTGATGCTATCGAAATTGCTAAATTAAT
>Ga0172364_10005491_pt1 | contig 10092 bp, 11 predicted proteins | sample LakKivSesite10cm_FD_114545 | JGI IMG/M metagenome (GOLD analysis project Ga0172364, IMG submission 114545) | Sediment microbial communities from Lake Kivu, Rwanda - Sediment site 10cm | ecosystem: Environmental > Aquatic > Freshwater > Lake > Sediment | place: Rwanda: Western Province, Lake... | reverse complement strand
TAGGATGCTTAAGGCGTTGGACTTTAACCTCAGAAAGTACCACATGAACGAGGGGCATTCAAGCCTTCTCACGCTTGAGTTGATGAAAACGAACGACATGGACCCAGACAAGGTGAGGAACCTTTGTATCTTTACAACGCATACTCCAGTTGAGGCTGCTTTCGACAAGTTCTCCTATGACTTGGTGCAGGAGCTGCTTAACGACGAGTTCCCCTTGGACACGATGAAGAAGGAAGGTGGAACTGACAAGTTAAACATGACCCTTCTAGCTTTGAACCTAAGTAAATACATTAACGGCGTAACTAAGGCGCACATGGAGTTTTCTAAGAAGCTTTTTCCTGGGCACACAATCTGGGCAATAACGAACGGTGTCCACTCCTACACTTGGACCTGTGATGACTTCAAAGAGCTCTTTGACAAATACATTCCCGGATGGGCGAACGAACCGGAGCTTCTTGTAAGGGTTGACGGAGTCCCGAACGATGAGTTGTGGAAAGCACACATGAACGTTAAAGAAAACCTTTTAGACTTCGTTAACAAAAAAACAGAAAGCGACATGGACCCTTCTGTGTTGACGATCGGTTTTGCCAGAAGAGCCGCAGCTTACAAACGGGCAACCCTAATCTTCTCTGACGTTTCTCGGCTAAGGGAGATATGTAAAAGAGGTAAATTACAGCTGATCCTTGCAGGGAAGGCACATCCCAGAGACGTTTCCGGCAAGGACATAATTAGGGAAATCTATCGTTACAAAATATTGCTTAAAGACGAAATAAAAATTGCTTACTTGGAGAATTACGACATTGACATGGCAGCCAAACTCACATCAGGGGTCGACGTGTGGTTGAATACTCCCTTACCTCCGCTTGAAGCTTCTGGCACAAGCGGGATGAAGGCAGCGCACAACGGCGTCATCAACTTCAGTGCGCTGGACGGCTGGTGGATAGAAGGCTGCATCGAGGGAGTAACAGGCTGGTCAATCGGTCCGTCGCCGGAGGAGCAGCTGACAGAAGAAGAGAGAAGAATTCGGGAACTGCAAGACCTTTACAATAAGCTTGAGTATCTGGTGGTTCCCACGTATTACAGGAACAGGGACGCATGGGTGACCATGATGGAGAACTCCATAGGCAAAGTTGCGTACTACTTCAACAGCCACCGAATGATGCGGAGATACGTGACAGAAGCATACATACTATAATCCGTTTTTTGTAATTACTCGCTTTTTTGTAAGGGACTCTTTAAAATTCTAATTATAGTTTGAACGTTTCTGAAAACCCATTATTTTATCTCTTCTATTGGGCAAAATGGGGCAAACTGATAGAAAGCAAGAAATATTTAAATATCATAAATAAAATATAATTTCACGTTAGGGGAGACCTCAATTGAAGCGAAAGATGAAAGAAAGCCTGCTCATAGGACTGAGTATAATTATGTTGACCTACATTCTGGAATTTAGACTTCTGCAACTTGCCCAAGTGCCGATAATATCAGAGGAGCAAAAGCCATCGAACTTAATCGTAATATTTGGTGCGAATATGACTGATATCCATTGGATGATAATACCAAGTGAGAACGTAACAATACCTGATTCACTGATACATAACTTTCCTGATGTCCCCTAGCAACTAAATATGTTGCAAAGAAAGACATAACCATTTTTTCCTGTCTCAGAGAATGGAACATTTCAAGAATGGATTAATGGAAAGACATTTTTAATGGTTTTTGAACTTTATTTATTTAATCATTGGGAGCCAAAAGAGAAGGCGGAAGGGCAAAACTCGTTAAGCACGCATTGGTTACATTTAGGCTTTTTTGCTGTGCAGACCCTTCTGCCGTGAAATATGAGGAGGTCGGAGAATCTCAGCCAACATTCTTTAGGAACAATCTGCATGAGGTCCGCTTCAATTTTTTCTCTAGTCTTGCTTTGGGTAAGCCCAAGCCTCTTAACCAGCCTCAAAACATGAGTGTCAACTGCTATGCCCTCTGCAATTCCGTAAGCGTTCGAAAGCACAATGTTAGCTGTTTTCCGCGCGACACCAGGAAGCTTCATCAGCTCCTTCATTGTTCGAGGAACCTTCGAACCAAACTCTTCAACAAGCATTCGACAAGCATCCCTTACCCGTTTAGCTTTCGCCCTGTAGAACCCTGTTTGCTTAATTTCCGTCTCAAACTTCGCAAGGTCAGCCTTCGCATAATCCTCCGCGGTTCGGTACTTTTTGAACAAGCTTTTCGTGACTTGGTTAACCTTCGCGTCTGTGCATTGGGCAGCAAGAATGGTCGCAACCAACAACTCAAGAGGATTACTAAATTCCAGCGAGATTTTTGCGTCTGGATGCTCTTTCTCTAGAAGAATGAGAATTTTTGCCACCTTTTCTTTAGGTTCTAACACATTGTCCTTCAACACGAGTCCCCCGGAACACTGCAATTGGTTTGAATCCTTATATTATTTTATGTTTTTGTCAGTTTACCCTTTCGGTTTCACCCATACATTTGGTATCATAAATTTGCTGAACTAGTTTACTTGCCTTTATCTATTTCTGCTATGAGATTCTCAACCTTTTTTCTTATGATATCGCGGACTTCTCGAAACTTCTCTATGCCTTTCCCAGATGGGTCTTCTATTTGCCAGTCTTCAACTCGTTTCGGAACAATTGGGCAGGCGTTTCTGCCACAGCCCATGAGAACAACCTTGTCGGCTTCTTGAACCATCTCCGCTGTGACCATTTTTGGCTTATGACCAGAGATGTCTATTCCAGCCTCCTTCATAACCTGAACGGCTAAAGGGTTCACTCTTTCTGCAGGCATGTTACCCGCACTTTTGGCGATAACCTTATTGTTGGCTAAAGCGTTCAGAAAGCCTTCAGCCATCTGGCTTCTACAGGCGTTTTCAACACACACGAAAAGAACGTGCTTCACGAGATTGCACCTATATTTATTATGGTTGGGTCTTCTTTACAAACATTACGGGATTCTTATGACTAAAAAATTCGAAAGGGTCAAAATGCTTAAATTATTTTCAGCCTTATTGAGCTATATATTCGGTTCTTGTTGGTAGTTTGGAGATATGAAGTCGGAAAAACGTGTTGCAAAGCCAAGGAAAAGGCTTGAAAGGCTTATTTGTTCAGGTTTGGTTCCGCCAAAAGCCTTGAACGAGTACGCTTCTGAATTGAGAAAAACCGTAGAGGAAGTTGTGGTTCCCAGCGTTCTTGAAAAGCAAAGTAATTTACTGAAAGCTCTCAGCGACGAAACAAGGTTGAAGATGCTGCGGCTTCTCAGCATGAGGGAAATGTGCGTCTGCGAGTTAACCGTAGCCTTGGACATGACCCAGCCAACAGCGTCTCACCACCTTAACATACTGAAGAACGTGGGACTGCTGGAAGACCACAAAGAAGGCACATGGACTTTCTATCGAGCAGTAAATCCAAAAGCTATCAAGCAATTTCTTACTTTTCTCGACTCAATGACCTAAAAAGTCTCTTAGCATAATCTCCGCGAAATTTGCATTGAAAATATCTCAATGTTTTTGAAAGATTAAATCGAAGAATTTAAATCTATTAATCTTTATCTTTAGACTTTACTGTGGAATCTAGAATGGCAGATAAAAAGGCTGAACTCGGAGTTTTTGAAAAATACTTAACGTTATGGATTGCCTTGTGCATAGTCGCTGGTTTAATTGTCGGTAAGTTTCTACCACAGTTTGGGCAATTTATGGATTCGCTTAAATTTTATAATCTGTCAGTCCCAATAGGCATCCTCCTTTTCTTTATGATGTATCCGACGGTTCTGGGAATACGGTTCAGCGACATAAAGAAGGCGGTTAATAAGCCTAAGCCGTTGCTTGTCACGATAATTGCTAACTGGTTGATAGCTCCACCTTTGATGACGCTTTATGCAAACGTTTTCTTGGCGGGAAATCCGCAATACATTGCAGGAGTAATTCTTCTCGGCTTATCCCCATGTACAGCCATGGTTATGTGGTGGATGTTCCTTGCGAAAGGCGACATGGCGCAGGGACTGATAAACACCGCAATCAATGCCTTGTTAATGTTGCTTCTCTACGCCCCACTGGCGGCTTTTTACTTGGGCGTAAGCAGCATCCCTGTGCCGTGGGAACTGATTGCCGTAAGTGTTTTAGCCTTCATCGCGTTGCCTGTCGCCTCTGGCGCTGTTTCCAGAAAGGTAATAATGGGAAGGAAAGGCGAGGAATGGTTCAATGACACGTACCGAACGATTGTTGGAAAAATATCCATCATTGCTTTGCTGACAACTTTAGTAGTTCTTTTTTCGTTTGAAGGGGAAGTTATCCTCAATAATCCTCTCTTAGTCGTTTATCTCGCCACGCCGAACCTGATGCATTATGCCACAATGATTGCGTGGACTTACCTTCTTGGGTACTTTGCAGGATGGACGTACGAAACTACTATTGACACAACCCTCATAGGGTCAAGCAGCCACTTCGAAGTCGCCATCGCTGTCGCAACAACCCTTTACGGAATAGGCTCAGGAGCTGCGCTAGCCACAGTCATCGGTCCGTTAATGGAGGTTCCACTGATGCTTTCGCTTGTGAAATTAGGGTTGAGAACAAAACATTTGTTTCCGAGAAATAGGAAGAAAGAAACAACAAAGGTCTAAAGTAAAAGAACGCTTTTTCATTATTCTATACTAATAAGAACTAGTTAGAACCAACAGAATAGCTATAATTCTTCATTTATTCAGTTAAGCTACAGTTTTGTACTGACTTCTAAGCCGTCTCCGCCAGCGGGAACGTAGTGGCTTTCGTATTTTCCCGATTTTGTAACGTAGTCTAGATAGTTTCTCATTGAATACGCAGAGGTGCCCGCGTTGTCCGCTATGACTGTGCTGCCTTTATGGAGTCTGCCTTCGACAATCTGTAGTTGGTGAAGGCACTCATGCTTATCTGCGTCCAAAAACACAAGGTCAAACTCTCCGCTGAGCTTCGGAATTACGTCGGAAGCGTCTCCAACAAGTACATGGACCTTAGGTTTAACGCCAGCCTCATGTATGTTTCGTTTAGCAATCTCCGCCTCGTCCTCATCAATCTCAATCGAAAAAATCTCAGCGTCACTTTCGAGCTCCCTAGCCATCAGAATTGTCGAGTATCCCACGAGGCTTCCAACTTCTAATACACGTTTGGGGTTCAATTTCCGCACAATCTCAGCCAAGATTTTGCCTCTTTCAGGACCGATTATGGGCAAATATTCTCTTTCAGACGCTTTCTCTATCGCTTTAAGGATCTGGTCGGATTTTTCCAAACTCATACATGAACCAGCTGCGTAATACAAACTGTTATTATGTCTTCGAACATAATTATTATTCAGAAAAAAATGAAGGCTGAAGACAACCGAAAAAACGAAGGAACATGCAAGGATTTCTGTGGCAGCTGCCCAAGCTACGCAGGAACAGGCGAGTGGCTCTTCTGTGCGAGGGGTAAAAGCATAAAAAAGGTAGTAAGAAACGGATGTTTATGCCCCGCGTGTCAGGTTTACATTGACTACGGTCTGGAAGGCGACTACTTCTGCGACAAAGGTGCACCCAAGTAACTTTATTCGACAATGACCCTTTGCTCTTTCCCTTCCCAGACGCCGTGCAAGTTGCAGTATTCCCGAGCTCTCAAAGTTGCTGTTTCGCTTAAAGTTACGTTAATTGTTGCCACGTAACCGTTGCTTAGTTCAGGTGCAAACTCAATTCTCGACATCAAACGTTCACCTGAATATAGTTCAACCCAGTTTATCCAGTGACCTAAAGTATTAGGATGTTCGACGCCGTTGATTCCGCCGACTTTAACCTTCACAGTAAAGGGTTCTTTAGCCTTAACTTTTCCCGGCGCTTCTATTATGGGAACATGTTTTTTCGCCATGTCAGTCAGGTTCTTCCAATCAGAGGGCTTGTTTAGTTCAGTTAATGAGAACTCTTTTACCGTGCTCAAAATGTAAGCCTCCAATTAGGAAATATGACATCCAATTCTAATAAACATTTTTGTTCATGTTCTCAAAGAAGATGGACAGGATTTGATGTTTAAACAAGGTTTTTGAGGTCTTCTCCGACTACTTGTATTCGGTTAATGTCGGTTTCGCCCAGTTTCCTTTCGCGAGCTATAGCTAAGGAGGGGATAGATAGGGGGTCTTCTTCCGCAAGTGTGCTTCCCACTGTTTCGACGGCTACGGGGTCTCTGCCCACAATGAGAAGGTCTTTTCGTTCTCTTTCCAGAGGTACGCCTTCCTTCCATTCGCTTCCGTACATGTAGGTTCCGTCTATCACGGCAAGGTCCAACCATCCTACTGCTTCAGCCATTTCTATAAGTGCAACGCCTAGATTGTCGTGGAAACGTTCTTTCCTTATGTCAGGAATCAAGCCGAGTAGATTCTTGAAGATGCAACCAGCTTTTCCTTTACGCAAAACGTGAAGGCTGACGAGGAAATTAGGCTTGAATAGCGATCTGGAAAAACGGATTTTTTCTCCACAAATTGTTACTTCCCGCGTTTCTGGGTCGTTTGACAGGCTGAAAGGCATTATTCGGTTCGAGAAAACCTCTTTCCACTCTTGAAGCCGTTCCAAAGCTTTGCCGTTATAGTTGTCAGATTCAACGACGAGAATCTTTTTTGAACGGGCGAACGAGTCTACCACAGCCTTCACAACTGGAACCGTTGGGTAGTTGAGGTTCCTCTTATCGAATATACCAACTTTAACCGTCACGTTCTGAGCGCTCAAAAAGTCTGTCTCGCCAATCAGTTTCAAAGCACGTTGATAAGCTTCTGCTACTCCTCTGTTAGTCTTCACAAGTGCGACCTTTGGCTTCATTAGATAGCACCAACAGTAAAAGTAATCAAGTGATACTTGAAGCTAACGTATGCGGCTATAGATTAAAAGAATCATTGCTTTTAAATTCTGGCGCGTATTGATGTGGGTTTATTTCATGCTTTCTATGATAGAAGTTATGTCAATGTCGTCAACAGGCATTTTCGCGAGTACTTTATCCCTTAAATGAGGCAAAGCATCAAGGTAAGTTGGTCTATCTTCCTTGTAGAAGATGCCGATAGGTATTCGGTTGCCCCATTCGAAGCTCTTCTCCAAAGCCTTCTGTCTATCCGTGTAGTCGTGCCCCTGGTCCTCAAGCTTGTAAAGTCTCTCGCGGAACCACTGGTAAGTGTTCAAATAATTGAACGTGACACACGGCTGGAAAACGTCAATGTAGCCGAGTCCTTTGTGCCTGACAGCCTCCACAATCAAGCTTTGAAGGTGCCTCGGATCTCCAGCGAAACCACGCGCAACAAAAGTTCCGTTGCTGACAAGAGCGTGAGCTACGGGATTCAAAGGAGGCACAACCGAGCCGAAAGGAGTCGACTTAGTCTTAAACCCTTGGAGACTAGTGGCTGTTGTCTGCCCAGTTGTTAAGCCAAGAATTTGGTTGTCATGCACAATCAGAGTCAAGTCGATGTTTCTCCGCAACGCGTGGCAGAAGTGGTCCCAACCCTCATCGTACTGGTCAGCGTCCCCAGCGAACCCGATCACCGTTAATTCCGGGTTAGCCAGCTTTATACCTGTGGCTATTGGTAGGACTCTGCCGTGTATGCCGTGGAACCCGTTAACATCCACGTAGTTAACAATCTTCCCGTGGCAGCCGATGCCTGAAACGATAACAACCTGCTCTCTTTCTAATTCGAGTTCGATTAAAGCCCCCTTCACAGCAGTGAGGATGCCGAAGTTTCCACAGCCAGGACACCAATTGCTCTTAACGGGAGTGGTTAAATCCTTCAAGGTAACCATTTTCACAGCACCTCCCTAATCTTCGCCGCTAGATAGCCAGGATTAAAGGGTCTCCCATCATACTTCAAAATCGTGTGGTCCACGTCTCTAAGCAAACGTTCGCGGATAAGGCCTGAAAGCTGAGAGGTCCTATTGTGCTCTACAACGATTATCTTCTTTGATTTACTTAGGGCTTTTTCAACCCTCGCAGAAGGGAAAGGATGCAAATAAATTATTTGTAAATAATTAACAGAAACGTCTTCACGGTTAAGAATTTTTAAGGCTTCACGTATTGGACCTTTTGTTCCACCCCACGAAACTATTGTAGCCGCAGCTTCCTCTGGACCGTAAAGTTTAGTTGTCTCGGTCCCTCTTTCCTCAAGTTCCTTCGCAAGGTAGGTGAGTTTTCTCAGCTTTTTCTCAACCATGCTCGTTGTCATTACTGGGTCTTCGCTTGTGTAACCAAGTTCATCGTGCTCGTCGGCGTTGGTTCGCACAATTACACCCTTAGTTGAGGGCAAAGCTCTTACAGAAATGCCAGTCTCAGTTAGCTTGTGTTTCATGTATTCCTCTAAGCCTTGATACCGTCCGGTTACTAGGTTGCCCCGTTCGACCTTCACTCTGTTTGTATCAAAGGGTTCAATTGACGTTTGACTTTCAACAAGGTACTTGTCAGTCAACAATATAACGGGCATCTGATACTTTTCAGCCCAGTTAAAGACACGCATGGTCTCATAGAAACATTCCTCAACATCACCCGGTGCGATAACGACCCTCGGAAACTCACCTTGAGATGCATGAATGACGAACCTTAAATCGCCCTGAGACGAGTAAGTCGGCAATCCCGTGCTTGGCCCAGGCCTTTGTCCAACCATGATTACAACCGAGGTTTCAGTCATGCCTGTCATGCCTAGACCTTCAGTCATTAGGCAGAAGCCGCCGCCAGAAGTTGCGGTCATCGCTCTGACCCCGGCGAAAGCTGCGCCCACAACCATGTTTATTGCTGCTATTTCGCCTTCCGGTTGAACAGTAAGCATCTCCATTTTTCTTTCGTTTTCCGCCATGAAGTGCAGCAAACCCGTCGTCGGCGTCATCGGGTAACCAGCGAAAAACTTGCATCCAGCCTTCAATGCGCCTAGTCCGACAGCTTCATTACCGCTTAGAAAGATTCTATGTTTGCCAGCGGCTTCCGTTTCGATGAGCCTATAAGGAAAGTTGTCCTGAAAGTTGTCTTTGACATAGTCGTGCCCTCTTTTTGCGGCTTTCATGTTTGATTCTGCAACAGCCAATTTGAAAGTGTCCTTTAAGACTTCGTCAAGCAAGCCAAGGTCTAAATGTAAAAGGGCAAAAGCAGCGCCTAAGGCAACGGTGTTCCGCATAATTGGATCTTCTTTCAGTTCCTCCCATACGATCTTTTTCATGGGAACCGGATAGAAGTTTAGGTCTTCTCTTCCAAGAGTTTCAGATTCCACGGAAATGTCGTCTGGGTCGTAGATGACGCCTCCGTTCGGGACTAATTCGTCCTTGTGAAGCGTGACTGTCTCCGCGTTTAAGGCCAAGAGAAGGTCAACACTGTCGGTTTGCGAGTACACTTCGTCGACTTTCACTTGAACAACGTAGAAGTTGTGTCCTCCTCTTATGAGAGACTGGTAATCGTTGGTACCGAAGACGTTAAGCCCAGCTCTCATGCAAGCCTTGGCGAAAAGGAAGCCTGAACGTGTGATTCCAGCACCGGCTTCCCCGCCAATCAGAAAAGATAACTCGTTCACTTTCATGTTGTTTCCCAAGTACAGAAATTACTATAATAGTTAATCTGCGGAAATAAAACTTTTTTTAGGTCTCCTCGATTCATTTTCATAATCCTTAAAGCACACAACTGAAATTTGACTACCCACTAAACTTGTCCTATGGCGGTCTGATTTCATGAGCGAGAAAGACACGGTTGACCTGATCGAAAAGGCATGCCAAAGCGTCGTCAACGTGAACACGGTGAGAGTGTTTCACGACCTTTTCTACCGAGTGGTTCCGGTTCAAGGGATGGGCTCTGGCTTCATCATTGACGAGAGAGGCTATGTTCTAACGAACAACCATGTCATCGCAGGAGCCAGCGAAATTGCCGTAACGTTGAATGACGGACGCATTTTTAAAGGACGGCTTGAAGGAACGTGCAGAAGCGCAGACGTTGCAGTCATCAAGATCGAAGGTGAAAACCTTGCTTCCATGACGCTGGGAGACTCAGACAAACTTCGGGTCGGACAAAGAGTGTTCGCCATTGGAAATCCCTTTGGTCTGGTTGGAGGACCAACCGTTACTTCAGGTGTGATTAGTGCT
>Ga0172364_10005489_pt1 | contig 10092 bp, 10 predicted proteins | sample LakKivSesite10cm_FD_114545 | JGI IMG/M metagenome (GOLD analysis project Ga0172364, IMG submission 114545) | Sediment microbial communities from Lake Kivu, Rwanda - Sediment site 10cm | ecosystem: Environmental > Aquatic > Freshwater > Lake > Sediment | place: Rwanda: Western Province, Lake... | reverse complement strand
GGTCATAATCTGATAGCTGGCTGCGCCGTTGGTGCCGCAGTAGCCTGTAAACTGGCTATCGACCGATTCGGGGGTAGCGTCTTTGTTATCGGCACGCCGGCTGAGGAGCTATACGGGGGTAAGGCAATAATGGCGGAGCAAGGCGCCTTTGATAACATAGACCTGACGATGATGGTGCACCCGGGGGTGCATGATGTCACCACCACCCAGGCTCTGGCGTGCATCGGTTTAGAGGTTGAGTTCTCTGGTAAAGCGGCTCACGCCGCCGCTAATCCAGAGGCAGGCATCAATGCCCTGGAGGCAATGCTACAGTCCTTTGCCGCCATTAATTCCCTCAGGCAACACATTAAGAATAAGGCTCGCATCCACGGGATTATTACCAACGGCGGGGAAGCGGCTAATATCGTCCCGGCGCACAGTGCTGGAACCTTTATCGTGCGCGCCGAGGATGATGCCTATCTGGACAAGTTAAAAGAGAAGGTGCTAAATTGCTTTATTGGCGCCGCCACAGCTAGTGGCGCCAGCCTAGAATACCGCTGGGGAAAGGTGCGCTATGCCCCGCTGCGCAACAATTTGATCCTAGCCAGACTGTTCAGGCAGAATATGCAGTCCCTGGGACGCAAGATGAGGCTCTCCGACCCAAGTAAAGCCTTTGGTAGTACTGATATGGGAAATGTCAGCCAGATAGTGCCCAGCATTCACCCCCATATCGCCATAGCGCCAAAGGAAGTAGTAACCCACTCCCCAGAGTTTGCCTCAGCGGCTGCCTCTGAAGAGGGTATCCAAGGACTGCTTGATGGTGCCAAGGCTCTAGCCATGACAGTGGTTGACCTGGTAGCCAACCCTGAAATAGTTATCAAGGTTAAACGGGAGTTTGGCAAGGGAAATGATTAAGGTAGGTATCCCCAGAGCTTTGCTCTACTATCAATATTACCCGATGTGGAAGACCTTCCTTGAGGAGCTGGGGGCAGAGGTGGTGGTGTCACCACCAACCACCCAGACGATACTATCTTCAGGCTCATCTCGGGTGGTGGCTGACACCTGTTTGCCGGTAAAGGTCTTCTGCGGGCATGTTCTGGCTCTGATAGGGGAGTGTGACCATATCTTTATTCCTGCCATTCGCAGTGTGAAAACCAAGATTTACAACTGTTCCAAGTTCCTTGGCTTACCTGATATGACTAGAGCAGTTATCCCCGAATCCCCCCCTATCCTAGATATAGACATAGATATTAACACGGGAAAACGTGAGCTGTATCAAGCTATCTATAAATTGGGTCGGCGTTTCACCTGGAGCCCGTTTAAAGTAAGGAAAGCCGCTGTCGCTGCCTGGCAGGCTTACCTGAAGTATAGACAGCTAATGTCAAATTACGGCTTAACCATACCACAGGCAATAGCGAGAATATCAAATACTACTGAAGCGGAGCCAAAAACGCTTTCCAGCCACCCCAGCCAAGCCAGCATTGCCATCGTTGGTCACCCCTATCTCCTGCATGATGAACATATAAACCACCGCCTCATCCACCGACTGGAGCAGGCTGATTATAAGGTTTTAACGCCGGAGATGCTTACCGGCGAGCAGCTTGAATTAGCTATAACTAGATTAGTAGGCAGACCCTACTGGACGTATGAAGAAGAGGTGGTGGGGGCTGGGGGGTATTACCTGGAAAGCGGAGTTGACGGTGTTATCGGCATAATGGCCTTTGGCTGCGGACCAGATTCCCTGATGATGGATATGGTGCGTCGGCAGTCGGCTAGGTTGAAGACTTCCACCTTTATGAGCCTCACCCTGGAAGAACATACCGCTGAAGCCGGTATAGCTACCCGGGTGGAAGCCTTCCTGGATATGATACAGAGAAGGAAGAGGAGACGGGCAGAAGCATGCGTCTAGGCTTACCCCATATGGGTAAAATATATATAGCGGTAAAATGCATGGCTGACCAGCTGGGCATTGACCTTGTCATTCCGCCGCCCACCAGTCAGCGCACTCTCGACTTAGGCGTCAAATACTCGCCTGAGACAGCTTGCCTTCCGTTTAAACTTACCCTTGGTAATATGATAGAAGCTCTGGATTTGGGGGCAGACACTACAATGATGCCAGGGGGACCTGGTCCCTGTCGCTTTGGCTATTATCACAAGGTTCAGGAGGCAATTCTACGCCAGCTAGGTTACAACTTTCACATGGTAACCCAAGACGGTGGTCTAAAGCACGTAATAAACGCACTCACCAATGGAGCCCCGCTACGGAAGGTAATAGTCGCTTTTAACTTTGGCATAGCCAAACTTAAGGCAGTGGAAGGACTGGAACAAATGGTACACAAAATACGAGCCATAGAGCGAGACAAAGGCAGTGCCAGCCGAATCTATAACGAAAGCTGCAAGGCTATCAACAATGTAGGCGACCACCAAGCGCTTAACCAAACCAAGCAAGAGTGTCTCCAAAGACTCAATAACCTACCTACTGTAGCTTTCCCCAAGCCATTAAAGATTGGTATTACCGGCGAGTTCTTCGTCGTTCTTGACCCCTTTGCTAACATGGACATAGAAATTGAGCTGGGAAAGCTAGGGGTTGAGGTAAAGCGCTCTATATTCGTCCAAGACTGGGTCAGGTTCAATCCCTTTCTTATTGCCCTTGGTTTACGGGAAAAGGACAGAAGCCACAAGGCAGCCATACCCTACCTTTCCCACCATGTGGGTGGGGATGGCTGGCAATCGGTGGGGGAGAAGGTGCTGCACGCTAAAGATTGGGATGGGATGGTTCACCTTGAACCGTTTGGCTGTGTGCCTGAAATAATGGCTCGCAACATCATGCCGTCGACAAAAGAGAAGCTCCCGGTACTCAACATCATCCTTGACGAACATACCGGGAAGGCAGGAGTGGTGAATCGGCTTGAAGCCTTCGTTGACATGATACGGAGGAGGAAAAAGGGTAAGGTATGCGTATAGGCATGCCCCATATGGGTAATCTATATATACCGTTTAAAGCCTTGTTCAAAAGGCTGAATATTGACTTCATAATACCACCGGTCAATAACCAACGCACTTTATCTCTGGGGGTCAGGTATTCCCCTGAAGGGATGTGCATCCCATTCAAGCTAACTTTAGGCAACCTGATTGAGGCTGCCGAGCTTGGCGCCGATACTTTACTCATGCCTGCCGGCTCGGGCATATGTCGCCTGGGCTACTATGCCAAGACACAGGAGCACATTCTTCATGACCTGGGGCATAATGTTGAAATAGTCTGCGTCGGGGTTTCGCAGCGGAAGCTTTTCGGCTTACTTGAAATGATTAAGCGCTTGTCAAACAATGCTCCCTGGTCTAAGATTATATCAGCCTTCCGCTTTGGTCTGGCTAAACTAACTGCCATGGACAGTATAGAACGAGCAGCACAAAAGGTACGCCCTGTAGAGCTGGTGAAGGGAACAGCAAATAACATATTTGACAAAGCGATTAGGGCTATTGACCAGGCTGACGATTATAATACCCTGAAAAGGGGGCAAATAGACTACATTAACCAGCTCAACCAGGTAACTAAAGAGGGCAGGGCTCAACCACTGGTGGTGGGCATAGTTGGGGAGTTTTATGTCTTGCTGGAGCCCTTCTCCAATCTAGATATGGAGAAGGAGTTGGGTAAGCTAGGGGTTGAGGTAAGAAGAACCACCTTCGTCTCGGAGTGGACCAAATTCAGCCTGTTCCTCAACCCCCTGGGCATGAGTGAGAAGGACAGGATTCATAGGGCAGCTTTACCCTATCTTAAGCGGGACATCGGCGGTGATGGTTGGGAGTCAGTAGGAGAAAAGGTGCTCCACGCTAAGGAGTATGATGGCTTAATCCATCTGGCTCCATTTACCTGTATGCCAGAGATAGTAGCCCAGAATATCATGCCATCGACCAAGGAGAATATCCCGGTGCTGACCGTGCTTTGTGACGAGCAGCTAGCCAAGCCAGGCATGTTAACCAGGCTGGAGGCGTTCGTTGACCTGCTAGAACATAGGCGGCAGGCAAAAAGCAACAACAAAGGAGAGATTGCTTAGTAACCCATCCCCCTGCCCCCCTTCCCTTTGTAAGGGAAGGGGGGCAAAACGGGTTCCCTGAAAAATCTTTGATTTTTTAGGGTGTGTAAAGGGGGTGAGGTTGACAAACAACCTAAGGAGAGTCATGGAAGCCTATTTGGGCATTGATGTTGGCTCAGTAACCACCAAGCTTGCCGTCCTGAAACAGGATGATGGGCTGGTTACCCATGTCTACCTGCCGACGCAGGGTAAGCCCATTGAAATGGTGCAGCAGGGGCTGCGTCAAATCAAACAAAACCTGCCCAAGGATGTGGACGTCGGCGGTGTGGCTACCACAGGCAGCGCTCGCTACCTGGCCGGGGTTATCGTCGGTGCCGATTTAGTCAAGAATGAGATTACCAGTCATGCCGTAGGTGCTTTGCACTACTTCCCCCAAGGGCAAACCATCATTGAAATCGGGGGGCAGGATAGCAAGATTATCATTATTAGGGACGGGATAGTGACCGACTTCGGTATGAACACGGTATGTGCTGCCGGCACTGGCAGCTTCCTAGACCACCAAGCACTGCGCCTTAATATGAGCATTGAGGAACTCAGCGAGCGGGCGTTAGAGAGCACCACACCGGTACGTATCGCCGGGCGATGTACCGTTTTTGCTGAATCAGACATGATACACAAACAACAAATGGGGCACCGGACTGAGGATATTCTCTATGGCCTATGCCAGGCATTAGTGCGCAATTACCTTAACAATGTTGGCTTGGGCAAGGATATTCAGCCGCCGATAATATTTCAGGGTGGTGTTGCCTTCAACCGGGGTATAATCAGGGCGTTTCAAGAAGAGCTTGGTGCCGAGGTGATTGTCCCACCCCATCACGAGGTGATGGGAGCAATAGGCGCTGCCTTGCTGGTGCATGAAGAGATGGCAGGTAGGGATGACGGCAGCAAGTTCAAGGGATTTGGCATCAGTGAGATAAAGTATCACACCTCCTCATTTGAATGTAAAGCCTGTCCCAATCAGTGTGAGATTGCCCAGCTTTCGGTTGACAGCCAGATTCTTGCCCGGTGGGGAGGACGTTGCGACCTGTGGGAAAGGAGCCCCAGCGGGTAAAAATTTTGAGCGAGAAAGAGATGATAATTGCCGTTGATGCTGCTGGCGGAGAGTATGCCCCCTATGAAATAGTGAAGGGAGCTATACAAGCAGCTCAGGAATATGGTGTTGATATTGCCCTGGTGGGAAGTAAAGCCATACTCCACGTGCTGGCAGGTCGCTACAGAAATAAGCTGAACCTTAGTATCATTGAAGCACCACAGGTTATTGAGCCTTATGAGCCACCCCTGAAGGCAGTCCGCAATAAACCAGACTCCTCAATAGTGGTTGGAATTAATCTGGTAAGAGATGGCATAGCTTCAGCTTTCGTCTCCGCCGGTAACACCGGGGCAGTAGTATGTGCCAGCCTCCTTAGCCTGGGAAAGATAAAAGGCATTGAGCGCCCCGCCCTGGGCAGTTTTCTTGATATCACCCCCTCCACTCCCCCCCTCCTTATTGATGCTGGTGCCAATGCTAACTGCCGACCCAGCCACTTAGTCCAATTTGCTTACTTAGGCACGACCTATGTTAAGCACCTGGTGGACATCAACTCCCCACGTGTCTGTCTGCTCAGCAATGGCACAGAAGAAACAAAGGGCAATCGACTGATTCACGAAAGCTATAGTCTCCTCAAGAAGACCAACTTGAACTTTATAGGCAATATAGAAGGGCAAGACATATCTAAGAGAACCGCCGACGTCATCGTTACCGATGGCTTCACCGGGAACATAGTGCTCAAGACCATCGAAGGATTAGGCGACACTTTTGGGGAACTGCTGCGCCAAGCAGGTCATATTTTCTCCACCGCCTATCACCTCCAGGTGCGAGCTTTCCTCCGAGATATAGGATTAGGCTCCTGGGTAAAACGGCTAGACTATAAGGAATACGGCGGGGCGTGCCTTCTGGGGGTAAATGGAAATATCATCGTAGCCCATGGACGCAGTCAGGCTAAGGCAATTAACAATGCTATAGGTTTAGCCAAACAGACAGTAGAACGGGACATCTGCCGAATAATTAAAGAGGAGAGCTATGAATAAGCCAATTGTAGTAGATGATGCCAGCTTCGACCAAACAGTGCTGCAGTCAAAGACGCCGGTACTGGTCGACTTCTGGGCACCCTGGTGTCGCCCCTGTCTTATGGCTGCCCCGGTGCTAGAGGAGCTGGCTGAGGAGTACGCCGGCAGGATAACTGTTGCTAAGTTGGATGTTGACCAGAACGCCAGAACCGCCGCCAAATATGGCATAATGGCCATTCCCAATCTTATTATCTTCAAAAATGGAAAGCCAGTGTCACAAATAGTGGGCTACAAACCAAAGGCAGAGTTGAAACGAGACCTGGATGCTGCCCTGAAATAAAGCCTATGAACAAGAAATACGAGGTAATTATAATTGGTGGTGGCCCGGCTGGACTTAGCGCTGGACTCTATACTTCAAGAGCCAGGCTCAATAGCCTGCTAATAGAAAGGGGGGTGGTGGGTGGGCAGATAGCCGATGCCGAGCTGGTAGAGAACTACCCCGGCTTTCCTGAGGGTATTTCCGGTGCCGAGCTGGGACAACTAATGCACCAGCAGGCAACTAAATATGGGTTACAAACCTTACTGACTGAGGTCACCGGCATTGAGCTTCAGGGGGAGAAAAAGGTGGTAGCGACCACCAAGGGCAGCTTCACTGCCAAGGCAGTAATTATTGCTAGCGGCTCAGAACGGCTCAAACTGGGGATACCAGGGGAAGAGGAATTTACCGGTAAAGGGGTATCCTATTGCGCCACTTGTGATGCCTTTTTCTTCAAAGAGCAGCCAGTAGCTGTAGTTGGTGGTGGTGATGCAGCAATTACTGAAGCCCTCCACCTCACCAAGTTCGCCTCCAGGGTCATAGTGCTCCATCGGCGTAATCAGCTCCGTGCCAGCCGCATCCTGCAGGAGAAAGCCTTCTCCGAACCAAAAATAGAATTCCTGTGGAATACGGTAGTGGAGGAAATTGAGGGCAAAGATAAGGTTGAGCGGCTGAGGCTCCGCCAGGTAATAACCGGGGAGAAATCTACCCTGGATGTATCCGGGGTCTTTGTCTCTATCGGGCTCACACCGGGCACAGATTACCTCAAAGGCGTTTTGCCATTAGACGCCGCTGGCTACGTCATAACCAATGAAAAAATGGAGACGGAAATACCTGGAATTTTTGCTGCTGGCGATATACGCCTGAGCTCTGCCCGGCAGGCGATAACCGCTGCCGGGGATGGCGTCACCGCCGCTATCTACGCCGAAAAATTCATCTCCCGATAGCCTAGCGCTTCTCCAACAAGTGAAGTATAATTATAAATAAGGGGAAATTATGAAGGTCATCTTTTTGGATGATGTGCCCAATGTGGCTAGAGCCGGTGAGATAAAAGAGGTAGCCGATGGCTACGGCAGGAACTTCCTCATCCCCAAAAAACTAGCCTTGTTAGCCACCCCACAGGCAATCAGCCAGGCAGAAACCAGAGACAAAACAAAAGCCGGGACAAACACCGAATTGATTGAGCTGGCTCGCCAGCTAGATGGGAAGGAGGTCAGCCTCAAAGCTAAAGCCGGAGCCAAAGATAGACTTTACGGCTCAATCACCAGTACTGATATTGCTTCTGAGCTAAGCAATACCGTCGGGCTGGCTATTGACAAAAGAAAGATAGAATTGGACGAGCCTATCCGTCAACTCGGTAGTTACGAGGTGGCTATTAGGTTAGCTAAGGACATTGTACCCAAAATCAGGGTTACTGTAACCGAAGAGGAGACTCCGAAAGAAGAAGAGAAGGCTCCAAAGAAAAAAAAGAAGGCTCCAAAGAAAGAAGAAAAGCCTCCGAAGGGAAAAAAGAAGACCCAGAAGAAAGAGGAGAAGACCTAGAATGTATGGCGACAAATTGCCGCCGCATGATATTGATGCTGAAGAAGCGGTAATCGGCTCACTGCTGGTAGACAGGACAGCAATCTATAAAATTGCCACCTTTCTGCAGTCGTCGGACTTTTATAGCGAAAGAAACTCACTGGCATATGGGGCATGCCTATCGCTCTACCAGCGTGATGAACCGATAGACCAAATCACATTAGCTCAAGAGCTTGACCGGAGAGGAAAACTGGAGGCGTGTGGTGGCGCTGCCTATCTAAGCCACCTGATAGCCATATGCCCGACCTCTCTTGATATTGAGCATCATGCCCAAATCGTTTATCGCCTGGCGGTAATGCGCCACCTGATTGAGGCTGCAGGGCAAATTGCCAATATCGGTTATCAGGCTGACCCGGATGTTGATGCCAGCCTTACCCGGGCTGAGGATACCCTGTTTAGGCTGCGTCACGGGCAAAGTCCTCGAGACTTCACCCATATCCGCCAGGTGCTGGACAAGTATTTTGAGACCACCGCCGCCGGCCTCGGGGCAGCAGGAGGCCAGCCCAAGGAGCCAATCCCCTATGTGCTGTCAGGTTTTGCCGGCCTAGATGAATTCCTGGGTGGATTTCAGCCCTCCGACCTAGTTATCGTTGCCGGCAGACCAAGCCTGGGTAAGACAAGCCTGGCGCTTAGCCTTGCCCGGAATGCCGCCGTAGAGCAACAGGCTTGCGTGGCTCTCTTCAGCCTGGAGATGGCACGGGAGCCATTGGTGCTGCGCCTCCTGGCTAGCGAAGCCGAGGTTGACTCCAGGCGGGTTCGCCTTGGGCTTCACACTGAAGAGCAGGAAAAAAGGATTATGGATGCTATCGGCAGGCTTTCCGAAGCACCAATCTATATTGATGATACCCCTCAACTGCGGGTGGTAGAGATGCGAAGCAAAGCCCGCCGCTTGCACTTTGAGCGTGGTATCAACATGATTATTGTTGATTACCTGCAGCTAATGCAGGGGGACGGGAGGGGGGAAAGCCGTGTCCAGGAAGTTAGCTATATCTCCCGTTCCCTTAAGGCATTGGCTCGTGAGCTCAATGTGTCAGTGCTGGCAGTATCACAGCTCAGCCGAGCTGTGGAGTGGCGTGCCTCACACAGACCTCAGCTATCTGACCTGAGGGAAAGCGGCAGCATTGAGCAGGATGCCGACGTGGTTATGTTTATCTACCGAGATGAGGTCTATTACACCAAGGAGGAATGGGAAAGGGAACACCCCGGAGAAAGCTACCCGCCACCGGCTGATATCATAATCGCCAAGCACCGCAATGGTCCCACCGGCGAAACCAAGTTGCTGTTCAAACCCAGGCTGGCTAAGTTCGTCAATATTACCAACGAAGAGCCGAGTCTATTATGAAGCAGTTTACCGGTTTCCCAGCCAAGATGCAGTTCACCCCGGTGCCCAATTTTTTCCTCAGCGCCCTAATGCCACAAATCAGTGACATCACCGAGCTGAAAACTACCCTCCACATCTTCCGGACGCTTTACCAAAAACGGGGCTATCCTCGGTTCATCACCTGTAGAGAGCTGCTGGGCGATAAGAGCCTGATGAGCAGCTTCAAGGAGGCAGCCAGACCGCCAGACGAGGTATTGCGCCATGCCCTGGAAATGGCTACCAAGCGGGGTACCATCCTCCATATGGTATTAGACAGGGATGGCATGCCCGAGGATATTTACTTCCTCAATACCGAGTCTGATAGACAGATTATGGCAAAAATCCAAAATGGCGAGCTCAGCTTAAGTGGACTGAAAGCAAAAGGACAAACCCCTATTGACACCGAGGAGCCGCCTGACATCTTCACCCTTTATGAACAGAACATTGGGATGCTAACCCCGATGATTGCCGATGAGCTGCGCGATGCCGAGAGGCTTTACCCCGAAACCTGGATAAGGGATGCCATCAAGGAGGCGGTCTCCCTTAACAAACGGAGCTGGAGGTATATTGCCAAGATTCTGGAGCGCTGGTCGGTAGAAGGTAAGAGTGATGGAACATATAGGGGATATTTTAAGAAGACAGACCCAGATAAATACATCAAGGGCAAATATGGACATATGGTCAGGCGCTGAAGAACAAGAAGCCCAGCCGAGTTCACT
>Ga0172364_10005488_pt1 | contig 10093 bp, 7 predicted proteins | sample LakKivSesite10cm_FD_114545 | JGI IMG/M metagenome (GOLD analysis project Ga0172364, IMG submission 114545) | Sediment microbial communities from Lake Kivu, Rwanda - Sediment site 10cm | ecosystem: Environmental > Aquatic > Freshwater > Lake > Sediment | place: Rwanda: Western Province, Lake Kivu... | reverse complement strand
CTCGGAAGAACCATGGCGTCAAAGGGGGATATGTCCTTCCTCACTCAAGGAATTAAACCCGATGAAAAGGCCTACCAGTATGGCGTGGTGGCCAAGCACCAAATGGAAAGGGTTGTGGCAAGGGAAGCTGACGTATTCACTACCGTAAGCGATGTGGTGTCAGAAGAAGTTAAACGAATTCTTGGAAAAGAACCGGACGTAATAACCGTTAATGCGCTGGACTTTGAAGAGATACCTTCCCAAAACGAACTGTCGGTTCAGAACGCAAAATACAGGGAAGTGATGGACGAATTCATAAGGGCGTATTTTTCCCCTTACTATCCAATAGATATTAAAAATTATCCCGTAATATTCACCGCAGGAAGATATGAATTTGAAAACAAAGGTTATGACCTATTTATAGACGCCCTTGGAGAGCTTAACAGAAGGCTTAAGAACAGCAAAAAAACCGTGATAGCCTTCATATGGGTTCCCAGGGGAACCATAGCCCCAAAGGACGAAGTAATAGACAATTTTTTGGTTTACGAGAGGCTGAAGGATATCCTAGATACAGACTGGGAGGAAATAAAGGGAAACATACTTTCCAAGCTTTCTCTCGGGGAAGCCATAGAAAAATCGGACATAATTTCAAACAAGATTCTAACAGACATAAAAACTAGCTTCAATAAAATAAGGAGCAGAAAAGGATTGAATCCACCCATAAACGTTTTTGAGCTCTCCTCGAACGAAGACGACGACCCTATAATAAAAAGAATAAAGGAAAACAACCTGGAAAACAGGGAAAGCGACAGCGTTAAGATTATCTTCTATCCCGTTTACTTGAACTGGGAAGACGAACTTTTAGGCTTGGACTACAAAGAAGCGCTCATAGCAAGCAGCATAGGAGTCATGCTCTCACGTTACGAGCCTTGGGGATACATGGGACACGAAACAGCCGTTTACGGGAATATATCCATAATAACGGATTACAGCGGTTTCGGAAGATTTGTCCAGAGGAATTACAAGCCTGATGACGATATAAAACCGGTAGAAGTCGTGGAAGCTGTGGGAAAAACGAACGAAGAAATTGTGAATAAAGTGGCAGACCTATTGGAAATATACGTGAAGATGAAAAAGGAAGACAGAAAAGAAATAGAGCTGAAAGCGTACGAAGTGGCTAAACTGGCCTGCTGGGAAGAACAGATAAAGAATTACGTCAATTCATATGACTTGGCTCTTCAGAGGAGAGAGACCTAATTCTAACTTCAAATTGTTTAAAATATTCATGTAATTGGAATAGGCTTCGTAAGGATTCACGTACGTATTGAAATATTTATGAATGTCACCGTCCGCGAACCATTTTGTGCACATGTAATAGAAATGGTCCGAAGTCTGAAGTTTTCTCCATACATCTATAAGTTTCTGGTTTCCGGATTTTAGGATGAAAGAGCCCAGCTCCTTCATTCTTTTGAATGCGCTGTCCTGCATCTTGTTTCCAAGCCAGGCGGAAAGGTCCCTGTCGATGTCTGCCCAGGAAAGAATATGGGGTATATCAACCCTGTCCTTTGATTCCATTTCCACCAGTTCGCCTATCTTTGCCCATTCAAGATGCGGGTATTTTGCAACTTCCTTAGGCAAGTATTCGAGGAAATCGAATATTCCCGTCTCTTTCCACTGGTGCTCCCCGAACGTCTCGTAATCAAGGAACAAATTTAAAGTCTGGCCCTGTGTTGACGCGAGCCATGATGCATATTTGTCCGCTGTTAGTGGATATTCTTTCCAGTCAACCGTGGAGAATCTAAAACCTATATCATCGCTCAGCCTGTAGTTCCTCAAAAGAAGCTTTATGTTCGAGCCGTTAGGCTGATAGATGTAGTTAGGCGACCTCCAGCCGAGAATCTTGTCCCATCCCTCGCCAACTATCCCCTTGTATCCCATATTTTCTACTTTTTGAGCCATATCATTGGAAAGCATAGCCTCGGTGTTTCTGAAAACCGTAGCGTTATGGTTGAAAATGTCTTTGATAAGTTTTCTGTGCATTTCGACCTGCTCCTTGAATTCGTCTTCTGATATCAGGTAAGCCAGCGAATGATAATAGGTTTCGTTCAGTATGTCCATGTTTCCCGTGTCGTAAAGCTCCTTGTAAATATCTATTACCTCGGGCTTGTATTTCAGAGCCTGCTCTATGAACAGGCCGGAAAAGGAGAAGCTTACCTTGAATTGCGGATGATTTCTAATCAGCTCTATCAGTTTTCTGGTTGTGGGAATGTAGCATTTGTTTGAAACTTTCTCAAAGATTGATTTGTTTTTTTCCTCGTCAAAATAATACGAACTTCTGGAAAAATAGTTGAAGCTGCTGAGCCTGAAAGGTTGGTGGACTTGAAAATACATGCAAATTTTTGTCATACTCCATCCCCCTATTACTATTGTTTTATTAAAGATTTATAGAAATCCCTTGTTTGGTTCGCTATTTCTTCCCATGTTATCCTTTTGGCCTCGTTTCTGCAGTGGTTTGACATCTCCTCAGAAAGCTCCTTATAATTTAGGATTTCCAGTATCCTGCTTGCCATTTTTTCCGCATCCCAGAAATCAACCTTGAACACGTTGGTGGTGACCTCAGAGACTCCAGAAGTCTTTGAAATTATTGTAGGAGTTCCCGCAGCCATGGCTTCGAGTGCCGTTATTCCGAAAGGTTCGAAAACGGAAGGCATAACGAAAACATCAGCTCTTGCATAGAGCTTGGGTATATCTTCCTGGGATACGTAACCGAGGAAAAATACGTTGTCCTCTATGCCTAGGTCTATCGCCAGTTCCAGCAAATCCTTGAACTTGTCACCCTTTCCTGCTATGACAAATTTTGCATTGGGATGGTGCTCTACAACTATTTTCGCCGCCCTCAAAAGATGGTCTAGTCCCTTGTGAAGCGTCAGTCTTCCAAGAGAAAGTATCATGTCTTCCCCGGGTTTTATTTTCAAGCCGCAGTCAAAGGTCGAAGAATCGATGGCGTTGTATATAACCCTTATCTTGTTCGGGTCAGCACCGTATTTTTCTATAATCTGGTCCCTTATCCTTTTGCTTACCGCTATTATTCCGTCCGCTTCTCGTATTCCGTACCTTTCTATGTCCATTACCCAGGGACATGGATTTCCTATGGACCTGTCGTACTCCGTCGAATGGACTGTGAATACAAGCGGCTTTCCGTTTTCTCTTTTTGCGCATATTCCTCCCAATACAGTCAACCAGTCATGCGCATGAACCACATCAAAATTCACCTGCTTGGCCATCTTGCAAACTTCCTTTGCATAATTTTCAACGCTCTTTATTATGGAATCTGAGAGAACAGAATCAGTAAAAGTCGTATAAGGCCCAAAACCTACGGCAACTCTTATTCTTTCTATTTTCATCCAGGGAACGCTTATTTCTCCCCTATCGGGCATGAAAAAAACTATATCAACGTCTTTCGGCATTTTCCTTGTCAATTCAAAGGTATGAGTCCCTAAACCGCCTGAAATATAAGGGGGAAATTCCCAGCCTATCATTAAAACCTTCATTTAACACCACTATTGTAATTATAATAAAGTAATTGTAACCCTAATTTAAATCTTTTGGAGGTTTAAAGCTTAAACATAAACTAAATTTCCAAAATCAAGCGATATGGCTTGTTTGGTTGCAACGTTATTACGTTATCTTTCGTTTCCTTTTCGTTAACGAAACATTTGGAATAAACGTTTGGCATCTTGGTTTTTACTGGTAAGTTTTTTATGTCAATTTCTATTCTGTTTTCCTTTTTGGAATAAATCAGGTTTGCTTTGCCTTCTCCTATCCTTATTTTTCTCTCAAAATTTTTCAGATTGAATTTTGACGGGTCCAGTATTATCATTTTCTCTGTTAGCTTGGGTTTTATTCCGAGAATGTAACTGTCTATTATTGTCAGAATTCCTGCAACTGACCAAGCCTGCGAAGTACAGCCCCTTGGTTTCAAACTGTCGGCCTCGAAGAATTCGTTAATGCCACCTATGCACTCCTTGTCGAAGTTTGAAAAGTTAATATCCAGAAGCCTCTTTGCGTTCTCCGTTTCTTCGTAATTACAGTGAGCTAAGGCCGTTACTAAAGTAAGGAAAGGCCAAACAGAACCGGTGTGGTAACCTTTCGGGTCGTAACCTTTGTCAGAAACAGGTCTCGTTCTTATCCCTACCGGAGTTAAGTATTCATTGCCCATCAATTGGGATAAGTTCTTTGAAACGTTCCTGGATATGTGCATCAGGGCCAGCTGGAAGATGAAATTGGGCGACTTGAAATTTTTTTCAAGGTTGTCTTTTGGAATTCCGTTCCAGTAATCCTTGTTTATCTGCTCAAGTATTTTTGAACTAATCTGGAAATATTCATTCGCCTCTTCGTTGTTCATGTACAGTATGCTTCCGCCGCAGTAGAAGGCCCTGCACCAAAGAGCCTGAATTTCTATCGCTTTTTTTCTATCCAAACTGTCCATCCAACTGTAGCCTCCATCCACAATAAGATTGTTTTGCAGTCTTGATTTTCCGTACTCGAGAACTTCCTTTAGTTTTTTCAGCATGAATTTACCGAATTTCTTGTCTCCCGTGAAATCCAAGTAATCGTATAAACCTATTATCCATAACGGATGGGAATCGGAAGAATTGTAAAAACATTTCCTGGAATTTATCAGGCCAGGAACTTTTCCCTCCTTTATTCTCAGTGCGATTGTGCTCAAAAGTTTCTTTGCGTGGTCAAACATCCCCAGATAAAGATAGGCTGGCAAGCACCAGCACGCGTCCCTTGTCCATATCTCATTGAAAAACGGGTAGCCGGCAACAAATCCTTTCTCCACACCAAAGGTCGCCAAAGAGCTTATTATCTTATCCAAGTTTTCATCATATTCCAAATTTTTGTACTGCTCTCTTAACCTTTCATATCTTTTCTCCGCGCTGTTTATCCATTCCCAGTAATTTTTTTGGTTGGTTATTTCCTTCTCGGAAAAAATGAAAGGTATCTCTTTTTGCTCTTCCGCCTCTAGTTCAATTTCAACCAAGTATTCTCCCGGCACATATTTGCTTTGTATCCCCTCGCCCCAGCTTCCACTCAAGCCTGGTTGCGTTACGTAGCCGCAATAGCTTGCATATTCCCCAGGGTTGTGCTTCTCATATCTTTCTGAGTTCACAAAAACTCCTCTGATGCTGCCAAACCAGAGGCTGCCTATTTCGTTTTTTACTTCAACCAAGCTTCTTTTTGTTTTTGTAGAATATTTGTAGTCCCGTTCCTCATCCCTGTATCTTATGTTCACCCCGACCTCCAGCGATACGCTCACATTTATTTTCGATTGGGACGTATTCTTTATTTTCAGAATGCTGAGAAAATTTTCTTTTGAAGGAACGACTTCCTCCGTGACAAGAAGATTTTCGATTTTGTGCTTGTGGTTTGCGCACCAGAACCTGTGCTCGAACTCGAAGCAATTGTTCATGGAAAGCCAAGTTCCGTTCACTTTGTAAGCCCAGTAATCCAGAAGCTTTTTGTCAAAATTCCATAGCCCGCACCACTTTGAGCCGAAGTTCGTGTTAACGAACCTAAAGAGATGTAAACCTCCGTTGTTCAGGACGTAATTCTTGTTAAAATCCTTAGAAGAATCTATAATCATGGTTTAAATTAAGAAAAATGTATTTAAATTACTTTTATTTTATAAGTGAGGCCGCGCCGTAAAGTTCCGCTTCCTCCTCTGCCATTTTCAGTTTCGGAGGTTTTACGAAAATCCTTTTTGCCATTTCCTTTCTCGCCGGTTCTAAGAGAAGCGGACCGCTCCTGCTTATCTTACCGGTGAAGTATATCGTTTCAGGATTGAAAGCATTCCCGATGTTAGCCAATCCGATTCCTAGGTATTCACCAACCTCGTTATAAATTCTTTTTGCCTTTTTGTCTCCTTTTTTGGCCATTCTTTCCAGCTCCAGTGGGCTTAGTCTCTTTCCAAAGTATTTTTTTGCAAGTCTTTCGAAACCTCTTGCTGCTACGTACTCTTCCAGACAGCCCATGTTTCCGCAATTGCATTTTAATCCGTCTTTTTCTATCGTTACGTGCCCTAGCTCCCCTGCATTCCCCATTCCTGTGTAAAGTTTTCCGTCTGTGACTATGGCTCCGCCTACCCCTGTACCTAAGGTAAAAAGAATGAAGTTTTTTGTTTTTTTCCTTGCCAAGACTCCGAGAGCTGCGCACTTGGCGTCATTTTCTATGGCCACCTTTGTCCTGAATTTTCTTTGAATTATTTTTTTAAGCGGAACGTTTCTCCATGGTATATTGGGCGGATTTGATATTACGCCTCTTTTCCTGTCGATTGGTCCGGGAACCCCCATACCAATCCCACTGATTTTTTTGTTTTCTTTAATGTTTTCAATCATTTTTATTATGTTATCAATCATGAAGAATTTTCCTTTCTCTACGTGAGTCGGACTCTTTATTTTTTTGACAATTCTATTCCCTTCAAAAAGAGCACATTTCGTATTCGTTCCACCGACAATCAAAGCTATCTTGAACACTTCAGTCCCTTCTTTATTATTTTTATGTTTTTAGTTTCGTTCGGGTCAACCTTTCTCAAATCCGCAAGATAATAGCTGACTAAATCCCCAAGATAAATTACATAGAAAATTCTTGCAAGTAAACTCTTCCCCTTCGTCTCAACTTCCATCAGTTCTATTTCATTAGAAAGGATTTCCTTGGCAAGCCTCATATGAATCTTTATCCTTTTGTGAATTTTTTCATCAGAAATCATCACAGCGAAAATGTCCTTGTTGTCTCTGAAGTCGCTAACTATCTCATTATGGTTCATTTCCGTAAAGCAGTTTAGGTGAGCGAACTTTTTGCTGTTCTCGTTTATTTGCGTCACCCACCTGTAAAGAGCGCATCTATATTTCTCCGGACCATAAAGAACAGGAGTCCTCTTGAAAAATTTCTTTGCAATGCGCTGGGCGAGGCCGAAATCAAATGATTTGATAACGGAAGAAACTTCCTTTACTTCAGAATTTTTTTTCTTTATTATTCCGTTTTCCTGAAGCAATTTCAGCAACGGGAAGAAAAGATAAGGCAACGCAACTCTAGGCAGCAGTCCTTCAGGGACTTTTATGATGGGATAATTCTTCTCGGCAAATTTCCCCCCAGAAGTCAGCAGAACTATTTGGCATCCTTTTTTCTTGGCGTCCTCAAGCATATACAAGCTTTCTTCCGTGTTTCCAGAGTAAGAAATCAGCAAAACAAGCGTTTTTTTATCAGCGAATTTCGGCAATTCATAATCCCTTATAACAAAAATCGGTATGTTTGCCTCGTCTTCCAGACAATTTTTTAAAATGTCACCTGATATGGCAGAGCCTCCCATTCCACCGACAACAATTTTGTCTATGTTTTTTCTCAGTTTTATTTTGGGTGAGAGAGAAAAGGCTCTTTCCACGTGTTCCGGATAGTCCTTTATAAACTCCATCATTTTTTAGCCTCAATTTTATATACGAACTTTACTATTAAAAAAAGTATGGAATACTTTAATTTTAGCAATAGGGTAGCCATAGTGACGGGCGGGAGCAGGGGGCTTGGAAAGGCGATGGCCCTCGGGCTTGCGGAATGCGGGGCCAACGTGGTCATAGCTGATGTTCTTGAAAATGAACAGACTATAGAAGAAATAAAGAGATTCGGGCACGGAGCACTTTTCGTAAAAACAGACGTGACGAAAAAAAGGGACGTGGACAACCTTGTAAAGAGAACGGTAGAAAATTTCGGAAAGTTAGACATTCTCGTTAACAACGCTGGAATATTCGTGGCGGGGCCTGCAGAAGAGGTTGATGAGAAAACATGGGACAAGATAATGAACGTGAACTTGAAAGGACAGTTCCTGTGCGCTCAGGCTGCGGGCAGGGAAATGATGAAAAGAAGGTACGGAAAAATAATAAACATAGCTTCCATAGCGGGGAAATCCGCCTTCAATCAGGGGCTCGTTTACAACGTGACAAAAGCAGGGATAATAATGCTTACGAAATCTCTGGCGGCTGAATGGGGCAGGTTTAACGTCCAGGTTAATGCTATTGCTCCGGGAATATTCAAGACCGACATGACCAACGATTTACTAGGAACAGACGCAATCAAGCAGATGATTAAAAACAGCGTGCCTTTGCAGAGATTCGCCGAGCCCAATGAACTCGTGACGACTGTCCTTTACCTGGCTTCAGAAGTTTCCACTTACATAACCGGTGAAACTATAACAGTAGACGGTGGCTGGACTTGTCATCTGTAATAACAAAGGATATTCTGAAAAAAGTCTACCCCAAAAGGGAAAAAAACGCCCACAAATATGATTTTGGCTCACTTCTAGTCATAGGCGGCTCTAGTCTTTATCACGGTTCTCCACTTTTCAACGCCCTCGGGGCCTACCGAACCGGTGTTGACCTCGTTACAGTCCTTGCTCCTGAACGGGCAGCGAACCTCGTGGCCTGCTACGGGCCTGACCTAATCACTTACCCTCTCAGCGGCTCTTTTATCCAAGAAAAACATCTTCAAACAATCAGTAAGTTCGCAGAGAAATGTAACGCCGTCGTTATTGGTGGAGGAATGGGCAGGGAAATAAAAACTTTTTTGGCAGTAAGGAAGTTCCTTGCCAAAATCAAAAAACCGGTGGTGGTGGACGCGGACGCGCTCCATGCAATAAATCCTTCCCTTGTCAGGAAAAACTTCCTACTGACGCCCCACGCTGCGGAATTCAGGACTTTGACAGGAATGCAGGTCAACGTGAAAAACCTGGAAACTTTTGTCAAGAAGCACAAATGCGTAACGCTTCTCAAATGCCCGCAGTGTTTCGTTTCAGACGGAAAGAGAACCGCGGAAAACCGAACAGGCAACCCTTATATGACGGTGGGAGGAATGGGAGACGTCCTCGCGGGAATATGCGGCTCACTTCTCGCCCAAGGGGTCAAACCCTTTGAAGCGGCCTGCGCCGCGGCCTACATAAACGGCCGTGCCGGAGACCTCGCGGCTCGTTCCAAAAAGCAGGCTTTGATGGCCTCGGATATTCTGGACTACATAGAAAAAGTGTTTTGAATTTTGTTTTAAATAAATTTTCCCAGTTTGTTAAGGATTAATACTTTTTGCCATATATAAGATAAAATATGGAGAACGGTTCAAAAGAACCTAGTTTGAATCAGACTGCTTATGAGTTGGAATCTGAAAAAAAGGGTTTCTGCGCAATCCTTCGAGACGGGGAAACAAAAAACATTTATTCAAATAACGTCGGAGAATTCTGCCCGTTTATTGAAAACGCCTCGATTTCATGGGTCGACTACGTTGTTGAAGACTTTGACAGAGAGGCCTTTGATGTAGCGTCTATTTTCGGGTTCAGCGAAACTTTCTTGAAGCATCTTATGAAAAACACGAAAAGCGGCTACGAGGATTTTGGAAACGAACTCGGTATCGTTCTACCAGCGATAACAGTCAGCGGCTTTGAAGTGAAGCTTGCGCCCCTCATGATTCTTATAAGAGAAAGTATAATAGTCACGATTCACAGCATCGAAATAAAAAGATTTTCAAGGATGAGGAGGTACGCAGAAACCTTTATGCACAAGCTGCCGGAAAAGATGGAGCAGAAGGACAGGATTACGTCCCTTCTCATAAGGATAATTGACGAAAACAACGCAAGGAATTTTGACCATCTGAGGGATATAGAGGAGTATGGAGACAAACTGAGCGAGGAACTTGCCGACCCGAAAACTTCAAGGAATAAAGTCAGCAAGGAGATTCATAAAATGAAACACGCACTAATCATATACCTGTCCGGGTTATGGGCGACTGTAGACGAGTTGAACGCACTGCGATACGGCGATGCCGAGCTGATTACGGATAGCCAGAAGCTGCTCAACAAAATAAGCAGGCTACTTGGAGAAGTCAACTCGCAAATAGGTTTGGCGGAGCATCTGAGCGAGGTTCTGGCAAGCGGCCTCGAAGTCCTCCAGTCCATATATAACAATCAGCTTCAGATTTTGAACAACAGGCTTGCCCTCTTGGTTGCCTACCTTACAATCATAGGAACCGCGCTGCTTGTGCCTAACACCATCGCGACCATTGCCAGTAATCCCGTCTT
>Ga0172364_10005487_pt1 | contig 10093 bp, 9 predicted proteins | sample LakKivSesite10cm_FD_114545 | JGI IMG/M metagenome (GOLD analysis project Ga0172364, IMG submission 114545) | Sediment microbial communities from Lake Kivu, Rwanda - Sediment site 10cm | ecosystem: Environmental > Aquatic > Freshwater > Lake > Sediment | place: Rwanda: Western Province, Lake Kivu... | reverse complement strand
TGGCTCTGGAAAAGAAGGTTCCTTAAAACTTGCAAGTCTGTATTCTGCTGTTTTTGTGGTTCTTGGCGGTTTAAAGAGGAATGGGATGTCCATTTCTGCAACTTTTTCACCTTGATGATAAATTCTTAACACGTTATCTGCGGTGTATCTGCCAATGCCATTAGCTTCAACATCTTCACTTCTAAAAATCTCCAGAACCTTTTCGAAATTTTCTGGGGACACAGCCAAAAGCATTCTTTCTTGCGATTCGGAAACATAAATTTCCCACGGCGCCAAACCTGGATACTTCAGCGGAATTTTTTCAAGCTCCACAATTGCACCGCAACCAAACCTTTTTGCCGTTTCGCCGACAGCGGATGATAAGCCGCCACCGCCCAAGTCTGTTATTGCCGATGCAAGTTCAAGCTCTCGAATCTCGACTATGGCTCTTTTCAGTTTTTCTTCCTCAATGGGGTTTGCAATCTGAACTGCTGGCCTAGAAACCTCTTCCGATTTTTCCGTTAATTCCGCAGACGCAAAGGTCACGCCATGTATACCATCACGACCCGTTTTTCCTCCAGCCAGAACAATTATGTCGTTTGGTTTGACGCTTTTCCTGAACTTTTTCAGCTGAAGCAAACCAATGCATCCGCAGTAAACAACAACGTTTCCCACATAACTCTCATCAAAATATATCGCCCCATTAACTGTTGGGATTCCCATGTTATTGCCATAGCTTCCTATACCAGCTACAACACCCATGTAGACGTATTTTGGATGCTTCACGCCAGGCGGAAGTTTCTCATAGTCAAAATCTGCAGGACCAAATCCCAAAACGTCAGTGCAAACAATTGGGTCTGCCCATACACCTAGAATATCGCGGATCACTCCGCCTACACCTGTAGCCGCACCGCCAAAAGGCTCTATAGCTGATGGGTGGTTATGCGTTTCAACTTTGATTGCTATTCCATAACCTTTATCAAAACGGATTATTCCAGCGTTGTCTTCAAAAACCGAGAAACACCACCGAGGATTCATCTTTTCAGCAGCCTTTACAATATACGTTTCGAAGAGACCATTAATTTCCTTCCCATCCATTCTTATTTTGCTTTTGAAGGTTTTGTGGAAGCAGTGTTCAGACCACGTTTGCCCAACAGTTTGAAGCTCAACATCCGTGGGGTTTCGCCCTTTACTCCTAAAATACTCTTGAACAGCCTTCATTTCCTGCAAGTTTAAGCCTACGCCAAGTTCACGGCTTATTTCCAAAAGTTGCTGGTCCGTAGCCTTTAGCATATTTATTTCAAAAACTGGAAATTCCGTTTTTCTGCGAGTGTAGAGGCCTGAGGTCATTTTTCCTCCTCAATCACAATTACATAATTGTCCTTTGTCGGATTTGCAAGAAGCCTCTTACACATCTCTTCGGCTTTCGTTTCAGCCTCTTTTCTAGATTCAGCCTCAAGAACCACACTATAGACTTTGCTGACATTTACAGCTTCAACCTTATAGCCAAGTTCTTTTAGCAAGCTCGCTGTAGTTTCACCTTCTGGGTCGCTGTGCCTCGGTTTCAAGCCGACTTCAATTCTTAAGCGATATCTCATAGGCTAAGCTAGAGTTTCAGGGAATTTAAACACTTTTATCATCAACGAAGCAAACCCTATTTCAGAATGATTTCTCTGTTTTTATAAAGAACCTTAATTCCCCTAGAATCCGTTACGCGGCCTATTTGTTCAGCTTTTACGCCGGCTTTTTCTAAAACATCTAATGCCTTGTCCCTATTCCTTTTATCCACTATTACCGCGAAGCCCCATCCCATGTTAAACGTCTTAAGCATTTCTTCGTCAGTTATCACACAACCAAGTTCAAAGGCAGTTTTCTGAATTAACTCAAAAATCGGGTGCGGACTAAAATTGTCAAATTCAAAACCTATGCCTTTCGAAAACCTTGTTAAATTATCAAACTTTAGGTAAGCGTCGCCAGTGATGTGTACTGCAGCTTTCACTTTAAGCTCATCCGCAACCCTGAGCAATTGCTTAACGTATATTTTCATCGGCTCCAAAACTTCGTAAACAATTTCTCTGTCTAACCCGTCTGGGACGTCATAAGGCTCGTATCTTCCGCCCCACTTTTTGAAGAGGATTTTTCTTGCCAGAGAAATGCCGTTACTGTGGATTCCAGAGCTTCGCAAACCTATTACAACATCGCCAAGTTTTATGTCTCTTCCTAAAATTATTTTTTCACTAGTAACTTCACCTATCGTAGCAACAACCATGTCAAAGCCTCTTCCTTCAACTAAACCTTTTATCACTTCTGCAACGTCGCCTATTTCCCCGCTTGGTACAACACACTCAGATTCAACTGCCCCTCTCACTATACCCTTCAGCCATTCCTTAACCAAAGCTGGGTCTGAAACTTGGGCATGAATATTATCAGCAATAGCTAAGGGCTTGGCGCCAGACCTTATAACATCATTAACAGCCAGCGCCACTGCATCAATCCCTATGGTGTTATATTTTCCGGCTAATTGTGCAACTAGCACTTTTGTGCCTACGCCTTCAATCACGAGGTCTAAGTAGCGATTTTGTCCAACAGGAAAAATGTTTCCGTAGGGAAGCTGAACAACTTCGCCATAAGAGCCAAAAATGTAAGTTTTCTTTAAAAGCCGTAACGCCTTCTTAGACTTAGCCCTTAATTCTCTATCAACACCAGCATTGACGTATGTAAATCTTCTAGGCAACGTTATTTCTCCAGATTTGGATTCAACACCGTTTTGACTCTGAGGTTGACATATATTCTTTATATCGTAAAAATAACAGTTTTGTTTTTTATTGTTTTTAAGCCATAGGATGGTTGGTAATGTTGTTAATTCTGAGAATTTAGAATAGTTATTTTAAAGGTGTAAATGGTCAAAATAGAAAAGTAAATATTCTTGAAAGTATACAAGAAATTGTGAGGAGAAAGCATGATGTATTTAAGCTTTGGTCTCCTTTCCTATGTTTTACACTCGTTTAAATATAGAGACAGGACGACAATAGTTACTGATGTACTGAAAACCGTTAAGGATTCAAGGAGAGGAATGAAAAAGACGCAAATAATGCAAAGCGCCAAGTTGAACTACATCCAAACGAAAAAGTACCTCAATTACCTGCTTAATTATGGCTTTCTCGTTGTCACAGAAAGAGATATTTATGTGATAACGGAGAAAGGCAATAGGTACTTGCAGTTAATTGAAATGTACAGAATCCGCAGCATTAGATAAATGTCTATCCAATTAATCCTTTTCTGTATGCTTGCAAATTTGTAGGTAACGCCTTTTCTGGAACGGTGTTCATTATTGCTTTCTCCATAGATTTCTCGCTCACAATTTCTGTTGTTCTTACTAGGGCGCCTAGCATGATCATATTTGCATAGAGCTTTTCGCCAAAGGATTTTTCTGCTATTTGTGTAGCTGGAATTTTCAAGGTTCTTGCTTTGGTTTCTGGCACATTTTTCACAATGCTGCTGTCGATGAAAAGCATACCATCTTCTTTTAAGTCTTTAATGTTTTTTGCAACTGCTTCTTGGTTCATCGCAATCAATATATCGCATTTTCTAACAATTGGAAAGCCAATTTTGCCATGTGATATTATTGCTTCGCTTTTGGCTGCGCTTCCTCTTGCTTCAGCCCCGTAGCTTTGGGTTAGAACGGCATTTTTTCCGTCGTAAACTGCAGCTTTGCCTAATATTTGTCCTGCTAAAATTACGCCTTGTCCACCAAGTCCGCTTATGCGCACTTCAGTTTTTTTCAACTTTTTTTTGTGCCTCCTCAATTGTTTTATATATGTTTTCGACAAGTGTAGGTCGCTTTCTCTGGACAAATTCGCCTAAAACTATTTTTCCTGCTAAATCTTCTTCGTGCAAGCTTTCTGCTTGCTTAATTGTAATGGCGTTTTCTTTGAACCATTTTAACATTTCTCCAGCGTCTTTAAACCCTACTCTTCTCCCGAAAGCTGTTGGGCATTGGCTTACGGCTTCTATGTATCTGAAGCCCTGTAGAGTTAATGCTTTTTTTATGGAATCTTTAAGCTCATTCGGATGAGCTGTTGTCCAACGTGAAACGTAAGAGGCTCCGGCTGTGACTGCCAGTTTTGCAGCGTCTAATGGCTGTTCAAAGCTTCCGTAGGGTGTTGTTGTTGTCTTTGCTTTAAACGGGGTTGTGGGGGCAACCTGTCCACCAGTCATTCCGTAAACCATGTTGTTAACCATTATAACAAGAATGTCCAAGTTTCTTCGTGCCGCGTGTATGAAGTGGCTTAAACCTATGCCAACTATGTCTCCATCTCCACCGAAAACAACAACGTTCAAATCTGGGCGTAAAAGTTTAATTCCAGTTGCGACTGGTATGCTTCTTCCATGCAAAGTGTGCACAGAGTCCGCTATAAAATGTGGTGATGGAATCCATGAGGAACAGCCGATTCCACTGCAGAAAACAAATTTGCTCAGGTTTTCATGGTCTAATTCGTGAACGGCTCTTAGAAATTCACTCATTACAGTAAGTCCACCGCAGCCTGGACAAAAAGGCAGGGGTAAGGGTCTCAAATATTTTCGAATAGAAAAGGCTTCACTCATTTTTGAACGCTCTCCTGAATTTTTTCGAACAATTCTTCAGGCGTGATTAATTCTCCACCACCAATCTTGTTAAGGGGAATCACTTCTGCTAAGCCGTTTGCAACTCGCTGAACTTCGTAGAATACTTGTCTCAGATTCATTTCAGGAACAATAATTTTCTTTGCTGTTTTGACCAGTTGTTTGACAGCTTTTTCTGGAAAAGGCCAGATGATTTTTAGGCGGACGTATCCTACTTTTATTCCCTTTGCTTCTGCAATTTCGGCAGCTTCATAAATTGCACGCGAAGTACAGCCGAAGGAAACAACGCCTATTTGACAGTCGTCAATATTGCAAGTTTCCACTTCTGCTATTTCTTCCGCATGGTTTTGTATTTTGTTGTTAAGTCTTTCCACAAGTTGCTTATGTGCCGTGGGATCTGCTGTGAAACGTATCCCATATTCGTCATGCGTTGATCCTGTCACAGCTATGTTGAATCCTTCACCAACAGACGGCATAGGCGGGACTTCTTCTAGCCCAAAGAATGCCTTTTCATTTGGTTTGGGTTTTCTTCTGTCGATTACCTCTATACTTTCTGAAGAGGGCAAGATTATTCTTTCTCTCATGTGCGCGACAACTTCGTCTGCCAAGAGAATAACTGGCGTACGGTATTTTTCGGATAAATTAAATGCTTTAATTGTTAGTTCAAACATTTCCTGTACAGAATTTGGAGAGAGGGCGATGGCTGAATAGTCGCCATGTGTGCCCCAGCGTGACTGCATGACATCGCCTTGTCCGCATTTAGTTGCCTGCCCCGTACTTGGGCCCGCCCTTTGGACATCAACTATAACGCACGGCGTTTCGGTCATGAATGCCCAGCCTATTGTCTCTTGCATTAGGTCAAAACCTGGTCCAGAAGTGGCTGTCATTGCTTTATTGCCTGTCCAACTTGCACCTACAACTGCTCCTATAGAAGCCAATTCGTCTTCCATTTGAATGGCTATTCCACCAACTTGTGGAAGTCTTTTCGAGAGGTATTCTGCTATTTCGCTCGCGGGTGTTATTGGATATCCAGCAAAGAATCGACATCCCGCGGCTAGGGCTGCTTCAGCGCAAGCTTCATTTCCCTGCCAAAAGTATGTGTTTGCCTCTGGAAACTTTTTCAACGAAATTCTCCTCTATTCTTTGGGGCTCATTGAAAAGCTTGGGGATTTAACCTAAAAGGTTTTATCTTTTGCTGTATGAAGTTGTAACTTCAAAAGTTGGGATAAAGATGGAAGAAGACATCGTTGATTATACCTTAGAGTACGCGAGAAGCAAAAAAGTTGAATACGCTGAAGTGAGGGCGCAGAGCCAAGTCCAAGAGAGGCTTATACTGAGAAGCGGAATTCTAGAGACTTACTTGTCGGCGGTTGACAGCGGATTTTGTGTGCGAGTAATTGCCAACGGCGGAATAGGTTTTGCTTCAACCAACAAATGGACAAAGGAAGAGGCAAAGGAAATAGTGGATTTAGCGTTCAAGTACGCTAAGGCAGCTAATAGGAAAGAAAAAATAAGGTTTGCTGAGGAAAAAGGAGTTGAAACGAAGTGGGCTGTCAATCAGAAAGAAAAAATGGAGAATGTTTCACCGGAAGGGAAAATATCTAAATTTGTGGAAATTCACAAGTCTTTGGCTTCTTGTGGAGTAAATATCGCCGCAACAATCGCTTCATGCTCGACAGATTTAACATCGAAGTATTATGTCAACTCTGAAGGTTCTCGCATTTCTTCATTTGTCCCAAAAATAGCCGCTTTCGTCTTCATCACAGTTGCTGAACAAGGAAAAACTGAGCAAGCCTATGAACAATTCGGATACAGCGGCGGATGGGAAGCGTTTCACGAATGGAACGCTGAAGAAAAAATGATTCACAATGCCAAAATTCTTAAGGACGTCATAACGAAGGGAAAAGCCGTAAAACCCGGAATCATGGATCTTATATGTGGTTCTGAAGTCACTGGAATAGCAGCTCATGAATCTTGTGGTCACCCTATGGAAGCTGACAGAATTCTGGGACGTGAGATGAGTCAGGCTGGAAGATCTTTCATATTCAAGGCTGGTCCATATTGGGTTGGTACAAGAATTGGAAGTGATGTTGTAACGGTGGTCGATGACCCTACTATAGAACACAGTTACGGATACTACGCTTATGATGACGAAGGTGTTAAAGCAAGACGCAGATACTTGTACAAAAATGGTTTGATAAACGAGTTTTTGCACAATAGAGAAACTGCTGCGAAACTGGGGACAAAGAGTAACGCTTCTTCAAGGTCAGTTAACTATGACAGAGAAGCCATTGTGCGCATGGCCAACACATTTGTTCTACCAGGCAAAATGTCGGAAGAAGAGCTTATTGAAGATGTTAAGAACGGGGTTTACATGAAATCTTTTACGGAATGGAACATAGACGATAAGCGTTTCAACCAGCGTTACGTTGGTAGAGAAGCTTACCTGATAGAAAATGGAGAATTGAAACATCCTGTTGCAAGGCCAGTGATCGAGACCACCACCCCAAAGTTTTGGACAGCCGTAGACGCAGTTTCTAAAATTGTTGAATTTGATGCTGCTACTTGTGGAAAAGGTGATCCTGGACAAGGTGTTCCAGTCTATACTGGTGGTCCGTGTATTAGGCTTAGGGGAGTGTATGTAAAATGAGTGACGTACTCAGGAAGACTGAGGAGATAGTTAAGAAAGCGAAAGCATTGGGCGCAGATGAAGTTATTGCTAGAACGACTTTTGGAAGGTACAGGCAGGCGCGTTTCAGCAATAATCAGGTGGATATCACTGTTGCATGGAATGATTATGTTACAGATGTGAGTTTGGCTTGGAAAAAACGTGTAGTCGCTACGCAAATACACGATTTTCGAGAGGTTGATCTAAGCATTAAAAGACTATTCGAGTTGGCAAAAGTTTCTAAGGAAAATCCAATGTTTGGAGGTTTTGCAAAAGGCAGTTTTCGCTACGCAAAAAGCAACGCTGATAAGAAACTTCAAGATTTAGAAGATCCCAGTGAGTATGTTTTTGAAGCGATAGGTGCTGCGGAAAAAGAAGTTGGGTCTCAAATTGACAGTGGAGGTATACTTTTCACCAAATTCGAAGATGTTTATTTGGTTTCTTCTGAAGGGCCTGTTGGTGTTGACAGTCGTTCAGCAATTGAGCTTTCTATACGGGCTTTCTCTGAGAGAGAGGCTTCTGGTCATGGTGTGGAATGTAGCTCTTCGCTGAAAGATTTTAAACCTTCAAGAGCTGGAGCTAAAGCTGGGGAAATTGCCAAGTTAGCCAAGAATCCGAAAGTTGGTGAAGAAGGCGTATATGATGTTATCTTTGATCCTTTGATTTTTGGTTCTCTGCTTGGCGTTTGGGGTTTAATGGTTTCATCTTTCAGCGTCTTGATTCAGCAGTCAGTTTTCGTCAACAGGCTTGGCCAAAAAGTAGCTCGAGAAAACGTGACATTGAAAGATAATCCATCTGCTTATTCTATGGCTAACCGCGTTTTTGACGATGAGGGGGTTCCGACAAGGGAAAATGTCTTCATTGACCATGGTGTGCTCAAGACATACCTTCATAATACATCGACGGCTAAAATATTCAAAACCGAAACTACAGCTAATGCTGGGTTGGTTGCACCGAATGCGTGGAGTCTTGAAATGAACAGCGGAGACATTAGCAAAGAAGGTCTCTTCAATGAAGTGAAGAAGGGACTTTACCTGACAAACACTTGGTATACGCGGTTCCAAAACTATGCGAAGGGTGACTTTTCGACGATTCCTAGGGATGGCATTTTCTTGGTCGAGAATGGGGAGTTAAAGCAGTCGCTGAAGGACTTGCGCATAAGCGATAATGCTTTGAGTTTGCTAGGCAACATTGCTGGGATTTCGAAGGAAAGGCAACATGTACATTGGTGGGGGGAAGCAGATCCACCGTCGTTGTCTCCGTATGTTCTAATCAAAGATGTACATATAACAAAATCCAAATAGAAACCTCTTTTTTCCTTTTTTTGTGTTAGAACGCAAACTTTATCGTCAATTTAAAATGTTACTGTGACAGTTGCGGTCGTAGTCTAGTTTGGTTAGGACATCAGCCTCCCACGCTGACGACCCGGGTTCAAATCCCGGCGACCGCACCATAGTTCGGGTTCAAAACCATAAATCTTTTATGCCGCGCAGTATGTTACTCTACTTGTGGCGAGGAAACTTGTCTGATTCTCCTCATCTGCGCTCCAAGTATCGGCATCTGCTCCAGGATAAGGATGTGAGGCGCTGGTACGAGAACATCGCCCGCGGCTCACCAGCCTGCGCCGAAATTTACCTCCGCAACCTTGGGAACTTCTGCCAGCTCAACGGCATAACGCCAGGGCAACTCGCGCGGAAGCGGGTCACGGAAATAGAAGATCTCTTAATGGACTATGTCACCTCTGCACAGAAGAAGCATGCGGGCAGCTACATCCGCAATACGACCAAGGTCGTCAAGTCTTGGCTTGTCCATAACGGAATCCAGCTTAAACGCAAGATCAAGATCACGGGTGCCAACGAGACGCCGACCCTGAAAGATGAACGCGTCCCCACAAAGGAAGAACTGAAACGCATTTTCTTGTCAGGAAGCAAGCAAGCCCGCACAGCCTGCGCCATAGTCGCCCATGCAGGCCTAAGGCTAGAAAGCCTGGGCAACTATACTGGTTATGATGGCATAAAGATACGCGACTTTCCGGAACTGAAGATGAAAGGATCCGAGGTGAGCTTTGAGAAGATGCCTACGCTGGTTGTTGTTCGCTCGGCCTTAAGCAAGGCGCGCCATCAATATTTCACTTTCTTGACAGAAGAAGCCTGTGGCTACATGAAAGACTACTTGGAAGAGCGCCTGAGAGACGGCGAACAGTTGACACCCGACTCCGCAATCGTTAAGCCGAAGGTTACTCAGAAACCCTTCATACGCACCGTAAACATTGGAGACATGATGAGGCTGGCGATCAGAAGCGCGGGGCTTCCTTGGAGACCGTACGTTTTAAGGTCCTACTTCGATACGCAGTTGATGCTTGCTGAGTCTAAGGGCTTGGTGCTTAGGGATTATAGGCAGTTTTGGATGGGACATAAAGGCGATATTGAAAATCGCTATACAACCAACAAGCGTAGGCTACCAGAAAGCGTGATCGAAGATATGAGAGAAGCTTATCGAAGAAGCCAAGAATACCTGCAAACCACGAAAGTTGAGGAAACCAGCGAAGAAAAGCTTAGACAAGCCTTCAGAAAGCAGCTCCTTCTGGTTGCAGGCTTCAACCAAGACGAAGTGGAAAAGATGGATTTATCATCGATTAACGATGAAGAACTTCAAGAGATTGTGAGGAAGAAACTTCTGGGCGTTGAGACAAGTGATTGTGTGAAACAAAAAGTGGTAAATATTAACGACGTTGAGAACTACCTAACACAGGGCTGGGAATACGTCGCCAACCTACCCAACAAAAAAGTCATCATTAAATTAAAAGAGTGATAGATGAAACTG
>Ga0172364_10005483_pt1 | contig 10098 bp, 13 predicted proteins | sample LakKivSesite10cm_FD_114545 | JGI IMG/M metagenome (GOLD analysis project Ga0172364, IMG submission 114545) | Sediment microbial communities from Lake Kivu, Rwanda - Sediment site 10cm | ecosystem: Environmental > Aquatic > Freshwater > Lake > Sediment | place: Rwanda: Western Province, Lake... | reverse complement strand
TTGACAATTATCATCGGTGTTTGAAACTTTTTCGGCAAGAGTCTCGTCACCCATTTTAGCGTTAATTCTAATTGTTAATATTGTTTTGGAATAAAAAAGTAGATACTTGTTGCAGTAACAGTGCCTATGAGTTAGAGTCTTTTTCCTTGAAGGAAAACTGCTGCTGCGATGACTGTGGTCCATAAACCGTTTTTGTCGCCAGTTGCTGACTGTGTCGTGTTAGTTGTTTTGATTATTAATCCGCTAGTTTTGAATAGTTGTTTTCTTTCGTCCCAAGCGGTTTCTGGGTCAAACTGTATTCCCATAGTTGTAGCAAGCATTGTCGCAGCCAAATCTTCCGCATAGTCTCCAGCAGTTTCGTCAGTTTGTCCAAAAGAATGGTGCTCGGAAAGATAGCCATAATTGTTCTTGCCTGATGGAATAGCTACACCTATTGATGCAGCGATTAACCTGTGCGGTTCGTTTGTCGCATTTCTAGCTAGAACAATGAAAGTTATCTCACCTGGCTTCAGCATTTTTAAGCCCCGCTCTCTCGAAACAAGCTTGCAGCCTGATGGCACTATGCTAGAAACATTTACTATGTTGCAATGTTGTATCCCAGCGTCTCTCAAGGCTAACTCGAAAGCTTGCAATTGCTCCTTATGTTTGCCAACGCCTTTAGTTAGGAAGAAATATTTTGGAATCATTTTGCTAATTCGCAATAGAATTAATAAAATACATTTATTAGTCTTTTTGTTTTTGAATTCATATAGTTAATCTGTTTCCAATTCTAGCCGTAAAAATATATTTTCCATACCTTAGGGAAGTTGCCTCTATCTTCTTTCAATCAATTCTATCAAAGTCCCATCCGGATCTTCAATAAAAGCTATCAACGATCCAGCCAGACCAAGCCTAAAAGGTTCGTCTGTGATTGTAACATTCTCCTTTCGCATTATAGAAATAATCTGCTCCATGTTTTCTACTTCAAAGGCGATGTGATCAAACAGACGCTCTTCATAATCAGCTTGAATAAACTTTTTCTGTTTTCGATAGAAAGTCAGCTCGAGCTTTGCACCTTTTCCATTTGGGTTTTGAAGAAACGCAATTTCAGCATCGTTTTGCGGTATCTCGCGGCGACTTAGAAGTTTGAGACCCATCAGCCTTGTGTAGAAATCAATCGATTTGTCAATATTACTTGTTCGAATACTTGTATGAATGAATATCACGTTCTTCACCTATGCTTATTGTTCGCATCCTCAATATATAGGAACAATGCTTCTTAGAGGGGTTCATTTATAATCTTTAACAGGTTTTGAACAACTTTCTTTTCCTCACTCTCTAATGGCAATGCTGGCTTACGGGGGAAACCACCTGGCAATCCTTGCAATCTTAGCGCTTCTTTGATGGCTGAAAGCTGATTATACCGTTTTACAAGCACCTCGTTAGCAAACGATACACGTTTTTGCAATGCTTCTGCCTCTTCACGTTTGCCATTTTTGAAAGCTTCATACAACTGGCTGCAAAGCTTGGGAAACACGTTCGCAACGGCAATTACGGCACCTTTGCCTCCGAGCAAAAATGTCGGTAGCGCTGCGTCTGCTGTGCCTGCTAACACTGAAATTTTGTTTCCAACCGATTTTATGATTTCTGTTATCGCGCCGATGTTTCCGCTGCTGTCTTTCAATCCAATTATCTTCTCATTTTCAGATACGAGTTGATGAATGAAAGCGGTTTCCAAAGAAAATCCGGTGAACTTTGGAACGTTGTAAACAACTATTGGAATATCGACGGTTTCCGAGATGGTTCTGTAGTGCTCGTGCATTTCTCTGTTTGTCGGTTTGAAATAGAAGGGCGTAACTATGAGTGCAGCATCAACGCCTAAATCTTTCGCGTCCTTGGTAAACATTATCGTCTCCTTAGTGCTCATGCTTCCTGTTCCTGCAATCACAGGGATTTTTCCGTTAACTTCATCCACAACAGTCTCGATAACCTTTATTCGTTCTTGCCGAGAAAGGTATGGCGCTTCACCGTTACTTCCGCAAGGCATTAACCCAGAAACACCACTTTCCAACCAGAACCTCACGCAAGCTCTAAGCGCTTTAAGGTCAAGTTCGCCTTCGCTTGCAAAAGGGGTCACGTGAGGCACAAATATCCCGTTTAAAACAAGTCTTGACATATCGTTACGCTCAAGATTTTAAGGTGCACGCATTTGTATATAAGCATGCAATTTCGAACTTTTCCTTGTTTAACGTTACCTGTGCGAGGGAAAAGAATAACAAAGCTTTACATATAATCTATGTGAGGTTAGCTAAGTGCCGCAGTACCGAAGCATATTCAAGGACGAAACAAAACTTGACATTGCCTATATTCCTAACAGGCTTCTCCACAGAGATAGCGAACTGCGTTTGCTAAAGGAGTTTTTCGGTTTTACGTTGCAGTTTCCATCAAAAATGGCTCAAAGGGTTATCATAACTGGCGATGTTGGCACGGGTAAAACTGTGCTTTCTCAACGTTTCGGAGTTGACATAACCCGCGAAGCTAATAAGCTTGGAACAAATCTTCGCTACGTTCATGTTAATTGTCGCGAATACCGTGGAAACCTCTTCCTCGTACTACATCACGTTGTTTCTGTGTTTCATCCAACTTTTCCGAGACGCGGCTACTCTGCTGAGGAGCTTCTGCGCATTCTCTTGCAGATTTTAGATGAGGAAAACGTGTATGTAATCTTGGCTTTGGACGAGTTTGAAAGCCTTGTTGACCATGAAGGCTCAGAAGCTGTTTACAAGCTTACGCGGTTGCAGGAAATAAGACAGAATAAGCCTCAAAGAATTTCGCTTATATGCATTTTGCGAAACCTAAAAGCAATTGAACAGTTAGACAGTAGCACAAGAAGCACCTTACAATCCAACATCATAAATCTTGGGAAATATTCAAAACAGCAGCTTATAGACATTCTCGGCGACCGCGTTTCACTTGCTTTTAAATCGTTAACTGTGCCTGAAGAAACTGTGAGCTTGACTGCTGAAATTGCTTTTTCTGAGGGTGGAAACGCTCGTTTCGGCATTGAGTTGCTGTGGCGGGCTGGAAAATATGCAGACGCTGAAGATTTAGACGTTGTTACGCCTGAATGTGTTCGAAAAGCTGTTTCAAGCATAATTCCAACGATGCGGAAAAGCGATTTAGCTTCGCTAAGTTTTCATGAAAAACTGTTCTTGCTTGGCATAGCCAGAATCTTCAAGGAAAGCCAGAAGGCTTACGTTTCTCTCGCAGATGCTGAACAGGCCTATGCTGTTGTATGCGAAGAATTTGACATGAAAACCCACAGTCACACACAACTGTGGAAATATTTGCAGACCCTTTCAGATGTGGGTATTGTTGAAACTGAGGTTTCAGCGGCTGGCAATCGAGGAAGATCAACGCTTATTTATCTGCCCAGAATTCCAATCCTTGAATTGGAGAAGGAATTAAGTGCGCTCTTAGAAAAGAAAGAAGCGTGAAAAATGCTATGAGTGTGGAGGATGTTTTCTCTTCAAGGCTGAGAATAAAAATTTTAAAAATGTTGACGCAGGTGGGTGAGCTTAATGTTTCTGAAATTGCCCGTAGACTAAGTGTTAACTATAATACGACAAGTAAGCACTTGAAAGTTTTGGAAGATGAAGGCATCCTTCAGCATAAGGTGTTTGGGAGAATCCGCTTATACAGGCTTAATGAACGTTCATCTAAGGCTAGGGCTCTTCAAAATCTCATGGAAGCTTGGGAACACGCAAATAAGCGATAGAGTGTATTAGTTTCTTTATGCGTGGTGCGAGGTTTTGGTTGAAGAGGAGTTTGACGGGAAAATACGTGATTTTGAAGAGGTTTTGCAGAAGGTTGCAAGCGACATAGCCAGCGGTGCGCTCTTCGAAAAGTTTCCACCTTCGGAGTTGCTGAAAAAAACCGAAGATTATGTTAATCGTCTAAGTGATTTGGCAATAAGCAGCCAAGAGCTTATGCTTGTTCTTAAACCAGAAAAGGCTTATACGATTAAGTCTTTGTGCAAAAACCTAACGCAGACTCTTGCAACTTTTAAGGAGATTCTTCTTCAGAACACTTCAGAGCCTCTTGCAAATTCGCGTTTAGCCTTTGAACAATTGAGAAAAGCCTTAACAGACGGTTCAGATTTTCTTTTCTTAATGCGAGAAGTAAGGGATAATCCTTCTCCGCTTATAGATGCGATACTTACTTACAAAAAAACCTCTGAGACGAAAGGTTCAGTTATAAGCATACAAGCCAAAGAAGACGTTCAACCTCTCATAAAGTATGTTTTAAGTCGCATAGACGATTTTAGAGCTGCTTTGATTGGGTTAGAAAAGAAAGTGGATGAAATGAAACAGGTCATGCGCGAATTGCAGGAAGAAAGCCTAAAAATTCTTTCCAGCAAGGCTTCTGCGCAATCTAAAATGGTTGAAAGCAAAACGGAAAATAAGCAGCTTTCCCTTTCAAGCTTCAAAATTGGAGAAGGCGAGGAGAAGAGACATGGTAATGGTTGATATATCTGACAAACCCGAAGTCTTTCGTGAAGCAACTGCAACAGGAACTATTAAGCTGAAACCTGAAACCATACGCTTGATTGGCAAGGGAAAAATTGCGAAAGGAGACCCGTTACAAACAGCGAAAATTGCGGGAATTTTAGCCGCTAAAAAAACAAGCACGCTTATTCCGCTTTGTCATCCGCTGCCGTTAACAAACGTGGAAGTCGAAACAAAAGTCTTAGACAATTCCACAGTGCAAGTTATATCCACTGTTAAAACCAAGGCTCAAACAGGAGTCGAAATGGAAGCACTCACTGCAACTGCAGTTGCTCTTTTAACAATTTGGGACATGGTTAAACAATATGAAAAAGATGCGAAGGGTCAATATCCATCCACAGCCATAGAAAACATCCATGTTGTGAAAAAAATCAAAGAGGCAAGTCCTAGTGAGCGAAAGCGCAAAAAAGCATAAGGCGGAAGCCCCTAAAAGGCTGAAGTTCGGCATTTTCATATGCAGCACATCTCGCTTTCGGAAAATGGAAAAAGGCAAGCAAGTGGAAGATGTTTCTGGCGATTTGATTGAAGAGTTTCTGAAAAATGCTGGGCACACGGTAGCTTTTAGAAAGCTGATTCCAGATGATAAAACTTTGATTGAAAAAGGCATGCAGCAGGCTTTGGCTTCTGCTGATTTAGATGCTGTTGTTTTCTGCGGTGGCACTGGTGTTGCCCAATCTGACGTCACTATAGAAACTGTTTCACCATTCTTGGAGAAAGTGTTGCCAGGATTCGGCGAGATTTTTAGGCGTTTAAGCTTTGAAATGATTGGTTCTGCAGCAGTTTTATCGCGTGCCATTGCTGGAGTATCGAAAGGCAAAGCCTTTTTCAGTATTCCAGGCTCTCCTGACGCTGTGAAGCTTTGTTTTGAAAAGCTTATATTGTTGGAAGCTGCTCACATCGTTAAGCATGCACGGGAATAACGATGGTATTAAGAGACGGTTATGGGCGTCCATTACTTAACTTGCGTGTGGCAATAACACGGCGTTGTAATTTGCATTGTCAATACTGCCATTTGGAAGGCGAAGAAAGGTCTCCAGAGAGTTTTGCGGGTGAAATGACTGTTGACGAAATTGTCCGCATTGTGAGAGTCGCTGTCGGGTTGGGAATTTCTAGGATTAAGCTGACGGGCGGAGAACCCCTAATGCGCAAGGACATCACAGAAATCGTCAAAGGTATCGGAGCCACACCTGGCTTGGCAGACCTTTCTATGACAACTAATGGAACGATGCTTGGTTCATTAGCCAAAGAATTGCACATAAACGGCTTGAAACGCGTGAACATTAGCCTTCCAACGCTGAACAGCGAAGCTTACAGCAAGTTAACTGGCGGAAGATTAGAAAATGTTTTGGAAAGTGTTGAGGCTGCCGTTGAAGTTGGATTTTATCCCGTCAAACTTAACATGCTTATTTTGAAAGGGGTAAACGATAATGATGTTTCAGAAATGGTTGCATTTGCCAGAGAAACTGGAACAATTTTGCAGTTAATTGAGCTTGAGCCAATAAACATAAGCGGCACATATTATTCGGTGCACCATAAATCGTTGGATGAATATGAAGAAATGTTTAAGCAAGAGGCAGTGAAAGTTGAAACTAGACAGTACATGCAAAGTCGCCGCATCTACTATTTGCCGAATGCCACAGTTGAAGTTGTGCATCCAATAGAGAACACTGATTTTTGCATGCGTTGTACGCGTTTACGTGTGACTAGCGATGGAAAATTGAAACCATGTTTGATGAGGAATGACAATCTTGTGGATATTTTGACGGCTATGAGAAATGGAGCTAAAGACGAAGAATTAGTGGAGCTGTTTAAGGTGGCAAATCAGAAAAGGCGACCGTATAACAAAGAATAAATACGCTTAGTGGCATTTCAATTGCTGATATTTTATGCTTGAAGGCAGAAATATCAATCTGATATTGGCAGAAAAAAGAAGATGCGTCTCTGCTGGTGGAATCGTCTAAAAATGAAGATTTTAACTCATCGCGAACTCGAACCGAAAGATGAGCTTTTGCCGTTGATGGATAATTCTTTTGGCTGGCCGTTTAACCCGAAAATGTATGAGAAGCTTGTCAAAATTGACCCGAGATTGCGAAACAGTCCTGTTGGTTTCTGCGCTGTAGAAAATGGGCATGTGGTTGGTTATGTTGGCGTTATGGATTTGGCTTCGCGGACTTTGGATGGAAGCGTAGAGTATGTTGGTGGCATTTATGGTGTTGCTACATTGCCAAGTCATGCGAGAAAAGGAGTTTCCACGGCATTGATGAATCGGGTGCATGAGCATTTTAGAGAGAGGAACTATCGTTTTTCGTTTTTGTGCACCAGCCACACTCTCGTTGCATACGCAATGTATCAGAAGCTGGGCTACTCGGATTTGTTAGAAAGACAAAGCGCATACAAAGTATTAAACCAAAAGAAGACTAAAGCTACTGTGAAGCAAAGAAGTGGAAAGCTTGATTTTGACAAGCTTCTAAAAGTTTACAGCGAATTTGTGAAAGGCAAGACTGGTTTTGTCGTGCGAGATAAAGATTATCTGACGATGTTAAAGAAGACTGGTTACTTTGGTAGCAAAGACTGCATCATCGAAGAGGACGGATATGTTATTTTTAGAAGCAACTGGGGTGGAACATGGACTAAGGCAACTTGGATTAGAGAACTCGTCGCATTAAACGCTGAAGAGATGAACAGGCTGGTGGGGCTTGTGGAAGCGAAAGCAAGGGACTTGATAATGGACAGAGATGTGCCAGACAAGGCTTTACTGCAGGTTTACAAATCCCGCGACTACATGATTGAGAAGAGAAGCCACGCAGTAATAATGGTCAAACCATTAACTGCCGACGCATCATTCAAACAAACCTATGGCAACAAATTCTACCTAACAGATTTGGATTTCTTCTAAAAACCCTTCAAAGCATAACATCCATAGGATTATACCATATTACAATTGAAGATAAACAAGAATTTTCAGCGGCAAATTCTACTTGAAAGTTCAACCTATATATAGGGGGGTATAAACTCCAGCGAGAGCAAAAACGCAAAACATGCTTGCATGTTGTTAAAAGTTTTCAGCTTTCACCAAACTTACAAGTCGACTAATCTTACTTCACGCTTAACCGTATCAAACAACGCAATAGTTGATTTGCCACTCAAATACCCACAAACTTCGCCAGGATTCACAACCAAAGTCCTGCCCTTTTGATAAACCTCAGCCTTATGTGTATGTCCATGAACAACAACATCAAAACCTTCACTTTCAACCAAAGCCTTCAGAAGCTCCTCCTCATGCCCATGCAACAACGCAACTCTCAACCCATCAATAGCAATTTCCGCAAAGTTCCCACGCAACTCTAAGCCTTTATACTCGCTAAATCGCCTTTTCAAAAGCTCACGATCCCCATCGTTATTGCCAAAAACACCAATTAACCTTGCCTTCAAACCTTTAAATTTTGGAACAACAAAAGGCGCCACGTAATCTCCAGCATGGAGCACAAGCCCAACATTTTCCTCATTCAACCTCTTCACCGCTTTCTCCACCATCGGCAAACAATCATGCGTGTCTGCAATCAAACCAACCAACATTTTCTCACCCTCCCAAACATCTTCATCCTAACCAAAAAATAAAACCTTCTTAACATATAGAACTTTGTTCTAGAGAATATTTCGATTACTGAAATACTCAGGCATGCGAAACACCGCTTAAAACACTCCATTCCCCTTCTTATCATAGAAAACAGTTCTAAAAGAGGAATATAGAAAATGAATCCTTGGAGCTCAAACCCCTCCTCAAAAAGAAGGGATAAGCTCTACATAATTGCGGAAATTTTGGAAATAGCAAAAGAAGGTGTCCTGAAAACTCAAATCATGTACAGAGCAAACTTAAGCTTCACACAACTTAACGATTATCTCGGATTCATGTTAAAAAACGCATTATTAGAAAAAGTTTTGCTAAACGACAAAGAAGTATACAAAGTTACCAAGAAAGGCATGAATTTTCTTCAAAGCTACCGCGAAATAACAGAACTTCTAAAAAGCGAAGGAGACGACTACAAAAACAACGTCAAAATCCCGCCAACACACCTTCTCAAAAGAAACTAGAACCATCAACGACAAAAAGCAAAAACCCAAACAAACCTAAACTACTTCTTCTGCTCCCTCAAATATTTTTTAACCTTCACTTTCAACGCAGGAAACTCGTCAAGCATAGCCTTCACAACTTGCCAACGAATCTCTTCACTTTTCGACCTTACACTCATCTTTTCGGACAACCCATATAGTGTATAGCAATACGCCATATAAACTTTTATTTCCAAAAACGACATATACTCCACAAAAACCAAAAAAAGAAAAAAAGGGAAACTATTGAACGTTTACTATGTTAACTGTTTTCTTTCGCAGTTTAACAGCTGCCACAGCAACAGCCATTGCAATCGTTGCTCCAATTAGAACAATCAACAGACCACTTGGCAACCACGGAACAACGCTTTCAACACCTATAGAAGGATCATGTTCCAAAGTATTGCTATCAAAGTATGGATAACCTATAAACAGACGCATGTGATTTCCTGCTGGCATGTAGGCTGCTGTTACATTAACTATCGATTTCTCTTGAGTAGTAGAATTAATAACAACTGCAGTGTTAACAAAGTCGAAGAAACCTGCCAATGTTTGGCTCCCTTTAGCAAAGCGCAATCTGAAACGTTCATGCAAACGAGTTCCAACGCTCAAAGACGTAGTAACATTAGTCACCTTGTTTCGCACTTGAATCCTTTTTCCTCCTGCAATTATGTCTGATGTATCTGAGGTAACCTCAACTGGCTCAAGCGGAGCTGCAGAGCTGCTTTCAGGTAGAGCTTGCGTCGTTAAGTTTGCGTCTTGTTCTGCTATTGAAATGTCGGTGATATTTATAGATGCCATGTCAATCCATAATGCTAAGCCTGCTCGAAGTTTCGGAACAGTTATGTTAAATTCATCATGGAGAACCTCGAAGAGACCGTTTAATTTGTCAATGTTCCATTCCCAGTTACGTATCACCAAATCCATTTTCAATTCTCCAGGTTTCACAGTGTAGTTGTATAAGCCATAGACGTTTTCTGTGGCTTCTGTTGCATAGAATCTGCATCGAATTATCACGTTGCCCTCAGCGAAATCGAATGCCGAAGGTGCTTCCGTAAGTGTGAAGTTAAAGGAGATGTATGAAACACCGTCATCTCTTGTAACACTGTCAGGACCTGTCAAGTTCCAACGGCATGCACTGAAAGGCAGATAAGCAGGATGAAAGCCTAAAAGCCAACCAAAGTATGCGGTCATTATTTTCTCTCTTATCCGACTTTGATGTGGTCCACTAGAAGCGTATTTTGCCTCTAGTCTTTCTTGAACTGTTAAAGCGTTTGCCTCATATGCATTATTGTAATATAGATAATCGATTGTCATATATTCAATCAAGCCTTTGTATTTCACAACGTAAATGTTGTCGGTGTCGTTTGAATACCACCATAGAAACATCGGTTTCTTTCCGCTAGTAGGAAACAGTATAGTGATAAGGTCTGTTTCGATC
>Ga0172364_10005482_pt1 | contig 10098 bp, 5 predicted proteins | sample LakKivSesite10cm_FD_114545 | JGI IMG/M metagenome (GOLD analysis project Ga0172364, IMG submission 114545) | Sediment microbial communities from Lake Kivu, Rwanda - Sediment site 10cm | ecosystem: Environmental > Aquatic > Freshwater > Lake > Sediment | place: Rwanda: Western Province, Lake Kivu... | reverse complement strand
TGGCAGGTCCTTGCCAGTGCTCGCAGAAGTAATCGTGCCATATTTTACCCCACGCTGAGCTATCATTGCGTCTGCTAATGCTTTTAGTTCCCTTGCCTTGCCTTGCGCAACCACCACCTCTAAACAATTATGATGGTCTAAATGAATATGAAGCGAGGTCAGAACCTTGCCAGTAAAATCATGCTGAAGATGATTTAACCTATGACTCAAGCCCGGAGTATGATGGTCATAAATCAAGATTATCGCTCCTACCGTCTCCCGATTATGGTCCCATTCCTCCTCTATCAACGACTTCCGTATCAAATCCCGAATCGCCTCTGAACGATTCTTATATTTATGCTTGGAAAGATAACCATCAAAAAGACTTAACAACCCCTGCTCCATTGAAACCCCAAACCGCTTTAGCTCATCCTTCTTATTCATATTTTTTAATCTATCCCACTCCCAAAAATTGTCAAACCAAAATTCCTCCCAGCCTCCAAATACACCAATCCCCTTAAAACCCAATCGCTGTCCATCTGAAATCTGAAACCTGAAATTTGAAATATGAGATTTGAGATTTGTCCTGTCTAAAGACAGGATGAAATTGTTATCTATCTCACAATTCAAAGGCATTACCCTTGACCCACTTCCTTTAAAGCATTCCGCCTTCGCCCAGCACCCTGCCCCGCGTATCCCGCGGGGTTTTCTTCATTATCGACATCGTAGGGGTTGTTCGCGAACAACCCCTACCCCGCGGATACGCGGGGCGGGATTAGGCCCCGGTGCATTGAATCAGGGAAATTGATGCTTAAAATAAGCCAGTCTTCTTTTAAAGGGCTTTAATAATTATGGACAATCCTCTGGATACCAGTATTCATCTCCGGGCTCGCAGATATTATTTCATCATTCGCAGTAGTCATAATAAACTGTTGCGCCTCTGGCTTCAAGTTCTGCAATCTGCGCGCAGGTGCCAGGACCAAGTGGATTACTCTCAACCCATATCTCGTCGCCTGTCCCGATTCCGGGATTATCAACCAGGGCTTGAAGGTCCGTAATCCAGCAACCTTCAAGGTAAACATCTTCCAGATTGATCAAGTTCACCAAAGCAGAGATACCAGCAGTAAGCGGGTTTGAAGAAAGGTAAAGCATTCTCAGATTGGTTAAGTTAGCTAAAGCAGAGATGTCAGAAATCTGGTTAAAAGCAAGCTGAAGCCCTTCCAGATTGGTTAAATTAGCTAAAGCAGAGATATTAGTAATCTGGTTCTCAGCAAGGACAAGGTCCCGAAGATTGGTCAAGTTAGCTAAAGGAGATATATCAGTAATCTGGTTAGCCCCGAGGAAAAGAGATTCCAGATTTACCAAATTAGCCAAAGGAGAGAGGTCAGATATATTATTATACCAAAGGTCAAGCTCTTGTAAATTGATACAGTATTCAATGCCAGTGAGGTTAGAGATACTAGCGTTCCACGCATCTAATAAAAATAATTCGCACAGGTCAGACTTCCAGATTTCTCCTTCAAACTTTTGGATAGCAACTCGGACCGACATTTCTAAATTATAATCTGGGAAATAGACAACTGTATCAGTGTCAGGTTGACCATCACAATTATTATCCTGATTCAGAGCGCAAACATTTTCAGGAGCACCTGGATAGGTATCGGCATTATTATCATCACAATCCGGTCCTAAAATGGTTATATAAGCATCGCAATTAACATAATAATCATCTTGGTCTGCATCTTCGCAGGTCTCGCAGGAAATCCAGTTATTGGGGTCATTGTCATTGCAATCCGGTCCCAACTCGCAATTTTCTCCATACCCGTCTCCATCATTGTCTATACATCCACACCATCCCCCCGGGCAAAAGACCCAAGAGACTCTGGTTGAGCCCCAGCCCTCAATAATCTCATTGAAAGTATACTGGTCAAGGAACGCGTTGGAGACCGTTTCTCCATCATAGGTGCAGGGGATATTGACCTGGAAGGTGTTATATTTTCCAAGCCTCGGGGTCTCGGTCCATTGGGCATAAATCCTCGGGCCCAAATACTGCCCTTTGTCATTTAGCAAGTCCACCCAGGGCGGAATCAGTCCACTTATCCAGGTTGGGGTATAGACTGATGAGGTTAAGGTGTCCCCGCAGACCTCTACAAGGTTATGAATGGTATCTCCAAGGGCAAATTTTGGGAAATCGCCGGAGTCAAGGTCATTATCTTTACCTGGGATGTAGAGGATGGATTTTTGAACATTAACCGTGGCTCCGCCTTCCATCGTAAGAATCAGGGTGTATGCTCCAATAGCATTATCCAGGTCATAATCCTGATACCAGAAAATCCGCAGTGGTGGATTTCCACCGCAGAGATAAGGACTACCGGTAAAGTCATCGCATATTTTTGGCACGGTGGTATCAAGAGATGGACCCGAGGCAGTAATCTCAGATACTTGGTCTAGAAAATCCCTAACAAATATATTCCGGGTGCCGGTCCATTGTGGAGCGCCATTTGTTATTACTGCGGTGACTCTGGTATATACATAAATGCCAGCGGGCAAGCCATCTCCGAGCCAGACCCAGTTATTATTTTCTTTTCCTAATTTGGCGCCGGCAATTCCCTGGACCTGTTCTTCGCTGTCAAAGGTTATATAGATGAACAGGTTTGCGGTATAGATTTGATGTTCTTCATCATAATCGGTCCATTCAGGAGTGATGGTAATGTCCGCGATTTTTTGGTCATTGTAGCAGACCAGGTTTTTAAACGCATTAGCCAATAGCTCAGCATCCCATCCCTTCCACATAAAGCCGTTTATAAGATAGGGCTGAATGTCTGAAGGATTGAGGTCGCAGGCTTTGCTGTTCACGGTGTCTGCGAATTGGTTGAGCATATCTTCTATTTCTTGCTGTTGTTCAAGGATGGTGGGGTTATTAAAATCCCTGGTCGCAGAGCTTTCCAGAAGAACCGTGCCACCATCCCTTATCTCCGGCGAGGGGAACATAGTAATTGTAATTTTGTCTTCCAGTAATTGCGGGCTTCTGGCAATGGATAGAGGAGAGCCGGTTTTTGAGTTATCATCAATAGAAACCTCTGTCATAGAAAGGACCAGGTCAAATCCGAGTGGGTTTTCATCATAGGCGGTAAATTCAGTGGTGATAAAGTCAAATTGGCTCCAGTCCTGAATCAGGCTTAAAGCGCCTAAATAGATTTTAAGCACCTTTTGGATGGTGTCCAGCTCAGTTTGGTTTGGTGGATCCGGGTCAATGATGCCGGTTTTGTCAAAAACTGTATCCGCATTGGTGCCTTTGACCAGATACCAATTTCTGATAATCAGGTCAGTGAGGGGATGGATATTAGCGGTGCCGTATTGATAAGCGGTTCCATAAAGCACCGTGTTTCCAAACTCCACTTTGAGCAGGAACGGAGCTTTTCCGGATGCGGAGATTTGATATTTGCCATCCGGTCCAGTGGTTGTGGAGACGGTATTGCCATCACTGCTTTTAACTGTGATGGTAGCGTTTTTAATCGGCTTACCAATAGCTGCGGTGCCGTGTAATCCTCCTTCTTCTGAAGGATTGCCGGGACCGCAGGAATATAAATAAAACAGGGCGAATAGGCTGATAATTAAATAAGGAATAACGCGAGCTTTGAAAGTTCGGGTTCGGGGATTATTTTTTACCATTTTCCCCTCCTTGTGGGCTGTGAGGTTAAATTACTGTTCTATGTTATTTAGTTTAGTTTGGTTTTTAAAAATTATCAAGGGAAAAATGTAAGAATTAGATTAGGGTGATATAATCCCGATTTTTTTTGCCAGCTCCATAATTCGTTTTCGGTAGGGGTTAGAATAGATGAAGGATTTTTGAGTTTGTTTATCCTGAATTTTTTGTCCAGAGGTTTTGATTGAATCCAGCGCGCTTTTAAGGGTGTTCAGGGCTTCTGATTCCTTTTTAAGAAGGATTGCCAGATGAGAATGAAGCCAGCAGAGCTCTTCCTCCACCAGCCCCATTTCTTTCATTAGCGCAATCGCCTCTGAGGATAGCTGATAAGCGGGTTGGAGCTGGCTTTTAGTGAGGAGCAGGGAGGCTTGGCTGGTTTTAGCCTCCAGGATAGCCTGTTTATAGGAGCTGGCTTGTGCGTCCTTGAGTGCGGATTCTAAAAGCAGTGAGATTTCCTCAAAACCAGCTGGGTCTTTTAGTTCTAAGAGGATTTTTGCTAAATAAATTCTGGCATTGATATTAAGCCGGAAAAGCCCATATCTCTGGCTTAGCTCTAAAGCTTTTTGGGCATAATCCAGAGCTGGTTTCAACTGCTCTTGATAGAGGAACAGGATGCTCAGGTTAGATAGGACATTTCCCTGATTTCTGACATCGCCAATTTGTTGATAAAGCTCCAGCGCATTATGGAAGCAGGTTTTTCCCAGGTTAAAATTGCCAATTGAAAAATAGACCAGTCCCAGATTATTCAGGTTATGAGCCATTCCTCTTAAGTAGTTTTGGTTCTGGCGGATTTTCAAGGCGTGTTCCAGAAGTTGAATCGCGTCGTCATATTCGCCATAGCGCCAGAGGATGGTGCTGAAACTGCTCAGTGCCCAGGCTTCTCCATCCGGGTCTTTTAGCTTTTTTCTGAGGGTCAGGGTCTGATTGAGATAGTTTTTGGCTTGGTCATAATCACCAAGATTATAATGAGCCAGCCCAAGATAATGGAGCGCATCCGCATAGATGGAGGTCTCTTTGATTTCTGGAATTTGCAAAATCTGTTGTGCGGTGCGAATGGCTTGCTCGTATTTGCCCAGGTTTATCTCAAACCAGCTGGTTAAGGTTTTGCTGAGGGCGAGTTTGGCAGGATGATTTTCGGTCTGAGCCAGGTTTTGGACTTGCTCAAGCACTTGAGCTCTGGTTTGCTGGTCATTGGTCAGTTCTGCGATTTTTTCTTTTTCTACCAAAAGTTGCCATTGATAGTTACTCTGTTCTGGAGATAAGGGTTTATCTTTGAGCAAATCCAGCCCTTGATTTAAGAGGGGAAGCGCTTCCTGACAGCGAAAATCCCGGACCCATTGCTGGACCGCTAAGAGCAGATGGGGTAAGGCTTTATCTGGATGGGCTGAGTTCAAGTAATGATGGGCAATGGAAAAAGCCTGGTTTTCTTTAGGATAAACTTCCTGGAAAGCGTCTGCGGATAGTTGGTGGAGGATTTTCCGATTCTCAATCAGCAAGGAGTTATAGACCACCTGTTGCAAGAGATTCTGGTTAAAAGAGAATTGATAAGGCTCATTAGCCGGTTGATGGATTAATCCTAATCTGGACAAAAGATTTAAATGATTGTTCAGCTCCTCGGTCTCTTTTCCTAATTTATGAAAGAGCTTAAAAAGGATTTTTCGGTCAAAGCTTTTACCCAAGACCGAAGCTAACTGGATGGTCTCCTTTAATTGCTTGGGCAGGCAGTCAATTCTGCTGAGGAGCAGGCTCTCAATGGTGGTGGGAAGTGGAACCTGCGCGGAAGCCCCTTGCCATTCCCATTTTTCCTGTTTTTGCACCAGGTAATTTCTATTTTGGAAGCAGATTAAAATCTCTTCCAAGAAATAGGGATTGCCCTGACAGAGGCTCAAGATATTATCCAGGAGCTGGTCCGGAAGCACCCTTGCTCCAATGGTCTTCTCAATTAATTCCTGGCAATCCTGCTTGGCAAGTGGACTTAAACGGATGATGAGAGATTTTAAGGTTCGTGGCAAAAATTGGCTAAAATCAAAATCATCTCGGGAGATAAAAATTATTCCTGGCAGGGATTTAAAGACCATCTGGTCCAGGAGGAAAATTAAGGCTTCTCGGCTGGCGGTATCCATCCATTGGACATCATCAAAGATGAACTGGAAAGAGGTCTTGGTGGATTGGGCAAAATTAAATAAGCCCTGAAAGAAAAGCTTGATTGCTAAAAAAATCTTCAGCTGTAATTCCCTGGAGTCCAGCTCCGAATCCGGATATTTCTGGATTCCAAGCAGATTAAGCAAGAACGGAAGCCCTTGCTGATAGAATTCTTTATCTTTTCCATCAAGCTCTTGAGTTAATTCTTCAAGGATTTGCTTAACATCATTTTTTCCAGTTTTTTGGCGGATGAATTCTATTCCCTGTAAAATAAAATTTAATAAGGAATGATAAGATGGTCCATAAGGGATACATCGCGCCTGAAAAAGCATTCGGTGATTTCTGCTCCCAAAGCAGGCTTGAACGCATTCATACAAAAGCCGGGATTTTCCGATTCCGGGCATGCCTTGAATCAAAAGCACCTCTGGAGAGCCAGTTGACCTTGAGCATAAAGCCTGAAAATAATCCTTGATTTGCTCCTGCTCTTTCACCCGGTTGACAAAAGGAGCTCTTTGACAAAGCAAAGACCTTTCCCATCTCTGGATTGCCCTTTCGCTCGGTTCTTCAACAGTGTAAACTGAGACCGGCTGAGATTTGCCTTTTATCTGAATAGCTCCCAAGGCAGTGCATTTAAAATTTCCCTTAACTTGCTTATAAACATCCTCACTAATCAGGATTTTTCCGACTGGCGCATTGCTTTCCAATCTGGAGGCAAGATTTACCGCATCCCCGTAGACCGTAAAATCCCCGGGCCTCTCTTTGCCCACAGGCGCGGCTACCACTGCGCCGAAATTGATGCCAATCCTCATTTCCAGGGCAATCTCTCTTTTTTTAAGCACTGAGTTAATCTCCTCAAGATGGCTTTGCATCAATAGCCCGGCTTTGATTGCTAACTCACTGTCAAACTCGCTGGACTTTTTGGCTCCGAAAAGCGCCATAATTCGGTCCCCCTCATACTTGTCCAGATAGCCTCCGAACTTTTCTATATCCCGGGTAAAAATTTTAAAGCATTGGTCAATAATTTTGTGCAGTTCTTCTGGGTCCATCTTCTCGGAGATTGCGGTGAAGCCTTTAAGGTCCAGAAAAAGAACCGCCACGGCTCTTCTTTCCCCGGGACGAAGCTGGGGCTTTTCTATTCGGGTCTCATCCCGGCTTGAAGATATCTTTTGAAGCTCGGCGGTAAAGTCATCCAGCCATTTTTGTTCCATTTTTGAGCTTTGCTCAACTCCCTGAAGTTTAATTTTACATCATCTATTTGGTTTCAGTCAAACCATTAAAAAGGATAAAATTACTTTTAGTTGACAGAATCAGACAAATTATGAAATAATGCTCTGGTATAAATCTAATTTAAAAGGAGGGGAAAATGGGAGAAAGTCAGAATGTTCCGTCGCCATCAAGCAAAGAGGAGAGAACCTGGGCGATGCTCTGCCATCTTTCTGCGTTGGCAGGGTTAGTTATTCCTTTTGGCAATATCATAGGTCCTTTGGTGATTTGGCTGATTCAAAAGGATAAGATACCAGCAGTGGACGCGCATGGCAAAGAATCGCTCAATTTTCAAATCACCTGGTCAATAGCAGGAGTGATAGCTTTTTTTCTGACCTTTATTATAATCGGCTTTATCTTGTTGCCGGCAATCGGTATCTTCGTGCTGATTATGGTGATTATTGCGTCATTAAAGGCGAATAACGGAGAGAGCTATCAGTATCCAGCCAGCTTTAAATTTATAAAATAAACCTTAGCGCGTTCCACTGCTTAGGGCTGGCGAGGCGCTAATGTAGGACTGCCTTTATTTGTCAAAAGCAGAAGAGATGTTAAAATAAAATTTATGTCCAAGGGAGAATATCGGTTCGGATTGAGATTTAAAGATGCGCGAATCTCAGTGGAATGCGATTCTAATGCGATATACCAGCCTTTGGTAGAATACTTTAAGCACCATTTAACTGATAGTTTATCAGCCCAGGCTGAGATTAAGCTCCAGTCAAAGAAGGTGGTGAATCCAATCCCCACCCATTCCCGCTTGGAGCTACGGTATTTTGGGCTAAAGGTTTTTGGGAATTCCGAGCATAGATATTTTACTGACTTTGAATCTTATTTGATTATGGACTCGGACGGAAAAAAGGCTAAAGGATTTATCGTGCCAGAGACTTTGGAGGAGATGGCTGGGCTTTTCTTTCCTAATGTCTTTTTCTCCCATCTTTTATTTGAGATGTTAAGGCATCTCGGAATTTACTTTATTCATTGTGCGGGGTTGGTCTCCCCAGAGGGGAAATGTTATTTATTTCCGTCTAATTCTGGAGAAGGGAAGTCCACCATTGCGCTTTATTTGATTAGGGAGGGGTATAGATATTTAAGTGATGACACGGTTCTTTTGAGCAGGAGGGATGAGGGGCTTGTGATATTTGGTTTTGAAAGGACCAGCCATATTGGAGAGGATTTGATAGAGCGGTTTGAGGAGTTGAAGCCCTTTAAAAAAAATCCGGGATTGGAGGCAATAGGCAAGCGGAAAAAATTGGTGGAGCTGGAGGAGGTTTATCCGGGAAGAATGGTGAAAGAGGTTAAGGGACCAGAAGTAATAGTTTTTCCCGAAAGGGTTGAAAGGGAGGAGAGCAGGTTAAAGTCGTTAGATAAGAATCAGGCGCTTAAGTTGGTGATGAGCCAGAGCCCATTTGTCCTTCTTAATTCTCCAGTGAGCAGAGCGCATTTAGAGATTTTGGGAGAGCTGGTTCGGAGGAGCAAGGTCTGGGTTCTGGAGAGTGGAAGCGATTGGCTTAGTGAGCCGAAGATATTAACCAGCCTGCTCAGAGAAGCGGTTAGATAAGGAGTTAAAATTGGGTATAGCCAGAATTGACTTTGAGTTGACTACTCGGTGCAATCTTAATTGCGCTCATTGTCTTCGGGACCGTTCCTTAAAAGCGGATTTAGAGCTTGAGTTAATATCCAAGATTTTAAGAGAGGTTAAGCCTTATGGAATTGATAGGGTGGGCATTACTGGCGGGGAGCCTTTGCTTCATTCTCAGTTTAAAGAGGTGATAGAACTTTGCGTTAGAAAGGGCTTTTGGGTTTCATTGGTTTCCAATGGAATAGAAATCCCCAAGCTGATAAATTTTTTCAAATCGCCCGAGATTAAAGAGAAGCTCCAATATATCGCGGTTAGTCTTGAAGGTGCTGATGAGAAGACCAATGATGCGGTTCGGGGCAAAGGTAGTTTTAAGAAGGCGCTCAAGGGAGTGGTTGCTTTAAAAGCTAATAATATACCTTTTGCCATAAAGTTCTCCATCAATGCGCTCAATTTTCAGAAGATAGAGGAGATGGCTTTGTTTGCGGGCAAGTTAGGCGCACGGGAGATGCATATCACCCAGATTTATCCTTCTCCAGAAAGTTTAGCTAAAGGTCTGATGTTAGAGCCAGAGCAGTGGGTGGAAATTAAGCCAGAAATAGCCCGATTAGCAGAGTTAGTAAAAATACCAGTGGTAGAATGTGTTTCTGGATGGAGTGAATATGTGCTTCCGCTTTGCACCAGTATCAATATGGCGGATTATTATGTGGACGCTCGGGGCTGGCTTGGCTTCTGCTGTTTGTTGCCCGGGGTGGTGGGAGCAGGAGCAGTGGAGCGGGATAGGATAGCGGATTTGCGCACCACCAGTTTTGTGGAGGCGCATAGAAAATTGCTTGACCTGATTCGGGAGATGAGGTTGATTTGGCTGGAACGAATAGAAAAGGGAGAGGTGAGCGAGCTTGACCATTATATGTGCTTGAATTGTGGATTTCATTTAGGTAAATTAAATTGGTTAGAGGATTTTAAAGATTCTGGCTGGTGGAAATTGTTGGAATCCGCTAAAAAGAAGAATAGGTGATGAAAAAATTATTCATAATGGCATTTTTCTCGGTCTGCGCGGTTGCTTGCGGATTAGGTGGAGGGGATTTTTATTCAAGTCCCGAGGAGTATTTCCGGGTGGCAGTGAGTCAGGAATCTCAGATTTCGGTCACTCCTCCGAATGTTTTTTGGTCGGAGGTGGATTATCCTGGCATCCGTGCGGTTCGGATAAATAAGGAGGTGGAAATCAGGTGCGAATGGGTAGCGGAATATCCCAACCGAATCAAGCTCAGGATAAAAAATAATTCTACCGAGAATTGGAATTGGGTCTGGCTGGTGGTGGTTAAAGAGAATAACCTTGAGGTTCTAAATCCAGACGCCAGAGACCCGAAGAATCAAGCCTTATTAAGAATAGGTCCTTTAGCTTCTGGAATGGCGGTTGATAAAGAAATAGATA
>Ga0172364_10005480_pt1 | contig 10101 bp, 7 predicted proteins | sample LakKivSesite10cm_FD_114545 | JGI IMG/M metagenome (GOLD analysis project Ga0172364, IMG submission 114545) | Sediment microbial communities from Lake Kivu, Rwanda - Sediment site 10cm | ecosystem: Environmental > Aquatic > Freshwater > Lake > Sediment | place: Rwanda: Western Province, Lake Kivu... | reverse complement strand
TCAGGTTTTGGGAATGTGGTTGGGCGAAGACACTCTCGAAAAAAGAAGAGAAATTACGGAATATGTTGTTGAAGAAGGAGATAGCCTTTGGTCAATCGCTAATCAATTTAATATTTCCCTTGATACTATCTTCTGGGCTAATGATTTGAAAAGTTTATTAATTCGGCCCGGTCAAAAACTTTTGATTTTGCCGGTTTCCGGAGTAATGCATTTGGTCAAAGAAGGAGATACAATTTCTGAATTGGCTAAAAAATATAAAACTGAGGCAGAAAAAATTATCAGCTTTAATGACCTTTCCGGAGAAGGAGATTTGGTGGTCAATGAAGTTTTAATTATCCCTGATGGTAAGCTACCTTCAGTCTCAATTGTCCAACCGGCAGATTCTACTGCCCTATCCAGATTGTCAACGAATAACTTTTATGGTGTCTCTCATGATTTTCCCTATGGCCAATGCACCTGGTGGGTGGCTCAAAAGAGAGCAATTCCTTCTTGGGGCAATGCCAAAGACTGGTTAGATAATGCTATCCTCTCTGGCTACCCGGTTTGTAAAGGAAGTTATTGCATTCCCCAGGTCGGAGCAGTGATTTCCCTGAAAGGCAACTGGCTTTATGGCCATGTTGGCTATGTCGAAGAAGTGAGAGGAGATAAAGTTGTTTTTTCAGAAATGAATTACATTGGCTGGGGGAGAATGAATTACCGAACCTTAAGAGTTGGTTCAGCCTCAATTAAAGGCTATATCTACTAAAGAAAAATTAAATCAATTTTTTTTAAAAAACAGCCGCCTCAACGGCTGTTTAAATTATCGAAATCGGGTATCAATAATTTTTATCCTCTCTCCTCTCTAATTCGATACATTAGGGCTTCGCTTAAATGATTATAGGTAATCTTTTCTGAACTGTCTAAATCAGCGATGGTTCTCGCCACTTTTAAAACTCGGTGATAGCCTCGGGCAGTTAATTTGCCTGAGTTAACATATTTTCTTAATAATTCTCCTGATTTACTGTCAATCTGACAGTATTTTTTAATTTGAGGAATTTCTATTTCCGAATTGACTAAAATTTTTTCATTTCTAAATCTTTCTTTCTGAATTTCTCTGGCTTTAACAACTCTTTCTCTGATTTTTGAGCTACAATTTTCTTCATCAGGTTCAATCAATTTCTCATATTTTAATTGGGGGACGCTGATAAAAAGATCAATTCTATCCATTAAGGGACCAGAAAGTTTTCTTCGATACATTTGAATTTGAGAATTCGTACAATTACATTTCTTTTCCGGATCGCCAAAATAACCACAGGGGCAAGGATTGGAAGCAGCAACCAGACTAAAACGGGCAGGTAGAGTCAGGGAATGCTTTGCTCTTAAGACAGTAATTTGGCCTTCTTCAATGGGCTGCCTTAAGCTTTCCAAGACATCTCGATGAAATTCAGGAAATTCATCCAAAAATAAAACTCCCCGGTGAGATAAAGTAATTTCTCCTGGCCGGGGAGGATTTCCGCCGCCAATCAGAGCCACTTCTGAAGAAGTATGATGGGGGGAACGAAAAGGCCGAAGATTAATTAGGGGTTTATTTTTTGGTAATAGTCCAGCAATGCTATAAATTTTTGTTACCTCTAATGACTCTTCAAAAGAAAGGGGGGGTAAAATTGAGATAATTCCCTTGGCTAATAAAGTTTTTCCAGCTCCCGGTGGCCCCATCATTAATAAATGATGGCCGCCGCTAGCCCCAATTTCTAAAGCCCTTTTTCCATACTCCTGGCCCTTAATATAACCTAAATCAACTGGATAATTTGGAGCTTTCAGAAAATCCTCAGGATTTGTATTTTGAGGTAAGATTTCCTTTTTCCCCTCTAGATAATCAACAGTTTCTTTTAGAGTCTCAGCTCCTATTACTTTTATTCCCTTGATTAAGCCAGCCTCAGCTGCATTTTCCTTCGGCAAAATTAATTCTGAAAAACCTTTCTCCTGGCAGCAGGTTCCAAAAGAGATTACTCCTTTAATTGGCCTCAATCTGCCATCTAAGGCTAACTCTCCGATAAAAATTCTATTCCCGGGAGAAAAACTGGTTTTGTTATCTGCTAAAAGATAACCCAAAGCAATTGGTAAATCATAAAAAGAACCCTCTTTTTTCAAATCGGCTGGAGCCAGGGAAACTAAAACCCTCACTGGCTGATGATGGGGCGATTGGAAACCCGAGCTCTCAATTGCTGCCCCCACTCTTTCCTTACTTTCCTCGACTGCCTTATCTGGCAAACCAACAATTTCAAAATGCCTCAATCCATATGAGGCATCTACTTCCACTTCAATAATTTGAGCATCTAAACCGACTACAGCCGCTGAAAAAACTTTCGATGGCATATTGATTTAGTATATCAAATACCTAACCAAAAAAAGCCCACCGTTAGACATTTTTTTCTAACTCCTCTTTTAAAGATATTATTTCCGGTAGTCCTTTTTGTTTAATTTGCTCTACTTTTTACATTTTTGACAAAGTCTGGCTTCGGGATAAACTTCTAACCTTTTTTCCTCAATTTCTTTTCCACATTTTTCACAGATTCCGTATTTGCCCCTTTTAATTTTCTCCAAAACTAAATCAATATTCTTTAATTTCAATTCCAGATTATATTCGAGAGGCAAAAGGGTGGAGTATTCTTCAACTTCGTCAGCCGCTTTTTCTAAAGCGGCTGAGCCTACTTCCCCTCCGTTAAATTTCGGGAAAATTGTATCCCAGTCACCTTTTAGTTTTTCATTTTTTTTCGCAAACCTTTTCAATTGCTCTTCAATTGCTATCCTGTCTTTTTCCAGTTTTTCTTTCAATTCTTGGATTAATTTTTTATTCATTTTTTATTTTATCAAAACTTGTTTTAATTGAGTAACACGGGAGATCGCTTTATCAATTTTTTCTTTTGAGATTTCTCCATTTCGGAAAGCTTTTAAAAACTCATCTAAGCCCTGTTCAACTGACAATCTCCATCCAGAAAAAATTAAAATATCCACCCCAGCCAGGATTGGTTTAGTGACTATCTCTTTTAGAGAAAATTTATTTAATAAAGAATTTTGAGATAGGTCGTCAGTTAAAATTAAAATTTTTGAACCTAAATTATTTTTCAAAAATTGGATAGCTATGGGAGAAAAAGTAAAAGGCAAGGAAGAATCAATTTCTTTATAGATTGCGTTTGAAACCATTACCATTTCAGGTTTTACCTCCATTACTTTTTTAAATTGGGAAATTTCGGGAATTTTTTCTAAGGTCGCTAATTCCTCTTCGGGATTAAAAGAAATTTGGCCATAACCAGGGAAATGCTTAATAGCAGTTAAAATACCCCCAGCTTCTTGGCCAGAAATTAAGGATTTAGCCAATATTCCAATTTGGCTAGAATCTTTCTGAAAAGAACGGCTAAAAAGGAAATCGCCTTCTTGAGCAAAATCCAAAAGGGGAGCCAGATTGAGATTTACCCCCAATTCTTTTAGTTCTTCAGCCCTCTTTAATCCAATTTGATAAGCGAGTTCCAAATTTTCAATTTCTGATTGAGGAGTTTTTTCGCTGGCAAAATCAATCCGAGAGATTAATCCGCCTTCCTGATCAACAGCGGCAAAGAGAGGCAAACCGGTTTCTCTTAAAGAAATTTCTTGAAGTCCCGAAATTAAATTTTTTAATTGTTCTCTATCTTCAATATTTTTTGAAAGTAAAAGCACTCCGCCAGGTTTATATTTTTTAAAGAAATTCTCTAACTCGGGAGTGACTGTTTTTCCCTCAAAACCAATAATAAATAACTGCCCAAGTTTTTTTTCGAAAGTCAATTCCTCAATTATTTTTTTCATACTCTCAAAAGAGGTGGTGACGACAAAATAATCATCGAACCAGGCATAACAGATTCCAGAATCTTCTTTGGAAATGGTCAAATAACGAAAATTAACATTTTGGTAAGATGCGCTCTTGAAATAAGACACCAGAGTGGAAATTTTTTGGCCGGAAATAAAAACCCCTTCCTCTTTAATTTTTTTCTCCCAATTTTTCAATAATTCAAGCAATCCCTCTGCCTCTTTGACTTCAGCTATTAAAGCCACTCTTTCCCCTTGTTTTTGTGCAAAAATAGTGAGAGTGTAATTTGGTTCTAATTTTTGATAGATTTCTTCCGGTACTTCAATTTGGAAAGCAGTAGAAACTTCTTCTAAAGAGACAAGTCGATTTTCTGATAAATTTTTAATTGCAATTCGAGCAAAGCTCCCTTGGGGCAATTCCTCTTTCATCAGTTGGTTGAAAATTTCTGGGATTTCTTTAATTTCTGAAATTTCCGGTGTCCGAATGGCTTGGATTGGGATAAGAGGCGGCGGAATCATTATTTCTGGTTTTTCTTCTACCGGAGGTAAAACTTTTTCCTCAGCCGGCGGAATGATTTTTTCTTCCACTGGTTTTTTCATTTCAAAAAACCAATAAAAAAAACCGAGCAGGAGAAGGCAAAGGAAAAGAACTACTCCTCTAACCAAAACTTTTTGAAAAAAGGAGGGTCGAATGGCAGGAGGCTTCGGGACTAAAGTATCAAAAGGAATTTTCTTTTCTTCCTCCCTGAGTGGAGTTGGTGGAATTTGAGGTCGGATCGGTGGAACTGGGGCCGGAGCCGGAGGCGGAGGCGGTGGAGCGGGTCGCGGTTTTTCCTCAGTTTTCAAAGTAGCAATTCTTTCCTCCCCAACTTTTTTTATTTCCTCAATTTTTTTTTCCTCTATTTCTTCTTCAATTTCTTCCCCATCTTCTTTTACTTCTTCTGGTCCTATCCCTAATTGGCGATTAATTTCTTTTATTCTTTCTCTTATCTGATTTTCTCTACCTAATATTTTTTGGTAATCCTCTTCAACATTTTTTAATTGAAGGCCTAACTCTTTCTTTTCTTTTTCTAAATCCCATTTCTTTTTTTCTATAGCTTCTCTATCTTTGTCTACCCCCCATCTTTGTTTTTCCATTTCCCTTTTTTCTTTTGGCTGAGCCGCTAATCTTTCTTTTTCTTCCATCACCCTAATCACTTCTTCAGTTTCTTTTTCCTCTCTCAAACATTTCTGAAGTTCAGCTTCTATTTGTCCCCTCTTTGATATGAGATTTTCTTTTTTTATCTCAAAGGGCTCCCTTTCTTTAATTAGTTCTGAAATTTTTTTCTCTAATTGTACCTTTTCTTTTTCCAGTTCAATCTCTTTTTTTCTTTGGATAATTCTCTTCCTTTCCTCCTCCAAATCACCCCCTCTTTTTAAAATTGCCTCAAACTCTAATTCAACTTGTTTTATTTCTTTTTTTACTCCTTCTATTTTCTCTTCGATTTTCCACTTTTCTTCTTCTACTTCTCTTCTTTCTTTGTCTATTTGCCATCTTTCTTTTTCAATCTTAGCCTTTTTCCCAGGAGAAACCACCCCTTTTTCCTTTTCTTCAATCTCTCTTTTTCTTTCTTCAATCTTTTTTTCTCTGACCAAAATTGGCTCTACCTGAATTTTAAACTCTTCTATTTCTTTCAAGAGCTCACTTTTTTTTGTTTCCAAAGGCTGCTTTTTAAAAAATAAATCTGAAACCTCTTTTTTTATTTCCTCTTCCCTTTCTTCCAATTTCTCCCTTTCTTCTTTTGATATTAAAATTTTTCTTTTCTTTTCCTCCTCTCTTTTTATTACTTCTTCTCTCCGTCTTTTTTCTATCTCTTCAGCAATTTTCTTTCTCTCTTCTTCCTCTCTTTCTCTTTCTTCTAATTTTTCCTCCTCCATTCTTTTTTTCTCTTCTTCCTCCTCTTCCTTCAATTCTTCGATTTCCTTCCCTCTTTCCCCCTCTTCCTTAAGCTTTTCGGGTTCTTCTTTCTCAATCCTAACTTCCTCCTCGGGTTTTAAGGTGACAATTTTCCTCCTTTCTTTTTCTGCTTCAGTCTCCCGGAGTCTGGCAACATCTTTTTGCATCGTTTTAATCTCTTCCCTTTTTAAAAACTCTAATATTTCCTCCTTTTGGGTGGCGGGCGGGTTGTAGCCTTTTAGTTCGTCTTCAATTTCATTTGCCATATTATTTTTTATTTTTTTGTTTCTTTTAAAGAAAGGTTTATTCTGCCCTGCTCATCAATAGAAATTACTTTGACCGGTAAAGTCTCACCAACCTTAACCACATCTTCTACTCTTTTTACTCGATAGGGAGCCAATTGGGAGATATGGACTAAACCTTCTTGGCCGGGAAGGATTTCGACGAAGGCCCCGAAGTCTAAAATTCTTTTTACTTTTCCCTGAAAAATTTCTCCGACTTTAACTTCCCTGGTAATATTTTTTATCCAGGTAATTGCTTTTTTGGCCGCCTCTTCTTTTTCAGCCGTAACAAAAATTTTTCCAGTATCTTCGACATCTATTGAGGCCCCGCATTCCTCAATTATCTCATTAATCACTCTTCCACCCGGGCCAATTACTTCTCTAATTTTTTCTGGACTAATTTGAATGGTTAAAATTCTGGGAGCAAAAGGAGATAATTCTGGTCTTGGCCTTTCAATTACTTTTGCCATTTTATCTAAAATCTGAAGCCGGGTCCGTTTCCCTTGTTCTAAGACCTCTTTCAAAATTTTCTGCGAAATTCCAGTAATTTTTACATCCATCTGGATGGCGCAAATACCATCTTTGGTTCCAGCCACCTTTAAATCCATATCGCCATAGTGATCTTCTGGTCCCTGGATATCTGTTAAAATTTTGTAATCGCCTTTTGTATTTTGCATTAAGCCTAAGGCGATACCAGTTGCTGGTTTTCTTATTGGTACCCCGGCATCCATTAAAGCCAGAGAAGAACTAGAAACCGAAGCCATTGAGGTAGAGCCATTGCTAGAAAGAATTTCTGAAACAATTCTTATTGTGTAGGGGAATTCTTCAAAGCTAGGAATAAGAGGAAGCAAAGCTTTTTCAACCAACATTCCGTGGCCAATGTCTCTCCGGCCTGGTCCTCGCATCGGTTTTATTTCTCCGGTGGAATAGGGAGGGAAATTATAATGATGCATAAAGCGCTTCTTTCCAACAATCTCCATTCCCTCTAACAATTTAACATCTCTTGGCGCTCCTAAGGTTAAAATTGAAAGGGATTTAGTTTGGCCCCTGCAAAAAAGACCGGAACCATGAGTTCTGGGTAAAATCCCGGCCTCACAAGAAATCTCTCTTATTTCATCTAACTTTCTGCCATCCGGCCTTCTTTCTTTTAAAATGATATTTTCATGGACCAATCTTTCTATCTCCTTCTCAAAAAAATCTCTGGCATATTTTCCTTTCCCCGTTTGGGGATGACTCTCTTCAATATAGGAAATTAACTCTTCTTTTAAATTATTAATATCTTCAACCCTTTCAGCTTTTTTCGGTTGATAAAGGGCCTTTTCTAATCTCGCTCCGAGAAATTCTTTAATTTCTTTTTCCAATTCTAAATCCTGGCGAGGGGCTTCAATTAGAATTTTTTCGGGCAAATAAACTTTTTTAATAATCTGGTTTTGAAAATCAATTAGTTTTTTTAAATAAGGCATAGCCCACTCGGTTGCCTTTAAAATTACCTCTTCTGAAATTTCTGAGGCCTCAACCTCCATCATATTGATTAAAATTTCGCCAGATTTTTCAACCCCAACTACTACCAAGTCCAGGCAGCTACTTTCCCTTTGCTCATAGGTGGGATTGAGGATGAATTCATCTCCAATTTTACCAACCCTGACAACAGAAATCGGTCCTGACCAAGGGACCTTAGAGAAAGATAAAACCAAGGAGGCAGCGATCAATCCAATTATGTCTGGGTCGTTTTCTCTGTCCCAAGAAAGACAGGTGATGACAATCTGAACTTCTCTTTTTAAGTCTTTGGGAAAAAGAGGCCTGATGGTTCGGTCAATTAATCTCGAAGTCAAAATTGCCTCATCTGAAGGCCGACTTTCTCTTCTGATATAACGAGAACCCAAAATTTTTCCGGCAGCATAATATCTCTCTTCATAGTCGACAGTAAGAGGAAAAAAGTCTATTCCTTCTCGTTCTCTTTCTGAGATTACCACCGTAGATAGGACTAGAGTATCTCCATATTGAACTAAGCAGCTGCCGGCCGCCATTTCAGCTAAATTTTTTGTTTCTATTTTTAATTCTCTTCCACCAATTTGTAATTTAAATTTTTCCATAGGTATTCGCATGGGCCTGTTCGCATACCCCGAGCCGCAGGCAAGGGTTGGGTTATTCACATGCTATTTTTTCAATAGGTATTTCTCGGGAGTTTCTTCCAAATCAATGAACTCATCGGCCGCCTCTTTTAAACGACTGGAAGCCGACCTGCCAAAGGCAATAATTTCTACTCTCTTTCCCTGGTTCTTTAAATATTCAACCAGTTGAAGAAAGTCGCCATCACCGGAAGCTAAAACAATAGCATCAACATTCGGAGCAATCCTGACGGCATCAATGGTAATCCCCACATCCCAATCAGCTTTTTTTAAGCCGCCGTAAAACTCTTGAAGATCTCTGACTCGGGTTTCAATTCCCAACTTGGTTAAGGCCTCAAAGAATGGCTTTTCTTCGCCGGTTTTTGTTCTGACAACATAGGCAAAAGCCCTGATTAAACTTCTTTGAGCCACTGCCAATTTTAAAATGGCTCCAAAATTAACCCGAGCTCCGTATAAATTCTTAGCCGAATGATAAAGATTTTGGACATCGATTAGAATTGCTACCCTTTGACCAGTATGTTTGATTATCATTTTTTAAAACCGATTTTTTTAACGATACTATTATATCTTTTGGTATCTTCATCTTTTAAATAGCTCAAGAATTTCCTTCTTTTGGCTACCATTTTCAATAATCCCCTTTTGGAATGAAAGTCTTTGGGATGCTTTTTTAAATGTAAAAGTAATCTCCCAATCTCTTCAGTTAAGAGGGCGATCTGGACTTCGGATGAACCGGTATCTAAATCATGTAGCTTATATTTTTTAATTATTTTTGTCTTTTCTTCCGGTGTTAACATATTCTATTTTTATTATACCTCTTTTTAAAATAAAAAAAACTTTACTCAATTTTAACTTTTGACTTTTGAATTTTTATTGTGCCCCCACCAGGATTTGAACCTGGAAACCTTATCCTTAAGAGGGATCTGCTCTACCAATTGAGCTATGGGGGCATATACCTCATTAATTTATGGACATTCAATCTTCCACCAAGTTTTCAAACCAGTCCATTCGGCTACTCCAATAGCATCCAAAAAAGTATTTAAAAATACCCAGGCAACAAAAATAATTACAATACCTATTACTGCGGCAGTAATAATTGATTTTGCCTGACTGACTTTTTCAGGACTTGGCCCGGCGGTTAGCAGGTAAAATCCGCCAATTACCAATATTAAACTAGCAATAATCGGGGTAAGACAGGTTAAAATGAAATTAAGAATATTATTGATAAGAACAAAAATATGACAGAATTGACAAGGATTTCCTTCGCCACCACAGGGAACCAGTGGTCCTTGACAAATTGCCAAAACTCGAACAGGAACTAAAAATAAAGAAACTAAAAAAATCACTATTAACATATTTTGGATTTTGCCTGTCCTGTAGAAAGCCGAGTGATTTCCTTTGAGGAATTTTGGATTTTGAATTTTCATATATTCGTGCCCCCGGAAGGAGTTGAACCCTCACTCTTCTGCTCCGAAGGCAGACATGTTATCCATTACACCACGGGGGCTTGTGTCAATACAATTCTAACAAACTCGTTGAAAAAAATCAATTTTAAAGCTACAATTAAAATACAAATTCGTATATTCGTATAAATTCGTAATTCGTAGGGTTTATGCAGATTCCGAAAGAGGTAAAATCAGTCATTGATAAATTAAAAAAGAAGGGTTTTGAAACCTATATTGTTGGTGGTTGTGTCAGGGATTTTTTGAGAAATGTGGAGCCCGAGGATTGGGATGTAGCAACCAACGCCAAACCAAAAGAGATTCAAAAAATTTTTCCAGAAAGTTTTTATGAAAATAAGTTTTTGACCGTTACCGTTCAAACCGGAAGTAAAAATCCAAAATTAAAAGAAATCGAAATTACAACTTACAGGTCCGAAGCCAAATATACTGACAAACGTCACCCCGATGAAGTTAAATTTGCCAAAACAATAGAGGAG
>Ga0172364_10005479_pt1 | contig 10102 bp, 14 predicted proteins | sample LakKivSesite10cm_FD_114545 | JGI IMG/M metagenome (GOLD analysis project Ga0172364, IMG submission 114545) | Sediment microbial communities from Lake Kivu, Rwanda - Sediment site 10cm | ecosystem: Environmental > Aquatic > Freshwater > Lake > Sediment | place: Rwanda: Western Province, Lake... | reverse complement strand
CATCTACTTGACAGATAACCCTAAATGCGCTAAGCTTTCCTGTCAACTATGAACCGACACTATCAGAGAGCCAACGGTATCCTTCTAGCCTTGACGGGGCTAGGACTTATGGTGGCCCTGGCAGCCTGCCGAGGTTGGGGTTCCGTCGGGTCAGAGGCCGGGGCCACTGGACCAAACCTGCCGACGGCGACTCCAAGCCCTGTTCCCTCCACGCCAGAGCCGACCGCTTCTGTCATCCCTTCCCTCACATCCTCACCCGCACTCACCCCAACACCTACGGCGACGGCAACCCCATCCTGTACCCCCACGGCGACTACGACCCCATCTCCCACCCCTTCGCCCACCCTCACTCCCTCGCCCACCGCCTCGCCGACAGCCACCACCACTCCCACGCCAACTGCCACCCCTACCCCCTTGCCCACCCCCGATGGCATCACCCGCACGGTGCGCCTGCCCATCCTCATGTACCACCACATCGCCCACCCGCCGCCTGATGCCGATGCAGTGCGGTGCGACCTATCCCTGCCCCCGGAGGCCTTCGAGCAGCAGTTACAATACCTGGTGGAGCGGGGCTATACCTCTATCACCCTCTCCGACCTGCTTCATCACCTGGCCCGCGGCGCACCGCTGCCTCCCAAGCCCATCATCCTCACCTTCGACGACGGCTACCGCGATGCTTACACCGAAGCCTTTCCTCTGCTGCAGCGGTATGGCATGACCGGTACCTTCTTCCTCATCACTGGCTTCATTGACCGGGCAGATCCTGAGCACCTCTCCTGGGCTCAGGTGAGGGAAATGCACCGCGCGGGGATGCAGTTCGGCTCTCATACCTATACCCACCCCGACTTGCGAGACCAGCCGGTCGAATACCTCGTCTGGCAGATACTGGGCTCAAAGGAGGCCATCGAACTGCGCATCCGGGAGCCGGTGCGCTTTTTCTCCTACCCCTCAGGCAGGTATGATCAGCGAGTAATAGATGTCCTCCGCTCAGCCCACTTCTGGGGTGCAGTGACCTCTCACCAGGGGATGGACCAATCATCGGAGCATCCCTTTGAGCTGCGGCGCATCCGGGTTCGAGGGGATGAGACCATGGCCTCTTTCGTAGCCAAACTGGAGATGGAATGGTAACCAGGGGACAGATAAGGTGTGAGGAGTTGTGGGGTAGGTGGTGGGATGAAGCGCTCAGCGGCTGTGTTAGCTTGGCGACCTGTCGTCAGGCGAAGGCTTTGAAGCTGCGCCTGCCCGCCATCGCCGGAGGCGCTGGGCGATCTCTTGTTCGTAGCCCAACTCCCCCGGCTGATAGTAGCGCTTCCCCTGCAGTCCGGCCGGGAGGTACTGCTGCTGGACCCAATGGCCGGGATAATTGTGGGGGTACTTGTACCCTTTGCCATGGCCCAGCGGGCCGCCGTCGCGGGTGGCGTCCTTCAGATGGTCGGGCACCTCGACGATCCCCTCGGCCTCTACATCGGCCAGCGCCTGGAAGTACCCACCGGCAGAGTTGCTTTTGGGGGCCGTGGCCAGGTAGATGGCCGCCTCCGCCAGGTTGTACTGGGCCTCCGGCAGCCCCACCCACTCCAGCGCCTGAGCAGCGGAGGTGGCCACGACCAGCGCCTGCGGATCGGCCAGCCCCACATCCTCGGAGGCGAAGATGATCATCCGGCGGGCGATGAAGCGCGAGTCCTCCCCAGCGTAGATCATCTTGGCCAGCCAGTACAGCGCTGCATCGGGGTCGCTCCCCCGCAGGCTCTTGATGAAGGCGGAGATGGTGTCGTAGTGGGCATCGCCATCCTTGTCGTAGAGGATGGCCCGCCGCTGGATGGAGTCCTCGGCAGCCACGAGATCAATGTGGATCACCCCCCCGGCGTTAGGCGGTGTGGATTCAACGGCCAGCTCCAGAGCATTCAGAGCGACCCGAGCATCGCCGCCGGCGATGTGGCTCAAGTGCTCCAGCGCTTCGTCAGTGATGTCAATGGCCTGCTGGCCGTAGCCCCGCTCAGGATCTCGCAGCGCCCGCCGCAACAGGGTCGAGATCTCCTCTTCGGTCAAGGGCCGGAGTTGAAAGACGCGGGACCTGGATAGCAGCGGGCCGATGACTTCAAAGTAGGGGTTCTCTGTGGTGGCGCCGATCAGGATGACGGTGCCATTCTCCACGTGGGGAAGCAGGGCATCCTGTTGGGCCTTGTTGAAGCGATGGATCTCATCCACCAGCAGGATGGTCCGCTGTCCGTACAGCGCTCGCCGCTCCTTCGCCTCAGCGACCACCCGGCGGATATCGGCCACCCCGGCCAGGACGGCGCTGAGGGTCTCGAAGTGACTTTGGGTGCGATGGGCGATGATCATGGCCAAGGTGGTCTTGCCCGTGCCCGGCGGGCCCCAGAGGATGATGGAGGAGAAGAGGCGGTCCGTTTCGATGGCCCGGCGCAAGAGCTTCCCTGGGCCAGCGATCTCCTCCTGCCCCACGAACTCCTCCAGGGTACGGGGCCTCATTCGGGCAGCCAGAGGTGCCTCGCGAGCTATCCGTCCCTGAAGCCCATACTCGAAAAGGTCCATTGCACTTTCTCTACCTGTTGCACTCACCATCAGCGTCGAGTTGGGTAATGAGGCTACCGGTGGTCATGCTTCTTCCTCGTCCTGCAACACCCTTCTGTAGAGCGCGTCCCTCACCCGGAAGCCAGCCACGTCGCGCAGCGCATCCAAATGAGGTTTGACTCTGCTGATGAGTCTCTTATGCTTGGCCTCAATAAGGACACCGATCAGCCCTGTGTAGCGCACCCCCAGATGGCGAGCGGTCTCGCGTCCAAGGTGTTCGTCCATCAGGAGTCACTCGGCGATTTCATCCACTCCTGACTGTCCTACTCCTTTGACGACCACTTCATGCCATACCGCTTCCGGAATGACCAGTTCACCGTAGAGTTGACAGACAAGATTCAATTTGCCGATCCGTGCCAAGTTGATCAGCGGAGAAGCATTGCTTACAATGCTCATCGCCGGCTGAGCTCCTGCAGTGTGGCTAGGTCTTCTTCATAATCCTCTATATCATAGTGAACAGGGATCCCCCTGCTCCCCAGCAATTGTTGGAATATCCACACGGTCATGCCGGCCATCTCCTGGGCCTTGCCAAAGGAGAGTTTGCCTTGCTGGAACAGGTGAATGGCCAATTCCCGCCGTAGCTCCTCCGGCGTCATCCGGGTGGCATGGATCACCTCACGCGGGATTTCTATGGAGATTGCAGAAGACATTCCTCAACCCCTTTCTTCATCCCCAAAATACTAAAAGCCCTCCGACTCCACTCGGCCAGCGCCCGAAAGTCCCCACCGGTAGAGTTGCTCTTGAGGGCCGTAGCCAAGTATAAGCCGCCTGTGCCAAGTTATGCAGGCATTACCTCTACCGTGTCCCCTACCTTCACCGTGCCGCCCTTAAGCACCCGCACGAAGATCCCCTCGCGGGGCATGACGCAGTCGCCGGCCTGATAGTAGATGGCGCAGCGCTCATGGCAGATCTTGCCGATCTGGGTGACCTCTACCTCTGTCTCCCCCAGGCGCAATCGCGTCCCCACCGGTAATTCCACCAGGTTGATGCCCCGGGTGGTGATATTCTCCGCGAAGCTCCCTGGGCCGACGTTGAGCCCCAGCTCGCGTATCTTCTGGATGGACTCCCAGGCCAGGAGGCTCACCTGGCGGTGCCAGGGGCCGGCATGGGCATCGCCCTCAATGCCCCATTCGGTTCGGAGCTCAGCCTGGCCCACGTCCCGCTTACGCGTCCCTTTGCGTTCGCTGGTGCAAACGGCAATGATCTCACCCCTCATTGGCTTCTCCAGTCAGTCCGGCCACCACAGCTTCCTCCTCCGGGCGGAGGAGCTGGATCAACTGATGGGCCTCGTCAAGGAACAGATCAATTCTGTCCTGGCTAAAGGCGTCGGGAGTGCCCACCAGACGCAGCGTGAGGATCATATAGGTGGTCAGGGTAAGGATAGAATCAGGGGGCCCCTCGATGGCTGCTTCCTCGCCATTGTACTTCTCGATGCGCAGTTTGAGGTGATGGCGCTCGCTGAGCTGGTCGTAGTACACCTCTCGGTAGAAGGTGCGCCAGTTATCCGGAATCTCATTCCACACTGCGAATGCATTTTCTAACTCCAGGCCATAGAGCCCCAGGATCGTGCGCAAGAAAGCCATGACCTGCGACGAGGCGTGCTTCTCCAGTTCCTGTATCCGGTTGCCCTGGTCAGACTGCGCAACCCAGGTTACCAGGTAGGCCAGGTCGCGACCGAGGTAGTTGGCCAAGCTGGTATCCAGAACCTGCCAGGTCTCGGCGTTGATCTCGCCGCCCAGCCGCTTGCTGAGAATGTCCAGTACATGCTGAACCGCCTGCGGCCGGGCTTCCAGAAAGGCGTGCAGGTCCTCAGCGGACTGAGCCAACAAGCGGTCCGCCTCTTCTGCAGAGATTTGACCCATCAACAACGAGCCCCAGTCATCCATTGAGGTCACTTCCCCTTTCCAAAAAGCTGGCGCAGGCGCTCGCCTGCGGATGGTCTTGACTTCAAGACCTTGCCTTCACGGCCGGGGGCCTCCGGTGTTGCTGGACCCCGAAACTGTTTCTCACGCCGAATCGCATCCCGCTGTATCTTGGCCTCGTAGCCGACTGGGCCCCCGCTTGATTCGCTGACCAGTTGCTCCTTGGCGGCCTCAATCCGCTCGAAGATCCGGGCGATGCAGGTCTCTAACTGACCTAGTGTCTCCTCCGCTTTCTGCCGACATTGCACAGCAATATTGTCCGCCTCGTCCCGCATTTGGTCGGTGGAGCGGTGTACTGTGCTCACAATCTCCTTGGGATCACCCTGTTGTGGCGGGCGCATCGCCGCGCTCACGTGGATCTTCGCCTCCTCTAGAGCCTTGCTAATCGCCACAACTGAATCGTTGAAGTCCGACCTGAACAAGTGGGCAAGGACAATAGTCTGCGGAGACACCCCATCGAGCAAGTCTCGGACGCCTTCCCAGTAGAGAGGATCCTCCAGCCTTTGGGGTTCCCGTGCGGCCCGCTCCAGCCAAGACCGGATTCTCTCGCACCGAACGGACAGCTCGCGGGACGCGATGTAGCCCCTGACATAGTTATCGAGCTCGCCCTGGTAATCTCGGAGTTCGCCCAAGAGTGCCTCACGTACCGAAACCAGGCGCTCTGTCGGCTGATGTACCACCCGCGGCGCTTTGAGAGCGGCCTGGGATTCCGCCCCCCTGGATCTGTCAACGTCTTGCATCGTCGAGCTCCCTTCGGCCAACGGCAGGGCCACCCGCAGTCAGCCAAGCCTCTACGGGGCCAGCTTCTGAAGCGTTCTCAGGATCTCATCGTAGACAGTGTTTCGCAGCAAGGTCTCTGCATCTTGCAGGGGGCCCGTCATGCCGCGCAGCTCGTGCAGCAGATCATCCGCCACTTTCGTCCTCACACAGACCGACGCTCGCTCATAAGCCGATGTGAACTGCTGAAGCAGGAGTTCGATCTGGCGCTTGTCGCTTTCGTCATACCACTCCCCACGATCCATGACCGCCTTACGCGGGGAATCTCTGTTGCTGTCAATCGTCTCAAACATCGCGTCCAGGACTTTCCAGTTGCCAGCGTAGTTGGCGCTGTTCCTGTCGCGGCACTCATCAAGGTTGTCCTTGAGGAAGCGTTCTGCCCGACGGCAGAGCCACAGCAGCTCGAGGACGTTCTCGTGGGTCCGGGAATAGACCTCGGCCATCCGGGCGAGTTCACCAGTGTGCTGGAGATTCTGCTGAAGTTGCTTCAGACTTTCTGTGAGTTGCTGTTTCGCCTTCTCGTTTCTGGCCATGATGCCCGAGCGAATGGTCTGGATGACAGGCAGTGTCTCTTTCACCAGCGAACTGATAGCTCCGACTGCAGTGAGCAAAGCAGAAAGTTCGAGGGCCATGCTGTGCCTCCCCCTATGAACTTGGCCAGATCAACTGTGGCGCGCGGATGATGTGCCGTTCTTCTTAATATTATACCATATAGGCTACGGACATCAAAATGGCGAATTGAGGGACTCCTTGAGCTTTGTTATTCGCTGACCACCTCCCCACTCCGTCCCCCGCTCTTGCGCACCAGCCGGACATTCTGGATGCGCATCGTGCGCTCCACCGCCTTGCACATGTCGTAGATGGTCAGGGCCGCGACGCTCACGGCGGTCAGGGCCTCCATCTCTACCCCTGTCTTGCCATGACAACGCACCGTGGTCGTGATCTCCACCAGGCTTTGTCCCTCATGGAAGCTAAAGTTTATGTCAACTTTGTCCAGCAGCAATGGATGACACATGGGGATCAGTTCGTGGGTGCGCTTGGCGGCCATGATTCCAGCAATCTGGGCCACGGCCAGCACATCACCCTTGGGGATGCCCCCCTCCTGGATCAGGGCCAGGGTCTCAGGCCGCATGTGCACTTCGCCCTTGGCCACGGCCTCTCGATGGGTGTCGGGCTTGCCCCCCACATCCACCATCCGTGCCCGACCCTCTTCATCCAGATGTGTCAGCTTCATCCTTCCCCCCCTGGCCGTAGGGGCGTGGCGCCGCCACGCCCCTACTACCCCCCAATCTCCGACATGGCCCGCCCCTGCGGCCCGCCCCGCTCCTCCAGATAGTGGCCTATCGGTTTGAGCTCCACCGCCCGTTGGATCAGCCTTTGCAGCTCCGCCTCCCTCGCCCCATCGCGCATCGGGCCGCGCAGGTCCACCTCCACCTCGGAAAGCAGACAGGGCCGCAGCCGGCCATCGGCGGTGAGCCGCAGCCGATTGCAGGAGGGACAGAAGTGCTGACTCCAGGGGGTGATGAGGCCCACCGTGCCCAGACCATCCTGCAGTTGGAAAGACCGCGCTGGGCCATTGCCCCTTGGCCCCTGGGCCGGGGACAGGGGACCCAGAGCGGCCTCGATCCGCCCTCGCACCTCGGAGGCCGGGACGTAGCGGTCCTCCTCCCAGAGGACATGGGAACCCAAGGGCATAGGCTCGATGAACCTCACGTGCCAGGGATGCTCCAGCGTCAGCCGGGCCAATTCAGCCACCTCATCGTCATTCAGCCCCCGCACGATCACCATGTTGAGCTTGATGGGCCCCAGCCCTGCCTCCTCCGCAGCCTCAATCCCCGTCAGTACCTCCTTTAGCTCCCCCCGCCGGGTGATGCGGCGGAAGCGCTCGGGGCGCAGGGTGTCCAGGCTGATGTTGACCCGATCCAGCCCCGCCTCCGCCAGCGCGCAGGCGTGAGGGGCCAACAGGGTGCCGTTGGTGGTCATGGTCAGCTCCTCCAGGCCGGGGATGGCACGAAGCATAGCCACCAGATCGGTCAGCCCCTTACGAGCCAGCGGCTCTCCTCCCGTGAGGCGCACGAAGCGGATGCCCATCCCCACCGCCGTGCGCACCAGGCGTACGATCTCCTCGTAGCGCAGCATATCCTCGTGCCGGCGCAGGCGAATGCCCTGGGCAGGCATGCAGTACACACAGCGCAGGTTGCAGCGGTCGGTGACGGAGACGCGCAGATAGGTTATGGGGCGTTGGTATCTATCGAGAAGGGCCATCACTCCTCAGACCTCTACCACAAAGGGTAACTCCTGCCCACAGGCCGGGCAGCGGTTCCCATCCAGCCGATTATGGGTCCAGTAGCCCTGCCGCTGGATGACCACCTCGTCGCAATGGGGACAGCGGGTGTGCTCGTATCGGTCGCCGGGGACATTGCCGGCGTACACATAGTGCAGCCCCTCCTGATAGCCGATCTCCACCGCGCGGTGGATGGAGGCCACCGGAGTGAGGGGATGGTCCAGCATCCGATAGTGGGGCACGAAGCGGGAGATGTGCCAGGGGATGTCGGGATCTATCCCCACCAAGAAGCGGGCGATGTCCTGCAGTTCTTCGTCACGGTCATTCTCACCAGGGATGAGGAGCGTGGTCACCTCCACCCAGACCCCATCCTGGTGCATCTTCTGGATGGAGTCCAGCACTGGCTGGAGGCGCCCTCCGCACAGCCGGCGGTAGAACTCGTCGCGGAAGCTCTTCAGGTCCACATTGGCGGCGTGGAGGTCTTTTCCGATAGTGTCCAGCGCTTCGGGCGTCATGTAGCCATTGGTGACGAAGATGTTCTTGATCCCGCGCGGCGTGGCCAGCACTGCCGTATCGTAGGCGTACTCGAAGAACACGGTGGGCTCGGTGTAGGTGTAGGCGATGCTGGCACAGCGCCGCTGCTGGGCCAGGTCCACGATCATCTCAGGCGACAGGGGACGGGCCCACCCCTCCCAGCCGCTTCTCTCCTTGGAGGCCTGGGAGATGTCGGCGTTCTGGCAGAAATCGCAGCGGAAGTTACAGCCTACGGTGGCGATGGAGAAGGCCTGGGTGCCGGGTAGGTAGTGGTACAGGGGCTTCTTCTCGATGGGGTCCACGGCTGCGGAGATGGCCTGCCCGTAGACCAGCGAGTACAGTGTGCCCTCTCGATTCTCCCGCACCCCGCAGATCCCCCGCTTTCCGGAGTTGATGTGACAGCGGTGCGCACACAGCGCACAGCGGACACTCCCATCCTCCAATTTCTCGTACAACATGGCTTCTTTCATAGTTCACCCTTCGCAAAGGCTCAATCCAACCGGGAGATATCATCTGGCCCATAGGGGGAGTCCACCCCTGTGCCTCGAAGCAGCAAGGGGATGCTCCGCCATAGGATCTTAAAATCCAGACCCAGTGACCAGTGGTTCACATACCACACATCGAGCTCGATCCGCTGGAGCCAGAGGAGCTCCTCTCGCCCGTGGATCCAGGCCCAGCCGGTCAGGCCGGGCTTGACCAGCAGCCGTTGGCGTTGGAACTCGTCGTAGCGGGCCACTTGGTAGGCCAGCGTGGGCCGCGGGCCCACCAGGCTCATCTCCCCCTGCAGCACATTCACCAGTTGGGGCAGCTCGTCCAGCGCCAGCCTCCGCAGGATGGCTCCCACTCGGGTCACCCGAGGATCGTTTCTCTCCAAAATGTATCCCGCCCCCATGTGCTCTCCGCCGGCCATCAGGGTGCGGAACTTGTGGATGCGAAAGGGGCGCCCATGCTGCCCGATCCGCTCCTGATGGAAGAAGACAGGCCCCGGCGAGTCCAGCTTGATGGCCAGGGCGATCAGTAGGAAGAGGGGCCCAAGCAGCAGCAGTCCCAACAGGGCTGCGCAGAGATCGAAAGCCCGTTTGAGGTGGCGCATCAGCTTCCCCTCTCCACAGGCCGGTAGCCTAGACGATCTTGGAGCTCCTCCCACAGGCTGGCCAGGTGAGCCTGATAGGTGGGACAGGTCAGAGAGGGTGTGCTCATCAGCAGGGCGTCCTCGCCATTGTCGCAGTAGTACCCCCTTTGGAGGCCGGAGGATCTGAAACCACATTTCTGATAGAGTTTCTGAGCCACGCGGTTAGAGACCCGCACCTCCAGCGTAGCAGCCCTCATCCCCAGGGCTGTCGCACAGTCCAACATGTGCAGCACCAAAAGCAGGCCCAACCCCCGGCGGCGCCACCGGGGCGCCACGGCCAGGGTGCTGATATGCGCCCGGTGCCCTGAAGTCCAGAACCCACTGTAGCCCACGATCTCCTCCGCTGACCGGCGTCGAGGGGCCCGCCACAGGCGGGCGAAGAACCCCGGTGGGCCATTCTCCCCTGGACTGTCGTCCTGGACAGGCTGTCCTCCACGGTGGCGAAGGACGAAGTAGCGAGAGCGATCATTGCGCGTTAGCTCGTAGTGGTAAGCGCGCGCTGGCCAGGGTGAAGAGAAGGAGGCGCGTTCGATGGCCAACACGGCTGACACGTCGCTCAAGCGCATGGGTTCTACCACGAAGTCCGATCTGCTGTTGAACATGTTCCGCCCTCCCGAGGAGGGTAATGCAAGTAAATGGGTGATAGAGCCGCCGGGTCATCTCGTTCCCCTCGCGCCAACCGCTCCCATCCCAACTGGGCCAGGTATCCCGGACGGCGAAGGCGGGCTGCGGGAGGGGCTACCACCACCCGATCCCTCAGGCGCGCTCGAAGGGCTTGTTCAACCCCCGCATCGAGCTCTCCACAGAAGAGGGTTGGCTCCTCTATCCCCACACCCACTTTATCCTCTCCCACAATCCGATAAT
>Ga0172364_10005477_pt1 | contig 10104 bp, 12 predicted proteins | sample LakKivSesite10cm_FD_114545 | JGI IMG/M metagenome (GOLD analysis project Ga0172364, IMG submission 114545) | Sediment microbial communities from Lake Kivu, Rwanda - Sediment site 10cm | ecosystem: Environmental > Aquatic > Freshwater > Lake > Sediment | place: Rwanda: Western Province, Lake... | reverse complement strand
TCAAAAGCAAAGCGAAGAACCACTTAAGATTTTCGTGGATTTTCTGTTTTTCGAACAATCGCTTGGCTCAAGAGTTTAGTAGGTGGCCCTCTCGGTCAATTTCTCCGCGGCGAATTCGCGTGGTGGAGATAGGTGAGTGATTTTCAGATGGAATCATGTCGATGACAATTATTTGCAACGGAGGCAACTCTCTTCTTTCTCTTTCTTCATTAATCTTGACCGCTATAGGCTCAGTCTCGCGACTCACAATCAGAGCTTCAACGCACCCTTCAGACAGTGTCACTCCAAAAGGGTCATTCAACGGCACTATCTCTGCCCTCTCCCAAACGCCTCTTTCTCGCAAAAACGTGTTCAACTCTTCCAACCTTTGCTCGTAAGATGCAGTTACATGAGGCTTACTGAGACTCTCAACAAGTCTATCAGAACATAAACCAACCAAAACACGTTCTCCAACCTCAAATGCTTTCATGAGCAAGGCTTTATGTCCCTTATGAAACTCGTCGAAGGTGCCGCCAACAGCCACTAGACGGAACATTTTCATGGTTTTTTCATCCTATTAATCTGGCGCCCTGAATGTCAACTTGAGACACGAGAATTTTCTCCTGTGATAAAACCCGCTTAAAAGCTTGAACTACATTTTCAGCATTTTCCAACGTTGTAAGTGCATGAACTGCTTCACCCACCATGTTTTGCGCTGCACCTATTGCGCCAGCTCTTTCAGCAAACTCCATCAATGTTTTCACACGTTCTGTCATAAACCCTGTTTTCTCAGCAAAATTGCGACTGCAGACTAAAAAATTTTCAAGGGAAGGCTTAGAAAGAATTCTCTCTAAAGTTTTTTTACCCCACCTGTTGACTGCTAATCGCTTTTCAGGGGAAGCCAGCACTTCCTTCGTTGGCATAGGCCCAAAGACTCCAGCAACAATCACATAATCTGTGGATATGGGTATCTGGTCTATAATTGCTATTCCAGGTGCACCAGGCTCTATAGTGAGTATGCACCCGCCAAGCATTAGTGGACCCACAGTGCCTAAACCTGTTTTACATTTAACTTCAGCAACATGCGCAATTCTGCCTATCTGATTGAAAGTCAAGTTTAGACTTAACGCCTCTGATAATGCTAAGGCTGTGGTTAACGCTCCGGCAGCACTTGAACCGAACCCTGCACCAATTGGGACATCAACTCTATGCTTAACCACAATATTGTAGGTTTCCCTGACCTTGCTTAGCAGCATTTGCACCACAGTTCTTGTTGTTCCAGCCTCTGGTGCATCTCTTCCGTTTATAGAGACATGAATGCTGCCATTTTCTGCTTTTGAAACATCGACTTGTGTCATAACTCCCTTTTGAATTCCAAAACCGCCGCCTTGAGCGCCTATTCTCTCTAAATCCGAAATTGGACTGCCATCCGTTTCGGTGTCACAAATGTCAAAGAAGCTGGAAATCCCAGATGGACTGAAGGCCTTTGCGCTTTTCACGCTAACTACTCTTCTTGTTTGGTTTTCAAGGAAGGAAATGCTTTCTGGCATGCTTCAATTATTGGCGGCACTAGTATAATCATGAATGGGATTTCAGTTGCAAATGTCCATGCAAAGAGTATTAGACCTGCGTAATATGGCAGGTTATGTGCTCCTCCAATCGCAGCGGGCATGGTGAAAAACTGCGTATATCCCCATACACCAATACCTATTATTCCACTTCCAACGATGGAGCCAACCACTGAGGCTACACCGAAGCTTCGCCATTTAGGTCGAACGTATCCAACCGCAATGGCTATCGCATAACTGATTACGAATATGGCAAGTACAACATAAATGTTCCATAGCGCCTCTTCAATTGGTACGATAAAATAATTTGCAACGGCTTCTGGCGTTATAATCAAATATCCCAATGTTGCCAATATTGCGATTCCAACTCCGAGACCTGAAAAAGCCTTTTTCCAACTCAAATTCATGCGAGATAGATAGCCAATTAAGCCGAAACAAACAAGATTTGATGTTACGCCTGCCGTTAGGCTGAGTAAAGGGTCACCGTGTATGAGCATGTCGCTTATAAAAATGCCTATTGCTGCTCCACCACCGCCTACTATTGGACCGAAAAGAACTGAAAAAGTCGCTGGGATTACAACGACTGGCCAAAATCTTACACCGCCAACTGTTGGGCAAACGAAAGGAAATATGACATATAGTACGTATCCAATAGCTGCGTAAAGAGCTGCGTTTACTGCAATTAATGTTACGTCTAAAGCCTTTAACATGGGCATTTTTGTCACAAAGTGTGCCTATGCTTATCGAAAAATAAAGATTCCGTATAAACTGTTTAAACAAGTTTATACTTTCCGATGATAATCCCATTGAATGTTGCGCTGTTGCGCACATATTATGGAGCCTAATCTTTATACTTGAACTTTCGAGCCGCTTAAATATGCATTGTATTAACTTCTAACTATTGGAAACTGGGGCTTTGAAATGACCGAAAAGCATGAGTGGCGCCATGTTTTTACGCTGTTAAAATTGGCTGAGATGGGAGCCCATCGAAGAACAGCCAAGATTTCCACAGAATATTTAGCCGAAAAATTGGGGACTTCCCAGCAGACGGCTTCACGTTACCTAATTGAATTGGACAGCAATGGATGGATTAAACGAACTATGACGCCTGAAGGTTGCCTTTTAAAAATCACGGATGCAGGCACTAAAGAACTTAAAAAGCTCTATTCGAATCTGCGTTTTTTGATGGAAGCCGCTTATCCTCCTTCAATAACTCTAGAGGGCGTAGTTTTTACGGGATTAGGCGAAGGAGCCTACTACATATCAAAAGAATGGTATAAAAAGCAGTTTATAGAGAAATTGGGCTTTGAACCTTATCCTGGCACGCTTAATCTGAAACTTACAACTGATTACGACATTAAGAGCCGCTCAGAACTTGAAGCTTACCCAGCCATCGAAATTGAAGGTTTCAGAAATGAAGACCGCACTTTCGGATCAGTCAAATGCTATCCAGTAACAATAGAGAACAAAGTGAAGGGTGCCTTAATTTTAGCTTTAAGAAGCCACTATGACACTTCAGTAATTGAAATTATTGCGCCAGTTTTTCTGCGGAAACATCTAAAACTGAAAGATGGACACAAAGTAAAAGTAGAAGTTCTAACACTTCCATGAAATTTTAACCTTCGCTTGAAAAGGAGTAGCGATACTCATAACTCGGTGCTACACTGCGCCTACGTGCTGCTCCAAGCACATAACCAATCAGCAACCCAACAGCTAAACCGCCCAGATGCGCCAAAACATTCACGTTTGGACCTAAACTTATGATTAAGAGAAAGAAAGCATACATTAACGCGCTTATCATTGACTGCCCAATTGCATGTCTAAAGTAAATGGTGCATGCGCCAAACATTCCGAAGATAGCGCCAGAAGCCCCAGCAGAAACCATATTAGGCCCAAAAAGGAGCGTTAACAAGTTTCCAGTCAGTCCGCTTAGGAGGTAGATAAGAAGATATTCTTTGATGGAAAACAGGTCTTCTGCTCTAAGCCCAAAAATGAGTAGAAAAAACATGTTACCCAATAAGTGTGTGATGTTGACGTGGACAAACATGGATGTAAAAAGTTGCCAATACCAGCCGTGATAGATAACAAGATAGTTCACCTGACCCAGCCAGTATATTGCATCATTGCCAGTTGTTACGAAGTCTCCGCCAATTATTGAGGTGCAAACATAAAAAATTATGTTCATTGCAATGATTATGTAAGTTGGCATGTACTGTTTAGAGCGCTTAAACATGGCGTTCATCTTTTGAAGTCTTCAATGATTTTCTGTTTAATCTTCGAGGAACTATCCAATTCGTCTTCACCAAACTTGCCAATCTTCACAATCTTCACTTTTAGTCCCTTCACTTTTATGTAGTTCTCTACAGTTCTTTCCATGCCTTCTTGGTCATATCCGAAAACAATCACGTCGGGCTTTATCTTGTCAATAACTTTCCCAATGTCAAATTGTTTATATCCAATAATGGCTTCGTCAACAACCTTTAGAGATTCAACAAGCGCTCGTCTCTGATTTTCTGGCATAATGGGCTTCTCGCCCTTCCTTTTTTCCACAGTCCTGTCTCTGGCTACAATTACTACGAGTTCAGCATCTTTTCCACCAGCCTTTTTGCTTCTTCTAAAAACTTTACGTGCCCAAGATGCAGCAAGTCAAATACGCCTGAAGCCAAAACTATCTTTCGCTTTTCCTTTTCACAGACCATTCGAATTTCACGGCTCCCAACAGTTTTAACGCATCAAGTAGGCCTTCGCAGTAGGCAACAGAAGCCAAGCTTACCTCAAATTTCCTTTTGTCCCTATAATATTTGGCATCCTCTAAATAGGCTTTGGCAGATTCCAACACGTTCTTAACACTTGACACATCAATATTTGTGCGAGTTTCAGCAATCTCCATTTCGCAGAAGACACGCTCAGCAGAACCTATATACTTAGAAACAAGCTCTTCTAAACTCATTCAGCATTCTTCCTCAACTTTTCTGAACCGCCAGCCAACACTATTAGAGCTTCGGCTTCCATAAAGTGAAGTTTGCCTGGAAAAATGACGCTGTACGGCGGTTCCCCAAAATCGTAAACCAACAATTTCTTCACAGAATCGGCTTTAACAGTCGGATTGTTGCTTCCTGCCCTAGCTATTCCAACTGCAATCGAATCCACTGTAATTATTCCCTTTTTCTTTTTTTCTTCTATTTTCAAAAGAGAGCCTAAGCCTTCACGAATGCTGAGGCAACGTTTCTCTTCAGCTTTGATGTCTAATAGACAAAGAGTATGAAGCCCAAGCTTTCTGTTCTGCGCTATAACATTGTATGGAGTTTCAGAAGGAGTTTCGTCTGGGAAAGGTATTGTCACGCTTTTCCCGAACTTATAGTTGTGTAAACCAGACAAACCCATGACAGCTGAGAGCACAGATGATCCATGAACTAGCCGAGTTTTTATTCCACGCTTTTCAGCTTCTATTCTTAAAGCAACATGCGTTGTGGCTATTAGTGGATCACCTGGAACAAGCAGAACAGCCTTACCGTTTTCAGCTGCTTCTAAAACAGCTTCTCCATTTTCTTCTTCAAGCTCCCTTCTCGAAACAACCTTAAGCCTCTTTCTAGAAACCTTCTCAAAGTGCTTTAATGAAAAATTTGGCATGAAGCTCGTGTAAAGCTCTACAAAGACGGTGTCTGCTGTTTTAACTTCTTCTAAACCACGTAAACTTATCCCAGTCTCGTCATTTAAACCAAGCCCGACAAAAACCAGTTCACCCAACATTTTCAGCCTCACAATCAAAATTTGAGGTTAGACTTAAAACTGTTGACTTTCTCAACACATTATCACAAACAGAACTAGATTTATAAAATTCTGAAGCCAAAAGCTAAACTTATTAAAGCGAGATGAAATGCATAATCCACGAAGAAGGGGCCCGTAGCTCAGTAAGGCTAGAGCACCGGACTCTTAAGTGCAAAAGTTCACGCAGACATCCGGGTGTCACGGGTTCAATTCCCGTCGGGCCCGCCAAAAGCGAAACTTTCCTAAATTAAAGAGAGTGCCTACGTATGGTTGTCTGGTCAAAGATTTTAGAGAAAAGTCCAATCGATTGGCAAACCTAGCAAGTGGATCACCCTCATTTCTTTAAGAGTGCTAAAGCGTCTAGGTAACGAGAGGTAAATTGCTATTTGCCAGTCCCTTTCTGATATGCGTCTATCAAGTAATTGAATGTGAAGGGCTTCATTATGACACTTCCCGATATGCTTATGAGAAAGACTTTAAAATCGTGAAGATATTTACCCCAGTCTCTCCTAAAAACATGGTAAAATTTTACGAAATCAGCGTAATCCTTATGGATCGAAATCATTACAGCGTCTGAATCTATTCCTTGACCAGTGCTTATAAACATCACATTCGGCTGGTCCTTTCCCCATTCCTTTCCTTTGTCCCAAAGAGGGTGCACAAGCTCTTTTGAACGGAAAAGTGTCAAGGCTAGTATGTCACAGCCAAGATAAGAAAGATTCGGGATTATAGTATACTGTTTTATTGCTTCTCTTTCTAGAACTTTCCTTAGCCGAGTTACAGTAGGCTGGGAAATGTCTAGGATCTTTGCCAGATCTCTGTCGCTTCGCTTCGAATTTTTAATCAATTCGAAAAGTAGTTTGACTAGTTTTTCTTGTTTCATAAATAACTTTTATACTGAAATCCTTTATGAAACTTTGCATTAATCCACACATTTATGACAAGTATTTAATGATTTAGAGGTTAACTTTTGTGCATTTGACAACGTTTACTGTTCTCTGCAAAAGAAGTTGAGCTGCCTCTTGTGTAGGCCATCCGCCTAAGCCGCAGTCGGGACCTGTGAAAGTCATTCTGTCTCCATATTTTTCTTTAGCGGTTACAAATCTTTTTCTTATAATTGCTTCGCTTTCAATCAATTGCTCTGCATTCGGTTTCGTCACGCCTTTCTCATATAGTTCTGCCATAATCGAGTTTACGTCTGTGCGTGAGACTCCAACCCTGATCTGCTTGTTCGCTTGCTCCAGCATTTTTTTTGAAATTGCCTCGATGTTTTTAGGAGACGCTGCATACTCAAACGATAATACGTCAAGATTTTTAACATCCAGTATGTTGGCAACTCTTGATGGAGAATGTAAATGAGCCTGTTTTGTGACACCGTTGAAATCGAAGGATTTTTCGAGAACGTCTAAAATTGTGTCTTCATCGGCAGATATGTCTTGAAATCCGAAGCTGGGCTCATCCAGCGACACCACTTCTGTTTTGACGTATTTAGAATTTAGAATAGAATTTTTTGCAAAGCGTTTTACAGTTTCTGCAAGCATTAAGAGAATGTCCTTGTAAGCTGTCGTTCCAATCTCTTTCAGATATAATTCCATGGGTCCTGTAACACATACGCGAAGCAAGACTTTTTTTCCAGTTTCTTCATAGATTCTTTTGGCTTCATCATTAATTACGTACACTTCCGGTATAACTGCCTGTTTTTCGTCAACTACGTATGTGCCCTTATCCATGGCCTTGTGGATAACATTCGCAAATTGCCAATGCATGTCGCAATGTTGCGGGTAGTTAACAATATCCAAGCCTGTGGCGAATTTTTTCTTGAAGGAATCGATTATAACTCGGCAAAAATTGTTGAGGATGGACTCATCTTTTTTGAAGTCTTTTTTATTTATCATTGCATCTCTTGCACGAATATATGCTTCATTGAACGATTTTCTATTCACATAATCGGGTAGTGGAAAACTTCCTACATCGTCAACTAGAATATTCATACAAAAAAGTTAACAACTGAACCATTTAAAACTAGTCTTTACTTGCAAAATTTTTGTTGCTGTGATGCTTGTTTTTGTAGTAAAAGATATAAGTTACTGCTACTTCGTGAACATTGGTTGAGATTTAATATGAATATTTGGAAACTTCGCATGTCCATGTTGGGCACACTAGCTATAATAATAGGTCTATCTACGCTAGTTTTCACAGTAGTTCTAAGTTTAGCGGGCTCTTTAGACATTATGACCTTAGGCGTTTTGGTGGTTGCCTTCAACATTGGTCAATGGTTGATATCGCCATACATAATTGATGCTCTTTATCGCACACGCGAATTGCCTGTGAATGAAGATCCAAGACTGCATGAGATAGTTGAAAATCTCAGCGAGAAAAGTGGAATAAAAAAGCCGAGGTTGATGGTTGCCCAAATTCCAATTCCAAATGCGTTTGCTTATGGTTCGCCCATAGCTGGAAACCGAGTGGCAGTTACAAGCGGTCTACTGAAAACATTGGAAAGCGAGGAAGTTGAGGCTGTTATCGGACATGAGCTTGGACACTTAAAACACAGAGACGTACAAATAATGATGTTCGTGTCGCTGCTGCCAGCATTATTAACGTACATAGGCTATTCGCTTATGCTTTCGTCTATGTATCGTCAAAAAGAAGGAGGCGGCGGATCAGCATTGTTGGGCATAGGTTTTATAGCTTTCTCATGGGTATTAAACATGTTTATACTCTATCTAAGTCGTCTGCGCGAATACTACGCGGATAGACACAGCATTTCAATAGTTGATGATGGTTCACGGAAACTTTCAGAAGGCTTAGCAAAAATAGTTAACACGACTAGAAACATGAAAAAAGTTAGAAAAGATACGCAACACCTGAGTTCCTTAAAGGCATTATTCATAGCTGACCCAGACCATGCGGACACAGACTCCATGGCAATATCGGCAATGGCAGCGTCAAGCGACCAAAAACTGGTCCAAGAAATCCTGTCACAAGAGCTAACGACAATCGACAGAATTACAGAAATCTTTTCAACACACCCTAACATAATCAAGCGACTTAAAGCGCTGCAAGAAACAAGTTAGCAACAACCACATTTCTTAAACATTCATTTTCTTCTCTGCCCGAAGCAAAGCATTAAAGCTCACAAGCAACAGTCTATCTAAAGCTATTAAATGTGATATCTATGCAACATTCAGATGTTTTCTCCGAAATTGAAAGACAAAAAAACGAAATGGCACAAACCCTAATAGAACTTATCCGCATTCCTGCTATTGCCCCAGAAAACAGTGGAGAAGGGGAATCGAGGAAAGCTGAAAAACTAATGCAGACATTAGGAACCGTTGGCTTTGACAAAATAGAACACTTCGACGCTGAAGATGAGAGAGTTCCATCCAAAAAGCGACCTAATGTTGTGGCTTACTTTTATGGGGAAAATAAGGCTGAAACGCTCTGGGTAATCTCTCATTTAGATGTGGTTCCATCGGGAGAAGAGTCTCTTTGGACTATCACAAAACCTTTTGAGCCAACAATTAAAGAAGAGCGGATTTACGGACGTGGCAGTGAAGACAATGGACAATCGATGGTTGCATCAATTTTTGCAGTCAAAGCTCTAAAGAATTTGGGTATAAGACCGAAAAGGACAGTTGCTTTAGCCTTTGTTGCCGATGAAGAGCAAGGAAGCACGTATGGAATTCAACACTTTATAAAGCAAGGGCTTTTCAAAAAAGACGACTTAATAATTGTACCTGACGGCGGAAACGAGAATGGGAGCTTTATAGAAATAGCTGAGAAAAGCGCCTTATGGTTTAGGGTGCGCACAATTGGAAAGCAAACTCACGCCAGCAGACCCCATAAAGGCTTGAATGCCCATCGTGTAGGAATGGAATATGCCCTTGCTCTAGACAAAATGCTGCACACGAAATATTCACTTAAGGACGAATATTTTGACCCAACAGAAAGCACATTTGAACCGACGAAAAAGGACAAAAATGTGGACGCCGTAAACATAGTCCCAGGAGAAGACATAATCTGCTTTGATTGTCGAGTTCTGCCAAACTATAATCTGGAAGAAATGTTGAATGACATTTGCGGTCTTGCAGAGGAATTTGAAAAGAAAACTGGTGCAACAATAAAAATCGAGGTTTTGCAGAAAAGTGTTGCTCCAAGACCAACAGAAGCCAGCGCGAAAATAGTAAGTATGCTTACGGAAGCAGTCAAGAAAATCAGGGGAGTAGAGCCTAAAGTTGGGGGAATAGGCGGAGGAACATGCGCAGCATTCTTTAGAAAAATAGATGTTCCAGCAGTTGTCTGGAGCACCATAGACGAAACAGCCCACCAACCAAATGAATACGCAAAAATAGAAAACCTACTCAATGACGCTAAAGTCTACGCCTTTTTAATGATTTCTTAATCGTTTTTTGCGTAAACTTTATATGGCTGGATAATCCATCCAACATTTATGGAACACACACTCAAAAGCCCTCGCAGAATAGCGCTGATAAGCGTTTTAACAGCCTTATGCTTGGCTCTTCAGTTGTCTCCGAGACCTCCTAATGTGGAGTTTACTTCACTTTTCACTTTTGTTCTGGGTTTTATCTTCGGACCTTTTATGGGGATTTTCTTTGGTAGTTTTGTAATGTTTGTTAATGGGTTCTTTTCGCCGTGGGGATTTGCGGGTTTAATGATGCCTTTTCAGATTGTGGGAATGGCTTTAGTGGGCGTAGCTGGAGGTTTATACGGAAAGCATTCACAAAGCTACAGCGGTTCGGCTAGGTTTTTCCTTGAAGCAGCTGTT
>Ga0172364_10005476_pt1 | contig 10104 bp, 10 predicted proteins | sample LakKivSesite10cm_FD_114545 | JGI IMG/M metagenome (GOLD analysis project Ga0172364, IMG submission 114545) | Sediment microbial communities from Lake Kivu, Rwanda - Sediment site 10cm | ecosystem: Environmental > Aquatic > Freshwater > Lake > Sediment | place: Rwanda: Western Province, Lake... | reverse complement strand
TTTTCAGCATTTTTGAGGTATTATTCACAAAAGTTCCAAGTCTCATCGGAATGATCGCTGTAAATCCGATGTTCATAATACTTTCAATCATTTTTTGATGATCTATCAGTAATTTTGCCAGAGGTTGGGTACCCAATTGTTTATAATCTATTACACTGCTTTCAGATACGATGGCGGAAATTTTCCGATAAGGAATATTAATGACATGAAAACGATCCAATTCCCTGAAATTTTCTGCTGGATAATAGGTTGGAATAATACCATATACATACAAACCTTGATTACTCATTTTCCTCTGTATATTAGGTTTTTATGTTATGTTGCTGTTTCACAAGCCTAATAACTTCGTCAAAGTGTTTTTCCATAATAATAATATTTACATTAATATCATTATCCTGTATTTTACCACTTTCAATAAGTTCGCGAATAGCAATAGTGGATGCTTTTCTGCATATAAACTCAATGTCGGCTCCTACTAATCCTTCCGTTTCTATTGCCAGTTTTTTCATGTCGATATTTTTTTGCAATGGCTTATTTGCAGTGTGAATTTTAAAAATTTTTTCACGTGTCTTTTCATCAGGAACCGGTAATTCAAACATCAGGTCGAACCGGCCACTTCTTAATAGTGCGGGATCTATCAAATCCATACGGTTTGTTGCAGCCAACACGACCACACCCTTGAGTTCTTCGATGCCATCCATTTCGGTTAGAAATTGGCTAATCACTCTATCGGTCACATTTGACCCTGAGCTATCTCCTGTGCGTCTTGGTACGAGGCTATCTATTTCATCGAGAAAAAGCAAGGTTGGGGCAGCCTGTTTAGCTTTTTTGAATAGTTCCCTCACCCCTTTCTCCGATTCCCCGATATATTTGCTCATGATTTGGGGTCCCTTCACTGAAATAAAATTGACTCCGCTTTCGTGAGCTACAGCCTTTGCCAGGTAAGTCTTTCCCGTTCCCGGTTTACCATAAAGAATGATTCCTTTGGGAGGATTGGTGCCGGCTTTATTAAACAACCCTGCATATTTCAATGGCCACTCAACAGCCTCCTTCAAAGCCTCTTTGATATCATCGAGGCCACCGACATCTTCCCATTTAACATCAGGAACTTCGACAAAGACTTCACGAATTGCCGAAGGTTCAACCTCTTTCATGGCATCATAAAAATTGTCCATTGTAACTTCAAGATTCAGAAGTAATTCGTAAGGAATTTCAGCCAATTCATAGTCAATCTTCGGCAATATTTTCCTGAGAGCAGTCATTGCTGCTTCTCTTGTAAGTGCTTCAAGGTCAGCTCCAACAAATCCATGAGTGATTTCAGCTAATTTTTCAAGGTTAACATCTTCTGCTAAAGGCATCCCACGTGTATGGATCACCAGTATTTCAAATCGTCCCTTTTTATCGGGTATTGAGACCGAAATTTCCCTGTCGAACCGGCCGGGTCTGCGCAAAGCGGGATCAATCGTATTAGGAATATTAGTAGCACCTATTACGATTACTTTTCCTCTTGATTCCAACCCATCCATTAATGATAATAGTTGAGCAACTACCCTCTTTTCAACCTGCTTTTCTCCCCCCAGTTCTTCTCTTTTCGGAGCAATAGCATCAATCTCATCAATAAAAATTATTGCCGGTGCATGGGCCTGGGCATCAACAAAAACTTTTCTTAACCGCTCTTCACTTTCACCATAAAATTTTCCCATTATTTCCGGTCCTGATATATGCACGAAATAAGCATCCGTTTCATTGGCTACTGCCCGAACAATCAATGTTTTACCTGTTCCAGGAGGGCCATATAAGAAAACCCCTTTAGGTGGATCGATACCTAATCGTTCAAATACTTCAGGGTATTTCAATGGGAGTTCTATCATCTCCCTTATCCGTTGAACCTGAGTTGAAAGGCCCCCTATATCTTCATATGAAACCTTGGATGATCTCTTTTCACCCTGTTTCAACAGATTCAGCTCAATTAATGTATTGGGATTAATCAATACGGTGTCAGAAGGATTTGTATCTACAACAATATAATCCACCGATCGTGATCCAAATAATTTTGCCCTTACTTTATCACCCTTTGATACCGGTAATCCGTCAATGAGTGAACCAATATACCTGGCATCATTGCTTTTAAATTGGCCACCAGTAGCTGTAACAGGTTGCAATTTGATTTTTATTGCTGATTTGTATGAGGTGATCTCAATTTTGACTTTTTCGTCGATACTGGCCTGGCTATTTTCTCTTGTAATCCCATCAATTTGTACGATTTTTTTTCCCCGGTTTTCAGCATAACATGGCATCACTTTCACCGGTGTTTTACGCTTACCTTCCAATATGACAATATCTCCTGCTTCCAGTCCAAGAGCCATCATATCTTGTGGATCTATCCTCGCAATGGCCCTTCCAACATCTTTTACCAGGGCTTCCTTTACCTTAAATATTTTTATTTCATGATTTAATTCCATTAGCTTATATTTGAGTAAATTTAATTTCTCAATCCAAAAAGGAACATCCGGAGTTCATTTAATTTGTCCAATCCTTTTATTTCCTCTGAAAATAATGGTATAATTATCTTATTGATAGTTGGATATAAGTTATCAATTTGCGTAAGATATTTTTGCTGTACCGTTTTTCTTTCTTTGCAAAAATCACACGCTTCCGATTTAATGACATTATTCACGATCATTTGTCGGACGGGAATCATCAAATGTCTGAGGTTTGAAATTAAACGATTGGTTTCCAAAAGTGCCAATGATTCTGGAATACATACGGGAATAAATTCACAGCATCTGTTATTGCTAAGCAAATTCTCAATTTTCTTTACGGTCTTTTTCAAATTAATTAGCATCGTATCGGTTTTGTCCTCTGTGTAAGATCCCGAAAAACTTGCAACCATATAGCGGTATTTCCATCTCAATTTGGCAGCAATCTTTATCCATTGATCTAAAATAGCCGGAGAGGAAATGAGCCGTAAAGTATGGCCTGTTGGAGCTGTATCAATGACATACTTCTCAAACCTTCCTTCTTCAATAAAATCAACGACCTTTGTAAAGCCCATCACTTCATCTATCCCTGGAATTGACAGGCTTAACAAATCATCGATATCTTCCATGTCAAGGTTAGTGGAGGTGTCGAAAAGGTTCTTTAACTCTGTTTCATGTTGTTTTTTAAAGTCAGCATAAGCTTCCTCGGCAATAATTTCAGTTGCTGAAAGATACTCACTACCCTCCACTGCATGAATCCCGCTTCCAATTTGTTGACTTAGACAATCGGATATGGAATGAGCCGGATCGGTAGAAATAATGAGGGTTTTAAAGGTTCTTGCCAGTTCAATTGCAGTGGCCGTTGCGCAACTGGTTTTACCAACACCTCCTTTTCCGCCAAATAGGATAAGTTTCATATCGGCGTTATCCAAACCAATAAGCGCCATTTTTTATTTTTTTATCCTGATTTCAAGAATTCCATTGTTATATTTTACTTTCATTTTTGCTTTTTCCACTTTTACAGGAAGTAAAAGTTCCTTACGATATTTCCTGGAATTCCTCTCAGCCGAAAGTTCAAGCATATCTTCTTTGAGATCAATTTTTAAATCGCTTTCTTCAATGCCAGGCATTTCGGCGATGATGACGATTTCTTCCTTTTCATCAAATACGTCCGTTAAGGGTTCACGCTCCTCTTCTACTTTGGGTCCTTCGGGAGTTTTTTTAATATTCCCGAAGGTTTCCATTGTCGGCTTTCCGCCACCGACTGCTGTCTTAATAGTGAAGCCATAAACGGCTTTCATTCCCTTTTTGAGGTTGTCAAGATTAATTTCACCTTCTTTATTGATCTCTTTTACATCCTGGAGCTTTCCGGCGAGATCGACTAATTTTTCGATACCTTTGAATAATCCACCTAATCCAAGAATATCAAAGTTCGATTCATTGTCATTATGACTGTTTTTTTTCTTTTCCATTGTTGGGCTTATTTAACTTAAACTAATATTTAATAGGGATAGTTTTCCACTCTTTTTTTTCTTCAGGTTCCGAGGACAGTTTGTTTTCAACGCATGAACTGACCTCTTTCTTTCCTAAAATAGTGTCATAAAACTCTTCAATCTCCTTTATCCGTGAATTAATTGTATCAAGACGTAGAACAAGTCTTATCTGTTCATTATGCAATCTTGTCCGTTCCTTCTCTAACATAAACAGCTTGAGATAGTCAGCGTTTTCCTTATAAATATCGGCATCTTTTCTTTTAGACTGAAGGGTTCTTAAATTATGTAATCCTTTAACTGTATTCGATATCGGCATATGAACCTCCCTAAATTATATTATTCAAAAGATACTATTACCAAATCAGGTATATTGTTCAATAAGATTCTCTACGATGAGCCTGACTCTTTCCTGGTTTGTTTTTGAACCGATCCGGCTTGTTTCAGAGGTAAGAATATCCTGACATATCTTCTTGAACTTCTCATTCGATTTTGATGGTGATATTCCCAAAACCATTAAGGTTTTAGCGATCATGATTGATCCCCGAATGGTCGGGTCAAATTCGGTTTTACCAGAATCCCTCAAACCTCTCACGATTTTTACAATCTTTTCAGTCTCTTCAAGGGGAAGTTTAGATTTAGCCATGGTAATCTGCAATTCTGTTTGATAATCAAAATGATCGAGGTCAATTGTCACCATACGATCACGTAATGCATCCTGCGTTCTATTCACACCGGCATACTCTTCAGGATTAGAAGTAAAAATTGCGCAAAAATTTGGATGTACATTCAGGTACGAATTGTCACCTTTACTGAATGGTGTACTCATCATACGTTCTTGTAAAATAGGTAGCAGAATATTGTTGGCTTCCGGACGTGACCTGGTAAATTCATCATAAATAAGGGTAAAACCATATTTTACAGCGAGAGTTAAGCGGTTATTAACCCATTGCCTAGTCAAGTCTTCCTGATACTTGTGAACTGAATGAATAAAACGATCATCAAGTTTCCGTAATGTATAACCGCTTTCGCTACCAATCAAGTCGGAAGTTTTATATTCAGCATCCCCATGAATGATGACCACGGGCTTGCCCAGTTTGTATGCAAGGTGCATGGCAACAGTGGTCTTACCTGTTCCCGACGGTCCCCTGAAATGTACCGGAAAACCCGCTTCAATGTATGTCTGACCTCTACTAGTGATATCTTCAATATAGGGCGTCTCCACAAAATCGGGTAAGGGTGAAGGTTCCAGTACGGTATTGAGTTCATGAATCATGACTTGTTCTTTTCATTAAATAATTTCGAAAGCTATCCTCCTAAAATCACCACTATCCTCTTCTCACATTACTTAACTAAGTGATAGCCCGTTCCTTTACATTGAGTACAGGGTAGCCCATCTATTGCCTTTCCAGTCCCTTGGCATTTTTTACATATAGTTTCTCCCGTAATTGAATTACTGCCCTTACCTTTGCAAACAACACAGGGCACCCGTGCACCCAGAGGATTTTTACCGGTTCCGGAACAAAAAACGCACTCTTTATAAGGAATTTCCAATTCAACCATACCGGTACCGTCACATACCAAACAATAAGAATTTGGAGCAAGCAACTCAAAGAAATCTTTTCCCGTCCCCTTGCAATAGGCACACCTGATTTTTATTAGCATCCCTGAAGGATTTATAGTTTCGGCATAGGAAAATAAGTATTCTCAACTTTTGAAACTTTTCCTTCATCCAGCAATTTTTTAGCAATAAATCCCAGTCTCATCCTGGTTGCTCCAAAAGGTTTTTCCATTTCGGCAACTCTGACGCCCTTTTTATGAGTATTGATATATTGTAAGACTTTTTCTTCCAAGGTAAGAGCTTTTTCTGGTTCTTCCATTTTAGTTTTTTCTGCCGCCATAATTGTTTTTTCTATTTCAGTCTCAACAATTGGCTTCTCCTCAACCACAATTTCTTTCTTTTCCATGCTCTCTTTCTTGTCTGTAATTTCGAGTTCCTTTGCTTTCTTTTTACCTACAGGTTCGGCCTCGGGTATTTTTCTGAGCTTAGCAATCGATTCTGACATTTTTTCCCAGGTGGCTGCTGCCTGTTTCCTGTCAGTTAAAAATTCATCCAAATATGTTTTCACAAACGTCTGGATTTCATCTACCCTCTTCTGAATTTCAGTAAATGTGATATTAAAATCCTTCATTCTTTGTTTGTCATTTTGTGAAAGTTCTTTCCGCGATTTTTGCAATTCAAGCTGAAGTGCTTCAGCTATTGCCTTATTTTCCTTGTTAATCTCAGCAAGCCTTTTATCAAATTGACTGAGGAGTGTTCTTATATATTCAACCCGTTCGGTGAGGTTCGACTTAAGCTCGGCTCTCATTGCGACTGACATTTCGCTATGTTCATTAGAGAATCCTTTCAGTAATTTATCAGTATAACCTAAAACATCCACTACTTCTTCCTGAACTTTTATGATTTCGTTTTTAATATTTGCCATCAGATTATCAAACGTCCTCATGCGATCTTTGTTCCAATTTAACCGACTGGTCTGGTCTTGAGCAAATTCTTTATGTAGTTTTTCCGTCATCTCATCGTGAGATACTGAAAAGTCTTTGATTAATCCGGCTGTGGATTTTTTAATATCCTCCACTTCATCCTGGAGTTGCGAAATTGACCCGTGAATTTCGTGCATCAATTGCTGGAATGATTTCAGCCGTTCTTTTTGTTCCTTTGCAAGGTTTAAACGCAAATTAGTTGCATTGGCCCTTAATGTCGCAGCCATTTCCATATGATCATTATGGAAACCGTCGAGAGCTTTTTTAACTTCTTTAACTATCTCGGCGTTATCCTTTAGCCTTTGTTGAACCTCAGCCGCTCTTTGTCTATAAGAGGTTAAGATATCTTCGCTGAGCTTTTTCATATCATTTGCCATTCCCATTTTTTTACTCTCCTATTATTATTATCCCGTTTCATCGAGATATGGTTTATACTATTTCTTCTAATATGTATTTTTTTATCTTTTTGATATCTTTACAACAAGTAGAATCATCCTTTTCAAGTATCATTTTGAAACTTTCGATGATTTTATTATGAATATTTTGAAATTCCAGAAACTTCGAAATAACCAGATTTTTCCTCTGTTGTTGTGTGACTATGATATGCTCCAGTTCCTTTTTGAATTCTTCAATATACTTTTTATTATCATCTAAACTTGATGTCTTTACGGCTAATATACCATGCTTTAGAAAGCTCACCAGTGTTTTTTGATCTTCAATATAACTGGAAAAACTCCTTTCAGCATCTTGTTCCTTTTCATCCAGCAAAGCGAAAATTCCATCCATTATACTATTGTAATCATTCTTACGTAAAGATCCGTTTCTGGCAAGGGTTTCGCGGAGTATCGCATTCAATTGCGTTCTTTCTTCCCTGAGCTCTATAAGTGAATGCTGGAAATCGTGAAATAACATATGTGACGAATCGGAAACGGCCTCTGAGGAACGAAAGACTGATTCAATTTTTTGTATTTGATCTTCAAATGAATGAATAAAATTTTCGATGAAATCAATCGGACTGTTTTGCGTCATAATCATTATTGTTACTGAGGAAGATTGATTGTAAAATCAAGTAAAAAATAAGAGTTTCCTTGGCAACTCATACTTTCATCATGTATGAATAAGGATGTTTTGGCAAGTTAACTCTTTTTTACTGCTTATGCTGCTTTCGCAGTTAAGCCTATGGCTTCAGCATATTTCAGGTATGTCTCAACCGATGCCACCACCACTCTTGCTTCTATAGCCAGTAATTCGATACCGACCAATGATAAGCGAACCCACGCATCAACTACGACACCTTTGTCGAGGATGCGGTCGATGACTTCTACCAGACTCGATGAGCCAATTGTCTTTTCTACTGCCATTTTATACTCCTTTCTTATAAAATTAATAAAAAACCGTGCTTCACATAAGGGACGGTTTACCTCATTAAATTCATTTAGGCAAAGGGTATGCCGGGAATCAGTTGGATAGAGGATTTCAAAATACTCAAATCAGTAAATATCAGTTTCGGAAAGGCTTACAACGAAATAAAAGGAAAAGCAACAAGAAAAATTGTAATTTCATATTATAAAAATAGATACAGAAATGCTCAGAAATGAGCGTATGCTCATTCTTCATCTCTTTTTATGATGGAAATATTGTATTTCTGCATTTTTCGAGCCAGCACCATACGATGAATACCAAGCGAATGAGCTGCAGCACTTTGATTGTAATTGCAGTTATGTAATGCAAGCCTGATCAAGTTTATCTCATTTTCAACGAGATCTAGTTTTTGAACCTCGTTGGTTGGTGGCGATTTTACTTTGACTTTAGCCTTTACCGGAAAATCCCGAATCCCCAAGCTGTTCCCTTTACTGAGAATGATAGCCCGTTCCGTCATATTTTTCAGCTCCCTGACATTCCCAGGAAATTCATAGCTTTTTAATGATTGAACCACTTCCTTATCAATAGGAGGCGTTGGCTTATTTAATTTCGTGGAGAAGTCTTCGGCAAAATAAAGCAACAGGGGTTCTATATCTTCAAGCCGTTCCCGGAGAGGAGGAATATGGATATGTAAGGTATTGAGCCGATGGATAAGATCAAGCCTGATTTTTTTTTCTTCCACCAACTTCTCCAATTCATGATTTGTTGCAGAAATAATCCGAAAATCGGTCGTTATCTCATAAGTTTCACCAACCCTGGTAATTTTTTTCTCTTCTATGGCCCGTAGCATCTTGGCTTGCAAATTCATGGGCATATCTGCAATTTCATCAAGAAACAGCGTCCCCTGATCACAGATCTCAAAAAAACCCTTTTTATCGGCATAAGCATCGGTGAACGCTCCCTTTTTATGTCCGAAAAACTCACTCTCCAGAAGTGAATCAGGAATCGCACTGCTGTTCACTGGGCAAAAAATATTGTCCTTCCGCTTGCTCGCAAAATGGATGATCTTGGCAATATTCTCTTTCCCAGTCCCACTCTCACCGGTTATGAGAACATTGGTGTCGGGAAACTGAGAAGCCGTCATGGCCAGGTCCAGAACATTCCATATCTCATCACTCACACCGATAAAATTTCTTTCGATCCTTGCTTCCAAACTTTTCGGAATCAAGGAATTTCTTCGTTCTAAAAGTTTGAGCTTGCGTTGAAGAAGTAGAAATTTCTCTGTGCGCTCAATGGCTATTCTTATATCGATATGCCGGAATGGCTTTCGCAAATAATCAATAGCTCCTAAGCGCATGGCTTTTATGACTGTATCCATATCACCATGCGCCGAAACTATGATCACCTCTATAGCCGGATATTTTATCTTTACCTCTTTTAAAATATCTAATCCGTTGATACCAGGTAAACGAACATCAAGTATCAATAAATCAATTGGCTGCTTTTTTAAAATCGATAATCCTTGGTTGCAGGTGTTGGCTTCAAATGCTTTAAATCCGGACTCCTGTAAAAACTCAGATAGCTCCTCAGTAAAACGTTTTTCATCATCCAGAATGAGCACATTCAACTTATTCATACCGCTTCCGTTATGAAAAATCCAAATAATGGATTTATGGTTTTGATCCTATTGTTGGAAGGGAAACTCTGAACAACGTCCCTTTCAAAGGTTCACTCTCAACTTCAATATTGCCATTGAGTTCTTTGATGATACCGAACGAAATAGAAAGTCCCAGACCGGTACCTTTGCCCACTTTCTTGGTCGTGTAAAAGGGTAGCATGATTCTATCGATATCTTCGTTTCTTATTCCGATTCCGTTATCCCTGACCTCAACATAGTTTGTAAGTGCATCACAATAAGTCCTGATCCCGATTGTTTTCTCAAAATCCTGCTTCAATGTTTTTGTCTTTTCTTCAAGGGCATCCTTGGCATTGCTGAGTAAATTAAGTATGACCTGTTCGAATTTGTATGTATTGCCAATGATGGGACGAATCTTCTTATTGAGTCTGATATTCAAGCCAATTGAATGGTGTTTGTACTGCTCTGATATCATTGAAACGGCATTTTTTATACTGTCATTTATATTGAAAGAGGTAACAATATAATCATCGTGATCTCTTGAAAAAAATCTAACATGATCGATGATATGTTCGATGCGCAAGATATCTTC
>Ga0172364_10005472_pt1 | contig 10111 bp, 11 predicted proteins | sample LakKivSesite10cm_FD_114545 | JGI IMG/M metagenome (GOLD analysis project Ga0172364, IMG submission 114545) | Sediment microbial communities from Lake Kivu, Rwanda - Sediment site 10cm | ecosystem: Environmental > Aquatic > Freshwater > Lake > Sediment | place: Rwanda: Western Province, Lake... | reverse complement strand
TATTCCTTGATATATTTATTATATAGCAGCCTGGGTGCCTCAAGGGCAGACATTAATGCATCTAGATTATCTTGGATACGTTCTTGGTACGACATGTTTCTTGCTGGGCGACCAAAGAAATAATCAAGAGCAATCGTTCCTCCTACCAGCCCCCCACAGGTGCCCACTACCTCACCAATATGACCACCCGCAGATGAAGTGGCTACTCTAACTACGACATCATCAATATCAAGGAGTTCGTGGAGGGCAGCTATCGTAGATTGAGAGCAACTCTCAGAATTCTTTTCATAATTAAAGCCCAGTTCGTATACCTTATCTAGTAGTTCTTGACGAGACAAACCACGATATTTTTCTCTTACCTTTGCCTTAATCATTTAAATCCCTCCCTTTAATTATTTAGCTTTCTATTTAGTCGTATCTTTGACTAGAATTAGACCAATCCTAAGGTCATAGCTATTCCGAGACCTAATATAAGGCTCCCGGCTACTAAATGTAATTTACCGATATTTCTTTCTTTCCAGCTGGCAACATCTTCCACTCTGCCCAGCCCCAGATAAACACCTCCAACTATAGCCATCATAGGGAGAATAAATATTAAGTTATATAGTAGAAGAGGCGGTATATTTTCCATCATCTCAAAGACAGACAGAATACCTCCAGCTATTACATACGGCCCAATAGTACAGGGCAAAAGAAACAGGGTAACAAATACCCCAACTGAGAATGCCCCTCTAATAGAGGTTACTCTTAAGAGTATCTTTTGAACTCTTGGCCGCATGAGGAGAGGCATCTCAGTGCCTAATCTGCCTGGTCTATATCTTATGAAATCCCTGATATTCAAAACCCCAAAAACTATAGCTGCCACTCCCAGACTTTTAAAAATCCATATTCTAACTTGAGTTAAAGCTTGGACTACTTGAAAGAATTTGATAATGACTAAGCCATAGACAAAATACAATATAAATACTGAAGTAATAAAAGCTACACCAGATAATAATATACGTCGTCTGTTTCCAGGATTATAAGCTATTACTGTAGTCAGCATTAGTAGCAAAACGGCGAAAGCGCAAGGATTTACGGCATCTACTGCAGCTAAAGAGACAATTTTTGCTATAGTAAGTGAGGGTTCAGTTACTTCAAATGGAGGAGGTTCTGGCTCCGGTAGAACCACCTCCTCTGATGGAGGAATTCCTATCCCTTCACCATTCCACTGGAAAACCCAATCGTTGATAAGAAGCGCATTGTCAAATTTAATACCTTTGCCAGAAATCGCAACCTCAATTGGTTCTATTGCTTTAAATTCAGCCCCTTCTAAAATCTCGGGTAAATTATCACCCACTAATGATTTTTTAATAATTTGCCATCTCCTTCAGAACCCATCTTCATTAATATTTTGTCTTGGTACCAGATTCTTGGATAACCGGGTAGGGAAGCGGGATCTAAATCATTAAAGCCTTGAGAGCTCCCATCTATTAAAGGACATTCGTTACAATCTAACTCTTCAATCATTCCTCTAATGTTCTTTAAAGCTTGGCGATCAGCTTCAAAATGTATCTCATGATTAAGAATTATCAGTGGATTTTTCCAGCCTGAGTTATATTTAGAAGCATATTCGTAGAGCACAGGGGAATTTTGCGTCTGTTGATAAAATTCGCACTCTATTACCACCAAATTTGGATATTCCCTGGGCAATTGCTCAAGTATTACCGGGTCAGCCAGTCCACAACGGGGGCAACCGATTCCACTAAAATAGACCATGCAAATATTTTTCCTTCATCAGCTTGGGCAAAAGAGACAAAGCCAAACCCCAAGAAACAAATAATCAAGACCGGGCCGACAAACCTTAAGAACTTTTTCCCCATTTCTACTAAGAGTCAGTCTATTATCAAAATTGTTATTCAGGTGATACCAGTATTTTAATCTCAGCATGACCTGGCTTAAGGAGTTTACTAAAACCCTGCTCGACAATATCGCTCAACTTAATCTTAGATGTTATCATCTCATTAACTGGCAAAGTACCCCTTTTCAAAAACTCGATGGCCATAGGGAACTCATCCGCGTAGTAGCATAAGCTACCTTGTAAGCACAGCTCATTAGCAGAAAAATCCAATGGTACAATCGGGACCTCGGTGGTAATGTGCCCTGTGAGTAGTATTTGGCCTCCGCGTCTGAGAAAACTGGTGGCACCTTGAAAAGCGTGGGCTGCTCCAGAACAATCAAATGCGATGTCAACTCCCCTTCCATTTGTCAGTTCTAGCACCTTCTCTTTCAAGTCTGAAACCTTTTGTGGATTGAATACATAGTCTGCCCCAAGCTTCACAGCCAGTTTGGCCCTTTTTTCAATGGTCTCCGTAGCAATGATTAATCCAGCACCAGCACTCTTGAGATGAGCTATAACACCAAGGCCTATCATCCCGGCACCCAAGACCATCGCGTACTCCCTCGGTCTAAAAGCTGACATTCTTACCGAATGTAGCGAGACGGCAAGAGGTTCAACCAGCACACCTTCTTCGAAAGACAGCTCATCGGGGAGAATATTTAATCTAAACTCTGGAATCGGCACTCTAACAAATTTAGCAAAACCCCCAGCATGTTCTAGGCCATCACGGCAACCTATGAAATGTTCCACTCCATGCTCACATTGTGATTGGCGTCCATGCTTACAACCGTAACATTCACCACACGCATAAAGCGGATTAACCACCACCCTGTCACCAACCTTCCAGCCTTTCACATTACTGCCAACCTTGAACAGAACTCCAGAAATTTCGTGTCCCATATAAGTCCCCTTTGGATACAGGACACAATCTGGGACAGCGTGTATATCACTGCCGCATATTCCGCAGTATTTAACCTCTACTAACACCTCATCATCGGATATTTCCGGGACTTGCACCTCGTCGAGAACAACCTCACCTGGACCTTTAAGCAATGCTGCTTTCAACTTTCTACCCCCTATCTTAGATTATTATTCTTCCTCCACCGCCTCGGTTACTTCGCATACATCACCTCCTTCAACTGCTTCCTGATACCTCAACAACCCCCATTAATACTCCTGCCATTGGTTACCCCCACAGCAAGTCCTGTTAGCAGCATAATTGCTACACACCTACACCCATTGGAAGAGGAGCACCAATAATATTCATTACACTGTCAGTGATGAATGCTGAGCCAAAAATGGCAGACAGAAGCGCTGTTCCACCAACTGATACATCAATACCAGCCGTTAACATAACAAAGAGCACGCCGATTGCTGCTATACCCCTAGTCGAACTTTGTAACCAGACATTAGAGAGATTACCTGCGGTAAGAGTTAAGCCTTTGGTCATAACTCCCATCACAGCCATAATTGCTCCTAGAATGCTGACGAGGACGGCGTTTTCATATCTCAGGAAATGTTTTGCAGTCTCTTGGGCACGAGCACTAAAAGATTTCAGTTTTTCTACAACTTCAGCCATACTTTACTCTTTCGCAAGGCATTCAGACCTAATCCATTCGCAAACCACCGCTAACGTTAATCGCCTCCCCGGTTATGTTCCTGGAGACTTCAGAGCTCAAAAACATAACAACGTTAGCGATATCCTCCGGGATTTGTGGCCTCTTTAGTGGGATTAGTTCAATCCATCTATCAAAGATCTGATCCCGTGGGAGGCCTTCGCGCTCGGAAAAAGTATCAAGAAGCCCTTCCCACATGAGGGTGCGCAAAATGCCAGGACAAACAGCGTTCACATTGATATTGTATTCTGCCACCTCCTTTGCCAGCGACTGGGTAATACCGATTACAGCAAATTTTGAGGCCGCATAGTGACTCATGCCTACGTATCCCTCTTTGGCAGCGAGGGACGCGACATTGACGATTTTGCCCTGCCTGGCTACTATCATGTGTGGCACAACTGCTCTTGTTACCAGATAGACACCTTTGGCATTAACATTACTAACTCGATCCCAATCTTCCTCCTCGACATCAACAAACTTGATATTTCGGCAAACGCCAGCATTATTGACCAGGATGTCTATCTTACTAAACTCCTTTAGTGTGGTAGATACCAAGTTATCGGCATCAGACTTCTTGCTCACGTCAGTCCTGACAAGCAATACCTTCGCTCCACCCTTTCCTAGCTTTTCTGCCACCTTCTGCGCGGTATCAAGACTAATGTCAGCTATAACCACGTTAGCCCCTTCCTTGGCAAAGTCTTCAACAATGGCTGCACCTATGCCTCTGGCACCACCGGTTACAATTGCAACCTTACCTCTAAGTCCAAGGTCCATGAGTCTTTCCTCCTTTTATCTCTGATACCTAATACCTCATAATGCCCTCCTCAGCCAGGCAGAGAACAATGCCTTGACCATTCCCTCCCCCTCCTCCAGTGACAATAGCTACTCTGCCTTCTAGTTTCATTATAACACCCTCCTTTAATTTTAGGAGCTAACCTTCCGCTTTCATTTAGCACTCCCTTAATCTTAAATTAAACTTATAGGCTAACTTCTCTCCACTCTCAAATTGGTTGTTCGTTGTTTTTCCTAATACTAAATACCGAGATATGCCTTCCTCACCCCATCATTCTGTAAAAGCTCATCCCCAACACCCTCAAGCACAATAATACCTAATTCCATAACATACCCCCAGTCAGCCAGTCGCAAAGCCAAGTTTGCATTCTGTTCGATAAGCAGAATAGCAATCCCCCGCGAATGTATTTCAGTGATAATTCCAGCAACTTCTTCGACTAGTACAGGAGCCAATCCCCAAGATGGCTCATCAATTAGAAGTAGCTTCGGGTTTGACATTAACCCCCTGGCAATGACCAGCATCTGTTGCTCGCCTCCACTCAGCGTCCCAGCCTGTTGCTTCGCCCTCTCCTTGAGACGAGGAAACAATTCATACATTCGCTCTAAATCCCGATCTATCTTTATCTTATCATTACATAGGTAGGCACCCATTTCCAGATTTTCCTTTACTGTCATTATGGAAAAGAGTTGCCTCCCTTCTGGAATCTGACAAATACCACGTCGGACAATCTTCTCAGGTTCCAAGCCGTTTAACTTCTCCCCATCGTAATCAATCTCTCCCGTAGCGGGGACGACAAACCCAGAAATAGTTCTAAGCAACGTGGTCTTACCAGCTCCGTTAGCTCCAATCACAGTCACTAGATCACCATCACCCACCTCCAGCGACACATCCTTTAGAATATGAAGGCTACCGTAGTAAGTATTAACCTTGTTTAGTCTCAGCACCATAGTCTCTCCCTAAATAGGCTCGAATAACCTGTTCATTCCGGCTTATCTCCTGAGGCGTCCCCTCGGCAATTTTGTATCCCATATTCAGAACCATTATTCGCTCGCAGATACCCATAATCGTTCTCATATCGTGCTCAACCAGAAAGACAGTAATTCCTGAGTCCCGTATCCTCTTAATAAGCTCCATAGCCTGAGCAATCTCAGTAGGGTTCATACCAGCTACCGGCTCATCTAAAAATATTATTTTAGGGTCGGTAGCCAGAGCAATAGCTATCCCAGTCAGACTCCGCATAACATAAGTTAAATCCTTAACCGGAGTATCTTTTTTGTCAACTAGCCCCATCCCTACCAGCTCAAGAGCGTGCATCGCCTTTTCTTCAGTTTCCCTATCTTCCCGCTGAGTGAAAGGTGTCCTGAGTATAACATCCCTAAGGTGACTTTTTGTTCGACAATGCCTGCCTACCATCACATTTTGCAATGGAGTCAAACTGAGAAAAACCTTACTCCCCTGAAAAGTCCTGCCTATACCTTTCTCATTAATGACATGGGGAGGAAGATCAGTAATGTCCTCTCCGTTAAAGACAACCTTCCCCCCATCGCTTTTATATACCCCTGTCATGGTATTGAACATAACTGTCTTTCCTGAACCATTGGGACCAATTAGGCCGAAGAGCTCACCCTCGTTAATGTAGAAGTCTACATTATTGACGGCGACCAACCCGCCAAAACGCTTAGTTAGATTATTGACCTCAATCAATTTCATAATGTGACCTGCTCTCTAGAGCCTCTAGCCTTAAGCCGAACCTGTATCAATTTGACCAAACCCATCATACCTTTAGGTGCGAAGATCGTAATGACAACTAGCAAAACACCGAAGATGAGGTAATAATAAACCTCAGCCACCCGCAGAACCTCGGGTGCAATTACCACAAATATAGACCCAAGAACTGGCCCTAATAGAGTGCCCATGCCGCCAGTAACAACGGCAACGATTACCTGGAGAAGGAACATGATGTTACAGTCACCGGGAGACATCATACCGTGATAAGAAGAATATAGGGCTCCAGCTATTCCAGCAAAGAAGGTGGCTATAGAAAATGAAAGCATTTTATACCTAAAGATGTTGACCCCGCTACTTTGAGCCAGGTCCTCATCATCGCGGATGGCAGTAAAGGCCCTGCCTACCCGGGAGTGAACTACCCTATCCGTGACGAACATGGTGAGCGAGAGAAAGGCAATGGCTATGTAAACCCAGATAATTGTCTGCTGTGGACCAAGAGTCAAGCCTGCTATTGATGGCTTAGGAATCGGCATCAGCCCTTCGAGTCCCTCAGTTATACCTCTCAGGTTGGTGTACAGTTCTAGCATCAGTGACATAAATGCGAAGGTAGCTAGGGCAAAATAGACGCCCCTCAGTCTTAAAGTGGCGTAGCCTACCACCAAGCCAGCAATTAGGGCAGCTATGCCAGCGATGGGTATAGTCGCCCAAAAATTAACGCCTAATCTCATCACCAGCAACCCTGAGGTATAGCCACCCAAGCCGAAAAGGACACCATGCGCCATATTTGCCTGCCCGGTATAACCAAGTATCAAGTTGAGGCTCACTGCCATAATACCAAAGATTGCTATAAGGAAAAGCTCGTGCAGCCAAAATGGACTAACTAGTCTCACGATCAAAGGAAGGACCAAGGCAATAGCAATGCCGATCAAATAATTGCGCCATTTTTTCGTTTTGAGCAGTGCGTTCCTTTTCAACGAGCCCCCTAGGTTTGATTAGCAAAACCACCAACAAAAGAATAAACATCGCTGCCAAAGCAAATCAAAGCGAGAGATGAGCAGCACGAGTGTTCTCTACATTGCCACACCAGCTCGCTCTTTTCCAAAGAGACCCATGGGTTTGATTAGCAAAACCACGATCAAGAGAGCAAACATGACTGCGAAAGACCATTCAGGCGAGACATAAGCAGCAAAAAGGTTCTCTACTATACCGATGACATAGCCAACTATGGCAGCACCACCGACACTTCCTATCCCAGCGACTACAACAATTACCATAGCGACGCCGGTTAATCTCATCCCCATGAAGGGGTTAATGCTGTAAAGCGGCGCCAACAATGCTCCAGCTACAGCTGCTAGAGCAATGCCCACAATGAAAGCAAGAGAGGCCATCCGATGAGTGCTGATTCCAACTAGGCGGGCAGCTAGCGGGTTGCCAGCAGCTGCTCGCATTGCCTTACCGGTCTTGGTTCGGTTCAAGAATATAAATAATGCCACCACTAGAGCTACGCTCACACCAATGACCAAAAGGCGTTCGTCTGTGATTGAAACAACACCCAACGTGTGTACTGTAGGGTAAGCACTTCTTACGGCCTTCGGTTGTCCTCCAAAGATTATAAGCATCGCTTGCTGCAACACAATCACCAACCCAAGAGCTATAATAAACTGGGTTAACAGGCCCTTACCGTAACTGGGGCGAAATACTCTCTCAACAAGAAACCCCAGTCCAGCGCCTATGACTACGGATACTAGCAAGGCAACCCAGAAGTCATCCACTATATAACGCATAACCATAAAAGTCATGAAGGAACCAACCATATAAAACTCGCCATGGGCAAAATTAATAACATGCATAACACTAAAGGTCAGAGCAAACCCTACGGCGACTAGGGTATAAACAGACCCTACTACAATACCATTCATTAGGCTCTGAAGAAACAACTGCATAACTAAATACTCCACTGGGCACTACACGTAGACACTACGCGCCAGTCGTGCCTACGATTTAGCACTTTCTATAAACCTCTCCTGGTCTGGTGTCTGGATATGTGGCGGGCACCCGAGGGTGCCCGCCAACCAGTATCCTAATCTAATAGCCCCTAATTATTCAATTACTCTCGGCTGCGAGACATCGATGCTCTTTTCTACATGTATCTCCCAGTTCTCCGAGACAAAGGGGTCCAAGGGATGACCAACAGCGACATATTCAGTCCTGTAACTGCCAGTTACTTCATCAATATCCCAAAGTTGGCACATACCGTAGCGCATTGTATACTTATGGTCTTTGCCCCAAGAGAAGCCACACGCTGCGCCGTGATAGACTAAATCAGACTCCATGGAAGCTACGACAGCGTCCATATCCTCAGCGGTGCCAGCCTGCTGCATGTGGAACAATATTGCCTTTACATAAGTGTAGCCATAGAGTGCGCCAAGAGTAAAATTCTCCATCCCATATTTCTGGGGGAATACTTCATTGAAGTGATCCAGCTTTGCCCTATCGACTCCTAGTCCCTCACACAACCAGTCAGGCACCTCTTCACCCGGAGTTGGGGAGAACATGTACTCAACAACGCCATTTGCCCCCGAACCTGCCAGTCTTCTGGCTTCTGGGGACCTACTAACAATACAGTCCATATTTAAAATCCAGGGTGTGTAGCCCATACCCCGTGCCTGAGGATAGAAATTGATGGCATCTACACCGAATTGGTTAAACACGATAAGGTCAGGATCTGCCGCTCTAATCTTAGCGATTATAGTGGAGAAGTCTGTAGTTCCCATCTCTGCTATCTCATCAAATACGATTTCTATTCCTCTCGCCTCGAGTGTTGGAGCCATTTTGTCACGAATACTTATTGCCATTACAGAATTTTCGGTGAGCAGGGCTATCGTGCGTACATTAGTAAATAACGTGTCTTCGCCTGGACCGCCTATTAGCTTAGGATACATCATCATACATGAGCCTGTGTTATCCATAATAAAGGTGTATTTTATGCCTTCCCGAACCCATTCCCAAGGAAATCCCCAAGCCAGCATTATGACCTTTTCGGGCTCAGTATAAGCCTGAGCAGCAATCCCTGCTCCAGCTAACCAATGTATTACCTTGCAGCCTTCGTCCACCAGCTTTATGGCACCGGCAACCTCCGTTTTAGGGTCCCAGCGACCATCCCACTCATGAAGCTTAATCATGTATCTTTGTCCACCAATAGCCAAGCCACCAGCCTCATTTACCTCATCTATGGCAAGTCGGTTGCCATAAGAGACAGGAATACATAGAGCTGCCATCCCCCCGCTTAGGTCCCCTAGAAACCCAAAGTGAAGTGTCTTTACCTCCTCGGGTGGTGCCACTGGCGGTGGTGTTACTGGCGGTGGAGTTACTGGCGGTGGAGTTACTGGCGGTGGAGTCACTGGCGCTCCTGGCATACATCCAGCAAAGATTATACTAACCACCATCACCGTTGTTAATAAAGGTACAATAAATCTTCTCATTTTTCCTCCTCAATAATTTTTTCTACCCCGAAAGTCCTTAAATACCTTCTCTCATAGGTGTCACCTCCTATCCACAAGATTTCTTGCCCCTTCCAAATTTATCATTCCACATGACTTCTAATTGTCAATTTCCCCGGTGTTGGTGGCGCTGGCATTACCGTTAGTAAGGGCATAAATATGGCTGAAGTTCTAGAACCGGGGGATACCAGTGACACCAGCACCGGGGCTCCTAAAGAAAGGAGGAAAGGATGAAAAGGTGCCACGCTTGGTGGCGACTACCCTAATTTTGTCATTAACTATCACAGAATTTTATCTCCCACTTAATAAGCAAAGGGCTCAGGAGTATACCCATACTTTGGGTTCTCGAGCCCTTCGTTTCACTTATCTGCGGGGTTACTCTACAATAAGAACAATTAACCATTACCTGTCCTCATTCCCCAGGAAGACCTGTTGCCGCAGGTCTTTTCTATTTAACCGCTTTCACTCTTTCGTCCCGCTCAATCTTTTCCTCTATGGCATCCTCAATCCACCTGCCGAGCGTTTTGCCCTCCTCAATGGCCTTAAGATGCGCCCTTCTGACAATGCTCGGCTTCATCTTGATACTTTTTGATTC
>Ga0172364_10005471_pt1 | contig 10111 bp, 10 predicted proteins | sample LakKivSesite10cm_FD_114545 | JGI IMG/M metagenome (GOLD analysis project Ga0172364, IMG submission 114545) | Sediment microbial communities from Lake Kivu, Rwanda - Sediment site 10cm | ecosystem: Environmental > Aquatic > Freshwater > Lake > Sediment | place: Rwanda: Western Province, Lake... | reverse complement strand
CTAAAATTTGTTCTTCTAATTGGTCGAATGAGCAAAAAATATGGGCATCATCTTGAGTAAAACCGCGTACACGTAGGAGTCCTAGAAGTACACCTTTTTTTTCATAGCGATAAACTGTGCCCAGTTCTGCCAATTTAATCGGTAAATCTTTGTAACTTCTTTGAGCCGATGCATAAATTTGGACATGGAATGGACAATTCATCGGTTTTAAAAGATAAGTTTCATCAGGCATTTTAATTGGTGCATACATCATTTCGCGGTAATGATCGAAATGGCCGGATTTCTGCCAAAGATCTAATCTGCCAATATGCGGAGTAAAAACTAATTCATAACCATTTTCGCGATGAATTTTTTTCCAGAAATTTTCAATTTCTTGTCGCACAATAGAGCCATTGGGTTGCCATAAAACCAAACCTGAACCAATGGTTTTGGGATAAATGCCATATAGATCTAACTGTTGGCCTAAAACTTTATGATTTCTTGATTTTATTTCCTCTAAGTTTTTAAGATATTTTTCCAGATTTTTTTCCTTATTAAAATAGGTGCCATAGATACGTGAAAGCATGGGATTTGTTTCTTTGCCTTTCCAATAAGCACCAGCTAGCTCTAGTAATTTTATTCCTTCAGGATTTAGTTCTTTAGTTGATTGAATATGCGGGCCAACACATAGGTCTTTGAAAGATCCGGATTCGTAGATTGAGATCTTTTGATTTTCTTTGGTTAGCTCATTGATTAGTTCTAATTTAAATGGCTCATCCTGAAAGATTTGTTTGGCTTCATCGACTGAGACTTCAATTTTCTCAAATTTAATTTCGGATTTGGCTAAATTTTTAACTTCATTTTCTATTTTTTTCAAATCACTTTCTTTAATGGGAAGATTTAAGAAGTCATAATAAAAACCATTTTCAATAGTTGGACCAATTCCTAATTTCACTTGAGGATATAATTTTTTAACTGCTAAAGCGAGTAGATGACTGACAGAATGCCGCTTGATATCAAGAGAATCTTTTTTTGTTTTTGGCATATAAAATAAAAATAGTTTAAAAATAAAGAAAAATCAACCCGTCAGCTGGCGGATAATCTTGAAAATAAAACTTTTTATGCCATACTGGGGCTTATGAAATCTAGAAGAATAAATCAAATTGATTCTGAAGCTAATCGTTTACTTTTGGAAGAAGAAAAACGTCAGCAAAATACTTTAAACTTAATTGCTTCAGAAAATTATCCTTCAAAAGCAGTACTTAGCGCTTTAGGATCAGTTTTGGATAGTAAATATGCAGAAGGTTATCCCAAGAAACGTTATTATGCTGGTAATTTAGTGATTGATAAGGTTGAAAAATTGGCCCAAAAAAGAGCGCTTCAGTTATTTTTGCCCAAAAATCATCGAGATAAATTCAAAGTCAATGTTCAGCCTTATTCTGGCAGTCCAGCCAACATCGTAGTCTATGCAGCTCTCCTCGGGAGGGGCGATAAAGTCTTGGCCATGGATTTAAGTCAGGGAGGCCATTTGACCCATGGTGCCAAAGTCAATTTTTCTGGTAAATTTTGGAATTTTTCCTATTATGGTGTCGATAGAAAAACTGAAAAATTAGATTATAACCAAATTTTAAGTATCGCTAAAAAAGAAAAGCCAAAACTTATAGTCTGCGGCGCTACTGCTTATCCGCGAGAAATAGACTTTAGACAATTTAGCCAAATTGCCCAAAAAGTAGGTGCAATTTTAATGGCCGATATCTCACATATTGCAGGATTAATAGTTGGCGGTGTTCATTCTTCCCCATTTCCCACTTCTAGGGCAGGCAGATTTTGTGTTGATGTAGTGACTTCAACTACTCACAAAACCCTCAGAGGTCCAAGAAGTGCTTTTATAATTTCTAAAAATAAATTAGCCAAAAGAATTGATCAGGCAGTCTTTCCGGGTTTGCAAGGTGGTCCCCATGAAAACGAAATTTTGGCCAAAGCCATTTGTTTTAAAGAAGCCTCGAGAAAAGAATTCAAAAATTATGCTCAACAGGTTGTAAAAAATGCTCAAGTTTTAGCTGAAGGCTTAGAAAAAAATGGGCTTCGTTTAGTTTCTGGAGGTACAGATAACCATTTAGTTTTAATTGATTTAAGATCAATCAATTTAAGAGGTTTGAGAGCGCAGAATCTTCTGGAACAGGCAGGTATTATTTCCAATCGTAACCCCATCCCTTATGATATAAATCCAGCCTATAATCCCTCGGGTTTACGTTTGGGTACAGCGGCTATTACTTCTCGGGGCATGAAAGAAAAAGAAATGGAGGAAATCGCAGAAATTATTGTTCAGATTCTAAAAAATAAAACAATTTCTAAAATTATTAAATCAAAAGTTAGAATTCTTTGTCGAAAATTTCCTCTGAATATTTAAAACATCCCCACCACTTGTATTTATATCTTTAGCCATCAAGATTAGATTCAGTTTGGCTTTAATGGGCTTGAATGAGCTGATAAAATGTAAGTGGTGGGGGATGCTATACAGCTTAAGTACCTCTTATCTAATGGTCGAGGAAAGCAAAGACTTGGTCAAGTGGATAATTTCCAAGGTATGTAAGAAATTTAACCTTAAAGATTACCCAAATCTTATTAAATTAGCATTCTCGCCCCGCTCCTGCCTGCTGGCAGGCAGGCAAAATTAAGGAAAATTTTATCAATCAATAATGTCGTCTTGCCAGCTCTTGACAGTCATGTTAATATTAAAACGATATGGATTCCAAATTATTACAACAACTTGTAAGGAGCATTCAGGATAAAGTGAGATGTCCGGTTTGCGGCATTCGCTATCCAGAATCAGCTGTGATGTTTCGAGGCAGATTGAATTCTTTTTTCTTATTTCAGTTGCTTTGTCCCCAATGCCAAAATAATGTTTTCGCTTCAGTCATGGTTAATGGCGGCGGCTTACTGCCCAAAGCTGACATATTCTTAGAGACACCGCAAAAAGAACAAATTCAAGTTAAAGACCAAAAAAAATCGAGTATCAAGGCTGACGAGGTTATAGAATTTGCCAGATTCATTGAAAAAAATAAAACTTCAATTTCTGATTGGTTAAGATAAGCTCTTGATATAAAGAAAATTATTTGCTAAATTTTTGCAGCATTTAATTTTTTATTAAGGATATTTAGTGTAAAATGATCACTATGGACAAACAAGAAAAAATTAAACGAATTAAACTGAGAGCTAAAAAAAGAAGCAAAACTAAGGCTAAAACATTAGTTCGAAAAGGAATTTTGCCAGCTATTTTATATGGTCCAAGAGTCAAAACCCAAGCCTTAGAACTTGAAATTAAAGAAGCAGAAAAAGCCTTTAAAGATGCCGGTACGTCTCAGTTGATCGATTTAGAAATTGAAGGTGAAGCTAGTCCTAAAAAAGTTTTAATTTATGATTCTCAATATGATCCAGTTAAGGATAAACTGATTCATTTAGATTTTTATGCTGTAAGAATGGATAAACCTATTAAAGCTGAGATTCCCATTGAATACAGCGGTGAGTCAGATGCAGTGAGAACGCTTGGGGGGACTTTGCTCATCAATAAGGATGCAATTGAAGTCGAATGTTTACCCCAAGATTTAGTTGAAGAATTCAAAGTAGATTTAAGCCGATTAAAAACTTTTGATGATATGGTTAAGCTATCTGATTTAGATATTCCTCAAGGGATTGAATTATTAGAAGATAAGGATACAGTCTTAGCTTTAGTCCAACCACCTAGAAGTGAGGAAGAATTAGCAGAGCTTGAAGAAAAACCAGTCGAAGATATAGAAGCAGTTGAAGTTGAAGTGGGTAAAGAAGAAGAAGGTTTACCTGCTGAAGAGGCAGGTGAAGAAGGAGCTGTTGAGAAACCTGTGCCCAAAGAAGGCGAGATAGCAACCGCACCCCTTCCTCAAGAAGGAGAAATTCCAGTGAAAAAAGTAGAACAGTCACAAGAGCCGCAATCACAGAAAAAAGAATAATATTGATCTTAAAATATTTTTGTGCTATTATGTCATTGGGGCTGCTAGGCTTTGACGTTTTCAGCTCTTTAAAAGAGGCAGGCAGACGGTCAGGATCCGTCTTAAAAATCTCCTGAAAAAACAAGTGATAAAACACCTTCACTTGCTCTTGCCTAATTTAAGACAAGAGAGGCTTCTAGATCTTTGCTGTTAATCTAGAAAAACCTTTAAAAACAGCTCAAGGTTAATTTGTTGCTCATAGATTAACCGGATCAAAAACAGAGCTTTTCTTTTTTCTTTTTAGTCTAGCTTCAAGGAAAAAAGAGAAACAATTAAGCTAGAATATGTCTGTAGAATCTTTAAAGAGTAAAAAGCGGACAGGGGTTCAATTCCCCTCAGCTCCACCATTCGACTCGTCATTTCATTCCTCGCTATATGACAGAAAAAGATCTTAATCTTACTCCTGAAAGAGAGCCTACGAAGAAAGAAGTTACAGTTGGAGAAATCATTACAATTTGTGAAGAAATTTTAGGCGAAGGCTCTTGTGAAGAGATGCAAGATATGGATCTCGAAGAAGCTCTGGGTTATGCAACGACTCTGTTAGAAGAAGCTGGAATTAATGCAGAAGAGTTTTTCAAGAAGAAAGGAATTGAATTATAAATTTACATGGCGATTATTTATAAAAAATGTTGGCCAGAATGGTTTGATAAATTTTGTTCTGGGGAACGAACTTTGGAATTAAGATTAGCTGACTTTAATTTAAAATCTGGTGATATTTTGATATTTAAAGAGTATGAACCCAAAACAAAGAAATATACTGGTAGAGAAGTATCGTTTAAGTGCAAAAAAGTAGAACATTCAGCCCAAAACCCCCTCCAATTTTATAAGGTTAAAGACGTAAAAAAACATGGTTTTTGGATTATCGAATTAGAGAAACAAAAAATACTTCCAAAAAACAATTAATTTTTATTTTTCTCTTTCTGGAATTGGAAATAGGAATAAAAAATTAAATAGAGACTGATCAAAATTATTGAACCAATCACCACAAAGAAAGCATAATTTGGAATTAAAAGTCCCAATAAAGAAACAATCCCTACTACTTTATATAATTTTCCGCCAAGGGCGTGAGTTTTATCCCAAACAATTTCATTACTCAGAGTCCATGGTGTACGAATGCCTATAAACCAATTTCTTTTTGCTTTTTCAACTAATATTCCAGTATAAAAAAACAAAATGGTTAGAGCTGGCACAATGAGATTAATAATATTAAGTTGAGTACCTAGATTCCAAAAAATAATAAAGAGATTAAGACAAAAAAGAAAGACAAAAATTATAATGATAAAAATATCAAAATAAATTCGGAATTTTTGAATATTTTCTGCTAAGGGATCGATTTTCGGGATCAAAAGGAAAAACAGAAACAAGGCTATGGAAATAAAAGGTATCAAAAATAGGCCCCAAAATTTTGTCATATAACCATTGGCCTCACCCTTGATTCCCCAGTGAGAAACCATAATTTCTGGCATTTTGGGATAAAAATAACTTCCTAAAAATAAAGGAAACTAGTATAAGTAAAGTGATGAAGATTATTGTCCACTTTGTGCTTTTTGACATAAATTTAGTCTAGGTTTTAGCTTGTTTTAAATCAAGTATAGTCTTGTCTTAGATCTGTTTTTTTGATATCTTAATAGCGTTCGGCCCCATCGTCTAATGGTTAGGACGCAAGGTTCTCAACCTTGTAATATGGGTTCAAATCCCGTTGGGGCTAAAATATTGATTTTTTTTAATTATTACTCCATCCTAATAAAGGAAATAGCACCTTGCACTTGAAGGAGGAAGGAAAAATGAGATGGCCTTGGAGCAAACCCAAGCTTAAGGCGGAGACCCTTCTGAAAATGTATATCGTGGCGAGACAATTGAGGGTGCTGAAGCATGTGCTCGAGCATTTGCTCGCGTTGTTGGTGCCAAAGCTGTGCCTTTCCAAAGAAGCAAAGCTAGCCAAAGCCGATCTAGGGGCGGAGGCTTGATCTAAACTCCATTTTTTTCCTCCCGCTATCTTTAGCCCGGATTTGCTCTATCGCGACCGGGCTTCTGATTTTTGCTAAAATAAAATTAATTGGGCGAAGTCCCTCACCCAACTCGCCAATCCGCCAGCTGGCAGACTTTGGCGGACTGGGTGAGGGGCCCGTAGCTTAATGGTAGAGCATCGGCTTTGCATGCCGGGGGTTAGGGGTTCAACTCCCCTCGGGTCCAATTCTGCTATCGAAACAATGAGAAGATTGTAGATTTGATTCTCTCCAGATCCACCACATAATAAATTTATTACATCCTTCACTTTTGCTTAGTCTATAGATGACTGTTGCAGAAATAAAATCTTTTTGAAGGAAACCAAATAATCCTCATGATCAAAAATATTCTTGTAGAAATTGCTCGCATCGCACAAATACAATTATTGAAGAGGCGGAATGACAAAAAAATTGTTAATTTAGTGCAGAAAATTCAGAGAGAACATGATTCGATGATGTGGCCTGCAGAAATGATCCAAATTTATCATTGTGTTCAATCAACCAATAATCTTGAAGGCGATTTAGCCGAAGTTGGCGTTTACAAAGGAAGTTCAGCAAAGTTAATTTGTGAAGCTAAGGGTAAAAAAATACTGCATCTTTTTGACACTTTTGAGGGATTGCCAAAACCAACCAAAATAGATCACAACTTCATGCACGAAAAAAAATATGCTGCAGATTTAGATTTAGTAAAATCTTATCTTAGTAGTTATAAAAATGTATTTTTTTATCCGGGCTTGTTTCCCAAAACTGCAGAACTTGTGAAAAATAAATCATTTGCCTTTGTTCATCTTGATGTAGATTTATATCGCAGCACATTGGATTGCCTAAAATTTTTTTATCCTCGGATGGTAAAGGGTGGCATTATTTTATCTCATGATTATTCAACTTTGGAAGGTGTTAAAAAAGCATTTGATGAATTTTTTAGAGATAAAAATAGGGGACCAGTCATTAAACTCCCGACAAGCCAATGTCTGGTTGTAAGATAATTTATTATTATCTTTGCAGATTTCTCATGAATATAGTCTCGATAAAATCTGGTTTTAAAAAAATCGAACCCTATTTCCCATTCCTGATTATTTTTCTTGTCTCTTTTATTCCTAGCGTGTGGCTTTTTCGAAATAATTATTTTTTTAATAGCCACGAGAATTTTTTTCCCATGATGCGGCTTTATGAACTGCATCAGAATATCCTCCAAGGATATTTTCCACCTCGTTGGGAACCAAATATGGTCGGCGGTTTTGGCTATCCATTTTTTGATTTCTACGCGCCGTTTTCCTATTGGCTAGCAGAGATTTTCCATCTTTTGGGTTTTGGCCTGATCTGGTCGGTGAAGCTGACTTTTTTTGTCGGTATTTTTATCTCTGGCCTTGGCATGTATTTGCTCGTTTTAAATTTATTCAAACACAAACTGGCTGCCTTGGCTTCGGCTTTGGTTTATATGACTTTTCCTTACCATTTAATTGATATCTATACCCGCGGTAATCTGGCTGAAGCGACAGTTTTTGCTATCTTACCATTTTGCCTTCTGGCTTTTTATAAATTAATTAAAGAACCGCAAATTAAATATCTAATTTTAAGCGGTTTTACTTTAGCTTTAATTTTTTTGACGCACAATATCACTGGTTTATATTTTTTGCCGATCCTAATCGCCTGGCTTGTTTTCTGGGTTGCCAAAACGAAAAATTGGTCTAAATTTCATTTGGTTTTAATTGCTCTTTTGGTTGGATTTTTGCTTTCAGCTTTTTTCGTTGTCCCTGCGTTGCTGGATAAAAAATTTGTTCGAACTGAAGATATGATCTAGCTTTGGACTTTACCCCTAAGTTTTATTTTCAGCAATATCGGCAAAACTGAGAACTTTGATTTCTTAAAAAGTCAAACGACGACGTGGCAATGGCTTTTGGTTTTGATCAGTTTTGGCTCAGTCTTTTTTGTCAAAAGAGTCGCAAAATATAAATCTTTAATCATTTTTTTGACCGCTTTGCTCTTAATCATCATCTTCTTTGTCTCGAATTGGTCCAAATTTATCTGGGATTCTTTACCTAATTTCTTTTTATACATCCAATATAGCTACCGGCTCCTGATTTTTTTCAGTTTTTTATTTGCCATTTTGATCGGCTTTTCCATCAAAGTTTTTGAGAAGCAAAAAATCATTATTTTTTTGATTCTGCTTTTAGTGGCTTTTTTTGTTTTTAAAGATTCTTATCGCTTTAGAGGCTTAAGCTATTCAACTTTGAGAGACAAAAATATTACACCCCAGTTTTCTTGGAATTGGGATAAAACTTGGGGACCCTTGGGTAATACGGCCCAAAGTGAATATCTGCCCACTTGGGTTTCAAGAGATAAATTTGATCACCGCACTGATGGCGAAGGAAAGCTAAATTATGAAAAAGATTTTAATCTCCAAACAGCGCAAGAAATTTCCTTTAATACTATTTATTTTCCTGGCTGGAAAGCAAAAATCAATGGCCAATCGCTAGAAATTAAAACTGACGATAATGGTTTTATCCAAGTTTTAGTGCCAGCTGGTCCCAGTAGAGTAGAAGTCTATTTTTCGGAAACGCCTCTGCGTCTGGCTTGCGACCTAATTTCTTTAGTCACCGTAATTGTTTGTTTAGCACTCTTAGGATTGAAAATAGGAAAAAATTAAAAGATAATTAGCCTGTGGCCCTGTAGCTCAATTGGCTAGAGCAGCACCGTCCTAAGGTGCGTGTTGCCGGTTCGAGTCCGGCCAGGGTCTTAGAGGGCGGGGATTGGCCTAATGGTAAGGCGCCACGTTCGGGACGTGGAGATTGGCAGTTCAAATCTGCCATCCCCGAAAACTAAAATCAAAATGTTCAAAAAATTAGAAACAGGATTTAATAATTTCTTAAAAAGCAAATATCTTTTTTGGGTTATTTTAGTTTTGATTTTTGTGATCGCTAGATTAGCTACTTGGTTTTACCCCTTTGATTCTGACCATTGGATTTTTTGGTATATTGGCAAAACAATTTTGCATGGCGGCATCCCTTATCTTTCTGCTTGGGACCATAAACCTCCTTTAATTTTTTATTTCAATAGCCTTTTGAATCTCTTTTTTGATGGCAATTTAGCCTGGCAAAGGGCATTTCTAACCCTGTTGGCTTTAATTGATATCCTTCTCTTCTATAAATTAGCCCAAATTTTTAGCCGCAGATTTTATCAGGAAAATGCCGAAAAAGTGGCCAGAATTGGCTTAATTTTTTATGTTATTTTTAGAAATCTTTCTCAATTTACTTCCAGCGGAAATAACACAGAAAATATCGGTTTGATTTTCTTGCTTTTGATGTTTTTGGGCTTTTTTTGGTATTTGGAAAAAAAGAATTATTGGTTGCTTTTTTTGTCTGGCTTGAGTTTATCAATTTTATTTTTCTTAAAAGGCAATTTTTTACTTTTGTCTTTGCCGATTTTTGTTGAGCTGATCATTCAGAATTATAAGAATATTAAAAATTTCTTGATCCGATTCGCGATTTTCCTTCTGCCTTTGATTTTGCAGGCAATTCTTTGGCTTTGGTATTTTAAGGCTCATAATGCTGTCCACGATTTCCTAGTTGCTTCATTTTTCTTTAGTTCAAGTTATGCCAAATCAGCTTGGTTGGGAAAAGTTTCTTCTAATCAGTTATTATTTTTAGCAATCTTAGCGCCTTTAATTTTGCCTTTGCTTCCATTTCTTTATAAATTTTTGAAAGATATAAAACGAATTTTAAAAGATCAATTTTACCGCTTTTTGTTCACCCTGACTTTGGCTTCGATATTTTTTGCTTTTGCTATTGGCTCTTTTTACGCCTATTATTTTTTGATTTTAATACCGACTTTTTCTTTGCTGATTATTTATGGGGCGAAAATATTTTTGAATCTTTCTAAGCTGAAAAATTTAATTATAATTTTAGTTTTGATTTTGGGCATGGCATTTTCTTGGCTAATTCTATGAAACAGTTTTATAATTTCTTCAGGGGTAATGTTTTAGAAGATTTCCAAGAATATTCGCAAATTGCTGAGTATATAAAATCTAATTCGGATCCTTCCGATAAAATAGAAGCTTATGTTTATGGCGCAGCTTTGTATAGATTAGCTGATCGCGACGCT
>Ga0172364_10005468_pt1 | contig 10114 bp, 14 predicted proteins | sample LakKivSesite10cm_FD_114545 | JGI IMG/M metagenome (GOLD analysis project Ga0172364, IMG submission 114545) | Sediment microbial communities from Lake Kivu, Rwanda - Sediment site 10cm | ecosystem: Environmental > Aquatic > Freshwater > Lake > Sediment | place: Rwanda: Western Province, Lake... | reverse complement strand
TCATGTCCTATCTCCCCGTTTTAAACACGTCTTACAAATTATTTTTCTCGTCCCAATATTTATTGCATCACTAATCTATCTAGAGAGTTATAAATATATATAAAAAAAATAGTGCAGAAATAGTGCTAAAATAGTATAAAAATAGTATAAATATCACTCAAAACACAAAAATCAAAGCAATTTTTACATCGTTTTTTACAACAAATACCGCATTTTGCACAATAATTCCCTTTGGAAAGATTTATAAATAAGATATAACTAAATTAATTGGGGGAATGAAGTTTGAAGAAAAATTGCTCCACAAAGATAATTGTTGTAATCAGTCTAGTGGCCCTCTTCATATTTTCAATAATTGCACCTTTAGCACCTGCATATAATGCTAGAGTACTTGATAAAGAAACAATAGCAGATGATCACAATTGTTATCATTTTTCTGAAGTCTCTGACCATAAGCAATACTCCGTTTGCAATGATTATTCTGCTCAGAACAGCATTGATTCAAAGAAAGTAATTAATATCAAAGGACCAACTCGTCTGTTGAATGGCCCGATGGATTCTGCTTGGCCCATGTATTGTCACGATGTGAGACATACGGGAAGAAGCCTATATACTACGGCAGACAATTCCGGCATCGAGAAATGGCGATTTTCAGTAGAATTTTCTGCAGATGGCTCTCCAGTTATTGACAATGATGGCACTATTTATATTTCATCCTTCAAATTATACGCAATCTATCCAAACGGGACATTGAAATGGAAATATAATGAGTGGTTACAAGCAATATCTGCCCCAGCAATCAGTGAAGATGGCATTCTTTATGTCGGCTCTGTTTACTCAATGCCCGATTATTTGTATGCGATTTACACAAATAATGGTACTTTGAAATGGAAATATCTTGTAGGTGAGGAAATATTTTCTTCACCCGCAATCGGCAGTGACGGTTCCATTTATTTTGGAAGTGAAAACGATTACATCTATGCCCTTTATCCAAATGGTACATTGAAGTGGAGATATCTCACAAGCGTTGCCGTTTATTCTTCTCCTGCAATCGGTGATGATGGAACTGTTTACTGTGGTTCACATGACTGTAATTTGTATGCGTTGTATCCGAATAATGGATCATTAAAATGGGCGTTTCATACTGGCAATTGGATCAGGACTAGCCCATGCATTGCCGATGACGGCACCATTTACTGCGTTTCACTTGACAATTATTTGTATGCGATATATCCGAATGGAACGATGAAATGGAGAACAAACGTCGGTGCCGGAACATCTCCGACAATAGGTCAGGACGGTACAATCTATTGCGGATACAGTAACCTTTATGCCATCTATCCAACGAATGGTTCTGTGAAATGGATATTTGATCCTGGGGCAGGAAGAACCTTACAAGGGGCCACTCCTTGCAATTCTATTGATGGAACTATTTATTTTGGTGCCAGTGACGGTGCTGAGATCATTGCCGTAAATCCCGACGGGACTGAAAAATGGCGCGAATATATCGGGGGCGATGTCGAATCGCCTCCCGCTATTGGCGAGGACGGAACTGTATATATCGGAGACGGAAGAGACAGCGGTTATCTTCATGCCTTTGGAACATTGGATCCAAATGCACCAACCGCACCGGAAATAGATGGTCCGGCAAGTGGAAAGGCAGGAACGTCTTATGATTACACCTTTACTTCAACTTCGCCTCTTGGTAATGATGTATATTATTACATTGACTGGGGCAATAATGCAATAGACAATTGGACTGGCCCATATGAATCGGGTGAAACAATAACCGCTAGCCACACTTATGCTAACGAAGGTACTTACACGATTAGCGCAAGAGCAAAAGACACCGCCAATCTTTGGGGACCATGGGGAACCATGTCTGTAACAATGCCACTGGATTTGAATTTCATCCAGAGCATCAGTCAACAAATAAATCAACAGCACTCAAGCCCATTGCTACTTAAAATGATGCAAAGATTGCTGTTAAATATAGAATAATTAAACTATGCCAACTTCCTACTGAAATCCATCATCGTTACGCTTCCGGCTTTGAGGTCAACGATGGGAAGTTTTGCAGAATCCGGAATGAAATTCAACATTTTTTGATAGGATGTCTGCGATTGCCAGCTTGAGGCATTTATCAAAGTTACTCCGCGATAATCGCCTATTGTTGCAACGTGAACATGACCCGTGACAAAAATATCTGGAACTCTGTCGATTATCATGTAGTCTGAATGCTCTGGTGCAAGAGGCGTATATCCACCATATGTTGGAGCAAGATGATGTTTTCTTAGCATGATTTTCATTGTTTCCACAGGCTCATTATACTTCAAAGACTGAATATTGGTTGCAAAATCAAGCAGGCTTTGCCCATGATAAGACAGAACTTCAACACCGTGCAAAGAAAAATAACTGGGGTTTCCAACAAATGTTATGTCCTTTCCGGAAAATAGATTCTGAATCTCCTTTTCAAACGCAGGTTGAGGCTCGGCAGGTCTGACTGCATCGTGATTTCCGGGTTGCAAAACAATCGATATGTGATCCGGGATAAGCTTAAACTGCTCGGCTAAGGCCTCATACTGTCTATAAACATCAGTTATAGAAAGTTCCTTTTCCTGATTTGGATAAATCCCTATCCCATCTACAACGTCTCCAGGTATTACCAAATATTTTATCCTGCCGGCAACATCCTTTTGCCGAGAGTTACCGAGTTCCCCGTTTATCCACCTGAGAAACGACTGCCATTCGGCCTCCATGAACATTTTACTTCCTATGTGAATGTCAGATAGAAAAGCAGCAAAGACGGGCACCTCGGATTTGTGTTTATCATGCTGCATGCTTACATCTGGAAAAACAACGCCGTGTATGATTATTAAATCCCCGTTTTTACTGAGCTGACCTTTTATTCCGATTATTTCGTCAAATACAACCTCGTTTGCCATTTGTACTGTATCATGGTTGTTTTTCAAGGCAATGCATGTCGCAACATCGGTTTCGTCCTCAAGCTCAATCAATCTGTGGCCGTTTACCGTTGTTCTTACATCTTTTACAATTCCAACGATTTGTATTTCCTTTGCGCTACTACGCTTGATTCGATTTATGGGCATTACGTTTACCATTTCTCTTCTTTGACTCTGAAGTATTTTACGTAGAACATTGTATCTGTTGACAAACAATTTAGTGAAATCCTTTGTTGTCCCTTCGCAGGTACTGTTACCAGTTACATCCTTAATTATTCGAATCTCAGGATCATACTCCTTTGCCTTTGGTTTCCATCCTTTTACTTTTTTTATCTCAATTAACTTTGGCATGGCACTTTCTTCTTCAGCGCCTTCGTCTGACTCTGCCAAATCGTCTTTGTCAGCATCCTCATCCAGTCCGTTTTCCTCTGATGCTGGCATATGCTGCATCTTGCCGCCATACAAGTTTAAAAGAACTTTCTTTTGCACTTCCTTTTCAACCGACTCTGGAACAGCTGGTTTGGGAATCTCTTCAATTTTTGTTGATTGCTGCTCTACCTCTATACCTTTAATCTGGTCAGCTGTTAAGACGAGTGGATATTCCTTAAGATTTTTAATTATAAATGATGCGAATTCCTCTGGCTTATCTTTAGACATTATGTAATTTAGAGCATCTGGCTGGACGAATGTTCCATGTTCTGAGAACGACTTAAGGATTGCTTTCATTTCCCTCTATCCCACAAAAAATGTACTGTCCCTAAAAATGTATGCCGTACTGGGTTTTTAGAATTGCGGTAAAAACGACAATTTTGTCCTAAATGAATACTTTTAACCAAGCAAGTATATAAAATTTACTCTAAAAACTGTGTTTTACGGGCTAAAACAACAGGGTACGTTTGCAAAGGTTTTATACACCTTGCCTGAAGGACATTTTATCCATTTTTTCAGAAAGGAATATAAAATAGAATAAACTAACATAGGATTAGAAGTTGTGAATAATGATAAGCGTAAGAATCTACAAACAGGGAGGCGACATTCTCATCAGTGCATGCGATGAAAAGCTAATTGGTAAAAAGTTCAGCGAAGGCAAGTTTCAAATAGAAGTCAAAAAGGAGTTTTATGGCGGGGAGCGAATAGATGCAGAAAGATTGAAAAAATATCTTCTGAACGCTACAATCGCAAACCTTGTTGGCGAAGAAACAGTAAGGTGCGCCATAGAGGTAGGACTAGTGGACCCAGACTGCATAATAAAAATAAAGGGCGTACCACACGCTCAAATGGTAGCAATGATTTAAAGTCGGTTTTATGGTTTTAACTTCATTACAGATTTTCTAATCATTTCATGTTTTTTTATCACTCGCTCTATGGCTTCGCTGTCACCAAGGCCAGCCATGCATGATTTTCCATCAACCATTGTTGCTTCTATTGGCATCTTCATGACTGTGAATGATGGTTCAACTACATCAAAAATTGGCGTTTTGGGCTCTGAAAGAGTGCGAAAGAACAAAGGTCTTCTTTTTACCTCGATTTCGGTCATTTCATGCATTGTGATTAATTTGTCAACGGCTTCATTTATTGACATATCGATTGACATATTCCCCATCCAATTATCTGAATCCACCATGTGTTTTTAATTTTTATCATTGAGAATTTTTTAACTGCTCAAATTTATGAATTATTTTTTCATAATGGATTCCCATCCAATAGAACTTATTACATTCTGAGCAAAACCAGAACCTTTCGTTATTCTCATAGATTTTTTTTGGAACCTTTCCTTTAACTTTGTTTTTTTCAATTTCATTTAAAATATTGTTGCAAACGGAGCATCTGGACAAAACGGCCTTTCCATCTAACTTTAAATTTTTTAAAACGGCATTTAGTTGTTCGTCAAAATCTGTCGTATTGATTTCGATTATGGGCAACTTTGTTTTTTTGCATCTTGTAGCAAGCTCCTTGTCTCTTGTGATAATAACTCGGTTTTCTTTTTTCGCAACCAGCAAAAGTTCTTCGTCCTGTATTTCTGAATTTGCATAAAATGTGTCAAAGCCAAAAAGGCGAAGCCATCTCGCAAGACTGCCCAGCATCTGATCGCATAGAATTTTCATTTTTTCATTTTATAATGAATCAATATTCCCGCGCCCATCGTAGTTACATCGATAATTTCAAGCGATAATAGATCTTCGATGCCTTTTATTCCGTCTCCGCCGGCAAGGGTAGGAGTGTTTTTTCCACCAATGATCATTGGACTTACATAAACGTACAAATCATCAACCAGTTTTTGTTTTAAAAAGTTCCAAATTACAGTGCTTCCTCCCTCAACCATTAATGTTTTTATTCCACGTTTATGAAGTATCTCTAACATTTTTTTCAAAACTATGAAACCGTTTTTATCTGTCTTGCACTGAATGATTTCTACGTTGCTCCCGAATTTTTTGTTACATTTTTTTCCGGCAATAATCATTGTTTTTGCAGATTGATTTACTGCAAGAGCATCTGTTGGAGTTCTACAATTTGAATCAAGTATTATTCGAATTGGCTGACTCAATTTTTTAACATATTTTTCTTTTACAGTTAATTTTGGGTCATCGGACAAAATAGTTTTTACGCCGACAAGAACCGCATCGCATTCATTGCGCAGATTGTACATTCTTTTGATATCTTCTTCAGACGATATCCTCATCTGCTTTCTAGTCGGCAGTGCTATTTTTCCATCTGCGGACATTGCACAATTTACAATCACATGTAGTTTTTTCATATGCTCACTTTTTTGGATAAAGTGGACAATCCTTCTTGTTTTCAGGACAAACTTTTTTACTTTTGCATTGTGGTCCTGCATTTTTAAAGATAACCGGAGCTACTTTTTTTACCTCTTTTAACATCTTATTTGCAAGTTCTCTGATCTCCCATTGCGCATGCAGGCAACATCTCAATTCAAAAAAATTGAGCAGGGAGCGGGCATTCATCGTAACAATAATATTTGTGCAAGTAGCATTTGGCAAAACATACCTTGCATCTTCAGCTGGGATATTCATCTCAAGGAGCTTGTTATATTCCTCCCAGATCGTCTTCATGGTTTGATCGTAGGCTTTTTTCATTTGTTTGTTTTTTGCAATTTTTGGAGGGGTAACATAATTTGGTTCATTAAGATTCACATACCTTTGACTTTGCTGGGAATAGCTTGCTATGCGGTGTCGTACCAACTGATGAGTCAATGATCTACTAACATCACTTATTGCGAAAGTAAAGCTAGCATGCTCAACTATGCTTGTATGCCCCATGTCCATGACCTGTTCAAGGATTGCATTTAATTCTTTATAGGAAGTTTTGCTCAAATCTTCAGGTTTTGTTTTGCTATGCGTCAACTTTGCAGCCATGGCAGGCATTTTCTCTGGGTCTGGAGTGAAGCCGATGAGTTTAACGTTCATATAACTCCCTTTACCAAATATGTCGCTCTGTTTTTATTATTTTTCGAATTAAAACCACAAGCTTTTAAAAAAGCAATAGAATACGCTGAGCGGTTAAAAATTATGAAAGGGAGGAAAAAATGATATCATTTATTATCACAACAATCCTTTGTTTTGTAATATACCTTCTTTTTACAACAGGAAGCGGAACTGATGTCTTAGGATTGTGGAGTTGGATAGAATTTGCCTTCGGAGCTCTTTTTTCAGTTATCGTAGGCTTCATCGCAAGGAAAATATTACTCAAAGACAATTTCAGGATGCTAAACCCAGTTCGTTGGTTTATATTTCTTGCATATATAGTAGGACCTTTTTTTGTAGCTCTTGCGAAAGCAAACCTCGATGTAGCTTACAGAGTTATCACAGGTAAGATAAGGCCAGGCATTGTAAAAATTTCACCTGAGCTCAAAACAGATTTAGGTATCACTATGCTTGCAAACTCCATAACATTAACACCAGGTACTCTAAGTGTCGATATTGATGAGAATACCAATGATCTGTATATTCATTGGATCAATGTTGATGAGAAGGCATTGGAACAGAAACCAGTTGATTGCAAATACGTATGTGGTAATTTTCCAAAGTGGATAAGGAGGATAGCTGAATGATGGAGTTTTTTAATCAGTATATGATTGTATTAATAGCCCTTTTAGTCTGCATTATAATGTCTATAATTAGAGTAGTTCGTGGACCTACTGCACCTGATCGCGTTGTTGGTGTCGATACAATAAACACGATTGTTATCGTTGGCATGGTTATATTCGGTGCAGCATACCAAGAGACCATCTATATCGATGTTGCAATCGTGTATGCTATACTGTCATTCATATCAACCTTGTTCATAGCTAAATATCTAGAAGGAGGGGAGTTCTAGAATGATTTTTGATATAATTATCTACGTTTTTCTAGTAATAGGTGTATTTTTCAATGTTCTAGCGGGAGTTGGACTTCTACGTTTTCCTGATGTTTACACGAGGTTACACGCTGGAACCAAATGTACTACATTTGGCTCTATTTTCATTATCGGTTCTGTTGTTCTCATGGGTTTGAAAGACTGGTGGTTTAGCAATGACGTCAATGGTTCTGTTTTGGCCATTCATTCAGCTTTTGCTTTGATTGCTATACTATTGACTAATCCTGTTGGCGCCCATGCCATTGCCCGTGCCGCTCACAGAAGTGGTGTCATGCCGGCTCAGGCAGTTGTTGATGATCTGAAAAATAAGCCAATTAAAAAAAGCATTAAGAAAAAAAAGAGTGCTAAAACTTCTTTAGATGAGAAAGGAGGGGAGAAATAATATGCTATTCGAGATTGTTAACATTTTACTACTTGTTTTAACAGTTGCATCATGCATAATTGCCGTTATTATCAAGGATCTGCTTGCCGCTGCTATTGCCATGGCTGCCATGAGTCTTTTGCTATCTTTAGAATTTTATGTTTTACAAGCACCCGACGTTGCAATAGCTCAGGCTGGTGTCGGGGCTTGTCTGTCTACTGCAATTATGATCGTTGCAATCAAAGGAACCAAGCGTATGGAGGAGGAATAAATGTCGCTAAGAACAACTGTTGCAATAGTTATGTTTTCTGTTCTAGTAGTGTTCTTCTTATTTACTGCGTTCATGCTCTCGTTTGGTACTCCAAAAGAGGCAAAGATGGATAATTATATTATTATGCATACGCAAACCGAGACTGGTACTAACAGTGGTGTGACGACTGTCGTGTTTGATTATCGAGGTTTTGATACCCTGGGAGAAGCAACAATCTTATTTGCTGCTGTAGCTGGAGTTATAATGATTTTTAGGAGGGTAAAGAAATGAGTGAAATGTCAAAGATCGTTAGAACCATCTCTAACATCATTTTTCCGTTTATCATGATTTTTGGTCTTTATGTGATCGCCCACGGACATCTTACTCCTGGAGGGGGGTTTCAGGGTGGTGCCGTTGCTGCATCCGGCTGCGCCATGCTACTTGTGGCATATGGTTCAACATGGATAATCGATAGGATGAAGGTGAGTAGACTTTCAATGTTTGAAAGCATAGGTGCACTTGGTTTCATAGGAGTTGCGTTTCTTGGGTTGATTATCGGTGGTATGTTTTTTAATAATTTTTTAGTTGGTTCTAATATTCTGTTTGGTAATATCCCTAAAACTGGTTACACAGGAGCAAATTTCAACACTGGAGGGGTTTTACCTTTGATGAATTTCGCTGTTGGGGTGAAGGTAATCGCAGGTTTGTTTGTAGTTGTGCTTGTGATGGCATATGCTAGTAGCTTAAAGGAGTGGAAACAATGATCTATAACATACCTTTCATCGCTGTTATTGCAATGATTTTCGTTGGTTTGTATGCCGTTCTTTTTAAACGTAATCTGGTTAAAATGGTGATTGGAATAACGATTATTGAGAGCGGGGTTAACCTGTTTTTGATTACTTTAGGTTATCGTGAGGGGGGTGTTGCCCCTATCTTTACAAGCGCACCTTCGGATGTTGCAGGAAACGCACCAAGCACCATGGTATTGCCAGTTCCTCAAGCTCTAACACTCACCAGTATTGTAATTGGTGTCGCTGTTCTTGCCCTTATGCTATCTTTAATTATGCATATCTATAGACATTACGGAACTCTGGATGTCAGAAAAATTAGGAGGTTGAAGGAATGAACTGGCTTGAGACTCTAACCCTGCATTCTCCTGCTTTAATAGTTGCAATTCCTTTAATGGGAGCTTTCCTCACACCAATTATAAGCAAAATAAATGATAAAGTAAGAAACGTTTTTGCTATATCGGTTATTGCTCTTACTGGCTTTTTTGTATTGTTACTTGCTCAGAATGTTTTTGCCAATGGCCCAACAACATATATTTTTGGTGATAAAAATCTTACTTTGCCAGTTGTACGAATTCTTTTTGAAGTTGATAGTATAAGTATTTTTATGGCCATTATTAGTGTTACGCTGGCTTTTGTTGCTTTGATTTATTCATGGACATTCGTGAAAGAAAACGACGGATTGGATAAGTATTATACACTTATTTTACTCCTGGTAGCAAGCATGCTTGGCATGGAGCTCACCGGGGATGTCTTCAACTTCTTCGTTTTCTTAGAAATATCATGTATAACGTCGTGCGCATTGATTGCTTTCTATATTCATAAGGGTGAATCACTTGAGGCTGCATTCAAGTACATTGTTATTAGCTCAATAGGTGCACTGTTTATCTTGTTTGCAATAGGTCTGTTCTATGCCCAGTATGATGCTTTGAATATGGCGACTATTGCCAATGCAATACAGTTTGGATTTTTGGATAAAATCGCCCTTGTGCTCCTAATATCTGCACTAGCAATGAAGGCTGGACTTGCACCCATGCATATGTGGCTTCTTGATTCATACGGTGAGGCCCCGGCCTCAATAACATTCATACTAGTTGGCGCCACACAGGCAAGTTTGTATGGCGCCTTGAGGATATGTTTTACAATCTATGGAAACGCATTTGCCAACATAATGCCTTCCGTGTCTTCCGCAACAATAGAGTGGTTCATCATAGCGTTGGCCATTGTAACTATTCTAATCGGCGTTATCATGGCTCTTATACAAACTGACTTCAAACGATTGATCGCTTACGTTGCAGTAGCAGAAATAGGATATATATTCCTAGGAATTGGCGTGGGTCTAACCTCGCTGGGAGTTGGATATGGAAACATTGCTTTAAAC